>Ga0207841_1000422_pt1 | contig 11699 bp, 5 predicted proteins | sample HigsolmetaGSP18D_FD_184846 | JGI IMG/M metagenome (GOLD analysis project Ga0207841, IMG submission 184846) | High solid enriched microbial communities from the Joint BioEnergy Institute, USA - SP1-8-D (SPAdes) | ecosystem: Engineered > Bioreactor > SSF (Solid state fermentation) > Aerobic >... | reverse complement strand
TCAGCGGACTGCGCGAAGCGCAACCCGCCGGCGGTCGACACGGGCAACAGGTCCGGCGGCAGGAAGTACACCTCGCCCGGCGACAGCGACATGCCCGCTTCGGCCAGTTGCACCGGCATCGCCGTCGCCCGCTCCATCTGTCGCACGAGGCGGTCGTAACGACCACCGTCGAGCTGCAACCGTACCAACACCGGACGCGGGAAGCCTTCCGGCAAGGCACCGAGCAGCTGGCGCACCGCATCGGGACCGCCGAGCCCACCGGCGATCAGCACCACGCCCTTCGAGGTCCCGTGGCCGTAGCTGTCGGCGTCGACCAGGCTCAACCCGGCGATGCGCGATTCCAGGTCGCCGTAATCGCGCGCCGCGGGCGTGCGGGCGGCGGTCGCGGCGGGCGGAGGCATGCCCGCGTCGTCGTCGACCAGCGACAGGCCCGAAGGCGCGACCACGCGCGTGTCCGGCAGGGCATCGGCGAAAGCCGCTGTCGCCGGCGCGCCGTCCTGCAATCGCAATGGCGGCCGTTCGACGGGATCGGGCAGCGGCGGCGGCACGACCGAAGACGACTCGACGCGCGGCGCGGCCGGCGCGGGCGCGCCCGAAATCGCGGCGAGATTCTCGTCGAGATCGCGGACCTCACCCGGCGGCGCGGCCGGCGGGGTATAGCTCATCTCGTCGTACGCGTCGAGCTCGAAATCGAAGTCGAACGCCAGGTCCTGCGCCGGCGGGGCAGCGTGCGCGTCGAACTCCGCGGCGACCGGATCGAAGGCGACGTGCGCGGGCGCACCGGATGCCTCGCGCGCCTCGACATCGTCGCCGCGCGGATGTCCGTCGGTGGCCGGTGCTGCCGTGCCCGCCGCGTCGTCGGCCATCGACGGCGCGATAGCGCCCGGGGCTTGCGGCCCTGCCGACGCGTCCTCGAGGACGGACGCGCCGGTCGGGGCGGTGTCGCCATGCGCGTCGTACTCGAGCGTCAGCGACGCCAATGCGGGCGGCGCGTCGTCGGCCACGGGTGGGACGGCCGGCGTTCCGACGTCCGGTTCCGGCGCGGCAGCCTGCGCCGACGGCGGCAGCACGTCGCCCTGCCCGCGGATCTTGGCACCCAGGTGCCGCACCCAGCGAGCGGCATCCCAGCCGGTCCGCTCCAGCACCAGCGCCGCTTCCTCGAAGATCACCGTGCGACCGGGCGCGACGAATGCGGGCTCGAACGCCTCCAGCACGTCCTCGTCGGCCGGATCGAGCACCACGACCAGCACCGTCGGCGCCAGCGCATCCAGGTCGTCCGGCGCGTGAACCGTCGGATCGAGCGTGCCGACGAGTTCCGCGCCGGCCTCGGCCAGCCCTTCGGCCACGCGGTCGCGCGCGGCACCTGCACGCGCCAGCACCGCGGTGCGGATGGCATCAGTCATCGTCGCGCTCCAGCTTGAGCAGTTCGTAGACGTGGCGCAGCAGTTCGGGCTCCTGGTAGGGCTTGCCCAGATAGCGGTCCACACCGATCTCGAACGCGCGCTGGCGGTGCTTCTCGCCGGTACGCGAGGTGATCATCATGATCGTGACGTCGCGCAGGCGCGGATCGGCCTTCATCCGCGTGGCCAGCTCGTAGCCGTCCATGCGCGGCATCTCGATGTCGAGCAGCATCAGGTCCGGCACGCGCTCGTCCATGCGCTCGAGGGCGTCCACGCCGTCCTTGGCGGTCACCACTTCGAAGTTGTGACGTTCGAGCACGCGACCGGTCACCTTGCGCATGGTGACCGAGTCGTCGACGACCATCACCAGCGGGATCGCGCGATGTCCGGGCGCCGGTTCGACCGTGGGCTCCGGCGCCTCGGGCTGCAGCGCGGCCTGCGCGCCGTTGCGGCGCACCAGCGGCGCGATGTCGAGGATCACGACCACGCGACCGTCGCCCATGATCGTCGCGCCGAAGATGCCGGGGATCGACGTGATCTGCGGCCCCACCGGCTTGACCACGATTTCCTTGTTGCCGACGATTTCGTCGACCGCCACCGCCGCGCGCAGGTCGCCGGCGCGGATCAGCAGCAGCGGCATCTGCAGCTGGCCCTCGGCGCGCGCGGCCGGCTGGCCGATCAGGCGCCCGAGGTCGTGCAGCTGGTAGTCCTCGCCGCCGTAGCGGTAGGTCGCGCCCGCCTTGGCCTCGTCGCGGCCGATGCGGCCGACGCCGCGTACCGACGCGATCGGCACCGCGAAGCTGGTCTCGCCGATGCGCACGAACGCGGCCTGGGTGACCGCGAGCGTCTGCGGCAGGCGCAGGGTGAAGCGCGTGCCGACGCCCGCGTGCGATGCGATGTCGAAGCTGCCGCCGAGCTGGCGGACTTCGCTCGCGACCACGTCCATGCCGACGCCGCGACCGGCGAGCCGGCTGACCTCGGTCGCGGTCGAGAATCCCGGCTGCAGGATCATCGCGTCGAGATCGGGATCGGCAATCTCCGCGCCAGGCTGCAGCAGACCGCGCTCCTCGGCGCGGCGTCGGATCGCGCCACGGTCGAGGCCGGCGCCGTCGTCGCCGACTTCCAGCACGACTTCCGAACCTTCGCGGCGCACCGCGATGCGCACCGTGCCTTCGTCGCCCTTGCCGGCCGCACGGCGCGCGTCAGGCGCCTCGAGTCCATGCGCCACGGCGTTGCGCAGCAGGTGTTCGAGCGGCGAGACCATGCGCTCGAGCACGTTGCGATCGAGTTCGCCCTGCGTACCCTCGAGCTTGAGCTGCACGTGCTTGCCGGTGTCCTGCGCGGCCTGGCGGACCACGCGACGCAGGCGCGGCACCAGACCGTCGAAGGGCACCATGCGCGTGCGCATCAGGCCTTCCTGCAGGTCCGAGCTGACGCGCGACTGCTGGGTGAGCAGGCTTTCGTACTGGCGGGTCTGGTCGTCGAGCGTCTGCTGCAGGCTGCCGAAGTCGGACGCGGTCTCGCCGAGCGCGCGCGAGAGCTGCTGCAGCGTGGAGAAGCGGTCGAGCTCGAGCGGATCGAAGGTCGTATCGGCGGTGTCGCCCTCGCGCTGGTAACGCGCGACGATCTGCGCCTCGGTCTCGATGTCGAGGCGACGCAGCTGGTCGCGCAGGCGCATGTTGGTCTGGCCGAGTTCGTTCATCGCGCTGCGGAACGCGCCGAGCTGCTGCTCGAGGCGGGCGCGGTAGATCGCGACCTCGCCGGCGTAGGTCACCAGCTTGTCGAGCAGGTCGGCACGGATGCGCACCTGCTCCTGCGAGCCGCGCAACGCGGTGTCCTCGTCCTCGCCGCCCGCGCCTTCGAGCGGCAGCGGTGCGGACAGCGGCGCGAGTTCGACTCTGGGCGCGTCCGGGGCGGGCGCCGACGACGCGGCAGGCGTATCGTCGCCGGTCTTGCCGCTGAAGGCGTCGACGAGCGCCTGCGAATCGCCGATCGCGCGGCGCTCGCCGGCGCGCGAAACCATCGTGTGCAAGCGGTCGAACCCGCGTTCGAGCAGGGCCACGTCGGCACGACGCAGCGTGCGGCGGCGCTCGGCGACCGACTCGAGCAGGGTCTCCATGGCGTGGCCGAGCTCGCCGATCTCCATCAGGCCGGCCATGCGCGCACCGCCCTTGAGCGTGTGCAGGTCACGCTGCAGGCCGGCCACTGCATCGCGGTTGTCGGGCGCGTCGCGAAGCTGCGCGAGCAACGCGTCCGAGTGGTCCAGCAGATCGATGCCTTCCTCGACGAAGATGTCGATCAGTTCCGGATCGAGCCCTTCGAGCGCGAGCGGCAGATCCGGATCCTCGCCCGCATCGGGCAGCGCGACGGGCCCCGGCGTGTCCGCGACGTCGGCCGGTGCGGTCGCGACGGCATCCGCCATGCCGTCCACCGCGTCCTCGGCGGCATCCGCGGCCGCACGCACGTGCGACGCGTCGGCGGGCGGATCGACGACGGGCGCTGCGACCCCAAACGCGGGCTCCACGTCGGCAACGGCCGCCGATACATCGGGCGGTACAGCCGTGTCGACGGTTCGCGACACGGCCGCGGCGGCATGCCGCACGCGCTCGGCCTCGTCGCGGTCGAACCGCACGCGCTCGGCGTCGAGCACCGTCGCATCGATGTGCGACTGCCGCTCGCGGGCCAGGATCGCGGCGTCTGCCGGTTGCGCGACCTCGGCCTGCCCGTTGTCCGGTTCCAGACGCTGCGCGTCTGCATGCTCGGCCTGGAGATGGTCTGCTGCCGCGCGTTCGGCCTGAAGTCGCTCGACTTCGATGAGCTCCGCTTCGGCCCGCTCGACCTCCGCGCGCGCTGTGTCGAGGCGCTCGGTCTCGAGGCGTTCTGCTTCCGCACGCTCGGCTTCGAGACGCTCGGCTTCGACGCGCTCCGCTTCCAGACGCTCGGCTTGGAGGCGTTCTGCTTCCAGACGCTCGGCTTCCTTGCGCTCCGCTTCCACGCGCTCTGCTTCGACCCGCTCGGCTTCGAGACGTTCGGCTTCGAGACGTTCGGCTTCGAGACGTTCGGCTTCGACGCGCTCCGCTTCCAGACGCTCGCCTTCGACACGTTCTGCTTCGAGACGCTCGGCCTCGATGCGCTCCGCTTCGGCCCGCTCGGCTTCAAGACGCTCGGCCTCGGCACGCTCTGCGTCGATACGTTCCGCTTCGGCCCGTGCGGCTTCGGCGCGCTCCGCTTCCAGACGCTCGACTTCGACACGTTCTGCTTCCAGACGCTCGGCCTCGATGCGCTCCGCTTCGGCCCGTTCGGCTTCGGCCCGTTCGGCTTCGGCCCGCTCGGCTTCGACACGCTCGGCTTCGACGCGCTCTGCTTCGAGACGCTCGGCCTCGATGCGCTCCGCTTCCACGCGCGCCGCTTCGACACGCTCTGCTTCGAGCCGCTCGACGTCGAGGTGTCCGGCTTCGAGCTGCCCGCCCTGCGCAGGCGCATGCGTTTCGTCCGCGACCTCGCCTGCCAGGCTCGGATCGCGCTCGTCCGGCAGGTCGAACTCGAAACGCTCGACCGGCGCTTCGGGCAGGCGATCGCGCAGCGCGGCCATCCGGGCGGCGAGCCCGCCGAGCAGCGCGATCCGCGGCTCGGGGTCGTGCAATGCGCGCAGCGCGTCGCGCGCGGCGGCACAGACGGCTTCCAGCACCGCAGGTGCGTCGGCATCGGGCGACCGCCCCGCGGCGACGAGACGTCGTGCGTATTCTTCGGCAGGCCCCAGCAACAGGCCGATCGCCGGCACTTCGGCCATCGCGAACGCGCCGTGCATGGTGTGCAGTGACCGCAGCAGCCGCTCGCCGTCGGCCGGCAGGCCGGCTTCGATCGCGCCCAGCCACTCGGCGACGGTCTGCAGGTGCCCCTGCACCTCGTTGTCGAGGATTTCCAGCAGCAGCGCGTCGACCGAGGCAGGTACGGTTTCGGCCGCTTCGCCGGACGGCGCGTCCGATGTGACCGCGCCGATCGGCGCACCGATGGCCGGCCCGGAGGCGTCGGCCGCGGCGGGTGCGCTCGCCTCGGCCGCCACGGATGGCGTCGACGACGCCGGCAGGTCGTCGGCGACGGGCGCGGCCAGTGGCGCAGGGCGCGCCGGCATGGCGTCATCGCCGGCGGCGATGCGCGCCGCGTCGGCCTGCATCGCGTCGAGATCGGTGTGCAGCGTCGCTTCGCCGCGCAACACGGCCTGCAGTTCGGGCAGCGTGTAGAAGGCCTGGTCGACCATCTCCACGACCGCGGGCGAGGCCGGGCGTCCGTCCAGCACGCGGTTGAGCATGGACTCGATCGCCCAGCTGAACTCCCCGAGGGCCTTCGCGCCGACGAGCCGGCCGCTGCCCTTGAGCGTGTGGAACACGCGGCGGATCGGTCGCAGCAGTTCGAGATTGTCCGGCTGCGCGCGCCACGCGGGCAGCAGCGCATCGAGATTCTCGATCTCGCCGGCGAATTCCTCGAGGAACACCTCGCGGATCTCGTCGTCGATCTCGTCGCCGACGTCGGCAAAACCGCCCGGGGCATTGCGCGTGGTCCCGGCGGGCGCCGGCGCGACGGGCGCCTCGGAAGACGCTGCGGCGGGCTCCGCCACGGGCACGGCCGCCGGCGCAGGCGGCGCCCAGGTCTCGCCACCGCGCGCAAGCTGGCCCAGATCGATCTCGCGCAGCGCGTCGAGATCCGCATCGGCGTCCGCCGCGTCGCGCGCGCCGGTTTCCGTCGCCATCGGGTCGACGGCGGCGGGCAGCGGCCAGTAGCCGAGTGCCTCGAGGCTGCTGCGCGCGATGTCGAGGATGTCGGCGCGGTTGGGCCGCTGCTCGCGCAGGGCCTCGAGGTAGTACTCCAGGCTCGCCAGCGCATCGGCGAACGTGTCGAGCTGGCGGCCGTTGGGCACGCGGCGGCGTGCGATCAGTTCGCGCTCGGCGTACAGGCGCACGCCGGCGAGGTAGTCCGACGCCTGCGACAGTTCGAGCATCGCCAGCGCACCGCCGACTTCCGCCAGCAGGCGCGGGACCTCCTGCAGCTCGCTGTGATCCCAGCTGGTCTCGACGAAGGCGACCAGCGCCTGGCGCGCGTCGGAGAAGTTGGCGATGGCCTCGCGCATCAGCACGGCCATCGACTGCTGCGCCTCGACGGCCAGCGTGTCATCGCCGGTCTCGCCCGCATCGCCCAGGCGCGAGACCTGGTCGTCGAGCGTGGCATCGACGTAGAGCAGCGCGCCGGCGACGTCGAGCAGCGTGTCCTCGCTGGCCGGTGTGGTGCCACCCACGATGCCGCGCATCGTGTCGCGCTGCTGCTGGACGACCGTGCGCGCGGCGCCCAGGCCGAGCATGCCCAGCGTGTCGGCCACGCCCGTGAGCACTTCGACCTGCGGCTGCAGGCCGGCGATGTCGGACGAACCGGTGCGCAGGTGCAGGTCGAGCGCATCCTTCACGCGCAGCAGGTCTTCCTTGACCGCGCCGGCGACGGTGTCGAGCAGCGCGCGGTTGCGACCGCCCAGGCTGCCGCGGGCGTGTTCGAGTTCGGCTTCGCTGGGCAGCTGCGACGCCAGGTCGAAGGCGTCGCGCAACGCGTGGAGTGCGGGATGCGACGCGTCGACGTGGGCGACGTGATAGAGGAGCTGTCGGGTCGATTCCTGGGCGCCATCCGACAGCGCCGCCTCCAGGCGCGGCCCCTGCAGATGCTGACGGACCTCGCGTTCGACGCCGGCGAACACCTGGCGCAGCGCGGGGTGCGTGGCCGCGGCGAACGCCCCGTCGGCCAGCGCGTCGGCGACCTTCGCCGCGACCCACAGCATGCGCCGCTGCGACTCCGGTCCGGCCTGCGCCGACAGCGCCGACAGCCCGGCCACCAGCGCACCGGTATCGCCGGGGCTGCCGCCGGCGGGCCAGGCCTGCAGCGCCACGCGCAGCTGGCGCAATGCCGCTTCGGGATCGAGGCCGGGGTCGGCCTGCGGCGTCTCGTCCGGCAGCGCGCGTGCCAGGTCGGGCGCGAACAGGATGCTCTCGCTCAATCCGGGCTCGCCGCGCGCGGCGCGCAGTTCGTTGAGCAACGGCAGCAGCACGATCGGAATGTCGCGGTGGCCGCCCTGCAGGCGTTCGAGGTAATCGGGCAGCAGCAGCATGCCGCGCAGCAGTGCGGCCGACGCGATGTCGCGATCGGCGGTGGCCCCGTCCCGCAACGCGTCGGCGAGCCGCTCCATCTCCTCGGCGACCATCGCCGGCGCGTACAGCTCGACCATGCGCAGGGTGCCCTGCGCCTGGTGCAGGTAGCCCGCGCACAGGCGCATGCGGCCCGGGTCGTCGGGCGTGTCGACGAAGGCTTCGAGTTCGATCCGCGCCTGGCGCAGCACCTCGTCCAGCTCGGGCTTGATCCAGCCGAGCATGGTGTGGTCGATGGCATCGCGCAGCCCGCTCATGCGGCGGCTCCGGTGCGGAGGCCGCGCGCGCCCGCGCGAAGGAAACAGACAGTCATGGAATCCGTTCCGTGGCTCAGGCCGGCAGCTTGAAGTCGGCGACCGAGCGGCGCAGGTCGGCCGCCAGCTGCGCCAGGTTGCCGATCGACTCGGCGGTCTGGTTCGCACCCTGCGAGGTCTGGCGGGTGATCGACTGGATCGTGTGCATGGCCTGGGTGATGTTGGTCGCGGCGGACGACTGCTGGCGCGCCGCCGACGAGATGCCCTGGATGAGGTCGGACAGGCTGGTCGACACGCTTTCGATCTCGCCCAGCGCGGTGCCGGCGTCCTCGGCCAGGCGTGCACCGGCGACCACTTCCGACGTGGTCTGCTCCATCGACGTCACCGCCTCGTTGGTGTCGGACTGGATCGTCTGGACCAGGGTTTCGATGCGGCGGGTCGCGTTGGTGGCGCGTTCTGCGAGGCGCTGCACTTCGTCGGCCACGACCGCGAAGCCACGGCCGGCCTCACCGGCCGACGCCGCCTGGATCGCCGCGTTGAGCGCGAGGATGTTGGTCTGCTCGGAGATGTCGTTGATCAGTTCGACGATCGAGCCGATCTCCTGCGAGCTTTCGCCCAGGCGCTTGATGCGCTTGGAGGTTTCCTGGATCTGGTCGCGGATCGAGTCCATGCCGGCGATCGTCTCGCGCACCACGCCCGCGCCCTTGGTCGCGATCTGCACCGAGCGCTGCGCCACGTCGGCCGACTCGGCCGAGTTCTTCGACACCTGGTCGATGCTGACCGCGATCTCGTTGATGCGCTCGGACGCGGAGTTGATCTCGGTGGCCTGGTGTTCGGCGGCCTCGGCCAGGTGCATCGCGGTCGCCTGGGTTTCCTGCGCGCTGGAGGCCACCTGCACGGAGGTGTCGTTGATCGTCTGCACCAGGCTGCGCAGCTGCTCGATCGCGAAATTGATCGAGTCGGCGATCGCGCCGGTCATGTCCTCTGTGACGGTCGCCTTGACCGTGAGGTCGCCTTCGGCGAGCGAACCCATCTCGTCCAGCAGGCGCATGATCGCCTCCTGGTTGCGGTTGTTGAGTTCCATCGTGGTTTCGTAGCGCTCGCGCTGCGCGCGGTTCAGCGCGACCAGCAGGCCGACGATGGCGCCCAGCGCGATGATGCCGGCGAAGATGCTGATCCAGGTGCTGCCCAGGATGCGGCCGTCGCCGATCGAACCGGTCGAGGTGAAGGCGTTGAACAGCGATTCGCTGTCGGACAGCAGCTGGTCGGAGCCGGCGACCAGCGCAGCGGCCGCGGCCTGCGCCTGGAACAGCTGCTCGCTGCTGCCCAGGATCGCCTCGAGTTCGGCGCGCAGGCGCGTCCATTCCTCGTCGGCGCGCGTGAGCGCGGCCAGCGCATTGCCGTTGGTGAGCGCCTGCAGCTCGCGCGTGGGATCGCCCTCGCGCAGGCCGGTCATGACCTGCTGGAAATCCTCGGCATTGCGCCGCAGGCCCTGGCCCGCGATCGCGGCACCCGCGCCACCGGCCTGGACCTCGGTCACGCGGCGCGCCATGTCGCCGGCCACCACGACCTGGCGCAGTGCCATGTAGACCTGCGAAGACGGCGAGCCGCTGCTCGACATCGCGCGCACCAGTTCGTCGAGCTGCGCCTGCAGCTGCGGCACGCCCTGCACGAAGCGCTGGGCCTGGCCGGCGAACGCGGTCACCGCGGTCTCGCTGTCGGCCAGGCGCTGGGCACTGGCGCTCATCGGCGTCCAGGTCTCGGTCACCTTGGCGATCGGGCCGGAGACGCCCACCGTGCTGCCGTAGTTCGCATTGAGCTGCTGGATGTCGCCGTCGATCTGGGCCCGGGTGGCCTTGAACGCGGCGAAGGCCTCGGTGTTGCCGCGCACCGCCTCGGTGCCCTGGTTGGCCAGGCGCTGGCTGTCCACGCGCAGGTTCGAGGCCGAGGCGCTGGCGCCACCCAGGCGCGCGGCGTTCCATTGCCCGTAACCGGCGTTGAGCACCAGGATCGCGCCCGACACGACCAGGAGCACGACCCAGAAGTTCGTGCCGAAGTTGCGGCGCTTGGAAAGGGTATCGACGGCTGTGCTCATACGGGCGATCCGGTCCTGGTCCTGGTTGCGGCGGTCAGGCCGCGGCTTGTCTGAATTCCGGGGTGCGACCCAGGCGGTCGAGGCTGAAGACGCCCCAGGTCGCGTTGGCGTGCGCGTAGGCGCGATCGACGAAGTGGCCGTAGCGGCCTTCGGCGATGCGATCGGCCGAGACCTCGTCTTCCTCGAGGAAACTGCGCTGGCCGAAGAGCTCGTCGATCGTCAGCGCGACGTCGCCGCCGGGCTGGCGCACGATCAGCACGCGCTGGCTTTCCTGCAGGACGGTGCGCTCGCCCTCGAGGAACTGCTTGAGATCGACGATCGGCAGCAGGTTGCCGCGGATGTTGGCCACGCCGAGCATCCACGGCTGCGCGCCGGGTACCGGCGTCACCGGCGGCATCGGCAGGATCTCGATGACCTCGTCGAACGAGGAGGCCAGCATGCGTCGCCCGATGCGATAGCCGACGCCACGCCACAGCCCGGGCGCGTCGAGCTGGTCGGGCAGGCCGACGCTGTGCGCCAGGCTGCGCCGCTCGTACTCGGCCAGCAGCGCGAACGCCCCCGCCGGGGGCGCATCGAGCGGGTGCGCGGTGGACATCAGCCTGCCAGGACCGCGTTGACCTGGCTGATCAGCGCGTCTTCGGTCGGCGGCTTGACGATGTAGCCCTTCGCGCCCTGGCGCATGCCCCACATGCGGTCGGTTTCCATGCCCTTGGTGCTGATGATGACCACCGGAATGCCGGCGGTGTCGGCATCCTTGGCCAGCGCGCGGGTCGCCTGGAAGCCACTCATCCCCGGCAGGACCACGTCCATCAGCACCAGGTCGGGCCGGTCGCGCTTGCAGGCCTCGAGCCCGTCCTCGGCGCTGCCGGATGCGGTGACCTGGTGCCCGTGGCGTTCCAGCCACTGGGTCAGCACCGCGGTGTCGGTCGGCGAATCCTCGATCAACAGGATGCGTGCCATGCCCTGCTCTCCCCTGATCAGGCGGTGACGTGAGTGCGGATCGCGTCGAGGAGTTCCTCGCGCGTGAACGGCTTGGTGACGTACTGCTCCGAGCCGACGATGCGGCCGCGGGCCTTGTCGAACAGGCCGTCCTTCGACGAGAGCATGATCACCGGCGTGTTGCGGAAGACCTGGTTGTTCTTGATCAACGCGCAGGTCTGATACCCGTCGAGCCGCGGCATCATGATGTCGACGAAGATGATCTGCGGCTTCTGGTCGGCGATCTTCGCCAGCGCCTCGAATCCGTCCACGGCGGTCACCACCTCGGCGCCCTCGCGACGCAGCAGCGTCTCGGCGGTCCGGCGGATGGTCTTCGAGTCGTCGATCACCATCACCCGCAGGCCGTCGAGGCTGCCGGTGGACGGCTTGTCGTCACTGCTCATGCAATCTCCCCTGGCGCGTGGCGCGGATCTTCGCGCGCCTCCGCAGTGCGGTGTTATACCGCGCCCCGGCGCCGGCCTGTCAACATTTCCGGCGGCTTTGTGCGCGGTGCCTCGAAACGCATCCCGGCGGGGCGATCGAACCCCCTGATAAGATCGGGCGCCCAACAGCGCAGGTCGGTCCGCATGTCCCTGGATGTCGTCGTGGTGATGGACCCGATCGGGTCGATCCGAATCGCCAAGGACTCGACGTTCGCGATGCTGCTCGAGGCGCAGCGCCGCGGCCATCGCCTGCATTACGTCGTGCCCGGCGGCCTGTCGATGCGCGGCGGCGAGGCCGTGGCGCGGGTGGCGCCGCTGGACGTGCGCGAGGACGCGAAGGACTGGTT
>Ga0207841_1000420_pt1 | contig 11765 bp, 14 predicted proteins | sample HigsolmetaGSP18D_FD_184846 | JGI IMG/M metagenome (GOLD analysis project Ga0207841, IMG submission 184846) | High solid enriched microbial communities from the Joint BioEnergy Institute, USA - SP1-8-D (SPAdes) | ecosystem: Engineered > Bioreactor > SSF (Solid state fermentation) > Aerobic >... | reverse complement strand
CATGCTGGCCATCCTTCACCAGGTCCACCTTCACCGCCTCGGCGTCGATGTTGACGTATTTCTTGATCACTTCCAGCAGTTCACGCTGCAGCAGTGGCAGATAATCCGGCCCGCCGCGGTGGCTGCGCTCCTGCGCGATGATGATCTGCAGGCGATTCTTCGCGGTCTCGGCAGTGGTCTTTTTCGTCTTCAGGAAATCGAACAGGCCCATGCTTACCCTCCGAACAGCTTGCTGAAGAAGCCCTTCTTCTCCACGGACGTAAAGCGCATCGGGCGGTCTTCACCCATGATGCGCGCGACGGCATCGTCATATGCCTGCCCAGCGGCCGATTCCCCATCCAGGATGACCGGCTCGCCCTTGTTGGAGGCATTGAGCACATCACCGGATTCGGGGATCACGCCGATGGCCTTCAGGCCAAGGACTTCCTCCACGTCGGTGATGCTCAGCATCTCGCCCGACTCCACGCGTACCGGCGTGTAGCGGGTGAGCAGCAGGAAGGCCGGGACCGGCTGGCCGTCTTCGGCTTTCTTGGTCTTCGAATCCAGCAGGCCGATGATGCGGTCCGAATCGCGGACCGAGGACACTTCGGGGTTCACCACCACAACGGCGCGGTCGGCGAAATACATGGCCAGGAACGCACCCTTCTCGATGCCGGCCGGCGAATCGCAGATCACGTACTCGAAGCCTTCCTTGGACAGGTCGGCCAGCACCTTGCCGACGCCTTCCTGGGTCAGTGCATCCTTGTCCCGCGTCTGCGAGGCGGCCAGCACGTACAGGTTGTCGAAGCGCTTGTCCTTGATCAGGGCCTGCTTGAGGGTGGCTTCGCCGTGCACGACGTTGACGAAGTCGTACACCACGCGGCGCTCGCAGCCCATGATGAGGTCGAGGTTGCGCAGGCCGACGTCGAAGTCGATCACCGCCACCTTCTTGCCACGACGCGCCAGGCCGCACGCCAGGCTTGCGCTGGTGGTGGTCTTGCCCACGCCGCCCTTGCCGGAGGTGACTACGATGATTTCAGCCAAAGGACTTCTCCTGCTCTTGTTCTGGTTGGAGCTGCATCAATCAAGCGCAGCGATGTTTATCTGGTCCTGTTCCAGCCATACCTGCACGGCCTTGCCGCGCAGGTTGGACGGGACATCATCCAGTACTTTGTAATGGCCGGCGATGGCCACCAGTTCCGCATGGAACTCGCGGCAGAAAATACGCGCCGCGGTATTGCCCTGGGCCCCGGCGAGCGCACGCCCGCGCAGGGTGCCATAGATGTGGATGCTGCCGTCGGCGATGACTTCCGCCCCGGCCCCGACGGTCGCCATGACCGTCAGGTCGCAGTTTTCCGCGTAAAGCTGCTGGCCCGAACGCACGTTGCTCAGCTGCATGCGGCCGGGCGCGGGTGACGCAGCGGGTGCTGCCGGGGCAGGGGCTGCAGCGGCGGCCGGCGCGGGAACCGCGGCAGGGCGGCGGCTTTCCCGTGGCGCCGGCGCGTGGCTTTCGCCGGCCTCGGCGCGCTCGTACTGCGCGCGGAATTTCGCCAGCAGGGGCAGGCCCAGCTGCTGCGACAGCAGGTCGGTCTCGGTGGTGCCATAGGCCAGCGCCACCGGCAGCACACCGGCGCCGCGCAGGCCGTCCAGCAGCGCCTGCGCGCTCGCCACGTCCGGCGTGCGGCTGAGGCCGCCGAAATCCAGGATGACCGCTGCGCGCCCGAACAGTTTCGGGGCGCGGGTCACGCGCTCGCGCATTTCCTGTACCAGCCGATCCACATCCATCGTGCGGATGCGCAGGTTGGCGATGCCCACCTGGCCGATCTTCAGTTCACCGGCCTGTTCGTAATCCATGTTCACTGCCACCCTCAAGTACCCGTCGACCGATGGGCCTGCGACGGCAGGCTGCGGCCGCGCGCCCAGGCCACGTCAGGAAGCTTGCCGCCGTAGGTTTCCTGCACCCACGCGTGGCTGCACAGATCCTTGGTCAGCATGCTGGCGCGCACGTCCACGTGCGGCATGGTGTTCTGGCCGACTTCGCGGAACCCGAAACTGCCATGGAACAGCAGCGCCGCGTCCGCGCCGTGGTCCTGGAACACCTCGCAGGTCATGTGCGGATAACGCAGCTCGGCATAACTCTGCGCATCGGCATAGAACGCGCGGCCGACACCACCACCGCGGCGGCGGCTGGCCACCACGATGCGGTCGATATAGAAGAAGGGGCTGCCCAGATGTTCTTTGAACCAGGCGAAATTGCTGCTGTCGTGCGCGCTGCCGCTGCCGAAACCAATCAGGAACCCGGCCAGGTTGCCCTCGCGCTCGGCAACGCGGAAATATTCGGCGGTCTCGTGGAAGAGGCGCAGGCGATGGGCGTCCAGCGGCAGGATCGCCAGGCCGGCATTGTTGTTCAAGGCCAGGACGGAATCGAGCTCATGCTCGCGCACGTCGCGGATGACAATCGACATTGTGACTCCGTGGGGTAACGCGGTCGGGCCCGGCGAGGGGCCCTCGGGCTTGATTATTGCATGCGCCGCCGTCGCCGGGGGGCGCGGCCATGACTTCGGCGGCCACGGCTTCAGCGTCCATGACTTCCGTAGGAGTGACGCGGGGCCGGTTCAGCCTACTATGCATGAATGTTGGAAGTCCTCAGCCATACCCGTGTGCTCCGCCTCGCCGGCCTGTTTACCTGGGTCATGGTGGGGCTGCCGCTTGTGCTGCTCGCGGCCGGCGAGCCGTCCGCGCTGCGCTGGGGGCTGTTGTCCTTCATTGCCTACCTGGCCTTTGGCGCGGCCTATTTCTGGCTGACCCGCGACCTGCGCAGCGGGGGCCATGCCAGCGCCCTGGACCGCGCGATGCTGGTGGTGCTGACCGCCTGCGCGCTGGGCGTGAGCTTCTTCAGCGGCTCCGGGTTGGGCAGCATCCTGATGATGGTCGCCGCCGGGGTGATCCCCTGGATGCTGCCGGCGCGGTATGGCGTGGTGTGGTTGATGGTGAGCCAGCTGGCGGTGGCGCCGGTGTATTACCTGTTCCTGCCCTTCCCGCTGTTCGAAGCGGTGATGCAGTCCCTGCTGTACGGCGGGTTCTCGATGTTCATCTTCGTGACCAGCCTGGTGGCGCGGCAGCAGACCGACGCGCGCGAAGAACAGCGCCAGCTCAATACCGAACTGCGTGCCACCCGTGTACTGCTCGCCGAAAGTGCGCGGGTGAATGAACGCACGCGTATTTCCCGGGAGCTGCATGATCTTCTCGGGCACCACCTCACCGCGCTGAGCCTGAACCTGGAAGTGGCCGGTCACATCACCGAAGGCCGGGCGCAGGAGCACGTGCACCAGGCACACACGCTGGCCCGCCTGCTGCTGACCGACGTACGCGAGGCCGTCAGCCAGCTGCGGGGCAGCGGGGCGATCGACCTTGCCGCCGCGCTGCGTCCGCTGGCCGAGCAGGTGCCTTCGCTGGACATCCATCTGGATGTGAGCAGCCCCTTGAATGTCGAGGACCCCGAGGGGGCCCACGTGCTGCTGCGCTGCACCCAGGAAATCATCACCAACGCCATCCGCCATGCCGCTGCGCGTAATCTGTGGATCACCGCGCGCAGTGAAGCGGGCGGGGTGGTGCTGGAAGCACGCGACGACGGCGTGGGCGCCGAAGCCCTGCGGGTGGGCAATGGCTTGCGCGGAATGCGTGAACGACTGCAACAATGCGGGGGCGACCTGCAGATCCAGACCCGCCGTGGCGAAGGCTTCTGCCTGCGTGCCTCGGTTCCCGGTGTGCCGGCGATTGCATTGAGCACCGCCCCTGAAGGAGTACGTTGATGATCCGCGTGTGCCTGGTCGATGACCAAACCCTAGTGCGGCAGGGCATCCGCTCGCTGCTGGCGCTCGACGACGGGATCGAGGTGATCGCCGAGGCCGGCGATGGCCGGCAGGCTGTCGAGCTGATTCCGCAGGTGAATCCGGACGTGGTGCTGATGGATATGCGCATGCCGGCCATGTCCGGCCTGGAGGCGCTGCAGATGCTTTCACGTGCCGGGCAGTTGCCGCCGACGATCATCCTGACCACCTTCGATGACGATCAGCTGGTGCTGGCCGGGTTGAAGGCCGGTGCCAAGGGCTACCTGCTCAAGGATGTCACGCTGGACCAGCTGGTGGGCGCGATCCGTGCGGTGGCCGGCGGCGGTTCGCTGGTGCAGCCGGCGGTCACGCAACGGCTGCTGTCCGGCCTGGAACACATGCGCAACGAGTTCGTGAGCCTGGATCGGCCGGACCCGCTGACCGACCGGGAAACGGAAATCCTCCGGCTGATGGCCAGCGGATTTTCCAACAAGGAGATCGCCAATTCGCTGGGCGTGGCCGAGGGCACGATCAAGAACCACGTGTCGAACATTCTCTCCAAGCTCGGCGTGCGTGACCGCACGCGTGCGGTGCTGAAGGCGTTCGAGCTCCAGCTTGTCTGAAAAATGTTCTTCAATACAATGACTTGGGTAATGCTGGCGGCGTCGGTGAAGATCGGCGCGCTACTGGAGCGGGCCGTGATGCGTTACGCTGCCGCACCCCGCGTCATGTCCCATCGCACCTTTACGGAAACCGGTGCACCTGTGCACATCAACAACGCCTGCGAAGCCTGCTAGGATTGGCGCTTCGCTTCGCTTTATCAACCCGGCCGTGGGATCGGCCTCGGAGACTCCTGAATGACCCGTATTATCGAGTTCCTGATCGCCTTGGGGATCGTGGCTGGCCTGTTCGTCATCATCGGTGTGGTCCTGCCGGGCGAACGCCAAGTCTCCGAGAGCATCGAGACCAACCGCAAGATGACGATCGTGTACGACACGGTCAGCAGCCTGCGTCGCTTCAAGGACTGGAATCCGCTGTTGCTGCGTGACCCGGCTGCCAAGCTGGAGTTCTCCGGCCCGGCCGCAGGCGAGGGCGCCACCCTGGATTACACCTCCGCGGTGGGCAATGGCACCTGGAAGATCACCGAGGCCGAAGAAAACAAGCGTGTTGCGATCGCCATCGAGGACGACACCAAGGGCCACGACAAGGTCACGACCTTCACCCTGCAGCCGACCGGCAAGGGCGACCGCAACGTCAAGATCACCCAGGATTACAGCGTCAAGTACGGCTTCGACCTGTTCGGCCGCTACGCCGGCCTGTACGTCAGCCGTCACATCGGCGACGACCTGAAGCTGGGTCTTTCGCGCATGGCCAACATGCTGGCGACCGTCCCGAACGTGGATTACCGCCAGGCCGAAGCGCCGCTGGCCGATCTGGCCGTGATCGATGTGCCGGTCGAAGACCTGCTGGTGGTCACCGCCGGCAACGTCGACCGCGGCGAAGCCACCATCACCAAGTCCATCAAGGACAACCGTGAGTGGATCCAGCGCGTGATGGATGCCAACAACCTCGAGGCGGCGGGTCCGTTCCGCATCATCACCACCGATTTCGGTGCCGAGAAGTACGCCTTCGATATCGCCCAGCCGGTGAAGAAGAAGGCAGCCGCAGCAGCTGCCCCGGCGGCCAGTGCGGCGGCTCCGGCGGCCCCGGCCGCGGCTGACGCGGCGGCTCCGGCCGCTGGCGAACTGTCGGTGAAGATCGACGGCGATGCTCCGGTGAAGTATGTCCGCGTGGCCCCGCACCGTTCGGCCCATGCGACCTACGTCGGCCACATGGCAGGTCTGGACATTGCCCGCAATGCGCTGCGTGCGTGGGCCGTGACCTCGGGCAACGAGGTCGTCGATCGCCCGTATGAAAGCTGGAATGGTGGGCTTGAGAAGTCCTTCACCCAGGAAGGTACCTACGACATCTACTGGGCCGTCAAGTAAGCCCGGACGCTGGATGCAGGACCCCCATGAAAACGCGCCGCTCACTGCGGCGCGTTTTTTTTTACTCTCGCAGAAGAAGGAGTTTCCATGTTCGCACCGGATCGCCGCGCCCGCCGCCCCTCGCTGATGGCCTGCCTCGGCGCGCTGCTGGCGGGCACCGCCATCGGCCTGTCCGCCTATGCCTCACACGGGGTCAGCGATGCGTTGGCGCAGCAGCATCTGAACATGGCAGCGCTGTATGCCTTCGCGCACGGTGCCGTGCTGGCCGCGCTGGCACCCCGCGCGCAGGGAGCACTCGGGCGGCTGGCCATGGGCCTGCTGCTGCTCGGAACGCTGCTGTTCGCCGGCAGCCTTGCCGGGCATGCGTTGTGGCAGTGGCCCACGCGGCTGGCCCCTTACGGTGGCAGCGTGTTGATGCTGGGCTGGGCCCTGGTGGCGGTCAACGCGCTGCGGCGTTGACGCATGCACACGGGGCGGCGTGGCGCGTCAGGGGCGGCCTCAGCGGCCGGCGTGCCAGCGCCAGTGCCACGGTTCGTAGACGATGCCGTGCGGGTTGTCGCGCGGATAACTCAACCGGAAGCCGTGCGCACCGGCATTGTCCTGCAGCCACGCGAATGCCCGGGTCTGTTCGAACCCTTCCTCGGCCGGCGGATCACCGGGCGTGCCGATATCCAGCGCAAGGCCCGTGTGGTGTTCGCTGAACCCCGGAGCGGCATTGACCGTGAGAATCCCGGACACCGTCTGCCCGCGCGCGAGTTTGCGTTCGAAAATGCCGAGCTGGTAGTCATGGCTGCGGTAGCCGGAGATGGCATCCAGCGCGATGCCCTGGCGCTGTGCGGCCGCGCGTATCCGCCGCCACGCCTGCGCGGCATCGCGGCGCAGCCACACCGGCCGGCCGAAGCGATCACGTCCGGCCGCGTGCAGCAGTGCCGGTTCGGCTTCCAGCGCAAGACCACTGGCCCGGGCGTAGTCGTCCACGTCCAGGCCCAGCCGCTGCAGACGTGCGTGCAGTCCGTCCAGTGCAAGATCGACGTCTTCGAGGGTTGATCGTCCGCCATGCCGGGGCACCGTATCCAGCGCATCGAGAGCCCCCTCCACACCGGGTTCGCGTGGCAGGTGGGTCACCAGCGAATGCACGCCGGAGGGCAGCACCGCGGCAAGATAGCGGCCATCGCGCTTGCGCCGCAGCACCCAGTGGGCACGGGCCAGCAGGCGGGCATCGGCGTTGCTGCGCGCGCGCAGCAGACGGGCCGGCCACAGTTCAATGGCCGGGGTATTGAGGAGCAGGGCGGGTGAGCGGTCCATCCGCGCAGCTTAGCGCACCGCCACCGTCACCCGGCCGCAGCAGCCGTGCGCAGCGCGGCCAGCACCGCGTTTGGCTGGGCCATGCTCAGCATCACCACCGAGCCGTCTTTGAGGGGAATCACCAGCGCGTGCTCGCGGTCGGTCAGCAGCGCGAAGCCCTTCCTGCCATCCTTCAGCACGTAGTGGCCGGAGTGGAAACCGGGCACGCTGTAGCCGAGACGCCGACGCTTCAACGCAAGGCGCGGATGGCGCCTGACATCGATCACCCCGGCCGCGTCCAGCTGCATGTCGGCCACCGCGACGCGCCGGCGGAACAGGGTCGAGCGCACATCCAGCACGTGGCCGTCGAAGGTGACGCGGCGCCGGAAGAATGCAGCTCCCAGCGCGGCTGCCATCAGGCACAGCAGGGCCACCGGCCACAGACCCGCCGCCTGCGGCGAGGCCCAGGCCACGCCCGCCCAGCGCGCAGGCGCGCTGTCCTGCTGCGCAACCAGCGCCAGTCCGATCGCGCCCAGCATCGGCAGCACCACCCACAGCACGCCCAGCGCGGTGCCGTCGATCACTTCAAACCGGCGCGGATCGCTGCCGCTGCCATCGCGTCGCACGTATCGGGTCATGGGGTTTCATCGGTGGGAGGCTTGGGTCCGGGCAGCCGTCCGGCGCGGCGCAGGGCATCGCGCAGCGCGTATTCGATCTGGGCGTTGAGGCTGCGCAGCTCGTCGTCGGCCCAGCGCTGCGCGGCGGCCAGCACCTCGGCGTTGATGCGCAATGGATAGGCTTTCTTCTCGCTCATCAAGTCTCCCGCGAAGTCCCGTGCGCCCCCGGCTCACGGCCGTCCGGCGCCCGGAACATCGGATCAGTACAACGAACCGGTGTTCACCACCGGCTGGGTGCCGCGGTCCGAACACAATACCGTGAGCAGGTTGCTGACCATGTGGGCCTTGCGCTCCTCATCCAGCTGCACCACGCCGTTCTTCTGCAGTTCGGCCAGCGCCATTTCCACCATGCCCACGGCACCGGCCACGATGCGCGTGCGGGCGGCGATCACGGCATTGGCCTGCTGGCGCTGCAGCATGGCCTGGGCGATTTCGGCCGCGTAGGCAAGATGGCTGATGCGCGCGTCGATGATCTGCACGCCCGCATCGGCCAGGCGCTCGGCCAGCTCGTTCTTCAGGTGCTGGGAGATCTCGCTGGCGTGGCTGCGCAGCGCCAGCTGTCCGTCCTCATGCTGGTCGTAGGGGTAGCTGGTGGCCATCGCGCGCAGCGCGGATTCGGACTGGATGGCCACGAAACTCTCGTAGTCGTCCACGTTGTAGACCGCTTCGGACGCATCCACCACCTGCCAGACGATCACCGCAGCGATCTCGATCGGGCTGCCGTCAAGCTCGTTGACCTTCAGTCTGCCGCTCTCGAAATTGCGCACGCGCTGGCTCACCCGGCGCTTGGCGAAGAAGGGATTGTTCCAGCGCAGGCCGTTGTCCTTGACCGTGCCCACGTACTTGCCGAACAGGCTCAGCACGGCTGCCTGGTTGGGCTGCACGGTATACAGGCCGGCCAGGACGAGCACCGAAAGCGCGATGACCAGCAGCCCGGCCAGCAGGAGCAGCACGCTCGGGGTGCCGCCCTGGGTCTTTGCCAGCACGCCCAGCACGAACAGCGCCACGCCGCCGAGGATGGCCAGCAGGGCGCCGGCAACAGCCACCAGACCGTTGATCGAGGAAATCGCTTTTTCTTTCATTGCGGCACGTCCTTGCATGGGTTGGAAAGAAGATATCAAAGTGATATCAGATTGCAAGGTTGGCGCTGCGAGGGCCGGTGCGCGAGCGGCTAGAATGCCCGTCCGCCCCCCGTTCTCCTGCCGGAATCACCATGTCCAAGCTCGGTACCCCGCTCACTTCGTCCGCCACCCGTGTCCTGCTGCTTGGTTCAGGCGAACTCGGCAAGGAGGTGGCCATCGAGCTGCAGCGACTGGGCGTGGAAGTGATCGCGGCCGATCGCTATGCGGATGCGCCGGCCATGCAGGTGGCCCACCGCGCCCATGTCATCGACATGCTCGACGCCATGGCACTGCGCGCGCTGATTGCCGCGGAGAAGCCGCACCTGGTGGTGCCCGAGATCGAAGCCATCCATACCGAGACGCTGGTGCAGCTGGAGCAGGAGCAGGGCCTGCGCGTGGTGCCGACCGCGCGCGCGGCGCGGCTCACCATGGACCGGGAAGGCATCCGCCGCCTCGCCGCCGAAACCCTCGGGCTGCCGACCTCGCCCTACCGGTTCGTCGACAACGAAGCCGAGTACCTGGCCGCCGTCGCCGCGATCGGCCTGCCGTGCGTGGTCAAGCCGGTCATGTCGTCTTCGGGCAAGGGGCAGAGCACGCTGCGCAGCGCCGCGGACATCGCCCCGGCCTGGGACTATGCACAGACCGGGGGCCGCGCCGGGGCGGGGCGCTGCATCGTCGAGGGGTTCATCGACTTCGAGTACGAAATCACCCTGCTGACCGTGCGCCATGCGGCAGGCACGTCGTTCTGCGCGCCGATCGGACACCTGCAGCGCGACGGCGACTACCGCGAGAGCTGGCAGCCGCAGCCGATGTCGCCGCTGGCGCTGGCGCGCGCCGAGGCGATCGCCCGCGCCGTCACCGATGATCTCGGCGGCTGGGGCCTGTTCGGCGTGGAGCTGTTCGTGAAGGGCGACGAGGTGTGGTTCAGCGAGGTCTCGCCGCGGCCGCACGACACCGGTCTGGTGACGCTGGCCTCGCAGGAGCTGAGCCAGTTCGCGCTGCATGCGCGCGCCATCCTCGGGCTGCCGGTGCCGGTGATCCGCCAGAGCGGACCGAGCGCCTCATGCGCGCTGCTGGCGCAGGGCGAAGGCGTGCCGTTGTTCAACAACGTGGCGGCGGCCTTGCAGGTTGCGGACACCAGCGTGCGCCTGTTCGGCAAGCCCAGCGTGCACGGCCAGCGGCGCGTTGGCGTGACCCTGGCCCGTGCGGACACGATCGAAGCCGCCCGCGTGATCGCCCGCGACGCCGCCGAAGCCATCGGCGTCACCCTCCACGACTGAAAACCAGCAGGGGACGGAGGGCATCACGTCGCCCATGCACGTGCGACCTGATCTCCTCCGTCCTGTTTCTATCTGACGTCGACCCAGACCAGGTGGTGGTCGCTGCCGTCGGCGATGGCGGCTTCGGGGGCTTCGGCGGCAGGCCAGAACACGCCGCTGCTGATGTAGTCCAGCCCAGTGGAGGGCAGCACGTAGTCCAGCCGCATCGTGCCGGACTTCGGCCCGAAATCGCCCGTGGCGTGGAACGGCGCGCCGCGCCGCACGATGCCCTTGCCCGCGTAGGCCAGGCTGGTCTGTTCGGCGCCCGCGCTGCGCGGGGTGGGGTAGCGCAGCACGCGCGGGTGCTCGAGCAGCGCCGTGATCGCCTCATGCCGTCCGTCGCCGTCGACCGGGTCGTTGTTGAGATCGCCCACGATCACGAATTTCGCATCGGCGGCAAGCCCGCCACAGCGCTCCTGGTCATCGCACAGCCAGGGTTTTTCACCGCCGGCGAGGTACTCGTGCCACAGCCGCAGCTCATCGTGGTTGCGCGCCGCGTTGCGCTTTTCCGGGCCATCGAACACCGGCGGCGTGGGGTGCGAGGCCAGCACGTGCACCACCCCTGCAGGGGTCCGCACCGGGACATCCCAGTGCGATTTCGAGGACAGCCGCAGCTGCGCCCACACCGCGTCGCTGTAGAAGGGTTTTCCGGTAGCCGGCACGACCGGGCGCAGGGCGCCGGGCAGGGTGCTCCACTTCAGGTGCTGGAAGGTGCGCACCTGCGCGGTGTCGATCGGGTACCGCGACAGCACCAGCATGCCGTACTGGCCCGGATGCAGGCCGTAGCCCCAGGCATCGTTGCCGCGGCTGCGGCCGTCGCCGCCGACCACGCCGTTGCCGTCCAGGTCCAGCCCGCTCGGCACGCCGGTGTTCACCGGCGCCAGGTAGCGGTAGGCATAGTGCAGCGGCGCGCCGCCGCCCGGCTGGGCGAGCTGCAGGTAACGCTGCTGGAACAGATCGGCGGCGCGGTGCGCATCGTCGTAGTCGAACTCGTTGAGCAGCACGATGTCCGGGCGCACCTGCTGCAGCACCGCTGCGATCTTGCGCGCATGGGCGCTGTCGCCCTCCAGCTCGGCGATCACACCGCCGGTCTCGTCGGCGTACAGGGAGGTGTTGTACGTGGCCAGGCGCAGCGTTGAGGACGGGGAGGCGGGCATCGCAGCGGTCCGCTGGGGCGTCTGCGCACAGGCGCCGCACAGCAGCGCCAGCGCAGCGAGCAGGGCAGGGGTTCGGAAGGACGGTTTCATGGCGCTATTGTGCACCGGCGCCCGTGTCAGTGGTCTGTCAGCGCCCGGCGGTTTCAGGGTCGAAGTCGTGCCAGCGGCGCCCGTCGTATGCTTCCAGCGGACGGAAGCGGCGCTTGTAATCCATCTTCTGGTGATCGCGGATCCAGTAACCCAGGTAGAGGTGATCGAGCCCCTCGCGCCGCGCCCAGGCGATCTGCTGCAGGATGGCGAACGTTCCCAGGCCCCGCGCGGCGTGCGCCGGGTCGAAGAAGGTGTAGACCGCGGACAGGCCCTCGTCGGTCATGTCTGTGACCGCCACGCCGACCAGCTCCCCCGGCCCA
>Ga0207841_1000419_pt1 | contig 11818 bp, 10 predicted proteins | sample HigsolmetaGSP18D_FD_184846 | JGI IMG/M metagenome (GOLD analysis project Ga0207841, IMG submission 184846) | High solid enriched microbial communities from the Joint BioEnergy Institute, USA - SP1-8-D (SPAdes) | ecosystem: Engineered > Bioreactor > SSF (Solid state fermentation) > Aerobic >... | reverse complement strand
TCTCATTCGACGCGCCGCTGCGTCCGCTCGCAGGTCCAGGCGATCATCTGCTCGAGCTGTTCCACGGCCCGACCGCAGCGTTCAAGGATTACGCCGCCCGCTTCCTCGCCGGCGCGCTCGGTGCACTGCGCGATCCCGCGGCGCCGGACACGACGATCCTCGTGGCGACGTCGGGCGATACCGGCGCGGCCGTCGCCTCCGCATTCCATCGCCGGCCCGGCTTCACGGTGGTGATCCTGTATCCGGAAGGCCGCGTGTCGCCGCGACAGGCCCACGGGCTGGAATGCTGGGGCGACAACGTGCGTGCCTTTCGCGTGGACGGCAGCTTCGACGACTGCCAGCGCCTGGCCAAGCAGGCGCTGTCCGATCCCGACCTGCGCGCACGCGTCACGCTGGGCACCGCGAACAGCATCAGCCTGGGGCGTCTGCTGCCGCAAGCCGCGTACTACGCGCATGCCGCCGCACATCACTTCGCGACCAGCGGCCGCCTGCTGCACGTCATCGTGCCGACCGGCAACCTCGGCAATGCCAGCGCGGCATTCGTTGCGCGTGCGATGGGTGCGCCTGTCGGCGAGATCCGCCTCGCCTGCAACGCCAACGACACGCTGCCGCGCTTCTTCGATGGCGGCGACTATGCCGCGCAGCGGACGCGGTCGACGCTCGCCAACGCGATGGACGTCGGCGCACCGAGCAACTTCGAGCGCCTGCGCCACTGGCACGCCGATGACGCGTCGCTGCGCGCCGCCTTCGTCGCCGCGTCGGTCGACGACGCCACGATCCGCGCGACGGTCGCGGCCGCACCCGCGCGACATGGCGTCGTCGCCTGTCCGCACACCGCGACCAGCCTGCATCTGCTGGAAACGCTGCGCGCTGCAGGCGACACCCGAGACTGGGCAGTGGTGGCGACCGCACATCCGGCGAAGTTCGACAGCATCGTCGAACCGCTCATCGGCGCGCCCGTGGTCGTGCCGCCGGCGCTGGCCCACTGCCTGTCGCGACCGGCGCGAGGCGCGCCGCTGGGCGATGGCCGCGCGGCGCTTGCGCGTGTGCTGCTCGGCGAAACCTACGGCTGATCGATGCCAAGAAAAAGGGCCTCCACCCGGGAGGCCCTTTCGGTACCGCAATGACGGCGTGCGATCAGTTCGCCGGGGCGACCTTCAGCTGGGCGGTGTCGACGCGCTGCACGCCTTCGATGCCGGTGGCGATCGCCTTGGCGCGGTCGATCTGCGCCTGCGATTCGACATCGCCCGACAGGCTCACCGTGCCGTTGGTCGTCTCGACCTTGATGTCCAGGCCGGCGACGTCGCTCGACGCCAGCAGATCGGCCTTGACCTTGGTGGTGATCCAGGTGTCCGACACCGGCTGGTCGGAATCCGACTGCGCGGCGACGGTGCGTTCGGCGCGATCCTGCGTGTCCTGTGCGACGGCCGTGCCTGCGATGAGCATCGAGCCGGCGATCGCGGCGCCCAGAAGGGTGGTGTGCATCTTCATGGCGGTGTGTCCTTGCGTGGGGTGTGGCCGGAGTGTGCGAACGCATCCGTGCCTGCGAAGTGAAGCGGTTCCTGTTCACGGACCGCTGATGGGGCGCTTGTTATCAGCCGCTCATGAACTCCGCAGACACGACCGCGCACGCCTTGCCCGCCGACCATCAGAACGTGCTCGCCGCGCGCGAGGCCGGCCTGCGCTGGGTCTCCGACGACCAGCCCGGCCTGAGTCGGCGACGCGTCGGCAAGGGCTTCAGCTATCGCGATGCGGATGGTCACGTCGTCCGCGACCGCGACACGCTCGAGCGCGTGCGCAAGCTCGCGATTCCACCGGCGTATCGCGACGTGTGGATCTGCGCGCGCGCGAACGGGCACCTGCAGGCGACCGGTCGCGATGCGCGTGGCCGCAAGCAGTACCGCTATCACCCCGAATGGAGCGCGGTGCGTGGCCTGGGCAAGTTCGACCGCATCGTCGCGTTCGCGGCAGCGCTGCCGAAGCTGCGGCGCGCGCTCGCCCGCGACCTGAAGCTGCCGGGTCTGCAGCGTGATCGCGTGCTCGCCATCGTGGTATCGCTGATGGCGCAGACCTTCGTGCGCGTGGGCAACGACAGCTACACCCGCAGCAACGGCTCCTTCGGCCTGACGACCTTGCGCAACCGGCATTTCGAGTTGACCCGCGGCGGTCGCGCGCGCCTGAAATTCCGCGGCAAGAGCGGGCAGGAGCAGGACATCGAACTCGACGATGCGAAACTCACCGCACTGGTGCGCAAGGTGCAGCAGCTGCCCGGACAGGCGCTGTTCCAGTACCTCGACGACGACGGCGAGCGTCACGGCATCGACTCGGGCATGGTCAACGACTATCTGCGCGAGGCGATGGGCGGCACGTTCACCGCCAAGGATTTCCGCACCTGGGGTGGCACGCTGATGGCGTTCCGGCGGTTCGCCGCCATGCCCTTGCCCGAAGGCCGCAAGGGCGGCGCACCGACCGAACGCGCGCTCGCCAAGCAGGAGAAGATCGTCATCGCCGACGTCGCCGACGCGCTCGGCAACACGGTGTCGGTGTGTCGCAAGGCCTACATCGACCCGGTCCTCTACCCCGCCTGGCGCGACGGCAGCCTGCAGCGTGCAGCTGCGACGGCGCGCGGGGCGCGGCAGTGGGAGATGGCCTGCCTGAAGCTGCTGCGGCGCGCGCATCGCAGCGTCCGCAAATAGGTCGGGCAGCGGCGAATCGTTCGCCAAGTAACTGTTGACACGTCCTGCACGGCCGTGTTTTTCTCGACCCCATGACGCAGCGCAACAACCACCCGCAGACCGCCATCGCCGCACGCCTCCAGGCGCGCGCCGCGCGCCTGCCGGTTGCGCTCACCTCGGCCATTCTCCTTCTCGTACTCCTTATTACCGTCCTTCCAGGCGCGGGAATGGGGCTCGTTCGGTAGAAGACGAAACCCACGGTCGAAAGAACCGAAAACCCCGCGCCGAAAGGCGCGGGGTTTTTGTTTGGCCGATCGGAAACCACGCCGCATCCCCGACTCCTTCCACCCGCAATCGGACATCACTTCCCATGAGCAATGCCACACCCTCCATCGCGATCGTCGGCTACGGCAGCCAGGGCCGCGCGCACGCGCTGAACCTGCGCGATTCCGGCTTCCACGTCGTGGTCGGCCTGCGCCCCGGCGGCCCGACCGAGCAGAAGGCCAAGGCCGACGGTTTCACCGTCAGGACGCCTGCCGACGCGGCCGCCGACGCCGATCTGGTCGCCGTGCTGACGCCCGACATGGTGCAGAAGCAGCTCTACGCCGACGTGCTGGCGCCGCACATGAAGCAGGGCGCCTGTCTGCTGTTCGCGCACGGCCTCAACGTGCATTTCGACATGATCGCGCCGCGCGCCGATCTGGACGTGGTGCTGGTCGCGCCCAAGGGCCCGGGCGCGCTGGTGCGCCGCGAGTACGAGATCGGCCGCGGCGTGCCGTGCATCTACGCGGTGCATCAGGACCCCACCGGCAGGGCCGAGCAGCTGGCCCTGACCTACGCCGCGGGCCTGGGCGGCGCGCGCGCCAACATCATCAGGACGACGTTCAAGGAAGAAACCGAGACCGACCTGTTCGGCGAGCAGGCGGTGTTGTGCGGCGGCGCGTCGTCGCTGGTGCAGGCCGGTTTCGAGACGCTGGTCGAGGCCGGCTACCAGCCCGAGATCGCGTACTACGAGGTGCTGCACGAGCTGAAGCTGATCGTCGACCTGTTCTACGAGGGCGGCATCACCCGCATGCTCGAGTTCGTGTCCGAGACCGCGCAGTACGGCGATTTCGTCAGCGGGCCGCGGGTCATCGACGCGTCGGTCAAGGCGCGCATGAAGGATGTGCTGACCGACATCCAGAACGGCACCTTCACCCGCAACTGGCAGGCCGAATACGACGCCGGCCTGCCGAACTACAAGAAGTTCCAGCAGGCCGACAAGGACCACCCGATCGAGCAGGTCGGCAGGCAGCTGCGCGCGAAGATGACCTGGCTGGGCGAGCAGACCGCTGCGCAGGCCGGCGCGCCGGCACAACCGCAGAGCGAGGCCGCCTGATGAACGGCGCCCGCTGGCTGGTGCAGGCCCTGGAAGCCGAGGGAGTCGACACGATCTTCGGTTACCCGGGCGGCGCGATCATGCCGTTCTACGACGCCCTGCACGGCGCGTCGCTGAAGCACGTGCTGGTCCGCCACGAACAGGGCGCGGCGTTCGCCGCGAACGGGTTCGCACGGGCCAGCGGGCGCACCGGTGTATGCGTCGCGACTTCCGGTCCCGGCGCATCGAACCTGATCACCGGCATCGCCGACGCGATGCTGGATTCGGTACCGATGGTGGTCATCACCGGCCAGGTGGCGACGCCGTTGATGGGCACCGATGCGTTCCAGGAACTGGACGTGTTCGGCATGACCCTGCCGATCGTCAAGCACAGCTTCCTGTTGCGCCACGTCGACGAGCTGCCCAACGTCGTCGCGGAAGCCTTCCGCATCGCGCGTTCGGGCCGCCCGGGCCCGGTGCTGATCGACCTGCCGAAGGACGTACAGATCGGCGATGCCGGACATCTGGGCGCGCATGTGCCCTCGCAGGCCGACACCATGCCGGCCTGCGCCGACCATGCGCTGCACGAGGCCGCCGCGCTGATCTCGCAGGCCGAGCGCCCGGTGGTCTACGGCGGCGGCGGCATCATCCTGGGCGATGCGCTGGAGGCGTTCCGCGAGTTCGCCGACCTGACGCAGATCCCCACCGTGCTGACCCTGCGCGGTCTGGGCGCATTGCCGCCGACGCATCCGGCGAACCTGGGCATGCTGGGCATGCACGGCACCCGCGCGGCCAATCTGGCGGTGCAGGAATCGGACCTGCTGATCGTCGTCGGCGCGCGCTTCGACGACCGCGCAACCGGCAAGCTGGCGGAGTTCGCCCCGCATGCGCGCATCGTCCATCTGGATGGCGACGGTTGCGAGATCGGCAAGCTGCGCGACACCGACGTGTCGGTCTGCGGCGATGTCGCGGCCAGCCTGTCGCGACTGGCCGCACCGTGTGCGGCGCAGATGCAGGGCCGTCACGGCGCAGCGCGCACGGCCTGGCGTGAACTGTGCGCCCAGCGGCGGGCGAAATTCGCCGCACGCTACGACGCGCCCGGCGACAAGGTCTTCGCGCCGGCGCTGCTCAAGCGCCTGAGCGAGCTGGCGCCCGACGCCGTCGTCGCCTGCGATGTCGGCCAGCACCAGATGTGGGTGGCGCAGCACTGGCGCTTCGACCATCCGCGCAAGCATCTGACCAGTGGCGCGCTGGGCGCGATGGGCTTCGGCCTGCCGGCGGCGATCGGCGCGCAGATGGAAGACATGTCGCGGCGCGTGGTCTGCGTCAGCGGCGACGGCTCCTTCATGATGAACGTGCAGGAGCTGGCGACGCTGAAGCGCTACCGCGTGCCGGTCAAGATCATCCTGCTCGACAACTCGGCGCTGGGCATGGTGCGCCAGTGGCAGGAACTGTTCTTCGAGCGCCGCTACTCCGAGATCGACCTGTCCGACAACCCGGACTTCGCCGAAGTCGCGCGCGCCTTCGGCATCCAGGCCCTGTCGGTCGACAAGGCCGCCGACGTGGAAGCCGCGCTGGCCGCCCTGCTGGCCGCCGACGGCCCGGCGCTGCTGCACGTCGCCATCGACACCGCCGCCAACGTCTGGCCGCTGGTGCCGCCCAACCACAACAACGCGCAGATGCTCGACGCCGACGAGGTCACCTCGCTCGATGTCGGCGCACCGGCCGCGCCCGCCGCCGAACCCGTCGCCGCCACGTCCTCCAAGGAATCGAGCCATGCGTTACCAGTGTGAGATGACCCTGCGCCGCGCCGAAGGTGCGCTGGTGCGCGTGCTGGGCACGACCGAACGCCGCGGCTTCAGGCCGGTCGCTGTCGCAGGCGACGCATGCGGGGACGGCGAACACTGGACCCTGCGCATGACCGTCGAAGGCGATCGCGCCGCGACCGCGCTGCAGGGGCAGCTGGCCAAGCTGTACGACTGCCTCACGGTGGAGGTCTCGCCGTGTCGTTGAACGTGACCACCGAAGCGGCACCGGCACAGGCGCCGTCGATCGCCGAAGCCGCGACGCCCGCGCGTCCGCAGGTCTGGTTCGACGGCGCGCTGCACGACATCGACAGCCTGCAGGCCGGCCTGACCACGCACGCGATGCACTACGGCAGCGGCGTGTTCGAAGGCATCCGCAGCTACGCGACCGCCGATGGCGCCGCGGTGTTCCGCCTGCCCGAACACATCGAGCGCATGCGCCAGGGCGCCGAACTGCTGGGCCTGTCCTTCGATCCCGCGCAGGCCACCGAGGCGGTGCTGGCGACGCTGCGCGCCAACGGCCATCGCGATGCCTACATCCGTCCGCTGGCGTGGTTCGGCGAAGGCGGCTTCGGCCTGGATGTCGAAGGCCATACCGAACATCTGATGGTCGCCACGACCGCGACCCGGGTGCATCTGGGCGGCACCCGCGCGCGGCTGGGCATCAGCAGGTGGCGGCGCAATCCGGCCGACTCGCTGCCGCCCCTGAAGCTGTGCGGCGCCTACGTCAATTCGATCCTGGCCAAGCGCGAGAGCAAGTCGCGCGGCTTCGACGAAGCGCTGTTCACCGATGCCGACGGTGACGTCGTGGAGTGCACCGGCGCCAACGTCTTCATCGTCAAGGCCGGTCGCGTCACCGCGGTCCAGCACCGCGACGCGCTGCCCGGCATCACCCGCGACACGCTGGTCACGCTGAGCGGTGCCGAGTCGCGCGCCGTCACCGTCGAGGAGCTGTACGACGCCGACGAAGTCTTCGCCTGCGGCACCGCGGCCGAAGTGGCGCCGGTGCACGGCGTCGAAGACCGCAGCTATGGCGACAACCCGGTCACCCGCGAGCTGGCCGCGCTGTACGCGTGCGTCGTCCGTGGCGAGGCCGAAGCCGCGCGTGGCTGGCTGACGGCGGTCTGAGCATGTCCGAGCCCGACGTACGCCGCGAACCGCGCGCGACCGCCAGCGATGTGCTGGCGGCGCAGGCGCGGCTGCGCCGGCATCTGGACGTCACGCCGATGCACTACGCCGAGCGCTTCGGCTGCTGGCTGAAGCTCGAGAACCTGCAGCGCACCGGCTCCTACAAGGTGCGCGGCGCCCTGAACGCATTGATGGCCGCGCGCGAGCGCGGCGACGAGCGCACGGTGATCACCGCCTCGGCCGGCAACCACGCGCAGGGCATGGCCTGGGCCGCCTATCGGCTGGGTGTGCCGGCGATCACGGTGATGCCGAAGAATGCGCCGGAAACCAAGATCGCCGGCGTCGCCCACTGGGGCGCGACCGTGCGCCTGCACGGCGAGACCTACGACGAGGCCAAGGCCTTCGCCGCCGAACTGGCCGCGCAGAACGGCTTCCGCCTGCTGTCGGCGTTCGACGATGTCGACGTGATCGCCGGCCAGGGCACGGTGGGTCTGGAAATTGCGGCGACGCTGGTGCCCGATGTCGTCATCGTGCCGATCGGCGGTGGCGGCCTGGCGTCGGGCGTCGCGCTGGCGCTGAAATCGCAGGGCGTGCGCATCGTCGGCGCGCAGGTCGAAGGCGTGGATGCGATGGCGCGCGTGCTGCGCGGTGACCATTCACCGTTCTCGCCCGTCGCGACGCTGGCCGACGGCGTGCGGGTCAAGGATCCCGGCCTGCTGACGCGCGCGCTGCTGGCCGATCTGCTCGACGACGTGGTCATCGTGCGCGAGGCCGAACTGCGCGAGACGCTGGTGCGCCTGGCGCTGGAGGAACACGTGATCGCCGAAGGCGCCGGCGCGCTGGCACTGGCCGCCGGCCGCCGCGTCGCCGGCAAGCGCAAGGTGGCCGTGGTGTCGGGCGGCAACGTCGATGCCGGCGTGCTGGCGCAGCTGCTGTCGGACGTGCGTCCGCGCGCGCCGCGCAAACCGCGCCGTCGCGTGCGCGAGCCCGTCACCGAGGTGCCGGCCATTGCGGCCGTCTGCCCGGCCGTATCCGCGGCCACGCCACGCCGCCGTAACGACCTGACGTCCAGTGCGTCGCCCGGAGGCGGCGAACCGCGACTTCGACGCGCACTTGCACCCGCCGCCGAACGCACGCCACACCGAATTCCCGAGGAACTCCCCGCATGACCGCTTTCGACACCATCCGAATTTTCGACACCACCCTGCGCGACGGCGAGCAGTCACCCGGCTGCAGCATGACGCCGCAGCAGAAAGTCGTGATGGCACGCGCGCTCGACGAACTGGGTGTCGACATCATCGAGACCGGCTTTCCGGCCAGCTCCGAATCCGACCGCGAAGCGCAGCGCCTGATCGCGCGCGACGTGCGCCGGCCGACGCTGGCCGTGCTGTCGCGCTGCCTGCCGGCCGACATCGAGGCCTCGGCACGTGTGCTGGAAGGCACCGCCAATCCGCGCCTGCACATCTTCATCTCCACCAGCCCGCTGCACCGCGAACACAAGCTGCGCATGAGCCGCCAGCAGGTACTGGACATGGCCGCGACCAGCGTCGCCCACGCGCGCCGGCTGGTCGGCGATGTCGAATTCTCGGCCGAAGACGCGACCCGCACCGAGGACGATTTCCTGGCCGAAGTGGTCGCCGTCGCGATCGCCAACGGCGCGAGCACGATCAACGTGCCCGACACGCTGGGTTACGCGACCCCCGAGGAAAGCCGCGCCCTGTTCCAGCGTCTGATCGCGACCATCCCCGGCGCGCGCGACGTGATCTTCAGCGCCCACTGCCACAACGATCTGGGACTGGCGGTCGCCAACTCGCTGGCCGCGATCGAGGGCGGCGCGCGCCAGGTCGAATGCACGATCAACGGCATCGGCGAGCGCGCCGGCAATGCCGCGCTGGAAGAACTGGTGATGGCGCTGAAGGTGCGCAACGCGTTCTACGACATCGACACCGGCATCGACACCCGCAAGCTGGTCCCGACCTCGCAGCTGCTGCGCCGCCTGACCGGCATGAGCGTGCAGCGCAACAAGGCGATCGTCGGCGAGAACGCGTTCGCGCACGAATCCGGCATCCACCAGCACGGCATGCTGCGCCACCGCGGCACCTACGAGATCATGAATCCCTCCGATGTCGGCTGGCCCGATTCGAAGCTGGTGCTGGGCCGCCACAGCGGCCGCGCCGCGGTCGGCCATCGCCTGCGCGCGCTGGGCTACACGCTGGAAGAGGCGCAACTGGAGCAGGTGTTCGCCGCGTTCAAGGATCTGTGCGAGCGCCAGCGCGTGGTCGAGGACGACGATCTGGAAGCGCTGATGCACGGCGACGTGAGCGGCCAGGGCTGGCGTCTGGCGTCGATGACGGTCAGCGATCGCGGCCAGCGTGCCAGCGCGCAGATCGAACTGTCCGATCCCGACGGCGCCAAGGTCTCGGAAAGCGCGCTGGGTGATGGCCCGGTCGACGCGCTGTTCGCCGCGCTGGCGGCCGCGACCGGCGTCGAGCTGGCACTGGAGAGCTACCAGGTGCACAGCGTCGGCATGGGCCGCGACGCGCGCGGCGAAGCCAGCGTCAGCGTGCGCCACGGCGACGACATCTTTGATGGCACCGGCACCAGCCGCGACATCATCGAGGCCAGCGCGCTGGCCTGGCTGGACGTGGCCAACCGGATCCTGCGCGCTTCGCGTAGCGTACCGGCGCCACAGGCCGCGCACGCCTGATCCCTGCCCTGCCCCTGCATCCGAATTCCGAGCCTGCAATGACCGCCAGTGCCCCGAGAACCCTGTTCGACAAGCTGTGGGATGCACACGTCGTGATCCCCGAGAGCGAGGCCGCACCCGCGGTGCTCTACATCGACCTGCATCTGATCCATGAAGTCACCTCGCCGCAGGCGTTCACCGAGTTGCGCGCACGCGGTTTGTCGCCGCGCCGCCCGGATCGCACGAAGGCGACGATGGACCATTCCACGCCGACCCTGCCGGCCGGGCCCGACGGCCGCCTGCCCTATGCCAGCGTCGCCTCCGAGAGGCAGGTGCAGACGCTCGCCGACAACTGCGCCGAGTTCGGCATCGAACTGTTCGACATGCATTCCGACCAGCGCGGCATCGTCCACGTCATCGCACCCGAGCAGGGCTTCACCCTGCCCGGCATGACCATCGTCTGCGGCGACAGCCACACGTCCACGCATGGCGCATTCGGCGCGCTGGCCTTCGGCATCGGCACCAGCGAGGTGGGCAACGTGCTGGCGACGCAGTGCCTGCTGCAGCGCCGGGCGAAGACCATGTCGATCACCGTCGACGGCGCACTGGCGCCGGGTGTCGGCGCCAAGGACGTGATCCTGCATGCGATCGGCGTCATCGGCGTCAACGGCGGCACCGGCCACGTCATCGAGTACCGCGGCTCCACCATCGAGGCGATGGACATGGAGGAGCGCATGACCCTGTGCAACATGTCGATCGAGGCCGGCGCGCGCGCGGGCATGGTGGCCCCGGACGACGTCACCTTCGAGTGGATCGCGCGCACGCCGCGCGGCCCGAAGGGCGCCGACTTCGACGCGGCCGTCGCGCACTGGCGCACGCTGCGCAGCGACGACGGCGCGACCTTCGACGTCGACGTGCGCATCGATGCCGCCGACATCCGCCCCACCCTGACCTGGGGCACGCACCCGGGCACCGCGATCGGCGTCGACGTGCCGGTGCCCGCGCCGGTCGATGCGGCCGAGCGCAAGGGCCAGGACTACATGCGCGTGGTCGCCGGCCAGCCGCTCGCCGGCATTCCGGTCGACGTGGTGTTCGTCGGTTCGTGCACGAACGGCCGCCTGCGCGACATGCGCGAGGTCGCCGAGGTGCTGCGCGGTCGGCAGGTCTCGGCCGGCGTGCGCATGCTGGTCGTGCCGGGCTCGGAAATCGTCAAGCGCGAGGCCGAGGCCGAAGGCATCGACGCGATCGTGCGCGCCGCCGGCGCCGAGTGGCGTGAGCCGGGTTGCTCGATGTGCATCGCGATGAACGGCGATATCGTCGCGCCCGGGCAGCTGGCGGTGAGCACCAGCAACCGCAATTTCGAGGGCCGCCAGGGGCCCGGCGCACGCACACTGCTCGCCTCGCCGACAACGGCGGCCTGGGCCGCGGTGCGCGGCGTCGTCGCCGATCCGCGCGAGCGCTTCGACGATCGCCGGGAGGTGGCGTGATGAGCAGCGATTTCCCGGTCCGCTCCGCCAGCGTCGTGCTGGCGCAGACCAACATCGACACCGACCAGATCATTCCCGCGCGCTTCCTGTCGACGACCGAGCGCAAGGGCCTGGGCAGGCACGCATTCAACGACTGGCGCTGGCGCGAGGACGGCAGCGCGAACCCCGACTTCGCGTTCAACCAGCCGCACAATGCCGGCCGGTCGATCCTGCTGGCCGGCCGCAACTTCGGCTGCGGCTCCTCGCGCGAACATGCGCCGTGGTCGCTGCGCGATCTCGGCCTGCAGGTCGTGGTGAGCAGCGAGATCGCCGACATCTTCCGCGGCAACGCGCTGAAGAACGGCCTGCTGCCGGTGGTGCTGCCCGAAGCCGTCGTGCAGGACCTGATGACCCGTCCGGACGACGTGCTGACCGTCGACATCGAAGCGCGCGAGCTGCGCACGCCCGACGGCACCATCCACGCCTTCCCGCTCGACGCGTTCGCGCGCACCTGTCTGCTCGAAGGCGTCGACGAAATGGGCTTTCTGCTGGCGCGCAGCGCCGACATCCAACAGTACGAGGACACCCACCATGCACGCTGACATCGTCGTACTGCCGGGCGACGGCATCGGCCCCGAAGTCACCGCCGCCGCGGTCGACGTGCTGCAGGCCGTCGCCGCGCGCTTCGGCCACCGCTTCTC
>Ga0207841_1000418_pt1 | contig 11854 bp, 13 predicted proteins | sample HigsolmetaGSP18D_FD_184846 | JGI IMG/M metagenome (GOLD analysis project Ga0207841, IMG submission 184846) | High solid enriched microbial communities from the Joint BioEnergy Institute, USA - SP1-8-D (SPAdes) | ecosystem: Engineered > Bioreactor > SSF (Solid state fermentation) > Aerobic >... | reverse complement strand
ACAGCCTGTCGAGCTACGGCGAGGCCATGGATGGCGAGGATCGTCGTGCCCTGCTCGAGACCATCGTGCTCGAGGGCGAGCGCCTCGACCGCTACATCCAGAACCTGCTCGACATGACGCGCCTGGGCCATGACGGCCTCTCGCTCAACCGCGACTGGATCGGCGTCGACGAACTGATCGGTTCGGCCGCCGGACGCCTGCGCCGCTACCAGCCCGACGTCCTGCTCGACATCGACGTCGCGCCGGGTCTGGAACCGGCATGGGTCCACCCCGCCCTGGTCGAACAGGCGCTGTTCAACGTGATGGAAAACGCGGCGAAGTTCTCGCCCCCGCATACGCCGGTCAGCATTGCGGCCCGCGCGATCCCGGCGCCGGTCCCCGGCGATGCCCGCGCCTGGCTGCGCATCGACGTCGCCGATCGCGGCCCCGGCATCCCCGACGACGAGCGCGCGCGCATCTTCGACATGTTCTACACCGTCGAGCGCGGCGACCGGGGGCGCAAGGGCACCGGGCTGGGACTGACGATCTGCCAGGGGATGATCGGCGCGCACGGTGGCGCGGTCACAGCGCTGCGCGGACCCGGCGGCACCGGTACCCTGATCCGGATCGAGCTGCCGATGCAGCAGCCCCCCGATGCGGAGCCTGCCCATGTCCGGACCGACTGACGCCACGCCTGCGACGCCGGTCCGCGTGCTCGTGATCGACGACGAGCCGCAGATCCGGCGCTTCCTCGACATCAGCCTGCGCGCGCAGGGCTGGCGCGTCTCGCTGGCCGAGGACGGCGAACGGGGCCTGGCGACGCTGGTCGCCGAGGGCGCGGACCTGGTCGTGCTCGACATCGGGCTGCCGGGCATGGACGGCCACGCGGTGCTGCGCGAGATCCGCGGCTGGTCGCAGGTGCCGGTGGTGATGCTGTCGGTGCGCAGCGACGAGGCCGGCAAGGTCGCCGCCCTCGATGCAGGCGCCAACGACTATGTGACCAAGCCGTTCGGCGCCGCGGAACTGATGGCCCGGATCCGCATGCTGCTGCGACAGCACGCGCGTGCTCCGGACGAACACCCGGTGTTCGACGACGGCCGCCTGCGCATCGATCTGGCGCGCCGCGAGGTCGCGCTCGACGGCGTGCCGCTGGTGCTCTCGCGCAAGGAGTACGCGCTGCTGTCGCTGCTGTTCCGCAATGCCGGGCGCGTGGTGACCCAGCCGCAGCTGCTGCGCGAGATCTGGGGTCCCAGCCACACCGAAGACGCGCACTACGTGCGCATCCTCGTGGGCAAGCTGCGCGCGCGGTTGGGCGACGATGCCGTCGCACCGCGCTGGATCGCCACCGAGCCCGGCGTCGGCCTGCGTTTCCTGCACACGACCTGATCCGCACGTGACGCCAGAAGAAAGCCCCGCGCGAGGCGGGGCTTCGGGTCACTGCGCCGGGCCGATCAGGCGGCGGGTGTGACGTTCGTGGCCTGGGCCCCCTTCGGCCCCTGCGTCACCTCGTAGCTCACGCGCTGCCCTTCCTGCAGCGAGCGGAAACCGGTCGCACTGATCGCCGAAAAATGCACGAACACGTCCGCGCTGCCATCCTCGGGCGAGATGAAGCCGAATCCCTTCGCGTCGTTGAACCACTTCACTGCGCCGTATTGCATGCACGTCTGACCTCGTCTGGATGCGCGATGCCGGCGCGGCCTGCACGGGACCGCGATGGCGGCCCGGGTATGCGAAGCCTCGAGCCCGGGTGGCAATCATCCCGCGAGGAAGGCGCGCAGCAACGGCGGAATGCCGACCGATGCCGCCGCGACGTTGTCGAGCACGTCCTGGAACGTGATCACCTCGTCGACCTGTGGGCCTGCGCCCGCGGCCCAGTTGGCGACGATCGCCAGGCACGCGTAGTCGAGTCCGAGCTCGCGCGCCAGGCCCGCCTCGGGCATGCCGGTCATGCCGACCAGATCGCAGCCGTCCCGGCGCATGCGCGCGATCTCCGCGCGCGTTTCCAGACGCGGGCCCTGCGTGGCGCCATAGCAGCCGCCATCGACGAGCGTCACGCCCGCGGACGCCGCCGCGCCGAGCACGCGCTGGCGCAGGGACGGCGTGTACGGGTCGCCGAAATCGACGTGCAGCACCTCGCTGCCCTCGTCCTCGCAGAACGTCGACACGCGGCCCCAGGTGTAGTCGATCAACTGGTCCGGGCACGCCAGCACGCGCGGCGCGAAACGCTCGGTGATGCCGCCGACGGTGTTGAGCGCCAGCACCCGCTTCGCGCCCAGTGCCTGCAGCGCCGCGAGATTCGCCCGGTAGTTGATCCTGTGCGGCGGCACCGAATGACCTTCGCCGTGGCGCGCCAGGAACGCGACGCGCTTGCCGTCGAGGGTGCCCACGCGCACCGGTCCCGACAATGCGCCGTAGCGCGTGACCGGCTGGTGCGGCTCGACGTCCTGCAGATCGGCCAGCTGGTAGAGGCCGGTGCCGCCGATGACGGCCAGATCGATGGCGAGATCCATGCTCACTCCGCGAGTGCGTAGATGCCCGGCAGGTTGCGGCCCTGCTCGTGGAAGTCCATGCCGTAGCCGAACACGTAGCGGTCCGGCACCTCGACGCCGACGTAGTCGGCCTCGATGCCTTCGACCAGGCGGTCGTGGTCCTTGACCGCCAGCACCGCGACGCGCACGTCGGCGGCGCCCTGGTCCTCGACCCACTGGCGCACGGCCTTGAGCGTGTGGCCTTCGTCGAGGATGTCGTCCACCAGCAGCACGCGACGGCCCTGCAACGGCGTCGCGGGGCGGTGCAGCCAGGCGAGGCCCGAGCCGGTGGTGTTGCCGCGGTAGCGCGTGGCGTGCAGGTAGTCGAACTCGAGGTCGAGTTCGTTCTCGCCCAGCGCGAATGCGAGCTGCGCGGCGAACGGCATGCCACCGTGCATGATGGTGATGAACACCGGCGCCATGTCGTCGTCGCCGTAGTCGTCGGCGATCTCGTCGGCCATCGTCTCGATCGCGTCTTCCAGCGTGTCGCGATCGAACAGCAGGTCGGCGGTGTCGAGCACGTCGTCGAGGCGCGGGGTGGTCATGCGATGTCTCCGGTACGGCCGGCGGACGCGCCGGCCAGTGCGCCGTCCCAGCCGAGCGGGCCACGCCCGATCAGGCCGGTCAGGGCCATGGTGTTGAGCGCGCGGCCTTCGACCGCGGCCAGCGATTCGGCGACCAGTTCCGGGTGGCAGACCAGCACCACGTCGCAACCTGCATCGAGATGCGCATCGACGCGCGACTTGATGCCACCGGCCGAGAACGCCGCGGCCATGCCGATGTCGTCGGAGAACACGACGCCGCGGAACCCCATCTGCTCGCGCAGGATGGTGTTGATCCACAGCGGCGAGTAGCCGGCCGGTTCGGGCGCGACCTGCGGATAGACCACGTGCGCCAGCATCACCGCATCGGCGCCGGCATCGATGCCGGCCACGAACGGCACCAGATCGTGGGCGCGGATCGCCTCGAGGCTGCGGTCGTCGACGGCATCGTCGAAGTGCGTGTCTTCCCGCACCGAGCCGTGCCCGGGGAAATGCTTGAGCGTCGCGGCCATGCCGGCCTCGTGCATGCCTTCGACATAGGCGCGGGTGAGCGCGGCGACGATCTGCGGGTCTTCCGAGAACGACCGGTCGCCGATCGCGAGATTGCCGTGGCCGACGTCGACGACCGGCGCGAAACTGAGATCGACGCCGCTGGCCCGGACTTCCTGCGCCATGAGGCGCGCATGCGCGCGCGCGGCGTCGAGTGCGGCCTCGCGGTCGGCGAGGTACTGCATCCCGAAACCGGACAGCGAAGGCAGTTCGGTGTAACCGTCCTGGAAGCGCTGCACGCGCCCGCCTTCCTGGTCCACGCAGACCAACTGCGGACGCGGCGCGGCGTCGCGGATCGCGGCCGAGAGGTCGGCGATCTGCGCGCGCGACGCGAAATTGCGCTTGAACAGGATCACGCCGGCGCAGGCATCGTGCTGCAGCCAGTCGCGTTCCTGCGCGGTGAGTTCGGTGCCGGCCACGCCGATCACGAGCATCGCGGATGTCTCCATCGCACGCGCCGGATGGCGCGGGCCGGCATTGTCGCAGATGCGGAGCGGCGTGCCGTCGGCGCGCCGCACGTCGTGTTCATTCGCAGCCCGCCGGGCCGCATGCAGGCGCCGACGGCGCGACGGGGGCCGCGCTGCGCATGGCCTGCCGAAAGGCATCCGCAATCGACTCCGGCGGCTGCGCCCCCTGCACCGCCAGGCGCCCGTCGATGACGAAGGTCGGTACCGCGCGGATGCCCATGGCCTGTGCCTGGGCGATGCGCGCCCGCAGCTCCGCCTCGCCGGCACCGCTGGCGAGGAAACGGCGGATATCTTCCGCGTCCAGACCGCCGGCGACGCCCGCCTCGACCAGCACCTCGGCGTCGGCAAGATTGCGGCCCTGCGCGAAATGCGCATGGAACAAGGCCTCATCGACCGCATCGACGTCACCCTCGCGTGCAGCCAGCGCCATCAGCCGATGCGCCGGCCGCGTGGTCACGCGGACCTGCCCGCGGTCGAAGTCGAAGGGCAGGCCTTCGGCACGCCCGGTCGCCTGCGTCTGCGCGAGCATCTGCGCGACGCGCTCGACGCCGCCGAACTTCAGCGCCAGTGCCTCGCGCAGCGGTACCGGCGTGGCATCCGCATCCGGATCGAGCAGGAAGGGATGCCACTGGATCTCGATGTCCGGCGCGTCGTCGCCGAGCAGCGCGATGCCGGCCTGCAGGCGGCGCTTGCCGATCCAGCACCAGGGGCAGACCACGTCGGACCAGATGTCGATTCTCATGGCGTCATCATGCGCCCGATGCGCGATGACGGTGGCCTCAACCGCGTTCCGCGGCGTCCCAGCGCGAGAACGGATGCGCGGCCAGCGCGAGGTTGTAGTAGCGCGCCTCTTCGGTGACCTCGTCGCCGAGCCACGCCGGACGCGAGAACGCCTCATCCACCGACGACAGTTCGATCTCGGCGACGACCAGTCCGGCGTTGTCGCCGCGGAACTCGTCGACTTCCCACAGATGCCCGCCATGACGCACGAGGTGCCGACGCTTCTCGACCAGGCCGCCCACACACAGCTTCAGGAGCGCCTGCGCGTCTTCGACCGGCAGAGGCAACTCGAACTCCTGCCGCCTCGGCCCGGCCTCGCGCGACTTGATGTTGAGGAACGCGACATCGCCCTCGATCCGCACCCGCACCGACGCGTTCTGCGCACCGCTGGCGATCGACGCGGCATCGTTGAGATAGCCCTGCGCCATCGGCACGACCGCGTGCGCGGCGCCGCGCCAGCCATCACCCATGACCCGGAACTTGCGTTCGATCTCGATGCCCATGCCGCCCTCAGCGCTTCTCGAACAGCGCGATCGATTCCACGTGCGCGGTCTGCGGGAACATGTCCATGACGCCCGCGTCCGACAACGTCCAGCCGCGCTCCTTGACCAGATAGCCCGCATCGCGCGCCAGCGACGCCGGATGGCAGCTGACGTAGACGATGCGGCCGAACTGTTCGAGCGGCAGCTGGCGCAACACGTCGATCGCGCCCGAACGCGGCGGGTCGAGCAACAGCTTGTCGAAGCCCTGCCGCATCCACGCGGTGCCACGCTGGTCCTGGGTCAGGTCGGCCGCATGGAACTTCGCGTTCGCCAGCCCGTTGTGCGCGGCGTTCTCCCTGGCACGCGCGACCAGTCCGGCCTCGCCTTCCACGCCGACCACTTCGCGCACGCGGCGCGCGAGCGGCAGGGTGAAGTTGCCCAGGCCGCAGAACAGGTCGAGCACGCGGTCGTCGGGCTGTACGTCCAGCAGTTCGAGCGTGCGCGCGATCATCGTCTCGTTGAGTCCGGCGTTGACCTGGATGAAATCCAGCGGACGGAACTTCAGTTCGACGTCCCAGTCGGCCAGCCGGAACGACAGCACGGGCGCTTCGGGCCACAGGGCCTGCACGCTGTCGTTGCCGCCCGGCTGCAGGAAGATCGCCATGCGATGCTGCTGGCCAAACGCGAGCAGCCTGGTGGTGTCGGCATCGCTCAGCGGCTGCAGGTGCCGGAACACCAGCGCGATGCCGTCGAACTCGGGCCGCGGTTCGCCGGCGATGAACTCGACCTGCGGCAGGGTCGCACGCGCGTCCATGCCGTCGATCAGCGCCGACAATGGCCGGATGATCGCCGCGATCGGCGCGATGACCGTGTGGCACTCCTGCAGGTCGGCGACGAAGCGCGGATCGCGCTCGCGGAACCCCACCAGCGTCGCGTCCTTCTTGTCGACCCGTTTGACCGAGAAGCGGCCCTTGCGGCGATAGCCCCAGGCCCGGTCGACGATCGGCGCCATCCAGCGCTTCGGCGTGACGTGGCCGATGCGCTCGAAGTTCTCGCGCAGCACGCGCGCCTTGGCGAGGATCTGCTGCTCGGCGTCGAGGTGCTGCAGCACGCAGCCGCCGCAGGTGCCGAAATGCCGGCAGCGCGGCGTGATGCGATGCTCGGACGCGCGCAGCACCTCGAGCGTGCGCGCCTCGTCGAAGCTGCGCGAGCGCGCGAATCGCTGGGCGACGACCTGCTCGCCGGGCAGCGCGCCGGTGACGAAGACCGCCTTGCCGTCGGGCAGGCGCCCGACGCCGCGGCCGTCGTGGGTGAAGTCGAGCATGTCGACCTGGAAAGGGGTCTGGTCGAGACGTTTGCGGGCCACGTGGCGAAGGCTGCGTGCGGAATGGCCGCGTATTGTCGCAGAAGCCGCCGGCGAGCCGGCCTGCAACGCGAAGGGCCGCCCGCAGGCGGCCCCGTCCCTGCGCTCGCGGTGCGTGGTTACTTCTGGGTCCAGGTTCCACCCTGCTGGTACCACCAGCCCGCACGCGCACTCTGGATCCACTGGCGCGCGAAGACATCACGGATCTGTGCTTCCCACTCCGGATGACCATTGGCGACGGCGATCTCGCGATACACCGCCTGGCGGTCGCGGTTGTCGTCGGCGACTGCGGCGTTCACGGCCACGCGATCCTTGATCGGCAGTTGCGATGCGTCGCGCACGACGATGGTGCCGTTGCCGCCGAAGCCCAGCGCGCCGGAATCGAAATGCGCTCGCAGCGTGCCGTTGAAACGCTGCTCCATGCGCGCCTGGATCGCCTGGATCGCCGGCGTGCGGATGCTGATGTCGGGCGTCTGCGCCTGGGCGCTGCCGATGCCCAGCAGCATCCAGGGGTCGAAGCGCGGCGACGTGGCCGCCATGCCACCGCCCGGCACGCTCGCAGGCGGCGCGTCGCTGGCCGGCGCCTGGTCGCCGATGACGTTCTCGACGAACTCGCGCGCGGCCTCCTTCGCTTCGGCCGCGGGAAAATAGACATTGATCGTCACGCAGGCGGTCAACGCCAGTGCGGCGAAGGCCGGCAAACCCATCCAACGCGTCATCGGTGTTCTCCTGTGCATGTTCCGGTGCCGGTCACTCGATGACCGGTGCGACATCGCCGCCGGCGGCGGCCGCGAGCCGTTCGACGAGCACCGGCCAATCGACATCGCGATTGAAGCCGACGACATCGAGCCGGGGCAGTCCCGCGCCGTCGACGATAGTAAAGGCGTTGCCTTCTGAACGCAGGCCGCCCATCCGGCAGACCTCGTTGCGCAGACGACAGGAAATGCCGATGCCGCGATAGCCGAAGTCGTCGAACAGGGCGATCGCCCGGCCCTGCAGCGTCGTCACGAACGAGGCGTCGCCGACGCTGGAAATGTCCTGCACGGCACGCTGGCTGATGCGCTGGCGCACGCCCGGCGCAGGCGCCGTATGCAGTTCGGCGTCGAAGGCGGTCGCGGTCCAGTCGACCAGGCGCAGGCCGTCGATGCGCCCGTGCAGGCGGCCTTGGATGCTGCCGAAGCCGAACACCCCGGTAAGCGCCTGCAGGTCCAGCGACGACAGGGCCAGATCACTGGTCACCGTCGGCAGGACGCCGAACGGGCGTTCGATCGCGAGCGACGACACATCGATGCGTCCGTCGAACAGATCCATCGTCAGACCGCCCTCGAAGTCGATGCGGTTGTCGGCGTAGCGCACCGTCGGAATGCGTCCGGCCAGCGTGCCTTCGAACGCCGGCCAGTCCAGCGCACGCGCGAGCACGCCGATGTCCAGCGCATCGAGCCGCAGTGCGGTCTGCATCCGGAGTCCGGCATCGGCGGCTGGCGGTTCGATCTGCAGCGATTCGAAGCCGATCTCGCCGCCCAGGAACGAGAACGCGACCGGCTCGGCCAGCTGCAGCCGCCCGTCCGCGCTCGACAGACTCCAGGCCGCGGCATCGAAGGGCATGCCGTACAGCGTGCCGCCCCGCCAGGCGAAGGCGCTGCGGACCGGTGCCGTCGCCGAGTAGCGCACGCCACCGTCGAGCCGGTCCAGGCCGAACCGGCCGTCGGCATCGGCGATGTCGAGTTTGGAGAACGCGAGGTCCGCCGTGCGCAACGCGCCCTGCGCCAACGCGGCATGTACTTCGAAGCCGCCGGCCATGGTCAGGCCCGACAGGCCCGCCTGGCCGAGCCACCCCGAGAGATAGCGCGACGGCACTGCGGCGGCGTCGGCACTGCGCAGCGCCAGCGACAGGGCCTCGGGCGACAGATCGCCATCCAGCACGGCCGAGCCATCGGCGCGCAGCGTGTCGCCGTCGCGCCACTGCAGGCGCGGCAGCTGCCAGGCGCCCGCGCCATGGCGCGACGCCTCGAGGCCGAAGGCCACCGGCGTCGGCGGCAGGTCGATGTACGCCGTGCCCAACAGCAGTTCGCCGTCGCGCAGGTGACCGTCGACGCGGGCGTCGATCCCGTCCCGGGGGAAGGCCAGCCGGATCGCGACATCGGCGCCCACGCCACTGGCCGCGATGCTGCCATCGGTGGTCTCCAGTGCCAGCGTGCCGACGGACAGGTCGGCAGCGACCCGCACCGCCCCACCCACCGGCGTGGTCACCTGGACCGTACCGTCGAGCGTGCCATCGGGCAGGCGCGCGTCGGGCCAGCCGCTGCGCACCAGCGCTTCGGCCCAGGCCGCCGGCACCTGGCGCAGGTCGATCCGGGTCGCGTCGGGCGCGGCCGCGTTCCGATCGAGCGCAAGCCGCGCGCGCCCATCCTGCAGCGTGACCGACGTCGTGGCCGCATCCAGCACCACGGCCAGCCGCACCGGTGCGCCGCCGTGCTGCCGGAGCGGGCCCTCGCAGCGCCAGCGTGCGTCATCGCCGGCCCGTTCGTGGCGCAGGGGACAGCGCCAGTCGAGGTGGTCGAAGCGCCAGCCGAGCGCGCCCGCATCGATCGCGCGCGCGCGCAGGCGCAACTGCCCCTCCGCCGCGTCCGCGGGCCAGTCCAGCGACAGGCGGACGTCGCGGAAGGTGGCGCCCGCCGCCTCGACCCGCGCGATCCTTGCCTGCATCGACTGCGCGCCCGCCGCGATCGGCACAAGCGCCAGCAACAGGGTTAGGATCATCGCAACGGGGCGCGGCATCGCCGCAGGATACCCGCCACATCGAGGATGCGATGAACCGATTGCTGCTGGTCGAGGACGACCCCACAAGCCGCAGTTTCCTGCAAGCCGCCAGTGCCGCACTGCCCGCCGAGGTCGACACCGCCGACTCGGTCGAGGCCGCTTATGCACTGGCGACGGTCAACGCCTACGACGCGTGGCTGATCGACGCCCACCTGCCCGACGGCACCGGCAGCGCGCTGCTCGCGCGCCTGCGCGCGGCCGGACGCCAGACGCCGGCGATCGCCCATACCGCCGCGCGCGAACGTCGCGTGCTCGATGCCCTGCGGGCCGAGGGCTTCGCGGTCGTGGTCAGCAAGCCGGTCGACGCCGACGCATGGCGCGGTTCGATCCGTCGCGTGCTCCCGCGTCGCGCGGTCCAGGCGACGTCGACGCCGGCCCTGCCGATCGCGGTCCCCGATGCCCGCCGCAGCGGCGAGGCGCCGCTGTGGAACCACGCGACCGCACTGGCGGCGGTCGGCGGCGACCCGCGCAACGTGGACGGCCTGCGGGAGCTGTTCGTCAGCGAACTCGACGGCACCCGCCAGCGCATTGCCAGCGCCGCCGCGTGTGGCGATACCCCCGGCATGCGCGCCGACCTGCACCGTCTGCGTGCGGGCTGCGGGTTCGTGGGCGCCGAGCGGCTCGGCCTCACCGCGCGCGTGCTGCACGCCGATCCCGGTTCGCCGGGCGCGCTCGACGCGTTTCTCGCCACGCTCGACGCGACGCGTGCGACCGCGCATGCCGTCGCCGGCACTGCCTGAGCAACGGCGCCGGTCCTGCGTTTCGCGACCACCGGCTCAGCGACGCGCCGGACCGGCGGACAGTTCCCAGGACTTGAGGCCGCGCGGCCCGAGGTGATGCGCCAGCACGGCGCGCAACGCCCGTCGCAGGCTGGCCATGTCCACCGGATCGGGTGGCACATCGGCAGCCAGCGCCAACAACGCCTGCCCCGTCGCCGCATCGGCACGTCCGGTCGCGTCGCCGTCGCGTTGCAGCCGCCGTGGTCCGTGCTCGGGGTCGAGCCTGTAGCGCGCCGCCGGCTCGATGGCCTCGCCATCGCCGTCGGCGCCGTAGTCGAATCCCACGCCGATCGCTTCGAGCAGGTCGCGCTCGAACCGGCGCAGCGTCCACGCCAGGCCGTCCTGCGACAGGCGCTCGCGGACTGCTGCGTAGGCGGCGTACAACGCGGGCGCAGGATCCTGGCGCGGGGCGAGCCGCAGCACCAGTTCACTGACGTAGAAGCCCGCCAGCATCGCGTCGCCGAGGAGTCTGGGCGCGGCGTCGAGCGCCTCGGCCGACTGCAGCTGGGCCAGCTCGCCGCGTTGCGTCGCAGCCAGGCGGATGTGCTGCAAGGGCTGCAGCGCCGCGCGCAGCACGTGCTTCTTCGGCCCCTGCACGCCGCGCGCGACGAGTCCCAGCCGCCCGTGATCGCGCGTCAGCACCTCGACCAGCAGGCTGGTCTCTCGCCAGGCACGCGCGTGCAGCACGAATGCGGGCTGGTCCTCGATCCGCACGCGGTCGCGCCGCCCGGCTCAGCCCGCGGCGATACGGGCGAAGAACTCCTCGCCGGTCAGGTGTTCGGCCGGATCGGCCAGCGTGTACCACCCGGGCTTGGCGTCGACGAAGATCTCCGACTCGAACCGGGCGCCGGGGATTTCATCGAACAGACCCGCCGCGACGAAATGACCGTCGTCCTCGATGGTGCGGAAGAACAGGCTGCTGCCGCAGGTCGCGCAGAAGGCGCGCTCGGCCCACTCCGACGAGGCGAACCGGCGCACCAGCGATTCGCCCGATTCGATGCGCACATCGGTGCCGGCCAGCAGCACCATGGCAGGTCCGCCGTGGAAACGACGGCAGGCGCCGCAATGGCAGGCATGCACGTCACGGGTGCCGGCCGCCACACTGAGCGTGACGTCCCCGCACAGACAACGGCCCTGCAGGCGTTCCGGACCGGCGCGCTCACTCATGCCCTCATCTCCTTCACTCGCCATAGCCGAGCGCCTTCAACGCGGCCTCGTCGTCCGACCAGCCCTCGCGCACGCGCACCCAGGTTTCCAGGAACACCTTGGCGTCGAAGAGCCGCTCCATCTGCAGGCGCGCCTTGGTGCTGATCTCCTTGAGCCGCGTGCCGGCCTTGCCGATGACGATGGCCTTCTGCCCTTCGCGCTCGACCCAGATCACCGCGCCGATGCGCAGCATGGTGCCGTCGACGGTGAAGCTCTCGATCTCGACCGTCGTGGCATACGGCAGCTCGTTGCCGAGCTGGCGCATCAGCTGCTCGCGGACCAGCTCGCCGGCGAGGAAGCGCTGGCTCTTGTCGGTGATCTCGTCTTCGCCGTACAGGGCGTCCTGCTCGGGCAGCAGC
>Ga0207841_1000417_pt1 | contig 11861 bp, 10 predicted proteins | sample HigsolmetaGSP18D_FD_184846 | JGI IMG/M metagenome (GOLD analysis project Ga0207841, IMG submission 184846) | High solid enriched microbial communities from the Joint BioEnergy Institute, USA - SP1-8-D (SPAdes) | ecosystem: Engineered > Bioreactor > SSF (Solid state fermentation) > Aerobic >... | reverse complement strand
ATGTAACGTGCGAACATCGTCACGATGACGACGATGCGATAAAGCGCCCAACGTTTCATACGGTCACCTAGCTTCCTGTACAGTTTGTTTCAGTATAGGTTACTTTACCTAAAAACGTCACTCGCAAACGGTCGAAACGGTGACAGAAAATTAATGCTTTACGGAAACTAAAAAGAGAGTATAGTAAGTATTGGAATTTCTTTGTAGAAAGGTGAAATGTGCGCATGTCCTGGGACTTATTGAATATCATCGGCACGGTCGCTTTTGCGATGAGTGGAGCAATCGTTGCGATGGAAGAAAAATATGATTTATTCGGCGTCTGGTTACTTGCTTTAATTACGGCATTCGGTGGTGGTGCCATTCGTAATTTATTGATTGGTGTGCCGGTATCGGCGCTTTGGTCGCAAGGTGGTCTCTTTTTAGTCGCGATTCTCGTTGCATTGTTGATCTTTATGTTACCCCAGTTGTTCTTGCCGCACTGGACACGTTGGGGCGTCCTTGCAGATGCGCTCGGTCTGTCTGCATTTGCGATTCAAGGAGCGTTGATGGCGTCAGCAAAAGGATTGCCGCTGTCGGCAACGATTTCGGCAGCTGTATTGACTGGTGTCGGTGGTGGCGTCGTTCGGGATTTGCTGGCTGGTCGAAAACCGCTCGTCTTGCATAAAGAAATTTATGCGATGTGGGCCGTTATGGCAGCACTCGTGATTGATCGTTTCCAATTGACGAATCCTCTACATTTGTTCACATTGCTCGGACTCATCACCGTTTTACGTATGCTATCGTATTATTATGAATGGAATTTACCAGCACGACGGTTAGGGGGAGAATAAGTATGAAAGTATTCATTATGATTGGCGCGATCTCGATGATGTTATCGGTCGCACTTGGGGCGTTTGGTGCACATGCTTTAAAAGACATGTTGACGGAACGGATGCTCGCGAACTGGCAGACTGGTGTTCTGTATCAGATGGTGCATTCACTCGGAATCTTAGCACTAGGCGGCTTGTTGTTGAAAGTCTCGATTCCACAATGGTCATTAGCTGCATGGCTGATGCTCGCCGGAATCATTTTCTTCTCAGGTAGTCTGTACGTCATGGCATTGACGAACGTGACGAAACTAGGAGCCATCACACCAATCGGTGGAGTCTTATTCATCGCAGCGTGGATCTTTGTCGCAATTGGTGCCTATAAAGGATTATGATGATTGACCGTTTTTCTTCCATGATGAAGAAGAACGGTCTTTTTTTGTACGAAAAACGCCTACTCGCGATGGAGTAGGCGTAGGTATCAAAACGAGTTCATCGTTTTGTCGTTTGTGTTTTATTTAGCTTCGATAATGCTTGCTCATAGCGATCCAGTACGCGATCTGCAACCGGTTTCAGCTCTTTTGAAAGCACAGCGAATTGCAATTCACGCGATCGTGTTGATCGGTTCATAGCATTCCCCATGGTAATTCCTCCTTACGTAATCAACCTACTATTTTATAGTCTGTTTTGTAGCCGCAAGGAGTATATTCCCATGAGATATTTCTATCAAACGTCATTCAACACATTAAAGTGCAAAATGAGTATTTAATTGTTCACTTTCAAGACGGTTCCCGATGAAGAACTCACCAAACTCACCGTACTTCGCGCTGACTTCGTCAAAACGCATTTCGTAGACGATTTTCTTGAACTGAAGAATGTCGTCTGAGAAGAGTGTAACGCCCCATTCCCAATCGTCAAACCCAGTCGATCCACCGATGATTTGCTGAATCTTCCCAGCGTAGCTCCGACCGATCATTCCGTGACGGTACATGAGTTCTTTACGTTTTTCCATCGAAAGCGTGTACCAGTTGTCACCATCGCGACGTGACTTGCTCATTGGGTAGAAGCAGATGTGCTTCGCTTGCGGCAGGATTGGATAGAGACGGTCACGCACGTAAGGATTCTCGTATGGATTTCCTTCGCCTGAACCACGGTACGTTCCGAGTTCAACGACAGAGACGTAAGAATACGTCGGAATGAGGTAATCATATAGATCGAGTTTCTGCATCTTGACTTCGACGTCTTGGATTTGTTCCATCGTTGGACGGAGAACCATCAAGACGAGATCCGCTTTTTGACCAATGATCGTATAAAGTGCGTGGCTTCCGTCTTTAGCTGCTTCGACCCCAGAAAGCTCTGCGAGGAAGGCTTGAAACTCTTCGATCATACGCGCACGGTCTGTTGCGTCGACTTGTTTTAAGCGTGACCAATCAATCCGGCGAAAATCATGTAATGTATACCAGCCGTCGAGTGTTTCAGCGGCTTGTTGCGTAGCAGTCGGTTCAGATGTTTGGTGTTGCATGGAATGACCTCCTGAGTCTGAAATAAATTGTTTTTTCCATATCCTATCTTATCACATTCTATGGATGGGCTTCGCCCGAAAAGGTCTTTGTCCATCAAGTCGTAACACATGAAAAAAGCAGAGAGTGGGTAAAAGGGGAAGGGGACATTATTTTGCTTGGAAACAGTCTCTGTATCATTCTTGAAAATAGCTGTAATAGTCGATGAATATGGCTTCAGTGCTTTTGTTAGATAACTTTTTTGCAAATTGTTTTAACAACGATTGAGAACTGTGTATAATAAACGGTGGAAAAGAAAATGGATCAAATCGACGACGTCGTGTTTATTTAAAAAGGAGAGAAACTCATGCAATTATTCGATATGTTAGAACAAAAGATTAAAGCGCACCAACCGAAAATCGTCTTCCCAGAAGGAATTGACGCGCGTGTTCTTGGCGCAGCTGTCCGTTTGAAAAAAGATGGTCTCGTCACACCAATCGTCATCGGACCACGCGTACAAATCGAAGAAACAGCAACAGCGAACGGCATCGATGTCACTGGACTCGATACGATCGATCCGGCTTCTTACGCTGGCATTGATGAGCTCGTCGCATCGTTCGTCGAGCGTCGTAAAGGGAAAGCGACAGAAGAGCAAGCACGTGCTGTCATCTTAAAAGACGTGAACACGTTCGGTACGATGCTCGTTCATACAGGACAAGCAGAAGGTCTCGTATCGGGTGCAATGCACGCAACAGGCGATACAGTTCGCCCGGCACTTCAAATCATCAAAATGCAAGAAGGCTATAAAAAAACGTCAGGCGTTTTCATCATGGTACGTGACGATGAGCAATACGTCTTCGCGGACTGCGCGATCAACATCGCACCAGATGCAAACGATTTAGCAGAGAACGCGATCGCATCTGCGAAAACAGCGAAAACATTCGGAATTGATCCGAAAGTCGCATTGCTCAGCTTCTCAACAAAAGGTTCAGCAAAATCACCAGAGACAGAGCGTGTCGTTGAAGCAACGCGCATCGCAAAAGAACGTGCACCAGAACTTGCGATCGATGGCGAACTTCAATTTGATGCTGCATTCGTTCCAAGTGTCGCAAAATCAAAAGCACCAGAATCAGATGTTGCAGGTCAAGCAAACGTCTTCATCTTCCCAAGTCTTGAAGCAGGAAACATTGGCTACAAAATCGCACAACGTCTTGGTGGATTCGAAGCAATCGGTCCGATCCTTCAAGGTTTGAACAAACCGGTCAACGATCTCTCACGCGGTTGTAACGAAGAAGATGTCTACAAACTTGCGATCATCACGGCAGCACAAGCGGTCGAAGAACGCCAAGCCTAAGCACGGTGTGAAAAAGTCTTTACTTTTTCGCTAAACCCCGTACAATGGTACACATCACGAAAATCACGAAACGTAAACGTATAGCAACGCTCGTATAATAGTGGGAATTGGCCCACGAGTCTCTACCGGATCGCCGTAACGGTCCGACTACGGGTGGTGAGTTACTGCTCTCTTTTTTGGCGTACAGTGGCTGCCCCCGGGTAGCGGCTGTACGTTTTTTCGTTTTTAAAGAGGAGAATGCATGTATGAAACGTCTACACGACATGATTAATCAAGAGGGAATCGTATTATCGGATCAAGTATTGAAAGTGGATGCCTTTTTAAATCACCAGGTCGACCCGACCTTAATGTGGGAAATCGCCTATGAGTTCATGGAACGTTTTCAAGACGCAGGTATCACGCGGATTCTGACGATCGAAGCGGGTGGGATTGCCCCGGCAATGATGACGGCACTCCGTTTAGGTGTACCGATGGTCTATGCCCGTAAGACGAAATCCGTCACGCTGAATGAAGGAACGATTTCAGCTGAAGTCTTCTCGTTTACGAAACAGCAGACGAGTACAATTACGGTCGCAGAGAAATACCTACAACCGGGCGAACGTGTTTTGATCATCGATGATTTCCTCGCGAACGGGGAAGCGGCATTCGGTCTCGCACGTCTCGTTGAACAGGCAGGGGCAGAAGTTGCTGGTTTTGGAATCGTCATTGAAAAATCATTCCAACCAGGACGTCAAAAGCTAATCGATGCTGGGTTCCGTGTCGAGTCACTTGCACGTGTTGAGTCATTGAAGGACGGAAAAGCGACATTCGTCGACTCGGTGACAGTATGAGACTGTCGAACTTCAAAGCAGCCAGTCTCGGACTTCAGCATGTGCTTGCGATGTACACGGGAGCAGCTGTTGTTCCACTCATCGTCGGGAGTGCGATCGGATTGTCAGGAGAAGAACTTGCATATCTCGTTGCGATTGATCTCTTCATGTGTGGGGTGGCGACCTTATTACAAGTACTCGTCACGAAATATACAGGTGTTGGTCTTCCAGTCGTACTCGGATGTACCTTTACAGCAGTCGGTCCAATGATTGCGATTGGAAGTCTTCAAGGCATTACAGCAATTTATGGTGCGTTGATTGCCAGTGGTCTCATCATTCTTGTCATCTCGGGCTGGTTTAGTAAGATTGCGGTCCTGTTTCCACCAGTTGTTCTTGGTTCCGTCGTCACGATCATCGGGATTTCACTGATTCCGGCTGCGATCAACGATATCGGAGGCGGACAGGGCGCGAAGGACTTTGGGGACTTGCGTTATCTCGGACTTGCCGGATTAACGATCGTCTTGATTTTGATCTTGAATCGCTACGGTACTGTCTTTTCAAAAGCAGCAGCTGTCTTAATTGCTGTAATGATCAGCACACTCGTTGCGTTTGGCATGGGAATGATCGATTTTAGCCCAGTTGCGGAAGCGTCATGGTTCCAAATGGTGACGCCGTTTTACTTCGGTGTACCGACATTTAATGCAACTGCTATCTTGACGATGACACTCGTGGGTCTTGTCTCGATGGTCGAATCGACTGGTGTATTTTTAACACTTGGTGAGATTACGGATCGTCGTTTGACGGATAAGGACTTAGCACGTGGATACCGGGCAGAAGGGGTTGCAACGATCGTTGGCGGTATCTTTAATAGCTTCCCGTATACGACGTATAGCCAAAACGTCGGTCTAGTTCAGTTAACGGGTGTTAAAACACGAAAGGTTATTTTGTTTGCTGGTGGATTTTTGATCTTGCTCGGTTTCTTACCGAAAGTAGCGACGTTTACGACGTTAATTCCAAAACCTGTTTTGGGTGGAGCGATGTTGATCATGTTTGGAACGGTCGCAGCAAGCGGGATTCGTATTCTGTCGCGAGTGGATTTTTCAAAGAACGAACACGTCATCACGGTGGCACTTGCCCTTGGAATCGGTTTAGGAATCGGTATGAATCCTGAGATCGTTGCCGGGCTCCCATCGCAAATCCGTGTCTTGACGGATAGTCCGATCGTCGCGGGTTCTCTGACGGCGTTATTGTTAAATGGAATCTTCCGCTTGACCGGTAAGTCTGAGTCAGTAGACGCGCCACTTGCTAAAGTTGATTAACAATTGTAACTTTCCGAAAGGAGCCGTCCTGTATACTACTTAGTAGCAGGAGGTTCCTTTTTTTATACTGCTAACGTAATCAGAATATTCCGAGTATGTGTATTAGGCGATAAATATTATATGAAAACGTTTACAAATTCGACACATCTTCTTTATACTGACAACGTAGCGGTACGGGGAACTGCTAAGAAACAAACAGAGACGGGAAGGACGTCGTAAAAATGAAACAACAGACAGAGTTGAATCGGGGACTGGAAGAACGTCATATTACATTGATGTCGCTGGGGGCGGCAATTGGTGTGGGACTCTTCCTCGGATCGGCGAAAGCAATCCAACTGGCAGGTCCAGGGATCTTACTTGGTTATCTTATCGGTGGTATCATCATCTTCATTATCATGCGAGCACTTGGGGAGCTTGCGGTGCGAGAACCGGTGGCTGGTAGTTTTGCGGAGTATGCCCGGAAGTATGTCAGTCCATTAGCTGGCTTTTTAACAGGTTGGAATTATTGGTTACTCTGGATTTTTACGTGTATGGCGGAAATCACAGCAGTCGGTATTTACATGAAAGTATGGTTCCCAGATTCCCAGGGGTGGGTATGGGCACTAGCAGCACTTGTGTTGATGACGAGTATCAACTTTATTGCTGTTAAATTTTATGGTGAATTCGAATTTTGGTTTGCGTTGATTAAAATCGTCGCGATCGTCGCCATGATCATCTTAGGGACCTTGACGATCGTCATTGGTCTTGGAAACGGTGGCACACCGGTTGGGATTTCGAACCTATGGTCACATGGTGGATTCTTACCGAACGGATTCGGTGGAGTACTCCTTGCTATGCAGATGGTCATGTTTGCGTTCTTAGGAATTGAAGTGATTGGGGTCACAGCAGGGGAAGCGAAGAACCCGAAGAAAACGATTCGAAAAGCCGTTAACAACGTCTTCCTTCGGATTTTAGTATTCTATATCGGAGCACTCTTCGTCATTTTATCGATTTATCCATGGGATCAAGTCGGTGCGAACAACAGCAGTCCATTTGTATTATTATTTGATTCACTTGGTATTCCGGCAGCAGCCGGTATCATCAACTTCGTCGTCTTAACGGCGGCACTCTCGTCATGTAACTCGGGTATCTTCTCGACAGCCCGAATGATGATGAACTTATCCGAGAACAGTGAAGCGCCACGTCGTTTCTCGAAAATCTCGAAAAACGGTGTTCCAGCACTTGCGACTATCTTGTCAGGTGTCGCGTTGCTCGTCGGTGTTGCCTTGAACTACTTCTTACCGGAAGATGTTTTTGCAATCGTGACGAGTATCGCAACGTTCGGTGCGGTCTGGACGTGGGCGATGATTTTAATCGCACAAATGCGTGCGCGGAAAGTACACGGTTCAGCAGAGTTCGCTGTCCCGTTCTTCCCAGTTGCGAACTATATCGCACTCGCAGCACTTGCTGGTGTTATCGTCTTAATGGCATTTGATGCAAGTACACGGATCGCTCTCGTCGTTGGACCACTTTGGTACGCGATTCTGATTGCTGTCTATTATGCACGGGGAATGCATAAGGAGACACGTCAATCGATTCGTAAGGCATCTGGGGAATAAGAGATAGACAAGTTGAACTGAACGAAACATATCATGCGGTATCGTTTCGTAAAGTGATCTTGATCAACTGAGTCCAGTCAATACTGGACTCAGTTTTTTCATGCTCTTCTTCATAAGATCATACCTATTTTTTATCCTTTGAAATATATTTTGAAAGCGCTTCATAAATTAGTTGACGCCGTATCCATTCCGTCGTATGCTAATCATGAAAAGAATAAACCGTTCAGGATTGTTACTGCGAAAGCAGGCAAAACCTAAATTGATATCTGTTGCGTGTTGCGGCGATGGATATGAATTTAGGTTTTTTCTTTTCAATACGATGCTCAAGGGTGGAGGTGAGAGATTCCATGCAAATCGTGAAAGTGTTCAATAATAACGTGGTGGCGATTGAATCGAATGGGCAAGAACACGTCGTCATGGGGCGAGGAATCGCGTTTCAAAAACGAATGGGTGATGTGATTGACGAATCACGGATTGAAAAAATCTTTACGCTCGAGAGTAAGGAAAGTCGGGAACGATTTATCGATTTTTTAAACGAGATGCCGCAAGCTGAAATCGAGACAGTCAAGGAAATCGTCAAGATGGCAGAAACGAAGCTCAACAAATCACTCCATGACACGATCTACGTGACACTGGCAGACCACATCCATTATGCGCTATCACGGTATGCAGAAGGAATTGTCATTCGAAATCCCCTCGTCTGGGAGGTCAAACGATTTTACGGTCCTGAATTTTCAATCGGAAAAGAAGCAGTTCGGCTGATTAATGACCGGCACGGAGTTCGTTTAGAAGAGGAGGAAGCCGTCTCGATTGCGCTACACCTCGTCAATGCCTCGATGTCTGGTGTTAAAGGTGAGAGCCTTCATATCGTCACTGAAATGACGAAGGCGACACAAGCCATCATGACAATCATCACGTACCATTTTCAAGTGGAATTAGATGAGGAATCTCACGCATACGCTCGCTTTTTGACGCATTTAAAATTTTTTGTACAACGGATTGTCTCAAAAACGACGCTGAAAGTTGGTGGGGACGAGGAACTGTATGAGATGGTCAAGTCTCGCTATCCACTCGCCTATGATTGCGTCGAAAAAATTGCGAATTTGATTGCTGGTAAGTATGACTATGAAGTATCGAAGGATGAACGACTCTATTTGATGATTCATATCGAAAATCTGATGAAACAGAATCAATCCTAAGGATGGTTACCGCATCGACGGGCCAAACCTAAATGATTGCAGGTGTTTTCCACTTGCCATCGTTTAGGTTTTTTTATTCCAAAAATACGAATGGAGTGAGTCAGATGGGCAAATATCAAGCTCTTGCGCAAGACATCGTTCGCTTAGTTGGTGGCGAAGATAACGTCAAAACAGTCTTCCACTGCGCAACACGGTTACGCTTCAAATTAAAAGACGAACAAAAGGCAGATGCTGAAGCACTAAAGCAAATCGATGGCATCATTACCGTCGTAAAGAGCGGTGGTCAGTTCCAGGTCGTTATCGGTAACCACGTCGGTGATGTCTACAACGAACTAAACGGCATTGGTCAGGAGACGTCGGAAGATACGGAAAAAACGAGTTTATTTAATCGTTTCATCGATACGATTGCCGGCATCTTCACACCAATCCTTGGACCGATGGCAGGAAGCGGATTATTAAAAGGATTACTCGCAATCCTTGTTGCGACAGGGCTGTTGACGCCGACAATGGGTACGTACATCGTTTTAAATGCAACAGCGGACGCCTTATTTTACTTCCTACCGGTTGTCCTCGGTCATTCGGCGGCGAAAAAGTTCGGAGGTAATCCATATATCGGGATGATTATCGGGGGAGCGCTAGTTTATCCGTCGATCGTCGCCTTGCAAGCTTCAGGTGATGGTTTAACGTTCTTGACGATTCCGGTCGTCCTCATGAGTTATGCGTCTTCCGTCATTCCGATCATCCTTGCAACGTTCGTTTCGTCAAAACTTGAAAAGTTCTTCAATCGTCATTCGCATGAAGCGGTTAAAAACTTCACGACACCGATGCTTGTCATCATGTTGGTTGTCCCGCTGACATTTCTTGCGATTGGTCCACTTGCAACGTATGCCAGCCAAGGACTGGCCGCCGGATATTCGTTCATTTATAACTTAAGTCCGGTCATTGCGATTGCCTTCATCGGCGCATTTTGGCAAATCTTCGTCATGTTTGGTCTTCACTGGGGACTCGTCCCGATTCTTATTAACAATTTAGCTGTGAATGGTTTTGATACGATCAGTGTCGGAGTCTTAATGGCAACCTTCGGTCAAGTCGGTGCTGTCTTTGCCCTTACATTGCGGGCAAAAGATCCAAAAATCAAAGGACTTGGTACCTCTTCGACGATTGCTGGTATCTTCGGGATCACCGAACCAGCAATGTATGGTTTGACACTACCACGTAAAAAACCATTTATCTTCGGTGTCGTCGGTGGTGCAGCAGGCGGATTGGTTGGTGGTGGATTAGGTACGGCAGCTTACGCGATGGGTGGACTTGGTATTTTCAGTATTCCCGTCATGATTCCGCAAAGTGGTGTCAGCCTTGCCTTTTGGGGTGCCTTCATTGGACTAGCTGTCGCAGCGGCAGTTGCCTTTACGTTGACCTACTTCTTCGCAAATGAAAAACAATCGGTCACACAAGATATGCCAGTCATCAGTGAACAGGTTGGTCTACCCGTACTAGCACCGGTCAAAGGTGAAATTATTTCGCTCGAGCAAGTGGAGGACGCAGTCTTTTCAAGTGGGGCGATGGGAAAAGGATTAGCGATTGTTCCAGACGAAGGTGTCGTCTATGCACCGTTCGATGGAGAAGTCGTGACAGTATATCCATCAAAACATGCAATCGGGTTACGCTCTGATACAGGAGTTGAGATTTTAGTTCATATCGGACTCGATACAGTCCAGTTGAACGGTCAATATTTTGAAGCGCTGGTCGAGAGTGGTCAGTCGATTCGAGTCGGCGATCCGTTGATTCGTTTCGATATTGAACAAATCAAACAAGCAGGGTACGACATCATCACACCGGTCATCGTCACGAATACAGCAAGTTATCTGGATGTCTTACCGACATACCAAGGAACAGTCGAACCATCACGCGATGTCTTACGCATCTTAGTCTAAATTCATTCAATCAGAGGAGGAACTTTTTATGAAACAGATCAAATCCGATTTTTTATGGGGCGGCGCAACAGCAGCCAATCAACTAGAAGGCGCATATGCGACGGATGGGAAGGGCTTGTCGATTGCTGACGTCATGCCGGGTGGGAAGCACCGGATGAACGTCATCCACGATCCACAATTTGATTTTGAATTAAAAGAAGAATACACGTATCCGAATCATGACGGAATCGACTTTTACCATCATTACAAAGAAGACATCGCCTTGTTTGCCGAAATGGGCTTTAAGACATACCGGATGTCGATTGCTTGGAGTCGAATCTTCCCGAACGGAGATGAGACAGAACCGAATGAAGCAGGACTGCAGTTTTACGATAATGTCTTTGACGAGTTGTTGAAACATGGCATCGAGCCACTCGTAACGATTTCACATTACGAATTGCCGCTTCATCTCGCGAAAGAGTACGGTGGTTGGCGTGATCGTCGACTCGTGACGTTCTTCGAGCGATACAGCCGGGTATTATTTGAACGCTACCAAGGGAAAGTCAAGTACTGGTTGACGTTCAATGAAATCAATGGAGCCCAGTTTATGCCGATGCTTAGTCTCGGAATGGCGGTTCGTGAAGATGAAAATATGCTGCAGTCGACATATCAAGGGTTACATCATCAATTCGTTGCGAGCAGTTTAGCAACGAAAGCAGCTCGCGAAATCGATCCATCGATGCAAATTGGCTGTATGCTGATTGCTGCACCGGTATATGCGTACAGTTCAAATCCAGTCGATGTTCAGTTTGCGCTCGAAGCAGAACGGATGATGAACTACTTCTGCGGCGACGTTCATGTCCGTGGTGCGTATCCGGCATTTGCTGACCGTTTCTTCGCAGAAAACGGAATCGAGCTAGCGATCGAAGACGGCGATCTTGAACTGTTACGCGACTATACAGTCGACTTCTTCTCACTCAGCTATTATATGTCACGGACGGAAAAGGCAGAAAAAGACGGCGATGAAGCGGACGGAAACATCATGAGTGGTGTCAAGAACCCGTATTTGAAAGCGAGTGACTGGGGCTGGGAAATCGATCCGGATGGTCTACGAATCATTTTGAACAAACTATACGATCGTTATCAGATTCCGTTGTTCATCGTCGAAAATGGACTCGGTGCCTATGATAACGTCGAAGCAGACGGGACGATCCATGACTCCTACCGGATTGCGTATCTCGAAGGTCACTTGAAAGCCATGATGGAAGCGATTCAGGACGGCGTCGAGATGATGGGTTATACGAGCTGGGGTTGTATCGATCTCGTTAGTGCATCGACTGGCGAATACAGCAAACGATATGGTT
>Ga0207841_1000414_pt1 | contig 11905 bp, 12 predicted proteins | sample HigsolmetaGSP18D_FD_184846 | JGI IMG/M metagenome (GOLD analysis project Ga0207841, IMG submission 184846) | High solid enriched microbial communities from the Joint BioEnergy Institute, USA - SP1-8-D (SPAdes) | ecosystem: Engineered > Bioreactor > SSF (Solid state fermentation) > Aerobic >... | reverse complement strand
GATGCCATGCATCGCGCCGGACTGATGGCGCTGGTCGCCAAGCCGCCGCAGCCGCTGCCGACCGAGGCCTTCGGGCTGCAGTTCCCCAATCCGGTGGGCCTGGCCGCGGGCCTGGACAAGAACGGCGACCACATCGACGCGCTGTTCGCCCTGGGCCTGGGCTTCGTCGAGATCGGCACGACCACACCGCGCCCGCAGGACGGCAATCCGAAGCCGCGCATGTTCCGCCTGCCCCGGCATCGCGCGCTGATCAACCGGCTCGGCTTCAACAACGCCGGCGTCGATGCGCTGGTCGCCAACGTCAACCGCGCCAAGCGCGCCGGCATCCTGGGCATCAACATCGGCAAGAACAAGGACACGCCCAACGAGTCGGCGGCCGACGACTACCTGTTCTGCCTCGAGCGCGTGTATCCGCTGGCCGACTACATCACCGTCAACATCTCCTCGCCCAATACCGCCGGCCTGCGCGAGCTGCAGGAGGAGCAGGCGCTGCGCCGGCTGATCGGCACGTTGCGCGACGCCCAGGAGCGCCTGGCCGCGCAGCACGGCAGGCGCGTGCCGGTGCTGGTCAAGGTGGCGCCCGACCTGAGCGACGACGACATCGAGGCCGCCGCGCGCGTGCTGTCGGACCTCGAGGTGGACGGGGTCATCGCCACCAACACCACGATCTCGCGCATCAGCGTGCAGGACGATCCGCGCGCGGGAGAAGCCGGCGGCCTGTCCGGCGAGCCGCTGATGAACAAGTCCACGACCGTGCTGCGCATGCTGCGCACCCGGTTGCGGACCGAAATCCCGCTGATTGGCGTGGGCGGCATCGTTTCAGGCGCCGATGCGGTCAAGAAGATGGCAGCCGGCGCGTCGCTGGTGCAGGTGTACTCGGGCCTGGTCTATCGCGGCCCGGTGCTGGTCGGCGAATGCGTCGAGGCCATCCGGCGCCGGCGCGAGGCGCCCAGCCGCGGCAACCTGCCCAGCGTCTGAGCATCCAGTGGCCGCACCTTTCCGCCTGCTCCAGCCGGCCGACCTGCGCCCGCGCAACACCTTCGCGGTGGCCGCGTCCGCACGCCGCCTGGTCGAGGTCGACGATGCGTCCGCGCTGGCGCATGCGCTCGACGCCTTGGGCCCGGGCCCCCGCCCGCTGCTGATCGGCGGCGGCAGCAACCTGTTGTTCGCCGGCGATGCCGAAGACGTGCTGGCGATCACCGATGCGCGGCGCGGCGTGGTCGCCGACGACGGCGATCGCGTCGTCGTGCGCGCGGCCGCCGGCGCCGACTGGCACGGCTTCGTGCTGTGGACGCTGGCGCAGGAACTCGGTGGACTGGAGAACCTGGCGCTGATCCCGGGCACCGTCGGCGCCGCGCCGATCCAGAACATCGGCGCCTATGGCGTCGAGGTCGGCGAACGCGTGGTCGCGGTCGAGGCCTTCGATCAGGACACGCGCGACTTCGTGCGGCTCGATGCCGTCGACTGCGGCTTCGGCTACCGCGACAGCGTGTTCAAGCAGACGCCCGACCGCTGGATCATCACCGCGGTCGAGTTCGCGCTGCAGCGCTTCGCCACGCCGGTGTTCGACTACGCCGGCCTGCGCGACACGCTGGCCGCGCGCGGCATCACCGCGCCCCGCCCACTGGACGTGGCCGAAGCGGTCATCGACATCCGTCGCAGCAAGCTGCCCGACCCCGCGGTGATCGGCAATGCCGGCAGCTTCTTCAAGAATCCGATCGTCCCCGTCGCACGGGCCTCGGCCCTGGTCGCCGCGCATGCGGGCATTCCGGTGTTCGCGGTCGACGACGGCCTGCGCAAGCTGTCGGCCGCGTGGCTGATCGACCAGTGCGGCTGGAAGGGCAAGCGCGACGGCGATGCCGGCGTCGCGCCGGGGCACGCGCTCGTGCTGGTCAATCATGGCCGCGCGAGCGGCGCCGATCTGCTGGGTCTTGCCCGTCGCATTGCGGCCTCGGTGCAGATGCGCTTCGGGGTGCGCCTGGAGCCGGAGCCGCGCATCGTCGGAGCGCGCTGGTGACCCCTGCCCCGCACCGCTTGCGACCGGCGACCCCGCAGGGCCAGGCCGGGCTGCTGATGCTCGGCAGCACCTCGGCATTCGCACTGATGGCGATCGCCATCCGCTTTGCGTCGGCGACCATCCCGACGACCGAGGTCGCGTTCTTCCGCAACTTTTTCGGCCTGCTCGCGTTGTTGCCGATCCTGCTGCACGCGGGCAACGGCATCCCGCGCACGCGGCATCTAGGCCGCTATCTGGTCCGCACGCTGGTCGGTCTGGGCTCGATGCTGTGCGCGTTCTGGGCGATCGGCCACCTGCCACTGTCGCAGGCGATCTCGCTGTCCTACGCCGCGCCGCTGTTCGCGACGATCGCGGCGGTGCTGTGGCTGGGCGAGATCGTGCGTGTGCGCCGCTGGGTCGCGGTGTCGGCCGGCTTCGTCGGCGTGCTGGTGATCCTGCGGCCGGGCGCGGCGTTCTCGCTGCCGATGCTGGTGCCGGTCCTCGGCGCGCTGCTCGCGGCACTGGTCGCGATCCAGATGAAGCAGCTTTCGAGGATCGACCCGCCCGACACGATCGTCTTCTACACCTATCTGCTCTGGGTGCCCCTGTCGCTGGCGCCCGCGCTGTTCCAGTGGGTCTGGCCTGCGCCGGTCGCCTGGGGCTGGCTCGTCGCGACCGGCGTGCTCGGCACGCTGGGCCAGTGGCTGTGGACGCGCGCGCTGCGTCTTGGCGAAGTGTCCGCGCTGCAGCCGATCAGCTTCGTGCAGCTGCCGATCGTGGTCGTGTTCGGCTGGTGGCTGTTCGGCGAGACGCTCGACGTGTGGACGGCCGTCGGCGCGGCGATCGTGTTCGGCGCCAACGGCTACATCGCGCACCGCGAAGCGGTGCTGTCGCGCCGGGCGGCGTCGCAGCGGCCGACGGAAGCGGCAAAACCTGCCGAGTGACGTATTTGCTGGATGGGTCGAGCGCAGCGGAACCCATCACATGATCAAGGCATCGATGGGGCTCGCTGCGCTCGACCCATCCCAGGTTCGCGCGCGGACGCCCGCTGAGCCAGCAATCCGCATCTTCAGACCTCGTCCTGTGCAACCTCGCGCAGCTTGCCCTGGTGCAGTTCCATCACCCGGTCGAGCTTGCGCGCCAGGCGGCGATCGTGCGTCACCAGCACCAGACTCGTGCGCTGCGCACGGTTCATCTCCAGCATCAGCTCGAACACCGTCGCGGCGGTGCGTTCGTCGAGATTGCCGGTGGGTTCGTCGCCCAGCACGCAGGCCGGCTTGTTGACCAGGGCGCGGGCCACCGCGGCGCGCTGGCGCTCGCCGCCCGACAGTTCACCCGGCTTGTGTCCGAGGCGATGGCCCAGGCCCACCGTTTCGAGCAGGCCGCGCGCGCGCGCGTCCGCCTCGCCGTCGCTGGCGCCGCTGAGCAGCGCGGGCAGCATCACGTTCTCCAGTGCGGTGAACTCGGGCAACAGGTGATGGAACTGGTAGACGAAACCGAGCGCGCGGTTGCGCAGCGTGCCGCGCGCGGCATTCGACAGCGCGCTCATTTTCTGCCCGGCGACGAAGACCTCGCCGGCGCTGGGCGTGTCCAGCCCGCCGAGCAGGTGCAACAGCGTGCTCTTGCCCGCGCCCGATGCCCCCAGGATCGCAACCGTCTCGCCCGCCTGGACGGTGAAATCGAGGCCATCGAAGACCGGCGTGTGCAGCTTGCCTTCGGCATAGGTCTTGCCGAGCCCTTCGGCCGCCAGCACCACCGTTGCGGACGTGTCCAATGCGGTCTCACTCATAGCGCAGCGCCTCCGCCGGCGCGGTGCGCGCCGCGCGCCAGGCCGGGTACAAGGTGGCGAGGAAGGCCATCACCATCGCGACGCCACCGATCATCACCACGTCGCTGGTCTGCAGGTCGATCGGCAGGCCGGTCACGTAGTACACGTCCTCGGGCATCAGTACCACGCCGAACAGGCGCTCGAGCCCGCGCAGGATGTGTTCGAGGTTGAAGGTCAGCAGCAGGCCGCCGCAGACGCCGAGCACCGTGCCGATCACGCCGATCATCGTGCCCTGCACCATGAACACCTGCATGACACCGCGCGGCGTGAGGCCCAGCGTGCGCAGGATGGCGATGTCGGCATGCTTGTCGGTGACCAGCATGACCTGGGAATTGAGCAGCGAGAACGCGCCCATCAGGATGATCAGCGACAGCAAAATGCCGATCATCGTCTTCTCGAGCTTGAGCGCGCGGAACATGTTGGCGTTCTCGCTGCTCCAGTCGCTGACCCGATAGACGCCGCCGAGCCGGTGCACCAGGTCGACGGCGACCTGCTGGGCGCGATCCATGTCGTGGAGTTTGAGGCGCACGCCGGTCACCCCGTCGCCGATGCGCAGCAATCGTTGCGCATCCTGCAGGTTCACCACCGCCAGACGCCGGTCGAAGTCCTGGTACCCCACCTCGAAGATGCCGCTGACGGTGAAGCGCTTGAGCTGCGGCACGGCGCCCATCGGGGTGACCTGGAAGTCGGTGGTCACGATGACGCTGTCGCCGACGCTGACGCCCAGCCACAGCGCAAGCTCGCGACCGAGCACGATGTTGAAACTGCCCGGCTGCAGGTCGTCGAGCTTGCCGATGACCATCGAGGTCGCCAGTTCCGACACCTGCGCTTCGTCTTCGGGCACGATCGCGCGCACCGCGGCCGGCTCGTTGCGGCGCCCGCGCAGCAGCGCCTGGGTGTCGACGTAGGGCGCCGCGCCGGCCACGCGGGCATCGTCCCGCGCCACGTCCACCGCGCGCGGCCAATTGGTCATCACGTCGCCGTCGGCGCTGATGGTCGCGTGCGCGACCATGCCGAGCATGCGGTCGCGGATCTCCTTCTGGAAGCCGCTCATCACCGCGAGCGTCGTGATCAGCACGGTCACGCCGATCGCGATCGCGAAGATCGACGCCAGCGAGATGAAGGAGATGAAGCCGTTGCGGCGCTTGGCCCGGAGATAACGCAGGCCGATCGCGGCAGGAATGGGTTTGAGCATGGACGTCCGGTCGTGGGGGCCGGGGCAGCGACGGCCGCGCCGTCGGGAACCGCCCGCCCGGGGCGCCGCTATGGTGCCATCGATCCGGTTGACGGTCGCGTCACGAAGGCGGAGGCGGCCAGACGGAGTTCACGTCGTGCGGCCGGTGGCAAGATATCCGGCCACCAGACCAGCCGGCGTGTGCGGCGACCTTCGCGCCAGCTCAGGAACGCGATCGGGCCGCGCCAGTGCAGACGCGGCGTGTCGAGACGCTGCCCGTCGAGACGGGCGACACCGGTGGCGTCGACGACGAAATCGCGGTGCCGGGTGCGGCGTTCGCGACGGATGAGGTGGGCGCCGGCGATCATCACCAGCGGCGTCGCCACGCTGGCGACCGGTGTCGGGAGCTCGGACATCCACAGCGCCACGCAGCCGCAGATGCCGATCAGCGCGAGCATTCCCTGCAGCAGGCGGGAGGGCCGCCACGCCAGCCGCAGCGGCAGCGGCTCAGTCCGGCGGAAGCTGGCGGATGGACTGGACAAGGGCGTCGAGCTGGGCGTCATCGGATCGCTCATGGCCGAGGAACCACTTCCAGAGCCTATCGTCCTCGCAATCGAGCAGCCGTCGGAAAACCTCGCGCTCGGCTTCGGTGGACGTCGCCCAGCAGCGGTCGAGCCAGCGCTCGAAGAGCCGATCGAGTTCGCGCATGCCGCGCCGGCTGCGCCAGCGCAGACGACGCAGTTCAGTGGTGTCGTCGTGGGTCATGCGGGCCTCGAAGCGCATCGGGGAGAGGAACCCGCAATCCCGTTATCGGCGTAAGCGAGAATCCAGTGACTGTGCATCTCGCTGCGCACGCGCTCAAGGCGGGAGACGCTGGATTCCGGCATTCGCCGGAATGACGGGATGCGACGGTCCGTCACTCCACCGATCCATGGCCCCGGCTTTGAGCGGGGGCCCGTTCTCGCGGTAGGGATTCAGATCAAGGTGGGCCCCAGCGTGACCAGACATCCGTCTGTTGAAAGCCGCTGGGGCGACGACGAAAAGTGACGCCGATGCACGGCATCGGCACCACACCTCTCAGCCCCGGCGCGCCAGCATCAGCTGCTTGATCTCGCCGATCGCCTTCGCCGGATTCAGGCCCTTCGGGCAGGTCCGCGCACAGTTCATGATCGTGTGGCAGCGGTAGAGCTTGAACGGATCTTCCAGATCGTCCAGGCGTGCACCGGTGTCCTCGTCGCGGCTGTCGATGATCCAGCGATAGGCCTGCAGCAGGATCGCCGGGCCCAGGTACCGCTCGCCGTTCCACCAGTAGCTCGGGCAGCTGGTCGAACAGCACGCGCACAGGATGCACTCGTACAGGCCGTCGATCTTCGCGCGGTCTTCCTTGGACTGCAGACGCTCGCGGTCCGGCGGCGCCACGCTCTGCGTGCGGATCCACGGCTGGATCGAGGCGTACTGCGCGTAGAAGTGCGTCAGGTCGGGCACCAGATCCTTGATCACTTCCATGTGCGGAAGCGGATAGATCGGCACCTCGGCCTTCTTGCAGTCCTCGATCGCGCGCGTGCAGGCCAGCGTGTTCGTACCGTCGATGTTCATCGCGCACGAGCCGCAGATGCCCTCGCGGCACGAACGGCGGAAGGTCAGCGTCGGATCGATCTCGTTCTTGATCTTGATCAGCGCATCGAGAACCATCGGCCCGCACTTGTCGAGATCGACCTCGTAGGTATCCGTCGACGGATTGCGGCCGTCATCGGGATTCCAGCGATAGACCTTGAACGTGCGCGTGCGCTTGGCGCCCGTGGCCGGGAAGTGCCGGCCCTGCTGCACCTTGGAGTTCTTCGGGAGCGAAAATTCAGCCATTTCGGGTCCGTGATTCGTGATTGGTCATTCGTGATTCGAAAAAAAGCGGGATTCGCATCGTCTCTGGCATTGGGCTATCACCAGTCACGAATCACCAATGACGGCGTCAATACACGCGCGCCTTGGGCGGGACGACCTCGACTTCGTCGTCGAGGGTGTACATGTGCACCGGGCGGTAGTCGATGCGGGTGTTGCCCGCGTCGTCGGCCCAGCACAGCGTATGTTTCTGCCAGTTGGCATCGTCACGGTCGGGGAAGTCCTCGTGCGCATGTGCGCCGCGGGATTCCTTGCGGTTCTCGGCCGAGACGATCGTGACCAGTGCCTGGCCCAGCAGGTTCTGCAACTCCAGGGTCTCGATCAGGTCGGAGTTCCACACCAGCGAGCGGTCGCTGACCTTGACGTCGGCGAACGAGGCGTGGATTTCGCGGATCTTCTCCACGCCCTCGGCCAGCGTCTTGCTGGTGCGGAACACGGCCGCGTCGTTCTGCATCGTGCGCTGCATGTTGTCACGGATGACCGACGTCGGCGTGCTGCCGCTGGCGTGACGCAGGCCGTCGAGGTTGGCCAGCGCCTTGTCGCAGGCATCCCTGGCGAGCGGCTTGTGCCGTGCGTTCGGGGTGATGGTCTCGGCGCAGCGGTTGGCGACCGCGCGCCCGAAGACCACCAGGTCGAGCAGCGAGTTCGAACCCAGACGGTTCGCGCCATGCACCGACACGCACGCGGCTTCGCCGATCGCGTACAGGCCCGGCACCACGGCATCCGGGTTGCCGTCCTTCAACTGCACGACCTCGCCGTGGTAGTTGGTCGGGATGCCGCCCATGTTGTAGTGGACCGTCGGGATGACCGGGATCGGCTGCTTCTCGACGTCGACGCCGGCGAAGATGCGCGCGCTCTCGGCGATGCCCGGCAGCTTCTCGTGGATGTCCTTCGGGTCGAGATGGGTCAGGTCCAGGTGGATGTGGTCCTTGTGCTCGCCGACACCGCGGCCTTCGCGGATTTCCATCGTCATCGAACGCGAGACGACGTCGCGCGAGGCGAGGTCCTTGGCGTTGGGCGCGTAGCGCTCCATGAAACGCTCGCCCGATGCGTTGCGCAGGATGCCGCCTTCGCCGCGCACGCCTTCGGTGATCAGGCAGCCAGCGCCGTAGATGCCGGTCGGGTGGAACTGCACGAACTCCATGTCCTGCAGGCCCAGGCCCGCGCGCAGCGCCATGCCGCCGCCGTCGCCGGTGCAGGTGTGCGCCGAAGTCGCGGAAAAGTAGGCGCGGCCGTAACCGCCCGTCGCCAGCACCACGCCCTGGGCGCGGAACAGGTGCAGCGTGCCCTCGGCCATGTCGATGGCGAGCACGCCGCGGCAGGCGCCTTCGTCGTCCATGATCAGGTCGAGCGCGAAGTACTCGACGAAGAAGCGTGCGTCGTGCTTGAGCGACTGCTGGTAGAGCGTGTGCAGGATCGCGTGGCCGGTGCGATCGGCCGCGGCGCAGGTGCGCTGGGCGATGCCCTTGCCGTACTCGGTGGTCATGCCGCCGAACGGACGCTGGTAGATCTTGCCTTCCTCGGTGCGCGAGAACGGCACGCCCTGGTGCTCGAGCTCGATGATCGCCGGGATGGCCTCGCGGCACATGTACTGGATGGCGTCCTGGTCGCCCAGCCAGTCCGAGCCCTTGATCGTGTCGTAGAAGTGGTAGCGCCAGTCGTCGTCGCCCATGTTGCCCAGCGCGGCGGAAATGCCGCCCTGCGCCGCGACGGTGTGCGAACGCGTCGGGAAGACCTTGGTCAGGCACGCGGTCTGCAGACCCTTGTGGGCCAGGCCGAAGGTCGCGCGCAGGCCGGCGCCGCCGGCGCCGACGACGATCATGTCGTACTTGTGTTCGGTGATCTTGTAGGCAGTGGTCATTGAGGTTCTCAGCCCAGCAGGGCGATGCGCGCGATCGCATAGAGCGACGCGAGCGCGCCGGCGGCGCAGGCGAATGTGACGAGCAGCTGCAGGGCGATCTCGAGCCCGCGCTGGTGGATGTAGTCCTCGATCACCACCTGCAGGCCCAGCTTGGCGTGCCAGAACGTGGTGATGGCGAACAGCGCGAACGCGATCGCGTTGAACGGACGGGCAAGCACCGTCTGCACAGTGGCCAGATCGGCGCCGACCAGCGACACCAGCGTGCCGATGAACCACGCGAACAGCGGGACCAGGGCGACCGAGGTCACGCGCAGCCACCAGAAATGGTCGGTGCCGGTCTTGCCCGACCCCAGGCCACGGGCGCGCGCGACGGGCGTGCGGAAATCGCGCGGACGCGACGCGGCGTCCGGAGTCTTGGTCTCGCTCATGCGCCACCCCGCAGTGCAATGAACCAGATCGCGGCGGTCAGCACGACCGACAGCGCGATCACGGCGTAGCCCGAGCGGTAGACCTCCGGAAGTTCGAAACCCATGCCCACGTCCCACATCAGATGGCGAATGCCGTTGAGCAGGTGGTAGACGAGCGAGAACGTGAAGGCGAACAGCGCGAGCATGCCGAGCGGCGAGCCGAGGCACGCGGCGGCATCGGCGTAGGCCTGGCCGCCTGCGGCGACCGCGAGCAGCCACCAGGCCATGCCGAAGGCACCGACCGAGGCGACGATACCGGTCGCCCGGTGCATGAAGGACATCACCGACGTGATCTGCAGTCGGTACGACGTGCCGAGCATGAACGGTGACAAGGGACGGTTGCGGTTTGCCATCGTTGTAGTGCTCTCCTCGCTGGCGGCGTCACGCCGCGTGGCTGGTGCTGCGGACCTGTCCGCCAGACACGACGTGACAGATCAGAAATCGATGCAACGACCGTTCTTTTCCCAGTCGCCATACCGCGTCGGCTCGGGACCGTCGCGGCCCCCGATTTCCTCCGCGGGCGGCGATGCCGGAACAGGCATTTCCGCAGGCACCGGCGACGGGCTGGCCGTCTCCTCGCCTATGATGTCGGGGCTGGTCATTCACCGAATTTTAGTGTCCACAGGCATGTCAGACAAGCTGCAATCCACTGCGCAACCGCGTTTCGCGCTCCGCGACATCGCAATCGTCACGCTGCGTGGACGCGACTGCATCGCATTCGCGCAGGCGCAGTTCATGAGCGACATCGGCGCGCTCGGCGACGCACAGTGGCAATGGAGCGGTTGGCTGACGCCCAAAGGGCGTGTCGTGGCACTGTTCGCGGTCCTGCGCCTGGATGCCGAACGCATCGATCTGCTGGTGCTCGACGCCGATGCGACTGCATTGGCCACGTCACTGAAACGCTACGTCTTCCGCAGCAAGGTCGCCATCGAGGTCCGCGCCGACCTGCAGGTCGGCGGTGCGTTCGCGGCGCCCGCGCGCGCGCAGGCGGCGATCGCGGAGGTCGACGCGCACGGCATCACGCTCGATTTCGGCACGGGTGACACGCCGCGGGCGCTGTCGATCGTCGCGCGGGAACTGCCTGTGCCGGACGATCCGCAGGCGCTGGCCGAATGGCGACGCGTGGATCTCGCCCACGGCCTGCCGCGTCTGGACGAGCGCCAGCGCGAGCTGTGGACACCCCAGCAGCTGTCGCTGGAGCGGCTGCGCGCCTTCAGCGTGTCCAAGGGCTGCTACCCGGGTCAGGAGATCGTCGCGCGCACCCATTTCCTCGGCCAGGCCAAGCGTGGTGCCGCGGCATTCACCGGCGTGTCCGGCGCCGCGCCCGGGCAGGCGCTGTCCCTCGACGGCCAGGCCGTCGGTCGCGTCGTGAGTACGGCCGGCGATTTCCTGCTCGGCGTCGTCCCCAGCGAACACGCCACCGCGACCCTCGAGGTCGACGGCGGCCTCGTCGAACCCGTCCCGTTGCGCGGCGGTCTGGCGCGCTGACCGTGTGCCGGGCGCGTGTCCCCCCGCCCCCTGGACCGGTTGCCGTTGGCTGCTATGCTGGGGTCACAGGGGGATGTGAAGAGTGTCGCCGACGCGGACGGGACCGTCGTGGCGACGGGGACTGCACAATCCAAGGGGACAACATGAAGCATCCATCACCGCGGGCGGCCTTTGCCGCCGCGCTCGTCATCTGTGGTCTCGCCGCCTGCACGAGCCGGGCGCCGGCACAGCAGGCCGCAGCGCCGCCGCCTCCGCCACCACCCAGTGCGTTCGTCGAGCAACTCGACGCCGATGGCCTGTTCGCGTTCGGAAAGGCCGGTATCGCGGACATCAGTCCGGCCGGACGCGCCGCGCTCGACGCACTGGTCGCCCGTCTCGCTTCAGACCGCCCGCTCGATATCGTGCATGTGATCGGCCACAGCGACCGCATCGGCAATCCGCAGGGCAACCTGCGCCTGTCGACCCGGCGCGCCGAGGCCGTGCGCGGCTACCTGGTCGAACACGGCGTCGCGGCCGACCGGGTCACCGCGGTCGGACGCGGCGACGTGGAGCCGATCGTCGAATGCAGGACCGAGCGTGGCCAGGGGCTGATCGCCTGCCTGGCGCCGAACCGCCGCGTCGAGGTGCGGGTGCGTTTCGCCGACTGATGGCCACCGGTTCGCTTGATCAAGCGCTTCCCCCGCTGGAGGGGGAAGTCGCGACGGGTCACACGACGGGGAACCCGGAAGCCTCGGAGGCCTCCGGCTGACGGCTCGAGCTCGCGGCCCGATCCCATGCGCTGGCGCGCGATCAGGCTCGCCGCGTTCAGGCCAGCGTCAACGCGGCGGCCACGATGTCCGCCTCCGACGGAATCACCAGCAGCGCCGCGCCGGCCAGCGGCGTGAACGTGTCCGCGCCGACCACGCGCCGCATGGGCCTGTCGCCGTAGCCCGCTTCGGCAATCGCGGTGATGATGCCCTCGCCCACGCCGGCGCTGCGCCGCCCCTCGTCGACGACGAGCACACGCGCGCATTCGCCGACATGGCGCGCGATCTCGTCCTCGTTGAGCGGCAGCAGCCAGCGCAGGTCGACCACGCGGACCTTCCAGCCGCGCCCGGCCTCGATCGTGCGCGCGGCGCGCAGGCTCATCGGCACGCCGTTGCCGAAGGTCAGCACGACCAGATCGGTCGCCTCCGCGTCGTAGACGCGTGCCTCG
>Ga0207841_1000413_pt1 | contig 11909 bp, 11 predicted proteins | sample HigsolmetaGSP18D_FD_184846 | JGI IMG/M metagenome (GOLD analysis project Ga0207841, IMG submission 184846) | High solid enriched microbial communities from the Joint BioEnergy Institute, USA - SP1-8-D (SPAdes) | ecosystem: Engineered > Bioreactor > SSF (Solid state fermentation) > Aerobic >... | reverse complement strand
CGACACCGGCGATGCGCAGTCGACGCGTCACGGCGTGGGTGCAGGCAGGGCGGGCAGGGCCAGCCGCGTGACCGCCTCGGCGGCGGTCGCCGAGGCGCCCTGGCGCAACTGCAGGTGCAGATCGCGATAGACCGGTTGCAGTGCCTCGGCGGCGCGCGGATCGCGGAACCAGTGCAGCACGGCGTCGGCGAGGTGTTCGGGCGTGCAGTCTTCCTGCATGAATTCCGGTGCGATGGTCGTGCCGGCGAGCACGTTCGGCAGCGAAAACCGGTCGACCCGCATCAGCTTGAACAACCGGACGATGAAGGCGGTGCTCGGCGCGATCCGATAGCCGACGACCATCGGGCGCTTGGCCAGCAACGCTTCGAGCGTCGCGGTACCGGAGGCGAGCAGCACGACGTCGCTGGCGACCATCGCGGTCCTGGCCTGTCCGTCGAGAACCTGCACGTCGAGCGCGGCGAACTTCGGCAGTGCGCGCAAGGCGTCGATCGCGGCGCGACAGCCGGCGTTCGCCGCCGGCACGACGATGCGCAGCCCGGGCAGGGCAGCGGCCACGCGCGCCGCGGCGTCGAGGAACACCTCGCCCAGACGCGCGATCTCGCCGAGGCGCGAGCCCGGCAGCACCGCGAGCACCGGCGCGCCATGCGCAAGTCCGAGGGTCGCGCGCGCTGCGCCACGATCGGGCGCCATCGCGAGCATTTCCGCCAACGGGTGGCCCACGAAGCGCGCATCGACGCCATGCTGCGCGTAGATCGGCGGCTCCATCGGGAACAGGCACAACACGAGATCCGCACTGCGCCCGATCTTCGCCGCGCGCCCCTGGCGCCAGGCCCAGATCGACGGACTGACGTAATGCACGGTGCGGATGCCGTGGTCCTTGAGCGTGCGCTCCAGCCCCAGATTGAAATCCGGCGCATCGATGCCGATGAAGACGTCCGGCCGCCAATCGAGCAGCCGGCTGCGCAGCGTGCTGCGCAGTTTCAGCAGGCGCGGCAGATGCCGCAGTACTTCCGACAGCCCCATGACCGCGAGCTCGCCGGCGTCGTGCCACGTCTCCATGCCGGCGCCACGCATCGCATCCCCACCCACGCCCGCGAAGACCGCGTCCGGATGGCGCGCACGCAGCTGCTCGATCAGGCCTGCGCCGAGCAGGTCACCGGAGGCTTCGCCAGCCACCAGCGCCACGCGCAGCGGGGCGCTGGTGGCGTGATGGGTGATGGGTGATGGGTGATTCGACACAGTCTCGTGCAATCGGTCAGATGGCAGCATTCTGCTCTTTCGAATCACCAATCACGAATCACCAATCACGGCTTCACCGCAGCAGCGGGCGATCGCCTGCATCGATGAAATCGAGAAACGCGCGGACGTCGTCGCTGTCCTGCGCGAGTTCGGACAGGCGCACGCGTGCATCGGCCAGCGAATCGCCGGACACGTACAGCGCGCGGTAGGCGCGCTTGATCGCCGACGTGCGGGTCGCATCGAAACCGCGGCGCTTGAGGCCCTCGGCGTTGATGCCGCGCGGCCGGCCGTAGCCGTCCTGCGCCACCATCACGAAGGGCGGGACGTCGCCGTTGACGAACGCACCCATGCCGATGAAGGCATGCGCGCCGATGCGGCAGAACTGGTGGATCCCCACGAAGCCGCTGAGGATCACGTGGTCGCCGACCTGCACGTGGCCGGCCAGCGTGGCGTTGTTGGAGAACACGCAGCGGTTGCCGACGATGCAGTCGTGGGCGACGTGGGTGTAGGCGAGGAACCAGTTGTCGTCGCCGACGCGGGTGATGCCGCCGCCGTCGCCGGTGCCGCGGTTGATCGTGACGAACTCGCGGACCGTATTGCGGTCGCCGATCACCAGTTCGGCGCGTTCACCGGCGAACTTCTTGTCCTGCGGCTCGCCGCCGATCGCGGCGTGGCCGTGGAAATGGTTGCCGCTGCCGATGCGCGTGGGCCCATGGATGCTGCAATGCGGGCCGACGATGGTGCCGGCGCCGATGTGCACATCGGCGCCGATGATCGTGAAGGCGCCGATACGCACGTCCTCGCCCAGCCTCGCGCCGGGATCGACGACCGCGCTGGGGTGGACCTGCGCGGCGCCCATGTCAGCGCGGGACCTCGGCGCAGAGGATCTCCGCGCACGCGGCCTGCTGGCCGTCGACGCGGGCGACGCCGCTGTACATGGTCATGTTGCGGATCTCGCGCTTGATCGTGACTTCGAGCTCGAGTCGATCGCCGGGCACGACCATGCGCGAGAACTTGGCCGCATCGACCTTGACCAGATACGACAGATTGCCCTCGCAGTCCTTGCCCTTGGTCAGGTGCGTGAGAATGCCGCCTGCCTGCGCCAGCGCCTCGATCACCAGCACGCCCGGCATCACCGGCTGGCCGGGGAAATGCCCCTGGAAGAACTCCTCGTTGGCCGAGACGTTCTTCCAGCACACCACGCGCTTGCCGTGCTCGAACTCGACCACGCGGTCGATCAGCAGGAACGGGTAGCGGTGCGGCAACAGCTTGTGGACGCCGTCGATCAGGATCGGCAGCGAGATATCGGTCGTCATGGTTCCCCCTTCCCGAGCGCCGTGACGCGGCGCGCGAGCGAATCGAGCTGGCGGATCCGCACGGCATTCTTCCGCCACTCGCGCGTGGGCTGGGCGGGAATGCCGGCCGAATACTCGCCGGGCTCGGTGATGGATGCCGACACCATCGTCATCGCATGGACGACGACGTGATCGCAGATGTCGAGATGGCCGGCGACGCCGACCTTGCCTGCCAGCAGGCAGTAGCTGCCGATCTTCGTGCTGCCGGCGATGCCGACGCAGCCCGCGACCGCGGTGTGCGCGCCGATGCGCACGTTGTGTCCGATCTGGATCAGGTTGTCGAGGCGCACGTCCTCGCCGATCACCGTGTCGTCGAGCGCGCCGCGATCGATCGTGGTGTTGGCGCCGATGTCGCTGTCGTCGCCGACGACCACGCCGCCGAGCTGCGGCACGTTGACCCAGTGGCCGGCTTCCATCGCCAGACCGAAGCCGTCGGCGCCGAGCACGGCGCCCGGATGGATCGTGACGCGGGCGCCCAGGCGCACGCGCTTGACCAGGGTGACGCGCGCGATCAGGCGGCTGCCCGCACCGACCACGCAGTCCTCGCCGATCACGCAACCCGGTCCGATCGTCGCACCGGCCGCGACCACGCTGCGGGCCCCGATGACGACATGCGGGCCGATCGAGGCCGCGGCGTCGACCTCGGCGCTCGGATCGACGACGGCGGAGGCGTGGATGCCGACCGGCGCATCGGTGGCCGGCTCGAACAGCGCGGCGATCTTCGCGTAGGCGACGTAGGGATCCTTCGCGACCAGTGCCGTCCCGGCATGGCCGTCGGCATCCGCCTCGCGCAGCACCACGATGCCGGCGCGGGTCTCGGCGAGCTGCGGGCGATAGCGCGGGTTGGACAGGAACGCGAGCTGGTCCGCATTCGCGGCCGCCAGTGTCGCGACTCCCGACACCGTGGTGCCGGGGTCGCCGTGGACGGCGAGGCCGAAGCACTGCGCGAGCGCCCCGGCGGTGTGGCCTGTGCTGGATTCCGTCATCGACAACGCGCGATCAGAACGCGCCGCCGAAGGTGAACTGCAGGCGCTCGACTTCGTCGCCCTGCTTGATCAGGTCGCCGGCGCCGCCGCGCACTTCCTTCTGCTGGCGCAGCGGGTAGGCATAGCTGATGGAGATCGGACCGACCGGCGCGCGCCACATCAGCGCGATACCGGCCGATGCGCGCAGTTCCTTCGCATCCCAGCTGTCGACGTCCTTGTAGACGTTGCCGAAGTCGACGAACGCGGAGATGCGTGCGGCCGGCGACTTGATCAGCTGCGGGAAGAACATCTCGGCCGAGCCGACGGTCTTGACCGCGCCACCGATCGGCTGCAGGAACGTGCTGCCGAGCGCGGCCTCGCGCGGGCCCAGCGTGTTGTCGCGGAAACCGCGCACCGAGCGCGCGCCACCGGCGTAGAAGTTCTCGTAGAACGGCAGGCCCGTGGCGGTCAGCGTGCGCAGGTAGTCGGAGGATGTCGGGTCGCACGGATCGCTCGGCGGCGGCCCGGGAACCTCGGTGTCCGGAATGCCGTCGCCGTTGCTGTCGGTGAAGGTCGACGGGGTGAAGCAGACGTTGCGGACCACGTCGCTGCCGTAGCTGTCGCCGTAGCCGATCTCGGCGCGCGTGTTGAGGACCAGATAGCGGTTGATCGGCCAGTACTTGGAGATCTCGTAGTTGAGCTTGTAGTACTCGGCCGACGAGCCGGGGAGCGTGGTCTCCAGCGAGACGCGCTGCATCATGCCGCGCGTGGGCTGCAGGTAGTCGTTGCGGGTGTCGCGTGCCCAGGCCAGTTCGCTGCGCCAGGCGTGGAACGTGCGCGTGCCGAACGCGTCGATGTAGTCGACGATCGATTCGGGCGACGAGCGGCGGAAGGCGAAGATCTGGTTGCGGTCCACGCCCAGCAGCAACGAGATCGAGTCGTTCTCGGTCAGCGGAATGCCGAGGATCGCCTGGCCGGCGGCGCTGGTCGACGAATACTGCGCGGTGTTGAACTCGGAGTTGTCGAACTCGCGCCACCACAGGTTGTAGCCCAGCGACATCCCGCCGTCGGTGAAGTACGGGTTCATGAACGAGAACGAGTAGCGCTGCAGGTACACGTTGCGCTGCGCTTCCACCGACACGCGGTTGCCGCTGCCCAGGAAGTTGTTCTGCGACAGCTGCACCGACGTGGTCACGCCGGCGAGCTGCGAGTAGCCCAGGCCGAACACGAAGCTGCCCGAGGTGGTTTCGGTGACGCTGAAGATCACGTCCACCTGGTCGCTGCTGCCCGGCACCGGCTGGGTCTCGACGTTGACGCTGCCGGATTCGAAATAGCCCAGGCGCTGCAGGCGGACCTTCGAGCGGTCGACCGCGGCCTGCGAGTACCAGCTGCCTTCGAACTGGCGCATCTCGCGGCGCATCACCTCGTCGGCGGTGCGCGTGTTGCCCTTGAACTGGATGCGGCGCACGTTGACGCGCGGGCCCGGCACGACCTGCATGTTGATCGCGACGGTGCGGTTCTCGCGGTCGACTTCCGGGATCGGATTGACCTGGGCGAAGGCGTAGCCGATGTTGCCGAGCGCGGCGACGATCGCGTCGGAGCTGAGCTCCAGCAGCGCGCGCGAGAACACCTGGTCCTTCTGCACGAACACGCGGCTCTCGATGTCTTCCTTGGGCAGCACCGTGTTGCCGGTGATCTGCACGTCGGACACCTTGTAGATCTCGCCCTCGGTGATGCCGGCGGTGATGAACATGTCCGCCTTGTCGGGGCTGATCGAGACCTGGATGCTGTCTTCGCTGAAGTCGATGTAGCCGCGGTCGAGATAGAAGTTGTGCAGCTTCTCGCGGTCACCCTCGAGCTTCTCGCGCGAGTACTGGTCGTCGCGGCGGTACCAGCTGAGCCAGTTCGACTCGCCCGATTCCCAGTTGTCGGTCAGCGTGTCGAGATCGTAGACCTCGTTGCCGACGATGTTGATGTGGCGGATCTTCGCCGCCTTGCCTTCCTCGACGTTGATGGTGACGTCGACGCGGTTGCGGTCCAGGCGCGACACCGTCGGCGTGATCTTGACGTTGTACTTGCCGCGGTTGTTGTACTGGCGGACCAGTTCCTGGGTCACGCGGTCGAGCGCCAGGCGGTCGAAGGTCTCCCCTTCGGACAGACCGATGTCGGTCAGGCCCTTGAGCAGGTCCTCGGTCTTGATGTCCTTGTTGCCGGTCAGCGTCAGGCGGTTGATCGCCGGGCGTTCGGTGACCGTGAACACCAGGATGTCGCCCTGGCGCGCGACCTGGACGTCCTCGAAGAAGCCGGTGCGGTAGAGCGCGCGCACCGCATCGGAGATGCGCGAACTGTTGATCGCATCGCCGCGCTCGATCGGCAGGTAGGTGAAGACGGTGCCGGCGCCGATGCGCTGCAGGCCGTCGACGCGGATGTCGCTGACGGTGAACTCGCTGGCGGAGGGCGGCGCCAGCGGCGGCAGGCCGGCAGGCGCGCTGGCCGACGTCTGGGCCCAGGCCGGAGCGGCGATCACCGCGGCGAGGGCGAGGGCAAGCAGGCGGCGGTCGGGCATTCGCGTCATCTTTGGATCCGGGTAGGGGAGGGATTCCGGCGTGGCGGGCACGACGGAAACCGGGTCGGTGGCAGGCATCAGCGCACGAGTTGGAGGATGTCGTTGTAGAACGCCAGGCCCATCAGGCTGGCCAACAGGGCCATGCCGACGTACTGCCCGGCCACCATCGTGCGCTCGCTCACGGGGCTGCCTTTGACCAACTCGATAAGGTAATACAACAGGTGTCCCCCATCCAGCAGCGGGATGGGCAGCAGGTTCAGGATCGCCAGGCTCAGCGACAGCAGCGCGAGGATCGTCAGGTACCAGGCCGGGCCCTGGTTGGCGTAGGTATGCGCCGCGCGGGCGATCGTGATCGGCCCTGCGACGGTGTTCTCGATCGCGACACGCCCGGTGAACGCGCGGCCGATCATGCCGACCAGCTGGCCGGTCAGGTGCCCGACCTCCCGGAACGCCGCCGGTACCGACGCCAGGACGCCGTACTGCTGCAGCGCATCCTTCGCCGGCGGCACGTAGGCCTGCGGCGCGATCCCGAATGCCCAGTACTCGCCGCGGCCGTCCGGCAGCGCCTTGCGCGCCGGCGCCATTTCCAGCGCCAGCCGCTCGCCGTCGCGGTCGACCTCGACCATCGCGGGGCCGCCCCGGTCACCGAGGCGCTGGACCAGCGGCCCGATATCCTCGAACACGCGCACGGGGGTGCCGTCGATCGCGGTCACGCGGTCGCCCTCGGCGAGCACGCCCCAGGCCGCCGAGCCGTCCTCGACGCGCCCGACCACGGCCGGCAGCAGCAGGTGACGCGGCCAGATGCCGATCGCCGGCGCGACGCGGCGCTGGTCGAAATCCGCCGGCAACTGCGACAGCTGCAGGGTGCGGGTCCCGTCCTGGCCGCGCGCGTCATGCACCTGCAGGGGGACGTCGCGGCGGTCGAGCGCCGCCGGCAGCAGGGCCAGCTGCACTTCCATCCACGTCGGCGTCTCGCGATCGCCCACCGCATCGATACGGTCGCCGGCGCGCAGTCCCGAAGTTTCGGCGATGCCGCTGACCTGCCCGACGACCGGGGCGTAATCCGGACGGCCGATCACGAACATCGCCCACAGCAGCGCGACACAGAGGACCAGGTTCGCGACCGGGCCGGCTGCGACGATCGCGATGCGCTTCCAGACCGAGGCGCGGTTGAACGCCTCGTGCGCCTGCGATTGCGGCACGGGCGCCTCGCGTTCGTCGAGCATCTTGACGTAGCCGCCGAGCGGGATCATCGCGACCTGGTACACGGTGCCGTCGCGACCCGTGCGCGACCACAGCGCCTTGCCGAAGCCGATCGAGAAGCGCAGCACGCGCACACCGCAGCGGCGCGCCACCCAGTAGTGGCCGAACTCGTGGAAGGTGACCAGCACGCCCAGGCTGACGATCAGCCACCACACCGAGCCGAAGAATTCAGACATCACGCATGCTCAGTGGAATGTGCCGGTGGTGAGCGCCTGCGTGGCGACGCCGCGCGCGCGCGCGTCGGCATCGCGCAGCACGTCGAGCGACGCCGCATCGGCGGCGGGGAGGGCGGCGAGCACGTGCTCGACCAGCGCAGGGATCGCCAGAAAACGCAATCGCCCCTGAAGAAACGCTGAAACGGCCACTTCGTTGGCGGCATTGAGCAGGGCCGGCGCGGTGCCGCCGGCCACCAGCGCCGCACGCGCGAGCGCCAGGCAGGGAAACGCGTCGGTGTCGGGCGCTTCGAAGTCCAGGCGCCCGTGGTGCAACAGGTCCAGGCCCGCGACCCCCGATGCGATGCGGTCCGGATAGCCCAGTCCGACCGCAAGCGCGGTGCGCATGTCGGGCAATCCGAGCTGGGCAAGTGTGGAACCGTCGATGAACTCGACGAACGAATGCACCAGGCTCTGCGGGTGCACCAGCACGTCGAGGCGGTCGGCCGGCATGCCGAACAGGTGGTGGGCTTCGATGAGCTCCAGCCCCTTGTTCATCAGCGTGGCCGAATCGACCGAGATCTTCGGACCCATCGACCATTTGGGATGCGCGACCGCCTGTGTCGGCGTGATGTCGGCCAACTGGTCGCGGCTGCGACCGCGGAACGGTCCGCCCGAGGCCGTCAGCACGATGCGCGCGACGCCGCTGCAGTCGCCATCGGCGGGCAGGCACTGGTGGATGGCGTTGTGCTCGCTGTCGATCGGCACGATCGTCGCGCCGGCCGCGCGCGCGGCCTGCAGCATCAGTTCGCCGGCCAGCACCAGCGATTCCTTGTTGGCCAGCAGCACGCGCTTGCCGGCGCGCAGCGCGGCCAGCGTGGAATCGAGGCCGGCGGCGCCGACGATCGCCGCGACCACCGTGTCGCAGGCGTCGTCATCGGCCGCCAGGGCGTCCAGCGCGGCCATCCCGGCATGCGGCGTGGTGCCGAGGCCGGCCGCGTGGAGGGCGGCGGCGAGGGTGTCGAGCAGCTGCGGATCGGCGATCACCGCGTGGTCCGGGCGATGGCTGACGCACAGGGCGACCAGCGCATCGACGTTGCGCCCGGCCGCCAGCACGCTGGCGCGCAGGCGCCCCGGATGCCGGGCGATGACGTCCAGCGTAGAGGTCCCGATCGACCCGGTTGCGCCGAACACCGCGACGCGGCGCAGCCCGTCAGATGCCATCGCCATGCTCAGAAGCCGAGCCAGATCTGGCCGAACGCGAACACCGGCAGCGCGGCGAGCACGCTGTCGAGGCGGTCGAGAACCCCGCCGTGCCCCGGGATCAGCGTGCCCGAGTCCTTGGCGCCGACGTGGCGCTTGAGCAGGCTCTCGAACAGGTCGCCGACCACCGAGGCCAGCACGGTCGCCACCGCGACCAGCGCGACCAGCGGCAGTTGCGCGACCGTGGCGCCGGCCAGCGGCGCGAACGCCACCGCGACCAGGACGCCGGCCGCGACCCCGCCCGCCAGGCCTTCGACGGTCTTGTTGGGGCTGATGCGCGGTGCGAGCTTGCGCTTGCCGAACCGGCGCCCGGCAAAGTAGGCGCCGGTGTCGGTCGCCCAGACGATCGCCAGTGCCAGCAGCAGCCAGCGATTGCCGTGCCCGCCGTTCTCGCCGGCGTGGATCACGCACAGCGCGGCCCATGCCGGAATGACCGCCAGCGTGCCCGCGGCGAGCTTGAATACGCGCGCGCCGGTGTCGTGGTCGGAGGCGAAGTCGTAGTACCGCAGCCACAGCGTGGCCAGCAGCCACCAGGCGACACCCACCATCGCCAGGATCTTCAGCAGCACCAGCGAGCCGCCGCCGGTCGCCGAGCCCCAGACCACGGCGACCATCAGCAGCAGGTTGAGCGCCAGCAGCGCAGTGCGCGCCAGCGTGTCGTCGATGTCGGTCAGGCGCAGCCATTCCCACAGCGCGGCCAGGAAGATGATCGCCGAGACGGCCGCCATCCACGGGGTATCGAGCAGCAGCACGGCGGCGATGGCGGTTGGCGCCATCAGCAGCGCGGCGATGACGCGGGTGCGGGTCATGGGTGGCGGCCCTCCATGGGCGGTGCTGCCTGGGTGGCGATCTGCTCGCCGGTGAGTCCGAACCGGCGCTCGCGCGAGGCGTAGACCTGCAGCGCCTGGTCCAGTTCCGCGACGCCGAACTCGGGCCACAGGGTCTCGGTGAACCACAGTTCGGTATAGGCCAGTTGCCACAGCAGGAAGTTGCTGATGCGCAGATCGCCGCCGGTGCGGATGAAGAGGTCGGGTTCGGGCAACTCGGCCAGGGCGACGCGCCGGGACAGGGCGGTCTCGTCGATGTCCTCGGGGCGCAGCCTGCCGGCCGCCACCTCTTCGGCGAGTGCGCGCGCCGCGGTCGCGATGTCCTGGCGGCCGCCGTAGCTGGCGGCCACGCTGAGCGACAGCCGTGTGTTGCCGGCCGTCCGTGCCTCGGCCGCGGCCATGCGCTGGCGGATCGCCTCGCTGAAGCGGCTGCGCTCGCCGATGAAGCGCAGGCGCACGCCGCGCCGGTGCAGCTCGTCGACCTCGCGGTCCAGCGCGGCCATGAAGAGCTTCATCAGCGCGCCGACCTCGTCCTCGGGACGCCCCCAGTTTTCGCTCGAGAACGCGAACAGGGTCAGCGCGCCGACCCCGCGTTCGAGGCAGAAATCGATGCAGAGGTTGACCGTGCGCGCACCGGCACGGTGGCCGATCGCGCGCGGCCGCTTGCGGCGCACGGCCCAGCGGCCATTGCCATCCATGATGACGGCGATGTGGCGGGGAACGGGGCCTGACGGCGACGGCATGTGCATGCGGACCGCAAACGGGCCGTCAGACCGTCATCAGTTCCTGTTCCTTGGCCTTGACGACCTCGTCGACGTCCTTGATCGCCGCATCGGTGATCTTCTGGATCTCGTCCTCGCCGCGGCGCACGTCGTCCTCGGAGATCAGCTTCTCCTTGAGAAGCTCCTTGATCTGCTGGTTCGCGTCGCGGCGGATGTTGCGGATGGCGACCTTGGTGTCCTCGCCCTCGCCATGCACGACCTTGCTCAGGTCCTTGCGGCGCTCCTCGGTCAGGGCGGGCAGGTTCAGCCGGATCGTGGTGCCGGCGGTGTTCGGCGTCAGGCCGAGGTCGGAGCCGAGGATGGCCTTCTCGATCGCCCCGACGATCTGCTTTTCCCAGGGCGTGATCGTCAGCGAGCGCGCGTCGGAGACCTGGACGCTGGCGACCTGGTTCAGCGGCATCTCCGAACCGTGGTAATTGACCTTGATGTTGTCGACCAGCGCGGAAGAGGCACGACCGGTCCGGACCTTGACCAGCGTGTGGCGCAGCGCTTCGACGCTCTTGGCCATGCGGGTCTGGGTGTCTTTCTTGATGTCGTTGAGCATGCTTGGCCCCGGTCCGTGTGCGTAATCGGACGATTATAAGCGTCCACGCGCGACACAGGGGCCCGCCGCCATGCCGCAGCGCGGCAGAGTCCGCCTCAGCTGCGGCCCTGCACCAGGGTGCCGATCGCCTCGCCACGCAGGATGCGCAGCAAGACGCCGGGCTGGCTCATGTCGAAAATGCGCAGCGGCAGGTCCGAATCGCGGGCCAGCGCGAAGGCCGCGGTGTCCATGACCTCCAGACCCTGGCTGATGACCTCGTCGTAGGTCAGGCGCTCGTAGCGCTTCGCATCCGGCACCTTCTTGGGGTCGGCGTCGTAGACGCCGTCGACCTTGGTCGCCTTGAGCAGCAGGTCGGCGCCGATCTCGATACCGCGCAGCGCCGCGCCCGAGTCGGTGGTGAAGAACGGGCTGCCCACGCCGGCGGCGAAGATCGCGATGCGGCCCTTCTCCATGTGCCGGATGGCGCGCCTGCGGATGTAGTCCTCGCAGACGTCGTTGATCTTGATCGCGCTCATCACGCGCGCACGCGCGCCGCGCTTCTCCAGCGCATCCTGCATGGCGAGTGCGTTGATCACCGTGGCGAGCATCCCCATCTGGTCACCGGTGACCCGGTCCATGCCGCCGGCCGCGAGGCCCGCGCCGCGGAAGATGTTGCCGCCGCCGATGACCAGGCCGACTTCTGCGCCCGCCTTTTGCGCCTCGATCACTTCGTCGGCAAGACGACCGATCACCTTGGGGTCGATGCCGTAATCCTCGTCGCCCATCAGGGCCTCGCCGGAGAGTTTGAGCAGGACGCGGCGATAGGCGAGGGGGGACGACGACATGCTCAGGACTCCGGGGGCGAGGACGCTGCGGATTCTAGGGGATCGGTCCGGGCGATGCGCGTTCGGCGTGCGTGTGCGTGGTCATTGGCGTGGCGCGCGCGTTGCCGTTGGATCCGTGTCGGAGTCCGC
>Ga0207841_1000408_pt1 | contig 11979 bp, 10 predicted proteins | sample HigsolmetaGSP18D_FD_184846 | JGI IMG/M metagenome (GOLD analysis project Ga0207841, IMG submission 184846) | High solid enriched microbial communities from the Joint BioEnergy Institute, USA - SP1-8-D (SPAdes) | ecosystem: Engineered > Bioreactor > SSF (Solid state fermentation) > Aerobic >... | reverse complement strand
GGTAAAAAACCGACTATTATTTAAAGAGATGGGGCGCAGTTCGCTGCCGTAGAGGAGTATAGTTATGATTCGCGGACAAATAGAAGAAAAGTTACGCACGGCGTTTAATCCGGTTCATCTGGAGGTTAACGACGAAAGTTACCGCCATAACGTGCCTGCTGGTTCGGAAAGTCACTTCAAAGTGATCATTGTCAGTGACAGTTTTACCGACCAGCGCTTCCTGATGCGGCATCGCGCCATTTATGGTGTGTTAGCCGAGGAGTTAGCGGGAAGTGTACACGCGCTGGCGTTGCATACTTACACCGTAAAAGAGTGGAAAGGGTTGCAGGATACTGTGCCTGCATCACCGAACTGTCGTGGTGCCGGTACCCTCGCCTGATTTCAGGGATGATGTATAAAAAACGGCCTGCGGGCCGTTTTGTCGTTTTTGGCAAGCCGTTCTTCGTGACCTGCGTAAGAAGGCGATAATTTGCGATTTGTGGCGGAATTTGTAAAAAACGGTCGCTTTGGGGCGATTTTGCGTTCTCGACTCAGTCCGGCGATGTCGCTATAATGCTGCGTCTATTTTTCCGGAATGTCTTCGGGACGCTTCTGGTAACAGGGAATGCGGTTCTGACAACAGAGGCCGTCCCGGTTGTTAGGGAGCGTACAGTATCGCTTGCTGCGATTTGTGCGCTGTCTGAAGTTGACCGAGCACGTGATTTTTTTTGAGGTAACAAGATGCAAGTTTCAGTAGAAACCACTCAGGGCCTGGGCCGTCGCGTTACGATTACTGTCGCTGCTGACAGCATCGAAAACGCTGTTAAAAAAGAGCTGGTCGACGTGGCTAAAAAAGTACGTATCGATGGCTTCCGTAAAGGCAAAGTGCCGATGACCGTTGTTGCACAGCGTTACGGTGCTTCTGTTCGCCAGGACGTGCTGGGCGAACTGATGCAGCGCAACTTCGTTGACGCGATCATCAAAGAAAAAATTAACCCGGCTGGCGCACCTAACTACGTGCCAGGCGAGTACAAAATGGGTGAAGACTTCACTTTCGCCGTTGAGTTCGAAGTGTATCCAGAAGTTGAGCTGAAAGGTCTGGAAGCTATCGAAGTTGAGAAGCCAGTTGTTGAAGTAACTGACGCTGACGTTGATACCATGCTTGACACCCTGCGTAAGCAGCAGGCGACCTGGAAAGAGACCGATGCCGCTGCGACTGCTGAAGATCGCGCAACCATCGATTTCACCGGTTCTGTTGACGGCGAAGAGTTCGAAGGCGGCAAAGCGTCTGACTTCGTACTGGCAATGGGCCAGGGTCGTATGATCCCAGGTTTCGAAGAAGGTGTTGTTGGCCATAAAGCTGGCGAAGAGTTCACCATCGACGTTAACTTCCCGGACGATTACCACGCTGAAAACCTGAAAGGTAAAGCAGCGAAGTTCGCTATCGTGCTGAAGAAAGTTGAAGAGCGCGAGCTGCCAGAATTCACCGAAGAGTTCATCAAACGTTTCGGCGTGGAAGATGGCTCCGTGGCGGGTCTGCGTGCCGAAGTGCGTAAAAACATGGATCGCGAGCTGAAAGGCGCAGTGCGTAACCGTGTGAAAACTCAGGCAATCGACGGCCTGGTTAACGCCAATGAAGTTGAAGTTCCGGCTGCACTGATTGACAGCGAAATCGACGTTCTGCGTCGTCAGGCTGCACAGCGTTTCGGTGGCAACGAGAAACAAGCGTTTGAATTGCCACGTGAACTGTTTGAAGAGCAGGCAAAACGTCGCGTAGTGGTTGGTTTACTGCTGGGTGAAGTGATTCGTACCCATGAGCTGAAAGCTGACGAAGATCGCGTGAAAGCGATGATCGAAGAGATGGCTTCTGCGTATGAAGATCCGCAGGAAGTAATCGAGTTCTACAGCAAAAACAATGAGCTGATGAACAACATGCGTAACGTTGCTCTGGAAGAACAAGCGGTTGAAGCGGTTCTGTCTAAAGCAAAAGTGACTGAAAAAGAGACTGGTTTCCAGGATCTGATGAACCAGACAGCTTCTGCCTGATTCGATTTTCCGTCAGAAAGCGAAGCCCGCAGCCGCAAGGTTGCGGGCTTTTTCTTTGTCCTTTTCCGGCAAACCTTATCTTTTAACGGTTATTTGCTTAATTAATCGACGAATTATCATCTATGCTGTTTTTCCTGGTTAGCGATTGACGAAAACGTTGTTATGCTTGAAATACGAGGGCAGCATCCCCAGATAGCTTATGCATAACCCGTAATTGTAGCGCTGGCTGATTGACCGTCCGGATGGCGTCGGCGAGTGACTCTCGGGAATCTTCGTATTCCCCGACTCACTCTAGTAGAATCGGTACAGAGTGTTGCCAAATGAAATTTATCCAGGAGACGGTAATGTCATACAGTGGCGAACGTGAACAAACTGCACCTCATATGGCTTTAGTGCCAATGGTGGTTGAACAAACTTCGCGCGGAGAGCGTTCTTACGACATCTTTTCGCGCCTGCTGAAAGAGCGCATTATTTTCCTTACCGGTCAGGTTGAGGATCATATGGCAAACCTGATTGTGGCGCAGATGCTGTTTCTTGAAGCGGAAAACCCGGAAAAAGACATCCATCTCTACATTAACTCTCCTGGTGGCGTCATTACCGCAGGTATGTCGATTTACGACACGATGAAATTTATCAAGCCGGACGTCAGCACCATCTGTATGGGGCAGGCCTGTTCCATGGGTGCGTTCTTGCTGACCGCGGGCACCAAAGGTAAGCGTTACTGCCTGCCAAACTCCCGCGTGATGATTCACCAGCCGTTAGGTGGCTACCAGGGCCAGGCGACCGACATTGAGATTCATGCGCGTGAAATTCTGAAAGTAAAACAGCGTATGAACGAGTTGATGGCCGAACATACGGGCAAATCTCTTGAAGAAATCGAGAGAGACACGGAACGCGATCGTTTCCTCTCCGCGAGTGAAGCTGTAGAGTATGGTTTAGTCGATTCCATCCTGACGCATCGCGTATAAGGCTCAAATTCGCGGGTCGATAAGCTATAGTTAGTGAGACTCGCGCAGAGAGTTGCAATATCGAGGGCAGCGCAAGGCGCTGTCATCGCCGCAAAGCATGCGGACGAATAAAGAGAAGAGGTTAACTGATGACAGATAAGCGCAAAGACGGTTCAGGAAAGCTGCTGTACTGCTCTTTTTGCGGCAAAAGCCAGCATGAAGTGCGCAAGCTGATTGCCGGGCCGTCAGTGTATATCTGCGATGAGTGTGTCGATCTGTGTAACGACATCATTCGCGAAGAGATTAAAGAAGTGGCCCCGCATCGTGAGCGCAGTGCGCTGCCGACGCCGCACGAAATCCGCCATCACCTCGATGATTATGTTATCGGTCAGGAGAAGGCGAAAAAGGTGCTGGCCGTTGCGGTCTATAACCACTACAAACGCCTGCGCAATGGTGATACCAGCAATGGTATCGAGTTGGGCAAAAGTAACATTTTGCTGATCGGTCCTACCGGTAGCGGTAAAACGCTGCTGGCAGAAACCTTAGCGCGTCTGTTAGATGTGCCATTTACCATGGCGGATGCTACCACCCTGACCGAAGCCGGTTATGTGGGTGAAGACGTCGAAAACATCATTCAGAAACTGTTGCAGAAATGCGACTACGACGTGCAAAAGGCCCAGCGCGGCATCGTCTACATCGATGAGATTGATAAAATCTCCCGTAAGTCGGATAACCCGTCGATTACGCGTGATGTTTCCGGTGAAGGCGTGCAGCAGGCGTTGCTGAAGCTGATCGAAGGGACGGTTGCCGCGGTGCCACCGCAAGGCGGACGTAAACATCCGCAGCAAGAGTTCCTGCAGGTCGACACCTCGAAGATCCTGTTTATCTGCGGCGGCGCGTTTGCCGGCCTGGATAAAGTGATCTCGCAGCGTGTGGAAACCGGCTCCGGTATCGGATTTGGTGCAACGGTAAAAGGTAAATCGCAGAAAGCGACCGAAGGCCAGCTGCTTGAGCAGGTGGAACCGGAAGATCTGATCAAGTTTGGTCTGATTCCTGAGTTTATTGGCCGTCTGCCAGTGGTGGCAACGCTAAATGAACTGAGTGAAGAAGCGCTGATCCAGATTCTGCGTGAGCCGAAGAACGCCCTGACTAAACAGTACCAGGCGCTGTTCAACCTGGAAGGCGTTGAGCTGGAGTTCCGTGATGAGGCGTTAACGGCGATTGCCAAGAAAGCCATGTCGCGTAAAACCGGGGCACGTGGTCTGCGCTCTATCGTCGAAGGCGCGCTGCTGAATACCATGTACGATCTGCCTTCAATGGATGACGTGGAGAAAGTTGTGATTGATGAATCAGTGATCGACGAGCAAACCGATCCGATGCTGATTTACGGCAAGCCTGAAGCGCAGCAAGCTTCTGGCGAATAAATAACCAAATCAATCCAATCAGTTATCTAAAAAGGGGAAAATTCTTTCCCCTTTTGTTTTTCTCTCCAGCTTTACGTTGAATGTCTGACATTCATCCCCATATACTCAAATACCTGTGGGTTGACTGCACTTTCACTGCATTATGCGGTTCCCATCACCCTGGCGGACATTAAACTAAGAGAGAGCTCTATGAATCCTGAGCGTTCTGAACGCATTGAAATCCCTGTGTTGCCTCTGCGCGACGTAGTGGTTTATCCGCACATGGTCATTCCGTTGTTTGTAGGTCGGGAAAAATCGATTCGGTGCCTCGAAGCCGCCATGGATCATGATAAAAAGATCATGCTGGTTGCACAGAAAGAAGCTTCAACGGATGAGCCTGGCATTAACGATCTCTTCTCGGTAGGGACCGTTGCCTCTATTTTGCAAATGCTGAAGCTGCCAGATGGCACGGTAAAAGTGCTGGTGGAAGGCTTGCAGCGTGCGCATATCACTACACTGGCCGATAACGGCGATCACTTTACTGCGCAGGCGGAATATCTGGTTTCACCAGAAATCGAAGAGCGTGAGCAGGAAGTGCTGGTACGCACCGCGATTAATCAGTTTGAAGGCTACATCAAACTGAACAAAAAGATTCCACCAGAAGTCCTGACGTCGCTGAACAGCATCGATGATGCCGCACGTCTGGCCGATACCGTTGCGGCGCATATGCCACTGAAGCTGGCGGACAAGCAGTCGGTGCTGGAGATGTCAGACGTGAACGAGCGTCTGGAATATCTGATGGCGATGATGGAGTCTGAAATTGACCTGTTGCAGGTAGAAAAACGCATTCGCAACCGCGTCAAAAAGCAGATGGAAAAAAGTCAGCGTGAGTACTATCTGAATGAGCAGATGAAGGCGATTCAGAAAGAACTGGGCGAAATGGATGATACGCCTGACGAAAATGAAGCACTGAAGCGCAAAATCGATGCGGCGAAAATGCCGAAAGAAGCGCGTGAAAAAACCGAAGCTGAGCTGCAGAAGCTGAAAATGATGTCGCCAATGTCAGCCGAAGCGACCGTGGTGCGCGGCTACATAGACTGGATGGTTCAGGTTCCGTGGAATGCGCGCAGCAAGGTGAAGAAAGACCTGCGTAAAGCGCAGGAGACGCTGGATACTGACCACTTTGGTCTGGAACGCGTCAAAGACCGTATTCTGGAATATTTAGCCGTACAGAGTCGTGTCAGCAAAATCAAAGGGCCAATTCTGTGTCTGGTGGGACCGCCGGGTGTCGGTAAAACTTCACTGGGCCAGTCGATTGCCAAAGCCACCGGACGTCAGTACGTGCGTATGGCGCTGGGCGGCGTGCGTGATGAAGCGGAAATCCGTGGTCACCGCCGTACCTATATCGGCTCAATGCCGGGCAAACTGATTCAGAAAATGGCGAAAGTTGGCGTGAAAAACCCGCTTTTCCTGCTGGATGAGATCGACAAAATGTCGTCGGATATGCGTGGCGATCCGGCTTCCGCGCTGCTGGAAGTGTTGGATCCTGAGCAGAACATCGCCTTTAACGATCACTATCTGGAAGTGGATTACGATCTCTCCGATGTGATGTTTGTCGCGACGTCAAACTCAATGAACATTCCGGCGCCGCTGCTGGACCGTATGGAAGTGATTCGTCTGTCGGGCTATACCGAAGATGAAAAGCTGAATATCGCCAAACAGCACCTGCTGCCGAAGCAGATTGAGCGTAACGCGCTGAAGAAAAATGAAATTTCAGTCGATGATAGCGCAATCGTCGGTATTATCCGCTACTACACCCGTGAAGCCGGGGTGCGTAGCCTGGAGCGTGAACTGTCGAAGCTGTGCCGCAAGGCGGTGAAAGCGCTGCTGATGGATAAGTCGGTTAAGCACATCGAAATCAATGGCGATAACCTCAAGGACTTCCTCGGCGTTCAGCGCTTCGATTATGGCCGTGCAGACAGTGAAAACCGTGTCGGTCAGGTGACCGGTCTGGCGTGGACTGAAGTGGGCGGCGATCTGCTGACCATCGAAACCGCCTGTGTACCGGGTAAAGGCAAGCTGACCTATACCGGTTCACTCGGGGAAGTGATGCAGGAATCGATTCAGGCGGCGTTAACCGTGGTACGCGCTCGTGCGGAGAAACTGGGTATTAACGGTGACTTCTACGAAAAACGCGATATTCACGTTCACGTGCCGGAAGGTGCGACGCCGAAAGATGGCCCAAGCGCCGGTATTGCCATGTGCACCGCGCTGGTTTCCTGTCTGACGGGTAACCCGGTACGTGCTGATGTGGCGATGACCGGTGAGATCACGCTGCGTGGTCAGGTACTGCCGATTGGCGGCCTGAAAGAAAAACTGCTGGCAGCTCACCGCGGCGGCATCAAAACCGTGCTGATTCCTGACGAAAACAAACGCGATCTGGAAGAGATTCCGGATAACGTTATCGCCGATCTGGAGATTCATCCGGTGAAGCGCATCGAGGAAGTGCTGGCGCTGGCGCTGCAAAATGCCCCTTACGGCATGCAGGTTGCTACCGCAAAATAGTGATTTAAGGCAAAAAGCGTCAAAAAGTGAAGCTGGCGAGTCAAATCGGGCTTGCCAGCTTTTTTTTGTATCGCTAATTTAGAGGGCTGCTGAGATAACAACGTTCAAGATTAAACATTGTTTCAGCACTACAGGCTTGATATAACTTGCTGCGCGATCGTGCAGGGCGGGATGCTCGGGTACGATGTGAATAATAAAGAGGGGATGAATAGAGTGAATAAGTCACAGTTGATCGACAAAATTGCTGCAAACGCTGACATTTCTAAAGCGGCAGCTGGACGTGTATTAGATGCTTTTATGGGCTCCGTTTCCGATACTCTGAAAGCCGGTGAAGAAGTCGCGCTGGTTGGTTTTGGTACTTTCTCTGTTCGCGAGCGTTCAGAGCGTACTGGCCGTAACCCTCAGACCGGCAAAGAGATCACCATTCCAGCGGGTAAAGTACCAGGCTTCCGTGCCGGTAAAGCGCTGAAAGACGCGGTTAACTAATCATAGTTAACTCTCCATTGAAGCAATTTCTTCGGTGGATTGAGGACTGACAAAGCGTTCTCATGTAACATAAGGCACATCAGGTGATTGATGTGCCTTTTTTTATCGATATCTGTGACAAACGCTGTTTGCGCGTGTCAAAACCTGGCCGAATGCTGCAGGCCTTAAGTGCAGCAGCGTGGAACCCCCGCGAGGATGCGGGATGAAAACGTAGGGTTTACATTCACACTACAGCGGAGTGTTGGCATACCATGATGGACAATTTACGCGCGGCGTCGAACCATGTCGTGCTCAAAATTATTTTGGGTCTGATTATCCTGTCATTCGTGCTGACCGGGGTCGGTGACTTTTTGATTGGCGGTAACGGAGACTACGCAGCTAAAGTTAACGGTCAGGAAATCAGCCGTTCGCAATTAGAACGTGCTTTTTCCAGCGAGCGTAGCCGTCAGCAGCAGATGCTGGGCGAGCAGTTCTCTCAGCTGGCCAGTAACGAAGGCTACATGCAGCAGATTCGCCAGCAGGCGCTGTCTCAGCTGGTAGACGAAGTGCTGCTGGATCAGTACGCCAAAGATCTGAAACTGGGCATCAGCGATGGCCAGATCAAACAGGCAATTTTCGAACAGCCGGCATTCCAGACCGAAGGTAAATTCGACAACGCTAAATATCAGGCGCTGATCGGCAATATGGGCTTTACCGCCGATCAGTATGCAGAAGCACTGCGCAAGCAGCTGACCACTCAGCAGCTGGTGACGGCCGTGGCCGGTACCGACTTTATGCTGGACGGTGAGTCAGACGCGCTGGCGGCACTGGTTTCGCAAGAGCGCCTGGTGCGCAGCGCGACTATCGACGTCAATCAGCTGGCCGCGAAACAGACTGTCAGTGACGAAGAGAGCAAAAACTATTACCAGCAGAACCAGAACAGCTTTATGGCACCGGAACAGTTCCGTGTGAGCTATATCAAGCTGGATGCGGCGAGCCTGCAGGAGTCGGCCAGCGACAGCGAAATTCAGAGCTGGTATGACGAACATAAAGCTGACTACGGCCAGCCGCAGCGCAATCGCTACAGCATCATTCAGACCAAAACCGAAGCGGAAGCGCAGTCAGTGGTCGATCAGCTGAAGCAGGGTGGTGACTTTGCTGCTCTGGCGAAAGAAAAGTCCGCCGATCCTATCTCCGCACGTAAAGGCGGCGATATGGGCTGGCTGGAGCCGAGCACCACGCCTGATGAACTGAAAGACGCTAATCTGACCAATAAAGGCCAGCTCTCTGGCGTTATCAAATCTTCCGTTGGCTTCCTGGTGGTGCGACTTGACGATATTCAGCCAGAGCAGATTAAAGCGCTGTCTGAAGTGCGTAATGCTATCGCTGACAAAGTGAAGCAGGAAAAAGCCATCGATGCTTACTACAAACTGCAGCAGAAAGTGAGCGATGCAGCGAGTAATGACAACGAGTCACTGGCCAGCGCTGAGCAGGCTGCGGGTGTGAAAGTGGTTGAGACCAGCTGGTTCAGCAAAGATAATGTGCCAGACGAGCTGAACTTCAAACCGGTAGAGCAGGCGATCTTCAACGGCGGCTTAGTCGGTGAAGGCGGTGCGCCAGGCAGCAACTCTGACATCATCACCGTTGAGGGCGATCGCGCGTTTATTCTGCGTGTCAGCGAGCATAAAGCCGAAGCGGTGAAACCGTTTGCTGACGTTCAGGCGCAGATTGCGGATACCGTGAAGCACAACAAAGCGCTGAAACAGGCGAAAGCCGATGCTGACAAAATCCTTGCCGAGCTGAAAGCCGGTAAACAGGATGCGCTGAAAGCGGCAGGTCTGAGCTTTGGTGAAAGCAAAACGCTGTCGCGTAACGGTCAGGATGAGATTACCCAGGCTGTATTTGCGCTGCCGGAACCGGCGAAAGATAAAGCCTCTTATGGTGTCAGCGAAGATATGCAGGGTAATGTCGTGCTGTTGTCGCTGGATAAAGTGCAGGCTGGCAGCATGCCGGAAGAGCAGAAGAAAGCAATGGTTCAGGGTATCACCCAGAACAATGCACAGATTGCTTTCGAAGCTCTGCTGAGCAACCTGCGTAAAGAAGCCAAAATTAAGTATGGCTCTGCCGCGCAGGCCCAGTAATCCTCGCAATTAAAATGCAACCCGTTGCAACTGAAAAGGCCGCTTATGCGGCCTTTTCCATTTTTGCTGTTTGCTATTTGTTTCCTGCTGCTGAAAACACGTATGTTGGCCGTGCTGTCAAACACATGGAGGAATTACAGCATGAACACAAACCGACTTACGGCATTCTGTCTCTCACTGGCGTTACTGTTTAGTGCCGGAATATCAGTGGCCAGCGCGCAATCGGCCAGTGCGCTGAGCGATCCAGCATCACCGGTAGCAGAAGAGGCGGCTGCAGTCAGTGGCGCGGAGGCAGTCAGTATTAACAGCGCCAGCGCAGAACAGCTGGCGGCGGCGATGAATGGCGTGGGGATCAAGAAAGCGGAGTCGATTGTTAGCTATCGTGAAAAGTATGGACCGTTCAGCGCAGTAGAGCAGTTGAAAGAGGTGCCGGGTATCGGTAACGCGCTGGTAGAGCGTAATCTTGCCCGACTGAAATTGTGATCGCACTCTCAGCCAGACATTTTGCTGTCGAAAGCGCGGAAACAGGCTGCTAATCTGTAAGAGGTCATACCAGTTGGTGTGGCCTTTTCTTATGGCGGGAAAACAATATATGCAGACAACAATCAAAGTACGCGGCTACCATCTGGATGTTTATCAGCATGTGAATAATGCGCGTTATCTGGAGTTTCTTGAAGAAGCGCGCTGGGAATGGCTGGAGCGTAAAGAAGCGTTTCACTGGATGACTAACAACCATCTGGCGTTTGTGGTGGTCAATATCAATATTAATTATCGCCACCCGGCGGTATTGGGCGACGTACTGACCATCGACAGCCAGTTGCATGAGCTGAAAGGCAAAAGCGGGGTACTGATTCATAATGTATCACTGGCTGACGGCACTCAGGTAGCGGATGCCACGCTGACCTTTGTCTGTATCGATCTGCGCACGCAGAAAGCGCAGCCGCTGGAGGGTGAAATGAAAACGCGCCTGCAGTCGCTGCTGATGGATGATGAGGCCAGCCCCCTTTCGTAGGGGAGCGTTCTCGCTGCCCGTGCCAATCATCACAACGGGAGCCGAAAACGGACCCCTACATTATTCGTTTAATAACAGTAACTTGTAGGGGCGGCGTTGTCGCCGCCCATGCCGAGGCCTGTCACCCCGCATACCCCGACATTAAATCAGGCCAGTTTTTTGCTTCATACTGGCCATTACCGCGGCAGCATCAGCCTGATACTGGTTCAGACCATTGGCACGCAGATGACAGGCGGCGCATTCGCCACAGCCATCGCCTTTCATGCCGTTGTAACAGGTCAGCGTTTGCTGACGTACCAGCGGCAGCTGCTGCCAGTAGTCTGCCAGCGCCCAGGTTTCGGCTTTATTCAGCCACATCAGCGGCGTTTCAAAGCGCACGCTGCGTGCCATACCCAGCTCAATGGCATGATTCAGCGCTTTAACAAACTCATCGCGGCAGTCGGGGTAACCGGAAAAATCGGTTTCACACACACCGGTAATCACCGCTTCGGCTTCTACCTGATAAGCATAAATTGACGCCAGCGTCAGAAACAGAATATTGCGGCCCGGCACAAAGGTGCTCGGTAAACCGCTGGCATTGGGATCGAAGGCCGGAACCGGGATGTTATCGCGCGTCAGGCTGCTAACCGCCAGTTCATTCAGCAGGGTGACGTCCAGCACTTTATGCGCCCGCGCACCCAGTTGCAGCGACAACGCCTGCGCAACCTCGATCTCTTCGCGATGGCGCTGACCATAATCAAAAGTGACGCAGTGCACTTCGTCATATTGCTGAAGAGCCTGAATCAGGCAGGTTGTTGAATCCTGACCGCCGCTAAAAACCACTACTGCACGTTTCATATATATCCTTATCGGGTTAATCGCCTATGGTACTGCCTGCGGCACTCTCACTCAATCATCACCGGTGGCGGCACCCAGGCACGGGTAAAATCAAACCAACCCCAGCTGTTAAGATGAATCCCTTCTACGCCGGGCGGGGCACTGACCTGATAGCGATAATTAAACAGCGGCATAATGACCGCATCGCTCATCAACTGCTGAAAAGTATGTTGCAGGCCGTCAAAGCGCGCGGATTCCTGCTCCAGCGCCTGAATCTGACACAGGTCGTTAATCAGCTGGCGATAGCGTGCCGTCGGCAGAATGGCAGGCCACAGGGGATCAAGGCGCAACCAGCTTTCGAGGATAAATTCCGGGGTGTCGCCGATCAGGCGATCGCCCATGATCAGATCGGCACTGGCAAGATCGGGGTAATCTTGCCAGCTTTTTCCCGGATGAAAATGTAACCGCAACTGGCAATGATGTTCGGCCAGCAGTTCCTGTAACTTATGCGCCATCGCATCCAACTCAACCGGCAAATGATAGTGCAATTGCAGTTCAGCAGGTAGCGTGACATGCCGGTTTTCCGGCCAGTCAGGCAGCGACCA
>Ga0207841_1000406_pt1 | contig 12017 bp, 10 predicted proteins | sample HigsolmetaGSP18D_FD_184846 | JGI IMG/M metagenome (GOLD analysis project Ga0207841, IMG submission 184846) | High solid enriched microbial communities from the Joint BioEnergy Institute, USA - SP1-8-D (SPAdes) | ecosystem: Engineered > Bioreactor > SSF (Solid state fermentation) > Aerobic >... | reverse complement strand
GGCTCCGCCGGACGTGGGCCGGCGATCCGGTTCTCGCAAAGCCGGACGTCGGCAACCGCAACCGTCAGGCAACGCCGGGGTCAGATGATTCCACCAACCCACAAGGAAGCCGCTCCCAGCCCACTGCCGATCGCCGTCGCCGCGAGCACATCGCTGGGATAGTGCAGGCCCAGCACCACGCGCGAGGCCGCGACACTCGCCGCGAACGGCACCAGCACGCTCGCCAATGCGGGATACCAGGCCACCGCGACGATCGAGAACGACACTGCGTGCAGCGTGTGGCCGGAGGGAAAACTGAACTCGTCGAGCGGTGCGACCCAGGCGCGGATACGGCCGTCGGCTGCGAAGGGGCGCGGGCGCTTCGTCCAGCGCTTGAGCGACTTGTAGAGCAGCAGCGCGATGCCGCCGGTCAGCGCCATGTGCGCGGCGGCCATCGCGCCTTGCAGGCCGTCGATCAGCACCAGCGCAGCCATCAGCAGGTACCAGAACACGCCGTCGCCGAGCCGGCTGACGGTGGCGAAGTAGCGGCGGATCCAGCGCGACGTACAGGCGCGGTTGGCGCGCAGGCACCAGCCGGTGTCGTGGTGGAGCAGTCGGCTACGCGGCGTGGCGTGCATCGGCGTCCTCGGCATCGGTCGGAACGGGCAGCGGCGCACGCGGGCTCGCGGAACGGCCGCGCAGGCCCGCGAGCAGCGCGTCGAGATCGTCGGCGACATGCGCGGGCGTCAACCGGCGCATGGCTTCGCGCGCGGCCAGGCCCATCGCCCGGCGCGTGGCGGCATCGCTGGACAGCGCGACTGCGGCTGCGATGAAGGCGTCCTCGTCGTCGCCGACGATGCGCGCACCTTGGTGACCGTCGCAGAGGTGTTCGGTGGCCGCGCCGTGGTCGAATGCGACTTGCGGCACGCCCGACGCCATCGATTCGAGCACCACGTTGCCGAAAGTTTCGCTGCGGCTGGGGAACAGGAACAGGTCGGCGCTGGCGAAGTGCCGCCCCAGCGCGTCGCCGCGCTGGGTACCGGCGAAGATGAAGTCAGGATTGGCGGCCTGCAGCGCCGCACGCTCCGGGCCGTCCCCGACGAACACCATGCGCGCGTCGGGACGTCGGGCGTGCAGCGCGCGGAACGCGCGTACCGCGAGGCCCAGGTTCTTCTCGGCGGCGACGCGGCCGACGTGGATCGCGACGAGACCGCCGTCGGCCACGCCCCATCCGGCGCGAAGTGCCGCGTCGCGGCGCGCCGGATCGAACTGCTGGCAGTCGACCGCGCGCGCGAGCACCACCGGATGGCCGATGCCGGCCTCGCGCAGTTCGGCGGCAAGCGCGCGGGTGGCGACCAGCGTCGCGTCGGCACGCGCATGGAACCGGCGCATCCACGCCAGCGCCACCGGTTGCAGCCACGGCGCGCCGTAGGCGGCCATGTACACGTCGAAGCGTGTGTGCAGCGCGGTGACGACGGGAATGTGCAGCGCCTGCGCGGCATTGAGGGCCGACCAGCCCAGCGGACCTTCGGTGGCGACGTAGATCGCGTCGGGCCGCGCGTTCCGCCAGCGGGTGCGCAGGCGCTGGCCGGCCGGGAGCGCGAGGCGCAGGCCGGGATAGCGGGGCACACGCAGACCCCGGATGCGCAGCGTGGTGGCGTCACTGCCCGGCGCTTCGCCGATGCGGGCGGGACGGACGACTTCGACCGTGTGCCCGCGAGCGCGCAGACCACGGACATAGGATTGCAGCGTCAGTGCCACCCCGTTGATGTCGGGCGTGTAGGTGTCGGTGACGATCGCGTAGCGCATCGTTCGGTCCGGTCGCTGGCTGCAGGCAGCTTGGGACACGTCGATGCCGGTCCGATGACCGCGGCTTGACGCTTCGGTGACACGCGCACCGCTGCGCGGCACCGAAGGCGGTGGTCCGTCGCGCCGCGACGCCCGGTGGAGGCGGCGCGACTGGGCGTGGCCCTGCGGCATTGCCAGGCGGGCCCTGGCAGCGGCTGGAATGCACCGGTGACCCGCTGGACCCGGCGATCCCGGTACTTGGTCACCCTCGCAATCGCGTGGGCGCGCGTTCGTCCGGCGCGCTTACGCTGCGGCAATCGCCAGCGTCACGCCGAGCGGGGCGAGCTCGTCGGGTTCGCCTTCCAGATCGGCGCGCAGCAGCGGGCGCGCGTCGAGCCACTGCCGTGACAGCGTCAGACGCAGCAGCGGGCCGTCGGCCATCGCCTCCAGGCGCGGAATCTCCACCACCTCGTGACTGCGGTGCAGCAGCACCGCCAGGCGCAGCAACGCCGCGGTCCGGCGCGCCTGCAGCAGTAGGCGGTCGGGCAGGGCCTCGAACGCGTTCTTGCCGATCTTGCGGCGCTGGCAGCGGACCAGCGTCGCGAGGAACTGCTGCTCCTGCCGGGAGAAGCCCGCGATGTCCGAATGCTCGAGCACGTAGGCGCCGTGGACGTGGTACTGGCTGTGGGCGATCGCCAGGCCCAGCTCGTGCACGCGCGCGGCCCACGAGAGTTTGCGCAGGTCGTCGCCGTCGAGCTGCCAGCTGCGCGCCACCTGGTCGAACAGCCGCAGCGCCGTGGCCTCGACCCGCGCCGCCTGCACCGGGTCGATGCCGTAGCGCTGGACGAGTGCTTCGATGGACGCCTCGCGTGGATCGTCGCCGCCGCCGCGGCCGAGCATGTCGTGCAGCACGCCCTCGCGCATCGCGGCCTTGCTGACCTGCATGCGTTCGATGCCCAGCACGTCGAACGCCGCCTCGAGCACCAGCACGCCGCCGGCGATGATCGGCCGACGGTCCTCGGACAGGCCGGGCAGGGCGATGGCGTCGACGTGGCCGGCCTGCAGCAGCGTGTCGCGCACGACCGGCAGTGCCTGCGCGGTGACCGCGCCCTTGGTGAGCTTCATCGCCGCGCAGATCTCGCCGATCGCCTTGTTGGTGCCCGAAGCGCCGACGACCTCCTGCCAGCCGAGCGCACGATAGGTGCTGGCGAACTGCTGGAACTCCGCGGCGACCTCCACCGACGCCTCGCGCCAGCGCTTGCGCGTCAGCTTGCCGCCGGGGAAGAAGCGCCGGGTGCTGGCGACGCAGCCGATCTGCAGGCTTTCGCGCTCGATCGCATCGAAGCCGCTGCCGATGATGCATTCGGTGGAGCCGCCGCCGATGTCGATGACCAGGCGCCGCTGCCCCGGGCTGGGCGGCTGTGCATGCGCCACCCCCAGGTAGATCAGCCGGGCCTCCTCCCGCCCCGAGATCACTTCGATCGCATGGCCGAGCGCGGTTTCTGCCGGCACCAGGAACGCCTGCGGCGCGGCGAGCCGGCGCACGGTGTTGGTGGCCAGGGCGCGCACGCGCTGCGGGGGAATGTCGCGGATGCGCTGTCCGAAGCGCGACAGGCACTGCAGCGCGCGTTGGCGCACCTCCGCGCTCAGCCCGCCGCGCGCATCGAGGCCCTCGGCCATGCGCACCGTCTCGCGCAGGCGGTCGACGACGCGCAGCTGGCCGAGCGTGTAGCGCGCGACGACCATGTGGAAGCTGTTGGAGCCCAGGTCGATCGCGGCGAGCATTTCGCCGTCCGCCAGCGGTGCGGTCAGTGCCTCCGCGCGCGCGAGGGTGTCGTGGGCGATCATGGGCATCCTGGAGGGCGCGTCGCCATGCGGCGCGGGCGTCGATGGGGGAGCGGGCATGTTAAAGCATGCCGCGCGCGCCTCAGCCGCACAGCCGCGCGAGCAGCCAGCCCTGCGCCGAATGCGGCATCGCGTCGTCCTCGGGCTGGAGCTTGACGTAGGTGCCGTCCTCGCGCAGTTCCCAGGCGTTGAGGTTGTCGGCCAGGTAGTTGTCGAGCGACTCGGTCTTCACCCGTTCGGCGATCTCGGGATCGAGGATCGGAAAGCCGGTCTCCACGCGCCGCAGCAGGTTGCGCTCGAGCCAGTCGGCGCTCGCGCAGAACAGGTCCGGCTGGCCGTCGTTGGCGAACCAGTAGACGCGGTGGTGCTCGAGGAAACGCCCGACGATCGAGCGCACGCGGATGTGCTCCGAGACCCCCGGCACGCCGGGACGCAGCGCGCAGGCACCACGGACGATCAGGTCGATCTGCACGCCCGCCTGCGACGCCTGGTAGAGCGCGCGCATGACCTGCGGCTCGTTGAGGGCGTTCATCTTGGCGACGATGCGGCCACCGCGGCCTGCCTGCGCGTGCGCGGTCTCGCGTTCGATGCGCGCGATGACGCCCGCGTGCAGGGTGAAGGGCGACTGCAGCAGGCGCTTGAGGCCGATCGCCGGCGCCAGGCCCGACATCTGCTGGAACAGCAGATGGACGTCGTTGCCGATGTCCGGATCGGCGGTGAGCAGGCCGAAGTCGGTGTACACGCGCGCGGTGCCGGCATGGTAGTTGCCGGTGCCCAGGTGCACGTAGCGGCGCAGCTTGCGGCCCTCGCGACGCACGATCAGCAGCATCTTGGCGTGCGTCTTGAAGCCCACCACGCCGTAGACGACCTGGACGCCGGCCTCCTGCAGGCGATCGGCCAGCCCGAGATTGGCCTCCTCGTCGAAGCGGGCGCGCAGTTCGACGACGACGGTCACGTCCTTGCCATTGCGCGCGGCCTGCACCAGGTGCTCGACGATCGCCGAGTCCTTGCCCGTGCGGTAGAGGGTCTGCTTGATCGCCAGGACGTTGGGGTCCTCGGCGGCCTGCTTGATCAGTTCCAGCACCGGCGCGAAGGAGTCGAAGGGGTGGTGCAGCAGCACGTCGCCGTCGGCGACGAGCTCGAACATCGCGTCGCTGCCCTTGAGCTGGCGCTGCTGGAAGGTGGGGAACTTCAGGTCCGGGCGCTGCACCAGGTCGAAGATCTGGCTGATGCGGTTGAGGTTGACCGGGCCGTCGATGCGGTAGACCGCGTTCTCGGGCAGGTCGAAGTTCTGCATCAGCGTGCGCACGATCGGCTTGGGGCATTTGGCCGAGATCTCCAGCCGCATTGCCCGCAGGTAGCCGCGTCCGGCGAGCTCGTCGCGCAGCGCGAGCGCGAGGTTGTCGATCTCCTCCTCGTCGACGATCAATTCGGAATTGCGGGTCACGCGGAACTGGTAGGCGCCCTTGACTTCCATGCCCGGGAACAGCTCGTGCACGAACTCCGACAGGACCGACGACAGGAACACGAAATCGTACTCGCCGCCGGAGATGCTCTCGGGCAACTGGATGATGCGCGGCAGCGAGCGCGGCGCGCGCACGATGGCGAGATTGCCGACGCGGCCGAACGCGTCCTTGCCCTTGAGCGCGACGACGATGTTGAGCGACTTGTTGAGGATCTTCGGGAACGGATGCGAGGGGTCGAGCCCCAGGGGCGAGAGCACCGGCATGACCTCGTCGCGGAAGTACGCGCGCAGCCAGCGCGTCTGTCGCGCGGTCCACTGCTGCGGCCCCAGCACGCGCACGCCCGCATCCGACATGGCCGGGCGCAGCACCCGGTTCCAGCACGCGTACTGCGCCTCGACCAGCTGCGCCGCGCGGTCGTGGATCCGGCGCAGGACCGTCGCCGGCGTGAGCCCGTCGGGCGGCAGCGGCACGCCCAGGTCCTGGGCATGGCGCATGGTCGCGGCGCGGATCTCGAAGAACTCGTCGAGATTGGTGCAGGAGATGCACAGGTACTTGAGGCGCTCGAGCAGCGGGACGGACTCGTCCTGCGCCTGGGCGAGCACGCGGAAATTGAAGTCGAGCTGGGAAATCTCGCGGTTGAGGTACAGGCTCGGGTCGCGCAGCGGATCGACGGTGGCGTCGATGCCGGACTCGATGCCCGCATCCTGCGTGCGATCGCCGCGCGTGACCCTGCGCGTGCGTTGGCGTGCGGCACTCATGCGGTGGCTCCGGAATACTGGGGATCGCGTGCGCGCACGCGATCGGCGGTGAAGTGGCAGGCGAAGCGGCTGCCGCGACCGACTTCGCTGTCGATCTCCAGCCGCGCCTGGTGCAGGTGCAGGACGTGCTTGACGATTGCAAGACCCAGCCCGGTGCCGCCCGATTCCCGCGAGCGGCTGGTCGAGACCCGGTAGAAGCGCTCGGTGATGCGCGGCAGGTGCGCGGCCGGGATGCCGTAGCCGGTGTCCTCGACCGACAGGGCCACGCCGCCGCCCGGGAGCGGCGCATGGCGGATCGTGATGCACCCGCCGCCGGGCGTGTAGCGCACCGCGTTGCTGACGAGATTGGAGAATGCGCTGTGCAGTTCGCGGGTCGAGCCGACGAGGTCGGTCGGCGAGGCGTCTTCCACCGCGATCGAGTGTCGACCCTGGCTCAGCACTTCCAGCTCGCGTCGCAGCGTGGCGAGCATCGAGGCCATCGGGACGGTCTCCTCGCCCACGCCTTCCTGCGCCTCCAGTCGCGACAGGGTCAGCAGGTCCTCGACCAGTTGGGTCATGCGCTGCGACTGGTTCTGCATCTCGGCCAGCATCGGCGCCCACTCGGGCTGATCGGCCGGGTCGAGCATGTCCAGGTAGCCGTGGACCACGGTCAGCGGTGTGCGCAGCTCGTGCGAGACGTTGGCGACGAAATCGCGCCGCATCTGCTCGAGCTTCATGATGCGGGTCACGTCGCGGGCAAGCAGCAGCCACAGGTCTTCGGAGTAGGGAATCAGGCGCAGTTCCAGGCGCGTCCCGGACGAGTGCGGCGACGGCACGTCGAGCATGGGTTCGGCGCGCCGTCCCTGCGCCAGCCAGTGTGCCACCGGCAGCGGCTGCAGCGTGTCGCCGACCGGCTTGCCCAGATCGCGCGGCATCTGCAGGCCCAGCAGCGAGGTCGCGGCGCGGTTGAACCACTGCACGCGCTGGCTGTTGCGCTCGACCACGACGACCGCGTCGGGCAGGGCCGCCGCGACGGCGCGGTAAGCCCGCAGCATGCCGATCAGGCGTCGCTTGCGCGCGCGCATGTCCTGTTGTCCGCGGTGCAGCATGCGGTCGGTCTCCTGCCACACGCCATCGCCCTGCGGGGGCGGCACGCGGCTGCGCGAAGTCAGTCGCGCGAGCAGGTCGTAGAGTTTCCAGTAGTGCCAGGCCACCACGCCCAGCGCGGCCACAGCCAGCGCCATCCAGATATGGTCGACCAGCGCTCCCGCGATTGCCGCCGCCGCGAGCACGGCGATCAGCTGCAGCAGCGTGCGGGTCCAGGCAGCGTGGATGCGGGGAGGCATGTGATGGAGTCTAGGCAAGATGGCGTGACAGGTTGAGGTCGTGGCAGGGGCTGGCAGGCCAGTGGCTGGCGGGCCAGTGGCATGCGTTCCGCAGCCGGCGCGCCATGTCTGCGGGCGGGCGACGCGTGCGATGCCCGGCGCGGTGCGCGGACACCGCACCGGGCGAGGCTGCTCCGGCAATGCGGCCGTGACGGGCCGCCGGTGCTGCGCAGCCCCGGGAGTGGCATGCGCCGGGCGGGACGACCCGGATCCCCGGATGCCACGGTCCAGGCGGATCGGACCGGGACGGCGCCTGCAACGGCGACGGCGCGCCCGTGGACCGGATGCAGGGACGTGCGGGGGCGATCGTCTCAGACCGAGGCCGAAAACCGGTAACCCGAACCACGCACGGTCTGCACCATGGCGTCCAGGCCACTGGGCTCGAGCGTCTTGCGCAGCCGGCGGATGTGCACGTCCACCGTGCGCTCCTCGACGTAGACGCTGCCGCCCCAGACATGGTCGAGCAACTGCGAGCGGCTGTAGACGCGCTCGGGATGGGTCATGAAGAAGTGCAGCAGCCGGTACTCCGTCGGCCCGATCGTCACCGGCGCATCGTGTGCGAAGACGCGGTGCGCGGCGCCGTCGATGCGCAGCGCGCCGACGCTGACGCTGCCGTCCTCGTCGTCGTCGCGTGCGCGGCGCATGACCGCACGGATGCGGGCCAGCAGCTCGCGGGCCGAGAACGGCTTGACCACGTAATCATCGACGCCGGCTTCGAGGCCGCCGACACGGTCGTTCTCCTCGCCGCGCGCGGTCAGCATGATGATCGGGATGTCGCGGGTGAGTGCGTCCTTGCGCCAGCGCCGCGCGAGTTCCAGGCCGCTGGTGCCCGGCAGCATCCAGTCGAGCAGGATCAGGTCGGGCACGCGATCGACGATCGCCGACTGCGCCTCGCGGGCGTCGCCGGCATGCATCGGCTCGAACTCGCCCTTGCGCAGGGCGAACGCGACCATGTCGCGGATCGCCGGTTCGTCGTCGACGATGAGGATGCGTTTCTGCATGGAACGGTCCGTGGCCCGGTGGGTGGCGCCATTACACGACAGTTTTGTGACGGTTTGGCGACACCCGCCGGCCGCCCTGCATGCGGCCCGCAGACCGACGTCAGCGGCGCCGCAGATCCTCGTCGCGGATGCCCTGCCGGCGCAGTTCGAGCACCTGCGGGGTGATTGCCGCGATCCGGGCATCGATGCGGGTGCGTGCGTAGTAGTCCAGGTCTTCGCGCTTCTTGAGCGTGTTGAGCTGGATCAGTGCCTGCTCCGGGCGCCCGCCCAGGTAGGCGGCCTCCGCCCAGGCTTCACCGGCGCGGACCGGATCGCCGGCCATCTCGCTGGCGCGGGCAAAGGCCCGCTGGAAGGCGGGATCGCCGCCGGAGGCGTTGAGCAAGGGCCGCAGGATGGCCTGCGCGCGCGCACCCGCTTCGGGCGTGCTCCGCTCGGCCAGCGCCGCGGCATAGGTGAGCACCACGGCGGGATTGCGCGGCATGCGGTCGATCAGCTGCTCGAAACGCCGGTCGGCCGCAGCGTGTCGCCCGGCGCGCGCGTCGGTTTCGGCCACGCCCAGCGTCAGCCAGACGTCGCCCGGGTGTTCGGCCAGCAGGCTTTCGAGCGCCTTGCCGGCCGAGTCGAGATCGTTGGCCCGCTGCTGGGCGATCGCCAGCCCGTAACGCTGCGGCGCGTCGAGCGGACCGGCGCGCCGCATGGCCTCGTACTCGCGGATCGCAGCGGCGGGCGTGTTGGCGCTGAGCACCCGCAGGCGCTCGCGGGCCCAGCCGAACTGGCTGCCGTCGGCATCACGCGTCGCGGCCGGGTCGAGCCGGAGCCCGGCCGGCAGCAGCGGATTGTCGAGCGGCCCCAGGGGCGCCTGATATCCGCCGTCGATGCGCGCACGCTCCGTACGCGTTCCGGTCGGTGTGCGCACCGTGCTGGTGACCGTGTCGCGGTTCATGCGCTCGGCCCGGTCGCGCGCCTCGCTGATGCGGGTGGTGGTGACCGGATGGGTGCGCAGGTAGTCGGGCAGCCGCTCGCGATCGCCGCCCTGGTTGGTCCGCGACACCGACTGCATGCGCTCGAACATCAAAGCCATGCCTTCCGGCGCATAGCCCGCGCGCGACAGGGTCCGGATCCCGAGCCGGTCGGCCTCCGATTCGTTGGAGCGCGTGTAGTCGATCTGCCGCTGCAGGGCCAGGCCCTGGGCGCCCGCGATGATCGCCATCGCCGCATCGTCGGAGGAATTGCTGCTGCTCTGGGACGCGGCCGCGATCGCGCCGAGCATCGCCAGCAGCATCGGCACCTGGTCGCGCTGGGCGCGTTCGACGCCGCGCAGCACGTGCGACTGGGTGACGTGTGCGACCTCGTGCGCCAGCACCGCGGCCACCTCGTCCTCGGTTTCGGCCGCCAGCACCAGTCCGGCATTCATGCCCACGTATCCGCCGAGCGTGGCGAACGCGTTGATGCTGCGGTCGCGCATCATGAAGAAGGTGAAGGCCTGCTGGGGCTGGTCGCTCGACGCCGCCAGCCGGTTGCCGGTCGCGCGCAGCCAGCCGTCGACCAGCGGATCCTCGAGCACGTAGTTGTAGTGGCGCAGTTGCGCCAGCAGCATCTGGCCGTACTCGGACTGCTTGGCCGGGCTCAACACGGTGCCCGCGGACGAACCGATGTCCGGCAGGCGCGTGTCCTGGGCCGATGCGCACACCCCGGCCGTCGCCAGCACCAGGGCCGCCATCGGCGGCAACAGCCGGGCGCGGGCGGGGCGGGGCACGGGCGGAAGTCGGCGCATCGGATCCTGGGGTCTGGGCGGCGGCATTGCAGCATGCCGGTGGCACGCGGCGGTGGCATGAATGCCATGTTAAGCCGGCCTGGGCCGGCCTCGACGCTGGAAAAACACGCCGTGCATCCCCACCTGTGACCGACACTCGCCGCACAAGTTTCCGGAGATCGACGTGAGCACCGTTTCCCAGAGTCCCGAGCAGGCCGGCACCGCGCCGGAGATCGTCATGTACACCAGCGCGATCTGCGGCTTCTGCGTCGCCGCCAAGACGTTCCTCAAGAGCCAGGGGCTGGACTGGCGCGAGGTGCGCGTCGACCTCGATCCGGCCGAACGCGCGCGCATGGTGTCGCGCGCGCGCCGCACCAGCGTGCCGCAGATCTTCGTCGGCGACACGCACGTCGGCGGGTACGACGACATGATGGCGCTGCACCGCCAGGGCGGTTTCCTGCCGCTGGTCCAGGGCGCCGCTTCGTGAGCGCTGGTGACGGCGAGGGCGATCGCGTCGCCGAATTCACTGCGTTCCGCAAGCGCATGAACGAGCGCATCCTGGCTGAGCCCAACCAGGTCGTGCGGCGCTTCTTCGCGCTGGATACCCAGACCTATCAGGCCGGTGCGCTGGATCTCAAGACCAAGGAACTGCTGGGCCTGGTGGCCTCGCTGGTGCTGCGCTGTGACGACTGCATCAGCTATCACGTCGCGCAGTGCAAGGAAGCCGGTGCAACGCGCGAGGAGCTGTTCGAGACCTTCTCCGTCGGGCTCGTCGTCGGCGGCAGCATCGTGATCCCGCACCTGCGTCGCGCGGTCGATTTCCTCGACCGGCTCGAGCAGGGCGAGGCGGCGGCACCTGCCGGACATGCGCACGATTGAGCCGCGTGCGACCTTGGTCGATTTGGGCGCAGGTGCCCGGTCGGGCATAATGCGACGGTTTTCCATTCATCCGACGCCGCGCCCACGCGCGGCGTCCCTGCGTACGGAACCCCACCCCACATGACGCACACGATTACGGTGATTCGCGGCGACGGTATCGGCCCCGAGATCATGGACGCCACGCTGCACGTGCTCGACGCGATGCAGCTCGGCCTGACCTACGAAGACGCCGACGCGGGCCTGATGGCCCTCGAGAAGCACGGCGAACTGCTGCCTGCCGCGACGCTCGAATCGATCCGCCGCAACCGCATCGCGCTCAAGAGTCCGCTGACCACGCCGGTCGGCGGCGGCTTCAGCTCGATCAACGTGGAACTGCGTCGCCAGTTCGACCTCTACGCCAACGTGCGTCCGGCAACTTCGTTCCCGAACACGCGCTCGCGCTTTGCCGACGGCGTCAACCTCATCACGATCCGCGAGAACACCGAAGGCTCGTACATCAGCGAAGGCCAGGAAGTGTCGGCCGATGGCGAAACCGCGGTGTCGATCACCCGCATCACCCGCAAGGGCTCGGACCGGATCGTGCGCTATGCCTTCGAACTGGCGCGCAAGACTGGGCGCAAGAAGGTCACGATTGTCCACAAGGCCAACATCCTCAAGAGCACGTCGGGCCTGTTCCTGAAGGTCGCGCGCGAGGTGGCGGCCGAGTATCCGGACATCGAAGCGAACGAGATGATCGTCGACAACACCTGCATGCAGCTGGTGATGCGTCCCGAGCAGTTCGACATCATCGTGACGACCAACCTGTTCGGCGACATCATCTCCGACCTGTGCGCCGGCCTCGTCGGCGGCCTGGGCCTCGCGCCGGGTGCCAACATCGGCACCGACGCGGCGATCTTCGAGGCCGTGCACGGCTCGGCGCCCGACATCGCCGGCAAGGGCGTCGCCAACCCCTGCGCGCTGCTGCTCGCGGCCGCACAGATGCTCGACCACCTCGCGATGCCCGAGCAGGCCCAGCGCCTGCGCGGTGCAATCGTCGCCACGCTCGATGCCAAGGATGGCGTGACGCCGGACCTGGGCGGCACCGGCAACACCATGGCCTTCGCCAGGGCGATCGCCGCGCGCCTGTGATCGACGGGTGACACGGCGCGCCGCGTGACGTGGCGCGCACGCAGGACGGGACGCTT
>Ga0207841_1000405_pt1 | contig 12028 bp, 11 predicted proteins | sample HigsolmetaGSP18D_FD_184846 | JGI IMG/M metagenome (GOLD analysis project Ga0207841, IMG submission 184846) | High solid enriched microbial communities from the Joint BioEnergy Institute, USA - SP1-8-D (SPAdes) | ecosystem: Engineered > Bioreactor > SSF (Solid state fermentation) > Aerobic >... | reverse complement strand
ATAAAATTTAAAATTGCTTCTTTAATATAACCGACTTAATTTTTCTCTTATTCTCTATTTTTCTCATTTTATAAACACAAAAAAAGCACACTTCAAGTGTGCTTTCCTGCTCGCCAGGGTAGGCAATTTAACTCATATATTTGGGCTCTTCATCCACAACTTCAGCTTGCCATTCATTGACCTGCTGTTCCAGCAAACCATATAAAGCGGCCTGAATCATGTGTTGTGCAATCACAGGCGTTTGATCACCCAACAGGGCTTTGACCTCGTCATTAAACTGAATCATGACTAATGGCTGTTTTTTTGAGCCCGCATTTCGTAATGCCAACGCGCCACCTTCAAGTTGAACGAGTTCCAAAATCGCGTCTTGATTACCAAATAAATCTTTCAACTGTTCTATAGACATATATCCTCCATGTTCAACATGGTGGCAAAGAGCGATTGCACTTTGCATCATTAGAGTAATTGATATAGGGTTAATAATCGCAATTTCAAGTACAGCTGATCAGATTAAAATTCAACCATCTCATTACGAAAACCATCAATAAGCTGCGTCAGGTCACGATGCCATTCTCGTAATATAGCAGTATCAGGTAACCAGGCTTGTGGTGTCTGTGTGACTTTAATGATGAGATTTGAAGAAGTTTCGTCTTCGGGTTGTGGCGAACTTGGCTCTGGCGCATATTGGCAGAGACGGTAAGCACGTTTCAGTTCAGCAAGAAAACCATCTTTGGATAAATGCTGTAATACGGTCACTTCAGGTGATACCTGCCCCTTAGCCGCCATAAGCTCTTCAATCGATTTCAGCGTCGGGCTCAGGTCATTCAGACGGTAATAGCGTACCAGTTCCTGCAAAAAGGCCAGCAGCGCCCCATGCAGATGGAATACGGCAGCTTCACGATGAGCTTGTGCCTGCTGCACATGATCAGTCTGTTCAGCCTGCTGACAGGCCATACGGGCGAAATAAAGTTTTTGATTGGTACGGTCCGCATGATAGCGAGCAACTCGTGTCATCGAGATTTCCTAAGCATTAAAACAAATTTTGGCTCTTATAAAGTAAAACGTCCGCTCGCATTACGCAATGCAAGATTGTCTACGCTGTCGATCTATTCTGCATGATCTTGATACTTCAGACTGCTGATATTAACCCTTCAGTAAAAATCTAGGCCTTTTTAAAGGCAAAAAAAAGAGCATCATACATGCTCTTTTTTATCAGCTGTTATTTAAGCCTGTGGCTTTTCTTCAGCTTGCTTCACACGAATCCCCTGACCATGCAGGCGCAGTGTATTTAAACCTTTAATCGCTTTAACAGCTTCACGGCCATGTGGCATTTCTACAAAGGCAAAACCTTTAGACTTGCCTGTTTCTGCATCCATGACCAGCGTACAAGACTCAACAGTACCATATTGCTGAAACAGGGTCAGCAATTCAGCTTCTGTTACAGTGCGCGCCAAGTTACGAACTAAAATTTTCATCGGATAACCTTAAGAAGATAGGCAAAAATAATCAAAAAGCACGTGCCTACTCTACTTTTTGCGTCAAACCCAGAAGGGATAGTTTAATCGAGATCAATCCCAAAATCTAAATTAATCGACTGGCGCTCAATTAAAGCACTTTTCACAGTCTGTTGACGGGTTTTGTAATGAGTTTCTGTGACACATAAATTGCGGGTCAAATCATTGAGAAAATAGCTTTCAATTTTACGCCCCTGCTCATCTACCGTTTCACGCGCCCAGTGATTCAGGTTTTGCTTGGTCAGAATCAGTTCATTCTGTGCACGAGTCAGCGCCACATACAATACACGCCGCTCTTCCTCGACATCATCAAAATCCCCTTGCGCCCGTGCATGCGGATATTGTCCCGGCGTAACATTAGCCACATAACAGACTTTCTGTTCCGTACCCTTGGCCGAGTGAATGGTAATGAGGGTCACCACATCCGTATCCGACTGGCGTTCAATTTCGGAAATAGAGACCGGATCGAGCACATACTCTTCCAGAAACTCACTCACTTGAGCATGCTTGGAAGCCAGCTGTTTTACCAATTCAAAATCTCCCTGACGGCGATTCCAGTCTTTTTTATAGTTCTCGGCCAGTTGTGCTTCAATGGCTTGGACTGCCAGACCAACACAGGCCTGTACTTCGGTTTTGAGTACCGCCATTTGCTTCATAATCAGAATGGTTTCCAGTGGAATCTTGCCAAATTTTTTTAGCTTGTCGGCAATGATATCCATCTCTGGCTCAGCTAAAAGCTGCTGAGACAGCTTACTCGCCCCGACATCACCCACACCATTCCATAAGGTCAAAAAGCGCATCCAGGCAATATCATCCAGAGGATTCGCCACCACACGCAACAGGCTGAGCAGATCTTTCACATGCGCAGTTTCTAACAGTTTCATCCCGCCGATGAATCGATACGGAACATTGGCCGCGATACAAGCTGCTTCAATATGTCGCGCTGCATAACTGGAACGTACCAGCACCATATGATCGGACCATTTGCTGCCTTGCAGATAATGGCGCTCTTTAATATCAATCGCGATCCATTTCGCTTCATCAAACTCGTTCGGGAAAATGTGCATCTTTGGCTTGATGCCTTCACCACGATGCGCATCCAGCCGCTTGTCATATTTAATTTCGGACTGATCCAGCAGCCAGTTAGACAGATCAAGGATTTCCTGAGTTGAACGATAATTTTTTTCTAGTTTAAAAATCTGGGCATCCGGTACACGTTCTTTGAAATGATGAATATTTTCAAAATCGGCACCACGGAAACCATAAATTGACTGGGCATCATCTCCAACACAGAACAGGCTAATATGTTCTTTGAGAGGTTCGAGTAATGCCCATTGCAGTGGGTTAGTATCCTGCATTTCATCCACCAGCATATGCCGACAAATTGAGGACACATATTCCACTAGCCCTTCAGACTGTGCCAAAGCAGTCGCCACCACAGCGAGGATATCGTCATAATCCAGAAAACTACGCGCACGCTTACGCGCTTCATATTCCTTCATAATGTCGGCAATCTGGTCTTTGAGTGCCAGATATTCTGGCATCTGCTTTTCCAAAGCCAGACTCAGTTTCTGCCGGGTATTCCGCGCAAAGGAATATAAATCACAGAGTTCCTGTGGCTTCGGCAAGTAATTTGGATTTTTCTTGTCATCACGCCCGCGAATCAGGCGGAACATCATCAGCTGATCATCACGGTCAATAATTGAAAACTGTTCCAGTCCAAAAGCCTTTGGAATCCGGCGCAGCAGATACATACAGAAGGTATGAAACGTTGATGCACGTAAGCCTTTGGCCTGTTCACCGAGTGCCAGTTCCACCCGTGCCACGATTTCACTCGCCGCACGACGTGTAAAGGTCAGAATCTGAATTTGATTCGCTGGTACGCCTTGATCAATCAGATAAGCTGCACGTGCCACGATAGTTTTGGTCTTGCCACAGCCTGCCCCAGCCAAAACCAAACTGTGCTTTGCTTCTGTTGTCGCAGCTTGCTTTTGTTGCGGATTTAATTCATCTATCAGGGAGGCTAAACTCATGGTCACTCATCAATTTGTGGATAGGTGTAGTTTAACAGATCACTCTTATTATAGCTTTGAGCTGCTCTGAAACAGAGCGAACTTTTATTCTTAATGAGCTATAGGGTTGACGGCATGGATGCCTTCCGCTGGATTGAGGTATAGGGATATACCCTAAATCCAGCAAAGGATTTTTGTTACCTTACAAACTCAAAATATATTTTGAGGCTTCTCATCCCTGAAAAGTAAAATCTGCTTACGCGTTTATATTTGTCTTTTTATAAAGCTTTTGCGGCAATGACCATCTTACTCAAACACCCTGTTCCTTAATATTTTGAACAGTTTGAACAACCGCTTTTTCCAGATTGATTTCTGCATTCTTTAAGGCTTCTTCCAATAAATAATCTGGTGGATTAATCCCGACAATCTGACTAAAACCAACCTGATACAGTGACTCAATCCCCTCACCGACCAAACCTGCAAACGCAATTACCGGTTTATTTAATTGCTGGGCGACCTGAGCCACACCAAATGGTGTTTTTCCTAAAGCAGTCTGATGATCAATCTTGCCCTCGCCAGTGAAAACATAATCTACATTCGCAATTTTTTGTGCCAGTTTATTCTGTTCCATAATTAACGCTACACCGGATTGCAGCTTTGCTCCTGCAAACGCCATCAACCCAAAACCTAACCCACCGGCTGCACCAGCACCTGGAATGTTTCTTTTAGAAATACCTAAACCTGCTTCAACCAGATCAGCAAAATAACTTAGATTTCGATCCAGTTGTTGCACCATTTCCGATGTTGCACCTTTCTGCGGCCCAAAGATCGCTGAAGCACCATTCGACCCACAGAGCGGATTATTCACATCTGAAGCGATCAAGATTTCCGTATTGTTTAAACGAGCATCGAGTTGGGAAAAATCAATTTGATCAATCTGATCCAGATTACCACCGCAGACCTGAATTGATTCTCCTGCAGTATTTAAGAATCGGACTCCCAAAGCCTGAGCCATACCGGCACCACCGTCATTGGTAACACTACCACCGAGCCCAATAATGATTTTCTTTACGCCAAGATCTAGCGCCTGTTTGATCATTTCCCCTGTGCCATAAGTCGAGGTCAACATGGGATTACGCCGAGTAGCTTCGAGCAGATGAATGCCATTGGCCTTGGCCATTTCAATCACTACGGTCTGACCTGCATTAACCAATCCAAAATAAGTTCCGATCGACTGACTGGCTAATGGCCCTGTGACTCGGCACGTTACTCGTTCACCCTTTAGACTTGAGATTAATGCATCTACAGTTCCCTCACCACCATCTGCCATGGGTACAGTAATACAATTTGCGTCAGGAAAGACCTGCAAAATACCACGCTGCATCGCCTGACAGGCCTGCTCAGCAGTCATACTTTCCTTAAAAGAATCTGGCGCTAGAACAAAGGTTTTCATGAATATGATCGGCCGCGTGATAGGTTTTATACTAATTTGAAGTGCATACCCATCTTACAGGCAAAGCTGAACATGCCAATAAAAAAGAGCGCTGATTCGCACTCTTTTTTATACTGATCTTACTTAAAGATCTGCGGAGCTTTTTGGCACACGATGTTTGATATAGGAAGCCAAAGTCAAATAGTTAATCCCTTGGAACAAAAGATCAATTGCCAGAAAAGCGCCCAGAACCCAGAACGGTGCATTCGGTGACAATAGAATCAGGATACCTGTAGCTAAAGTTAAAATCCCGGAAAATAAAGTCCAGCCCCAGCCACGGAATGCTTTAAAGATAAAAGCATTGAAGATGCGAATTATTCCCGCCGCAAGCAAAGCAATCGCAAGCAGATTGGTCAGTACAATCGCAGTTTTCGCTGGCGTGCTAAAGGCATAATAGCCCGCAATAAAATAGATAATACCGAATAGCAGCCAGAGCCAGCGAAATGCCCCATCGAAGATTTTAATCCCGGCGATCAGATGAACCACCCCACCTATCATCATCAGGACCCCAAACAGGAATACGATGGACAAGGTGGCAAAAGGCAGCGACGTTAACAGTACGATTCCAAATAATACTAATAAGGCACCCAGGCCTAAATACCATTTACGGTTTTCATGCAATTGATGCCGAACCAGATCATTTCCAACAGTCTTCATATTCTTCTCAAGTCATTGGCTATGACTTTGATTATGCTCTTAAATCATGGATAAATTTGTTAGAAATTCACTGAGTTTATCTATAAAAATAGTAAGTTATGCCGGTTTATTCAGCACTTCGTTAATTATTTTTTCCAGCCAAGTTCAATCGCCGTGATTTCATTAATCAGGGTTTGATTTAAAGATTCCGGCATTTTACTGGTGCTTTGCGATACTGGGATGTGCCCTGCCATCAGCTCAGCTTTGGCTTGGGGAAATAAAGGCTGCTGATTCGGATTGGCATAACCCACTGGATATAGCGGCTGGCCTGTGGCGAGATCATATTTATCTGAAGCGCCAAAGGCATGCAGTAATTCATGCACTAGGACAATCTTATTCTGGTCAGACTGTCTGCTTGAAGCAAATAGATTGACTGAACCGATTCGGCCTTTTTGCAGAGCCGTTGAATGTTTTAATTGCTGGGTGTGTGCAGGATCATAATAATTTAAAAAGAGAGTAACATTCGATGAAGGATCTGAACCTTGCTGCTGTTGCCAGGCATAGAAACGGAATTTCAGACTCCATAAAATATTGCCAAGTAAGGAGGCCTGCTCCGGCACTTTAGGCGGCAATTCTTTAAGTTCACGCCCCAGATTAAAATAAAAATAAGTGGGCTGTCCACGGTACTGCTGGGCCGCTTTTTCCAGATATTCTTGTGTTCCTTTTAGATCCTGAGCAGACAATTGCTGGATATATTGCTGTGTGGTCGCCAATCCATCTGCATTGATCGGATGCAACAGAACAAAGATTGGTTTGTTCCAGTCCTGATTCTGATCTCGATAAGCATTTACTGCCACCACAAACAAAATCATCAATAAAATCAGGATTCGGATTTTTTTCCACATATGAACATGCCAATAGAGAGTTAATTTAAATGTTATTTTTGTTTCGTTTTTTGATCTTCAGAGCGCAGATATAAAACACAGCTCAAAGTAACCAGCGACATAATAATCACCAGAATAATCATCATTCCCCGATCCATAGGAATACCCATTTCATTAATCTTTCCAAGCATGAAATACAGGATAGATCCTAATCCGATACTTAAGAACAGGAATTTATCTAGCCAAGTCATGGATGATTCCTATTTTAATCTTTTATTATTTAACGCCTAGAATATCCTAGAACTGTGTTGATCAAAAATACTTAGTCATAAAAAAATGCCGACTTTCGTCAGCATTTTCTTGATGTCTTATAGCTTAGGCCTCAACCCATTTGCCATCCTGATAGACCAGCGACCATTTGGTTTGCTTGCCTTCAGGGGTTTCCGAACCAATATATTGAGACTGGTTCTTACGGCTGAATTTCACCAAGGTTGGATTTCCTTCAGGATCCACATCTGGTGCCTGCAAAATAAACTGATATTTTGGATCTAGCTGATCCGCTACAGTACGCAGTTCTGCAACCTTCGGTGCGCGAGTTTCACGGACTTTCGGGAACTTGCTCGCGGCCAGGAACAGACCGGCGGCACCATCACGCAGAACAAAGAAATCATCATGCTTGGTTGAACGTAAGTGTTCCATCTTGATCGGATCAACACGCGGAGGCGCAGGTTGACCATTCTTCAAGACTTTACGGGTATTCTCACAGCTGGTACAGGCAAAATATGGACCAAAACGGCCAGTTTTCAGCTGCATTTCACCATCACATTTATCACATGGAATGGTTGGGCCATCATAACCCTTAATCTTGAATTCGCCTTCTTCCAGCTCATAACCTGTACAGTCCGGGTTATTACCACAGATATGCAGTTTACGGCCGCCATCAATCACATAGCTGTCCATTGCAGTGCCACAGACTGGACAACGTTTTTTCGACATCAGGTCAGCAGTTTCTGCTGCATCATCATCAGACAGTGCAGCCAGAGATTCAACCGGAGTCAGGTTCAATGTACCTTTACAACGTTCTTTCGGTGGCAAGTTATAACCCGAACAGCCCAGGAATACGCCTGTTGTACCGGTACGGATCTGCATCGGACGGTCACATTCTTTACAATGGACTGCTTCAACTTCGACAGGCTGATTGCGGCGCATGCCGTTTTCACCCTGAGCATTGGTCAGACGTTTTTTGAAGTCACCATAGAAGCTGTCTAACAGATCTTTCCAGTTACGCTCACCATCTGCCACTTTATCCAGCTGACCTTCAAGGTCTGCAGTAAAGTCATAGTTCATCAGGTTATTGAAGCTTTCATCCAGACGATCGGTGACGATCTCACCCATCTTCTCAGCAAAGAGACGACGGTTCTCCAGTTTTACGTAACCACGATCCTGAATGGTCGAGATAATGGCAGCATAAGTCGAAGGACGACCAATACCTTTTTTCTCAAGCTCTTTTACCAATGATGCTTCAGTAAAACGTGCCGGTGGTTTGGTAAAATGTTGAGATGGATCTAGTTTTTCCAGCTTCAGCACTTCACCAACTTTCACAGCAGGCAACAGTACATCATCATCAGATTTGTTCTGGCCACGAACTTTGGTGAAACCATCAAATACCAGAGTACGACCTTTGGCTTTCAGTTCAACACCATTCGCATCCACTAAAATAGTCGATGATAAATATTCTGCTGGTGTCATCTGACAAGCTACAAATTGACGCCAGATCAGGTCATACAGACGCTGTGCATCACGTTCCACTCCAGCCAGACTATCGCCTTTCAATGCCACATTGGATGGACGAATGGCCTCATGGGCTTCCTGCGCACCAGCTTTATTACCATAACGGTTCGGCTTGGCTGGCAGATATTTCTCGCCATATTCAGACTCGATATGACCACGCACCATATTGACTGCATCATCACTCAGGAAGGTGGAGTCAGTACGCATATAGGTAATGAAACCAGCTTCATATAGGCGCTGTGCCAGCATCATGGTTTTCTTTACCGAGAAACCTAGACGGGTACTTGCGGCCTGTTGCAAGGTAGACGTGATATACGGCGCACTTGGATTCACCTTGGTCGGCTTATCTTCACGGCTAATAACTTTATATTCAGCGTCTTTAATCAGATTCAGTAAAGCATCTGTTTCAGCTTTATTATGCAGCTTTAAAGTCTTGCCATTTTGCTTGACCGCTTCCAGACGAATATCATCTTTCTTGGATTTGGTATCTGCAAAAACCTGCCAGTATTCTTCAGGAATGAACTTACGAATTTCACGTTCGCGTTCCACGACCAGCTTTACAGCGACAGACTGTACACGCCCCGCAGACAGACCACGGGCAATTTTTTCCCATAGCAGTGGCGAAATCATGAAGCCGACGACACGATCCAGGAAACGGCGTGCCTGCTGGGCATTGACCTTATTGGTATCTAGACGTGAGGGCTGTTTAAACGCTTCCTGAATGGCATTTTTGGTAATTTCGTTAAAGACCACACGTTGATAGCGTGAATCATCGCCGCCGATCACTTCTTTTAAATGCCAGGCAATCGCTTCCCCTTCACGGTCCAAATCCGTTGCGAGATACACTTCATCGACTTGCGATGCCAGTTTTTTCAGTTCAGCGACTACGCCTTCCTTGCCCGGAAGGACTTCATATTTGGCTTTCCAGTCATGTTCTGGATCGACACCCATCCGGTTAATCAACGCCTGCTGTGATTTTTCCGCTTTTTCTGCTTCAGTCAGCTTGGTTCGGGTCACCGGTTTTTTCTCTGCAGTTTTCGCAGAGCCGCCCGTTGGCAAGTCACGCACATGACCCACCGAGGATTTCACGATGTAGTTTGAACCGAGATACTTGTTGATTGTTTTCGCTTTTGCAGGCGACTCCACAATCACCAAGGCACGTTTACTTCCAGCGTCGGAAGACTTCGCCGTGCTGCTTTTTGATGTGGACCGAGGAGCGTTCGCCATATTAACCGTTTAATCCTGTTTATTTCTAAAATTAAAGTTCAGCCAAAGAATGTAATAGTGCCTTGATGTCATCAAGTTGTGTGGCTCTAAGATCAGATTCTTCATCCCAATAGAGTCCTACACAGTTTGCCTGCATATCAATAGCATAAATGCCCTTTAATGCAATGGGAAAATCTTTAAATTTGTCATCCCCATGCACCAGTTCAAGTTTGTTATCAACCACGCGGGCACGCATCAGCGGTAAACGGGCATCTGGAAGCAGCACACTATAATAGGCCACCATACTGGCACGACTTTCAGTCGCCTTGGGAATGTTGGTCCAGTCCGGTGCAACCACCAGACGTGGATGTAAGCCCATCTTGCGGGCTTTATCACGCATAAGTCCTAATGCCTTTTCTCTAGGACTCACACGCAGACCAAAAATAGACCCCAGTACGAAAACGATGATGACAACTGCCACCCAGATTCCGGTATTTTCCATAGTTCAACCTTTATGTTCTTATATTAGATTTGCATAAGCCCGCTATAAAAGGCAAGCACCGCTGGATAAATTTAATTTCCCAGCAGCTGCGGACTATAAATAATTTCCCGTTTATTTAACTGTATTAGCTGATGTTTGATGAGTAAATCGAGTGATTCTCGTACCTCTTCCTTAGGCACGCATCGCTCTAGTAACGCCTCGAAACTGGCAATAAATTTAGGCCGACGTTCTGCAAAAACATTGAGATAAGGCATCAGGCGCAGACGTAAATGACTTAATTTTCTTTCAGTCACTTCATCTTGAGTTTCGACGGTTTCGACGGTTTCGACGGTTTCGACGGTTTCGACGGTTTCGACGGTTTCGACGGTTTCGACGGTTTCGACGGTTTCGACGGTTTCGACGGTTTCGACGGTTTCGACGGTAGCTAAATGCTGTTTATAAAATTTTTCAATTGCTGCAGTCTGATATTGAAGCTTACCAGACTGATTTTTAATAATTTTTATTCTAATTAATTCATCTACTAAAAGCTGAGCATATTTTTCTTCCACTTTTAAATTGGCTTTAAGCGAGTTGATTAAAGTTTCTACTTTTGCAGGCTTAGAAAAGTTACTTCTCACTAAATTGGAGCAGTATTGAAAAATCAGTTTTTGAATGTCTATTTCTGCTTTTATTTGCTGAGCAATATTTGGATTGACTAATGGTTTAGCTGAAATAACTTTAGCCTGAAATTTGGCAATTTTAAGTAAGTCCGCCACATATTCCATAGAAAAGTCATTCGACATAATCTCGAAGCAAACTTCAGAGCTTTTATATTGGGTAGAAAGCTGTCCAGCAATAAAACATAGGCCAAAATCAGCAGCGTCTTTACCTATTTTAGGCATCTTCAGGACTTTTAGTTTTCCTGCACTGATTGCAGGTGCAAGCCTGACGACACCATCCAGACTAAACCCCATGGGCGTTTTGGCATAGACCAGATAAACATATTGATATTGGGCAAGATATTGAAGGAGCTCTGTTTCAGTTTTAGGTAAGTTTTCAATATCCAATAACAGTATTTTTTTCATATGCCCTCATGAGATTATTCTAATTTAGAAACATCTCATGACTATATAACACTTCGTGACCATTCCAATAAATATATCCTTTTTCAATCAACTCTTTAAGTAAAAGACGGACATCGGATTTTGGAAATAACTGCTCGAGCAAATCACGTAATTCATAAATATCTTTAGGCTTATTTCCCTGTAATTCGCGCAGCTTGCGTGCAACTTCGAGCTGTACCGGATCAATTTTATTAAAGTTTTTGAACAGGCCTTGCTGGGCAGACTGGATTAGAGATTGAGCAGGTTCAACAACAGGCTCTTCAGGATTAAGCTTCGAGATCACCTGATTCAAAGCTGGTTTTTCAATGGGTACATGTTCATTGAGATCCAGCTGCACCCACTGTTTCAGCACTTTTTTACGGAAACTGATTTGCTCGTCATAACGTTTGACTATTTTCAGATTAATCAGCATGCCAACTACATGCTGGGCTTTGCCTGGTAAAACTTGCAGAATATTGGTGACAGAATTTTTTAAGGTTTCGAGCGTGGTCGGTTTACCACTCATCTTGCCGAGCGCATCACAATATTTTTTCACCAGCTGCAAAGCCGGTTTAGCTTTAATGGCTTCAATACTTGGCAACTGGATTTTGGGTTTATCTTGAGTCTCTGTTGATGCATCCTCTGGCAACACCTGAATCAGGCTGCAATCAATATCTGAAGCCTGTAGCATCTGCATTAGCATTTCACTGCTATCCATCGCAGAGATCAGCTCGACCTGAGTATCTGCTTCCAGCAAAGCCATCAACTGGCCCACAATCACGGCATATTCATATTCCTTATGCTCTGCTTCCGGGACATCCAGAATGATAATTTGTCCACTGCTGATCCAGCTCGCCAACTCAGTCAGTTCTTCTAGAGCAAACTCGAATTTTCCGGCACAGTTAAACA
>Ga0207841_1000402_pt1 | contig 12060 bp, 10 predicted proteins | sample HigsolmetaGSP18D_FD_184846 | JGI IMG/M metagenome (GOLD analysis project Ga0207841, IMG submission 184846) | High solid enriched microbial communities from the Joint BioEnergy Institute, USA - SP1-8-D (SPAdes) | ecosystem: Engineered > Bioreactor > SSF (Solid state fermentation) > Aerobic >... | reverse complement strand
GGCGGGTGTTGTCGGCCGGGACGGGCTCAACGGCTGCGCGTGCAACCTCGGCGGCGAACTCCGACACGTTGTAGAGCTTGCCTGCGCTCTCCCGGCGCTCGGCGATCGCGCCCGGGTTGGCGCGCTCGAGCAGCGTCGCGGTGATGGTGCCCTCGATCATGTCGCCGGAGACCACCACGAACTCGATGCCCTTCTCGGTGAGCGCCGGGATCCGCTCCCGGAGCGCGTCCTCGCCGGCGCGCTTCGAGCGCGCGACAGGCTCGTACTCGGGCATCGTCGGCGTCGTGTGGATGAAGTGCGCCTGGTGGCTCGTGACGAAGACGACGCGGCCACCGGCGGGGATCAGCGGGAGGGCCGCCTCGAGCGCGCCCACCTGTGCGTCGCGGTTCAGCGTGAGGGCGTAGTCCTCGGCCATGCCGCCCTCCATGCCCCCCGAGGCGTTCAAGACCAGGATGTCGAGCGAGCCGAAACGCTCTGCGATCGTCGAGAACATCTCCGATACGGATGCCGGGTCGGTGAGATCCGCGCCCACGGTCAGGACCTCGACTCCGAGCTCGCGGAGCTCGGCGGCCAGCTTCTCGGCGCGGGGGGCTTTGTTGCGGAAGTTGATGACGACGTTCGCCCCCGCCTGCGCCAGGTAGCGCGCAGTGTCGGCACCGATCCCTCGGGACGACCCGGTGACGAGGGCGGTCTTGCCGGTCAGGGATGCGGCGGGAACGGGCTGCGACATGGGGCTCTCCTGCGAAGTACTCGGCGGGTGCGCGAGGCGGATGGTGCGCCGTCGAGCCTATCAATCCGGCGCGGCGGGCCTGAGCGACGGAGCCGGTTGGTAGTGTGCGAGGACACGCCCACCGAAGGAGCCGTCGATGTTCCCGGATCTCATCCAGTACCTGTGGATCGGATGGCTGGTGCTCGCGGTCCTGTTCGTCATCATCGAACTCCTGACCCTCGAGTTCACGTTCCTCATGCTGGCTTCGGGCACTCTCATCGGAGGCCTGGGCGTCAACATCGTGGGCGGTGTCTGGTGGCTGCAGATCCTCGCCGCGGCGGCTGTCTCGGGTCTGCTGCTCTTCACGATCCGACCGCTTCTGCTGCGAGCACTGCATCGCTCCAGTCAGCACATCCCGACCAACGTCGATGCGCTGACCGGAATGTCCGCGCGCGTCGTCTCCGCCTTCATCGACGGCGACGGCTCGGTCAAGCTCGACAACGGCGAGACCTGGACCGCGCGGTTGACCGATGCCGCGGCGTCCGTCGACCCCGGTCAACGCGTCATCGTCACCGCCGTTCGCGGCGCGACCGTCGTGGTTGCGCCGGAAGAAGGGAATCCCGCATGATCCTCCCCGCCAGAGTCGACGTGGGCGGCTTCGTCGGCCAGATCTTCGTCGTCGTCCTGCTCGTCGTCGTCGCGATCTTCGTCGTCGTCGTCCTGTTCCGGTCCATTCGCATCATCCCGCAGGCCTACTCCGGTGTCGTGGAGCGGCTCGGGCGGTACCAGCGGACCCTCTCCCCGGGCCTGAACCTCCTGATCCCGTTCGTCGACCGGCTGCTGCCGCTCGTCGACATGCGCGAGCAGGTCGTGTCCTTCCCGCCGCAGCCCGTCATCACCGAGGACAACCTCGTCGTCTCCATCGACACGGTCGTCTACTTCCAGGTCACGGATGCACGCGCCGCGACCTACGAGATCAACAACTACCTGGGCGCCGTCGAGCAGCTCACGACGACCACGCTCCGTAACGTGGTCGGTGGCTTGAACCTCGAAGAGGCGCTGACAAGCCGAGACAACATCAACACGCAGCTGCGCGTCGTCCTCGACGAGGCGACGGGCAAGTGGGGAATCCGGGTATCCCGCGTGGAGCTGAAGGCGATCGACCCGCCGGTGTCCATCCAGGACTCCATGGAGAAGCAGATGCGCGCGGAGCGCGATCGCCGCGCGGCGATCCTCACCGCGGAGGGCTCCAAGCAGTCGCAGATCCTCGAGGCGGAGGGGCGGCGCCAAGCCGAGATCCTGCGAGCCGAGGGAGACAAGACCGCCGCCGTCCTCCGCGCCGAGGGCGAGGCGCAGGCGATCCAGTACGTCTTCGACGCGATCCATAAGGGCGATCCCGACGAGAAGCTGCTCGCCTACCAGTACCTGCAGACCTTGCCGAAGATCAGCGAGAGCTCCTCCAACAAGCTCTGGATCATCCCGAGCGAATTCACGAACGCGCTGAACTCCTTCAGCACCGCGTTCGGCGGCGCCGATAAGAAGACCGCAGGACCGGCGGACGGAACACCCCCCACCTCATGACCCACCCGTGGTTCCTCGGTGAGTCGACCCCGCGCATCCTGGCTCACCGAGGCTTCGTGCCGCACGATTCCGAGAACATCGCGGAGAACTCGGTCGCGGCGCTGGCCGCCGGTCGTTCGACGGGCACCGTATACCTCGAGTCGGACTGCCACCTGACCGCGGACGGCGACGTCGTCCTCTTCCACGATGACGACCTCCGCCGCGTTGCGGGCGATCCTCGCCCGGTCGCCGCCGTCCGTACACGTGAACTCGCCGACATCATGTCGACGCGGGGCGGACTGGCGATCCTCCCCGATGTCCTCCGCGCCTTCCCGGACGCACGCTTCAACCTCGATGTGAAAGCGGATGCCGCGGCGGAGCCCGTCGGCGAACTCGTGGCGCGCGAAGCTCACCGCGTGCTTCTCACGAGCTTCTCGGACCGGCGCCGCGAGATCGCGCTTCGTGCCGCGCGGGACCGTGGCGGCGAGCCGGCGACCTCCGCCGGCTCGGCGACGACCGCTCTCGTCCTGGCCGCTCTGACCGCACGCCTCCCCCGAGTCGCCGCACGACGCCTCGCCGGCATCCAGGCGCTTCAGATCCCGGAACGACAACGAGGGATACGCGTGCTCTCTCGGCGCCTTCTCGACGTCGCCCACTCGGTCGGAGTGGAGGTGCACGTGTGGACCGTGAACGATCCCCGCGACATGCGGCGTCTGCTCCATCTCGGTGTGGATGGCATCGTCACGGACCGGCCCGATCTCGGCGTCGCAGAGAGGGCGCGCTTTCTATAGTCGCCGGTGCTGGAGATCGGCTGTGAATAGCACATCGATTGAGGTCTTCTCGGATGATCCGCACAGGTGGGTTCGTTATACCTGAGGACGACGAGAGGACCACACAATGGCAGATCGCAGCCTTCGCGGCATGCGTCTCGGCGCTTCGAGCCTACAGAGCGAAGAAGGCGTCGTATTCGTAGAGCGCACCAACCACACCTACGTCTGCACGCAGTGCGAGCGGGAAACCGTTCTCACGTTCGCTGCAGACGCGGAGGTCCCTGAGGCCTGGGAATGCCGGACCTGCGGAGCCGAAGCGCTCCGCCGCATCGGCGACACCGTCGCCGTCGTGGATCACTCCGGTGACAAGGCCGCTCGCACCCACTGGGACATGCTCATGGAGCGTCGCACCATCCCCGAGCTCGAAGAACTGCTCGAGGAGCGACTGGCGCTTCTGCGGTCCCGACGCGGCGAGAACTCCGGCAAGCTGAGCGCCTGACACTCACACTTCAGCGGCGTCGTCCTTCGCGGACGGCGCCGCTTTCGTGCGCCTGCGGATGAGCAATCCGAGCAGCACGAGCGCGGGAACGGCGGACCACCCCAGCACCCACTGAACGATGGGGCCGATGACGACCGCGGCCGTCAGACCGGTACGGAGCGGAACGTCCACCAGGAGCGCGCCCGCGGTATCCGCCGGAAGTCCGTCGATGACCGAGCCATCGGGCCCGATGACCTGACTGGTCCCCACCGTGGAGATGTTGACCACGGATCGGCCGGTCTCGATCGCGCGCATGCGCGCGAAGCCGAGTTGCTGGACGTTCTCGTCGGTCCCCCGGAAGTCGGCATTGTTGGTCTGGAACATATAGACCTCCGCACCGTCGTGCGCGCCCTGCCAGATGACGTCGTCGTAGATGACGTCGAAGCAGATGGCCAGCCCGACGCCGACGCCGTTGACGTCGAAGTACGGCGGATTCGTCCCGGGCGTGTACTCGCGCTGGATGAGACCGATCAGGTCCGGCGCCAGGGCTTCGAAGAACCAGCGGTCCGGGACGTACTCCCCCATCGGGACCGGGTGGGTCTTGTCGTGGATCGCCACCGGGTTCTTCGCGCCCGCCTGCCAGAGCATCGACGAGTTGTAGACCTTGGTGTCGCGCTCGGTCGCCGCATTGATGATGAGTGGCGCGTCGACCTTTCTGGAGAGCTCATCCAGGGCCTTCGCCATGGACTCGTCGTTCAGCGGATCCGAATCGACACCGCCCTCCGGCCACAGCAGCACATCGAGGTCCTCGCCGATGAGGGGCTCGGTCGCCGCGAGCTGCGCCCGGTACACGTCGTACGCGTTCCGTTTGTCGAAGTAGCCCGACGGGCCGTTGCCCTGCACCGCACCGACGCGCATCGTTCCGGCATCCGTTGTCGGGAACTGCGGGATGAGAACCAGCAGGGCTGCAGCGGCGACGGCGGGGACCGCGAGCCGCACGTGACGCCAGAATCGGAGTCGAACGGCTTCGATGGCTGCGGCGACCGCGAAGGCCATGGCGAAGGTGAGGCCGCTGACGCCCAGCCACGACGCGAGCTCGGCGAGAGGTCCGTCTGACTGGCTCATGCCCAACCGTGCCCAGGGGAAGCCGGTGTACGGCCACGAACCCATGAACTGCTCCCGCGCCGTCCACGCGGCCGCGACCAGCGCCGGAAGAAGCGTCACGCGGGCCCAGCGGGCCGGCAGCACCCGCGGGAGCCACCGGTAGGCCAGGGTGATGGCGATCGCCCCGACGGCGCTGAGGGCGGTCTCGACCCCCGCGAGGGCGAACCACGGCACCGGGCCGAGGTAGCGGGTGATCCACGCGATGTGAAGAAGGTAGAAGGATGCCGCGAACACAGCGCCGACGGCTACGGCACCCCAGGCCGACCGACCGATGAGGGTGAGGAGCGTCAGAGCGGCTCCGACGAAGGCGAGGGGCCAGATGCCGATGTCGGGATAGGCGAGGTCGAGCACGGCACCACCGGCGACCGCCACGGGGAGCGCGAGCCAGAGAGGGAGGACAGGACGGCCGGGCACGGACGAAGCCTAGATGAGTCGCGCTATGGCGCCGCTGAAGGCGGGGAGTGCATCGATCGCGTGACCGTGCCGTGCCGCTCCGCATGCGAGAGGTACACCTCGGCGTTACGGAGGATGCCCGCTCGCTCCTCGGCGGCCAGCTCGCGCCGGACCTTCGCGGGGACACCGGCGACGAGAGAGCCGTCGGGGATCACCGTGCCCTCGAGGACGACAGCGCCACCCGCGATGAGGCAACCGGATCCGATGACGGCTCCGGAGAGCACGACGGCGCCCATGCCGATGAGCGTGCCGTCGCCGATGCGGCAGCCGTGCACGACGGCGTTGTGCCCGATCGAGACGTCCTCTCCGATGTCGACGCCGTGCGCCGCGTCGACGTGGATCGCGACGCCGTCCTGGACATTGCTGCGCGCGCCGATGGCGATCGGAGCGCTGTCCCCACGCAGCACCGCGTTGTACCAGACGCTCGAGAGCTCTCCCAGGGCCACGGCTCCCACCAGGCGGGCACCGGCTGCCACGAACGCGGAATCCGAGATGGAGGGCGCGGCGTCGGGCAGTGCGATGACGCTGGCGAGCGTTGAGATGGTCATCGCTCTCCTCACAGGGCGATGTGGGTCAGACGACCGGCGAGGATCGTCGCGGCGACGCGCGTCGCGCGGAGGGCTTCGTCGGACGCGGTGAGCGGATCGCGGTCGATCACGACGAGGTCCGCGACTCCCCCAGGTTCGAGCCCGCTCCCGGTCGCCGAGCCGCCGGAGGTGGATGCCGCGAGCGCGGTCGCCGCCGTGACCCCCTGATCCGGCCGCCACGGCTCGCGTCCACCGCGGGTGCGGTGCACGGCGGCGGCCATCGCCGCCCAGGGATCGAGCGGCGACACGGGGGCATCCGATCCGAACAGGAGGTTGGCCCCGGTGTCGGCGAGCGAGCGGAGCGGGTAGGGCAGAGCGGTCTGCGCGGCCCACACCGAGTCGGTCAGGTCCCGGTCGTCGACCGCGTGTTCGGGCTGGACGCTCGCTCCCACGCCCAGGCGGGCGAACCGGGGGATGTCGGCGTGCGCGACGAGCTGCGCGTGCTCGATCGTGCCCGTCGCACCGGAGGCGGCGAAGGCATCGAGTGCGTGCGAGTTGGCGACGTCGCCGATCGCGTGGATCGCGCATGACAGTCCGGATCCGGTGGCGCGGACCATGAGAGCGCGGAGCTCATCCGGGGCGACCGTCATGACGCCCGTGTTGTGCGGATCGCCGGGGTACGGGTGCGAGCACGCCGCGGTGCGGGTGCCGAGCGAGCCGTCGGTGATGACCTTCAGGGATCCGACGCGGACCAGCCCACGGGGGTCGAGCGCGTCACCCGTCGCGAGGCCCTCGGCGATCGCCCGGTCGAGCAGATCGGGATACACACCGAAGGACACCCTCATGCCGTCGAAACCGGCGGCGAGGCGCCGAGCCCAGGCATCCGCGTTCCAGGCCATGTCGAGGTCGACGATGCCGGTGACGCCGCGGGACGCCGCGCGGTCGAGGGCGGCCTGGACGTACCGGTCGACGACAGCGGTGTCCAGGTCGTTGAGACGACGGGAGATCTCGAACGCGGGCTCCTCGCGGAGGATTCCGTCCGGTGCGGGGGTGAAGGACTCGCGCCGGAACGCCGCGCTGTTCAGCCAGACGCTGTGGACGTCGGCGTTGATGAGGTAGGTCGGGACGTCGCCCGTCCTCGCGTCGAGCAGCGCGAGGCTGGGGGCGTCGGCCCAGAAGGCGTCGCGGAATCCGGTACCCACGCGGCGACCGTCGTCGAGCACAGGAGCACGGCCCATGACGGATGCCGCCTCCCCCGCGCTGGTGACGTCACCGAGCGGAGTGCGCTGCGCCGTGAGCGCCCACTGCACGGTGTGGACATGGTGGTCCCACAAGCCCGGCACGAGCCACCCGCCCTCGCCGTCGACCACGACGCCGCGCGTCGGAAGAGCGCCTGCGGGAGCGATGTCGGTGATCACGCCGTCGCGAAGATGGACGTCGACGGGATCGTCGCCGAAGGGATCGACCCGGTCCGCCCCCGTCAGTCGCACTCCGGTGACGGCGCTGACGGCGTCACCCTGCGCGGGGATCATGTGCGGGCCTCCCGGGCGTGGCGCATGGCATCGCGGGAGCGACGCATCTCGTCGGCGAGGCGGGGATCCGCGTACGGGCCGGCCCCGGCATCCAATCGTTCGATGATCGTGTCGACGACGTCATCAGGGCGGTTCTGGCTGAGTTTGCGCTTCGCCGTCACGTGCGTCGGCGTGAGCCGGAACCCGACGGTGCCCTTCGCGAGCCGCCGCACAAACTCGTCGTCGTTGGGCGGCTGCCACATGCCGCGCGGCTCAGGCAGACCCGACTCGAAGCGGTCGACGAGCTCCTCGAGGATGACGAGGTTCTCCTCCGGGGAGAGGATCTCGGGGACGCCGCGCAGATGGACGGAGACGAAGTTCCAGGTGGGAACGGCAGCGCCATCGCCGTACCAACTCGGCGAGATGTATCCGTGCGGGCCCTGCACGACCACGAGGAGCTCCGACTCCCCCAGGCCGTGGATCAGGTCGTCGGGACGCCCGACGTGGCCGACGATCGTCAGGTCGTCGCGCGTCGGATCGAGCAGGACGGCGTAGTGCGACGCGACGAGACCCGTCTGGGCGCTGCTCACGATCGTGACCCACGGGTGCGCGTCGATGATGCGACGGATCTCCGACACGTCGCTCATCGCGAAACTGGGGTTCTGTCTCACTCTGCCTAGGCCTCCGCCTCGATCAGGCCTGGCACCGCGGGCACCAGTACAGCTTTCGTGCGGCCATCTCCTCCAGAACGATCTCCGTCCCGCAGACCCGGCACGGCAGCCCCGCCCGGTGGTAGACCCAGTGCCGATCGTCGCGGCTCGCCAACGCCCGGCGGTAGGCCTCCGGGTCGAGGTCGTCCATCGTCATCATCTGACCGGTCTCGACGCCGATCGCCAGAAGGCGCACCCAGTCCTGCCACAGCAGTCGGAGGGTCTCTTCGGGAACGTCGCGGCCTGGGGTGTGCGGGTTGAGGTTCGCACGGAACAGCATCTCGGCGCGATACACGTTGCCGATTCCGCTGACGACCTTCTGATCCATCAGCAGCTGCCCGATCGGGGTCGGCTTCCGCCGCACGGCGGCGACGAACCGCTCTTCCCCTTCGGTGATGTCGTCGACGAGCGGGTCGGGCCCGAGCGCTGCGACGGTGGCGAGCATCTCGTCGGCCGTCTGCAACTGGCACGCGGTGGGACCGCGCAGATCCGCGCACGTCGACTCCGTCAGCAGCCGCAGACGCACCTGTCCGACGACGGGCGGAGGCCATTCGGCATCCGTCTGCTCTGCCAGCCCCTTCGTCTGCTCGCTCATCCTGACCGCACCGCGAGCGCGCCGGGGTGCACCGATCGAGGCGAGGGAGTTCTCACCGGCGTCGTCGTAGACAGGGTCGACTCCTCGCTGATTCGTCTGCCCCATCCGGCCGTTCGCGGAGGCGATCGTCGGGTCGAGGAGGATCTCCCCCGCGAAGTCCCACGCGCCGTAGATGCCGAGATGCACCCGGAGCCAGACGTCCTCGTCGAAGGCGAGGAACATCTGTTTGCCGACCGCGCGCACCTGCGTGGGCGTCCGGCCGTCGAGGACGGCAGCACCCTCGGCGAAGCGCCCCTGGGGGCTCGAGGTGGACACGGGCCGCCCCACGAAGTTGCGGTCGAATTGACGCGCGATGCGGTGGACGGAATGCCCCTCGGGCATCAGCCGGCTTCCGGGTCGAACGTCTCCGACGCGTCGAGCACGTCGGGCGTCGCTGCGCGCGGGTCGGCCTCGAGCGCGCCGTCGGTCTCGTACGCGGCGAGCTGTCCGATGCGCCGTGCGTGACGCTCCTCGCCCGAGAACGGCGTCGCGATGAAGCGGTCGATGAAGCCGACGGCCTCGTCGAACGTGTGCTGTCGCGCACCGATCGCGATGACGTTCGCGTCGTTGTGCTCGCGGGCGAGCTCCGCCGTCGCGATGCTCCAGACGAGGGCCGCCCGGATGCCGCGCACCTTGTTCGCGGCGATCTGCTCACCGTTGCCGGAGCCGCCGAAGACGACGCCGAGAGTCTGGATGCCGCGCGCCTGATCCTCGGCGACGGCCCGTGCCGCTCGGATGCAGAAGGAGGGATAGTCGTCGAGCGGGTCGTACTCGACCGGGCCGTGGTCCACGACGTCGTGACCGGCTTCGGCCAGGTGGTGCTGCAGACGGGTCGAGAACTCCATGCCCGCGTGATCGGTCGCGATGTGGATGCGCATGTGACGATTCTAGGGACGCCGGTACCACGTTCCGGCGACCCATCGGCGTAGGCTGTGACGGTTGCCGTCGGCGCCAGCAGCGCCCGTCCGCGGCACCCCACCCTCACCCCTGGGAGACACGAACGTGCCTGGAGAGAACCTCACCCGCATCGAAGCGCAGGAGCGCCGCGCGACCGTCGAGACGCATTCGTACGACGTCACGCTCGATCTGACCACCGGTGACGAGGTCTTCGCGTCGCGGAGCGTCATCCGCTTCGCCGCGACCGCCGGCGCTTCGACCTTCGTCGACCTCATCGCCCGCGGCATCCGGGAGATCACCCTCAACGGCCGCACTCTCGACCCCGCTGCGGTCTACGCGGATTCCCGGATCGCACTCGACGGGCTGACCGACGAGAACGAGCTCGTCGTCGTCGCGGACTGCGAGTACACGAACACCGGCGAGGGTCTCCACCGCTTCGTCGACCCCGTCGACGGTGAGGTCTACCTCTACTCGCAGTTCGAGGTCCCCGACTCCCGCCGGGTCTTCGCTGTGTTCGAGCAGCCCGACCTGAAGGCCGCATTCCGCTTCACGGTGACGGCCCCCGACGCGTGGAAGGTCGTCTCCAACTCCCCCACCCCTGAACCGACCCCTGCCGGTGAGGGCGTGGCGACCTGGGCGTTCGAGCCCACCCCCCGCATCTCCTCGTACATCACTGCTCTCGTCGCCGGCCCCTACGAGCAGGTGTTCTCGGAGCTGACGAGCGCCGACGGCCGCACCATCCCGCTCGGCGTCTACGCCCGCAAGAGCCTGTGGCAGTACCTCGACGCCGACTACGTCTTCGAGAAGACGCGCCAGGGCTTCGCCTACTTCGAGGACAAGTTCGGGGTCCCCTACCCGTTCGCGAAGTACGACCAGCTGTTCGTGCCCGAGTTCAACGCGGGTGCGATGGAGAACGCGGGCGCCGTGACCTTCACGGAGGCCTACGTCTTCCGCTCCAAGGTGACGGATGCCGTGAAGGAGCGTCGCGTCGTCACGATCCTGCACGAGCTGGCCCACATGTGGTTCGGCGACCTCGTCACCATGAAGTGGTGGAACGACCTGTGGCTGAACGAATCGTTCGCCGAGTGGGCGTCGACGATCGCGACAGCCGAGGCGACCGAGTGGACCGAGGCGTGGACGACATTCAACGCCATGGAGAAGACCTGGGCATACCGCCAGGACCAGCTCCCCTCCACCCACCCCGTCTTCGCCGAGATCAACGACCTCGAGGACGTGCAGGTCAACTTCGACGGCATCACCTACGCCAAGGGCGGATCCGTTCTCAAGCAGCTCGCCGCCTGGGTCGGCATCGAAGCATTCTTCGCCGGCGTCTCCGCCTACTTCCGGAAGAACGCCTGGGGCAACACCGAGCTGAGCGACCTGCTCGTCGAGCTCGAGGCCACGAGCGGTCGCGAGCTCACGACCTGGTCCAAGAAGTGGCTCGAGACGGCCGGCGTCAACACGCTGGCCCCCGAGATCCGCGTCGACGGCGACGGCACCATCACGCGTTTCGCCATCGTGCAGACGGCGCCCGCCGACTACCCGACCATCCGCCCGCACCGCCTGGGTGTCGGTTTCTACACGCTCGAGGGTGAGGCGCTCGTGCGCACCCACCATGTCGAGCTCGACGTCGACGGGGACCTGACCGAGGTGCCCGAGCTCGTCGGCCTCACGCAGCCCGACCTCGTCCTCCTCAACGATGGCGACCTCGCGTACGCCAAGATCCGACTCGACGAGCGGTCGCTGCGGACCGCGACCGCGCACCTCAGCAAGATCAGCGATCCGCTCGCGCGTTCGCTCGTCTGGGGCGCCGCGTGGGATCAGACGCGGGACGCCGAAGCCTCGGCATCCGAATACATCGACCTCGTGCTGCAGAACATCGGCACCGAGACCGAATCGACGACGGTGCGCACGACGCTCGCGCAGCTGCAGCTCGCCGCGAACTCCTACGTCGCTCCGGACGCGCGGGACACGGCGCGCCGGCGCGTCGCCGACGGTGTGTGGGACCTCGCCCGCAGGGCCGAGGCGGGGAGCGACAGCCAGCTGCAGTTCGTGACCGCATTCGCGTCCGCCGCGGCGACGCCCGCCCAGTGGGACATCGTCTCGCAGCTGCGCTCCGGTGAGCTCACGCTCGATGGTCTCGAGATCGACGCGGACCTCTCGTGGTCTCTGCTCGTCTCCCTCGCGGCCGGGGGTGTCGTCACCGCAGCCGACATCGATGAGGCACTGGCTGCTGACAACACGGCGAAGGGCGGAGAGTTCGCCGCCCAGGCACGGGCTGCTCTTCCGACCGTCGAGGCGAAGCGCGCCGCCTGGTCATCGCTCATCGAGAGCGACGATCTTCCGAACACCGTGGTGCGTTCGGCCGCTGCCGGATTCGTCCACCCCGCGGGCATCGACGCACTCGGGGAGTTCGTCGGAGCCTACTTCGACATGCTCCTGCCGGTCTGGGAGTCGCGGACCTACCAGATCGCCCAGTACCTGATCGTGGGCCTGTACCCGGCACCGCTCGCCGACGCGTCGCTTCGCGACGCGACCCGAGGCTGGCTCGCAGAGCATCGTGACGCCCCCGCCGCACTGCGGCGGCTCGTGAACGAGAATCTTGCAGGCGTCGAGCGGGCACTGTCCGTTCAGGAGCGCGACGCGC
>Ga0207841_1000395_pt1 | contig 12235 bp, 10 predicted proteins | sample HigsolmetaGSP18D_FD_184846 | JGI IMG/M metagenome (GOLD analysis project Ga0207841, IMG submission 184846) | High solid enriched microbial communities from the Joint BioEnergy Institute, USA - SP1-8-D (SPAdes) | ecosystem: Engineered > Bioreactor > SSF (Solid state fermentation) > Aerobic >... | reverse complement strand
CAGTTCGGCCAGCAGCGGTGTCGCGACCAGCAGCGGCACGGTCGTCGTCGCCCAGTGCACGGCGGTCCGCACCAGCACCAGCCAGGCCAGCGGCACGGGGCTGAGCATCCATTGCTCCAGCGAACCATCTTCGGCATCGCCGCGGAACAGGGTGTCGAGCGCAAGCAGCCCCGACAGCACCGCCGCCACCCACAGCACGCCCGGCGCGACCGCACGCAGCATCGCCGGCTCGTTGCCCAGCGCCAGCGCGAACAGCACCACGACCAGGACCGCAAACAGGGCCGGCTGCAACGCATCCCCGCGGCGACGCCACAACAGGCGCAGGTCACGGGCGACGAGCGCGGCGGCACTGCTCCACAAGGTTGGCGTGGCGCTCATGCGCCGCGCTCCAGCAGCAGTTCGCGGGTGCGCACCGGCGGCGCTGCGTAGGCCCCGTGCGTGGTCACCAGTGCCGCGCCACCATCGTCGAGCTGGGCCCGGACCATGCGGTTGACCAGCTCGATGCCCTGCAGGTCGAGATTGGCGTAGGGCTCGTCGAGCAGCCACAGCGGCGCCGGCGACATCCACAGGCGCGCCAGCGACAGCCGTTTCTTCTGCCCCGCCGACATCTGCCGCACCGGCAGGTGCGCGTGCGTCGACAGGCCGACCAGCGCGAGCGCGCGTTCCGCATCCTGGGTGGCGCGCACGCCTTGCAGACGGGCGAGGAAGTCGAGGTTCCGGGCCGCGTCCAGATCGGCCTTGAGGCCGGGCAGGTGGCCCAGATAAGCCATCGTGCCGGCCCGCATCGCACGCACGACCGGGGTGCCGCTCACCGCCACCGTGCCGCCGTCGGCCTCCAGCAGGCCGGCCAGCACGCGCAGCAGGGTGGTCTTGCCCGCACCGTTGCCACCGCGCACCAGCAGGGCCTCGCCGGCCGCGACATCGAGATCGAGCGGACCGAACACCGGGCGCTCGTCACGCGTGAAGGACAGGCCGCGGGCGGCGAGCAGGGGCGGAACAGACTGGGACATGCGCTGCAGCAGTGGACCGGCATACGACCCGGTCGGCCGCGCCGGCCATCCTAGCGGCTTCGCGGTCGCGCGTTCAGCGCCGCCAGTCCACGTGCGCATCGCCGGCCAGGCCGGCCGGGCGCCCGGCATCCATCCGCAGCCGCACCGTGGACTCCCGTGCCCACCACAGCGTGCCCAGCTGGCCGTATCGCCGCGCCAGCGCATCGAAGTCATTGACCGGCATGTCGAGCACGATCCAGCTCGGCTCCCGCCAGCTGCGGTCGGCGGCGCTGGCGAAGGCCGGCATGTGGGCGACGCCCAGTGTGCGCAGTTCCGCCTCGAGCGCCTTGTCGGCGCGGCGGTTCTCGGTGGCGCTGCGCAGCTCGGACATCGGATTCCAGGCCGAGATCACACCGAAACTCGCCGCGCCCGGATACCGCAGGTCCAGCCCCGGCGCCGGCAGGCCGATGACGATGTCGTGCCAGTCATCGCGGTGCTGCCAGCGATACCGCGCGTCCAGGTAGGCGTGCAGGAGTTCGAGCAGGCGTGTGTCGTCGATGGGATGCTGGCGGTGCATGGCGGCGGTTTATCCCCCGGGGCCGCGTCCGTACACTCGGGGCCCCTTACGAATCCCAACGGAACGCAGGCGATGATCCGGACCAAGCTGCCCAAGGTCGGCACCACGATCTTCACCGTGATGTCGCAACTGGCGGCCGGGCACGGTGCGGTGAATCTCGGCCAGGGCTTCCCGGATTTCGACGTGCCGCCACGCCTGGTCGACGCGCTGGCCGCAGCGATGCGCGCCGGTCACAACCAGTATGCGCCGATGACGGGCATTGCGGCGCTGCGCGAGGCGATCGCGGAAAAGACCGAGCGCGTTTATGGACATCGGCCCGATGCCGACGCGGAGATCACCGTCACCAGCGGCGCCACCGAGGCGATCTTCGACGCGATCCACGCGGTCGTGCGCGCGGGCGAGGAGGTCGTGGTGCTCGATCCGGCCTACGACTGCTACGAGCCGGCGATCGAGCTGGCCGGTGCGGTACCGGTGCACGTCCCGCTGGACGCGGCGACGTTCGCACCCGACTGGCAGCGCGTGCGCGACGCGATCACGCCCAGAACGCGGATGCTGATCGTCAACAGCCCGCACAACCCCTCCGGCGCGATGCTCGGCGCGGACGACATGCGGGCCATCGCGGACATCCTGCGCGACACCGGCATCTTCCTGCTGTCGGACGAGGTCTACGAACACATCGTGTTCGACGGCGCGCGCCACGAATCGGCACTGCGCTGGCCGGAACTGCGCGAGCGCAGCTTCGTGGTGTCGAGTTTCGGCAAGACCTATCACTGCACCGGCTGGAAGCTCGGCTACTGCATCGCGCCGCCCGCGCTGAGCGCCGAGTTCCGCAAGGTCCACCAGTACAACGTGTTCTGCACCTTCGCGCCGGCCCAGCACGCATTCGCGGAGATGCTGCGCGAGGAACCCGCGCACTACGAGCAGCTCGGCGCCTTCTACCAGGCCAAGCGTGACGCCTTCGCCGCACAGCTGGCGACCACGCGACTGCGTTGCCTGCCCGTGCCCGGCGGCTATTTCCAGCTGGTCGACTATTCGGCGGTCAGCGATCTCGACGACGTCGCGTTCTGCCGCTGGCTGACGATCGAGAAGGGCGTGGCCGCGATTCCGCTGTCGCCCTTCTATGCCCAGCCGCCACCGGGGCAACGGCTGGCGCGGCTGTGCTTTGCCAAGCGCGACGCCACGCTCGACGCCGCGATCGCCCGCCTGCGCACGCTCTGACACGGTCCTGCGACGTTCGGTCGCGGCGGGGCTTCAGCCGTGCGTCGCTAGACTGGCGGCTCCCGCGCCCCGATCCGCCGACTGCCCGCCGTGCCATTCCGACTCGCCACGCTCGCCACATCGCTCGTGCTGCTCGTCGCCTGCAGCGCGCCACCGGCGGGCCCGTACACCGCCACCGACCTTTCGGGCGTGTCCTACGGCCGCAGCCTGGATCTGGTGGACACCGACGGGATGCCGCGCGGGCTCAGCGATTTCCGGGGGCGCTACGTGCTCCTGTCGTTCGGCTATACGCATTGCCCCGAGGTCTGTCCGACCAGCCTGGTGAAGGCCGCGCAGATCAAGCGTGCGCTGGGCGAAGCGGGCGCGCAGTTGCAGATCGTCTTCGTGACGGTCGATCCCGCACGCGACACCGGTCCGATCCTGGCCGACTACGTCGCCGCCTTCGGCGGTGACATCGTCGCGCTGCGTGGAAACGACATGCAGACACGCCTCGCAGCGCAGGCGTTCCGCGTGACCTATCGCGAGGTGCCGACGAGTTCGTCCTACGCGATGGACCACACGATGGTGAACTACCTGATTGGCCCCGACGGACGGCTGCGGCTCGCGTTCCAGTACGACCAGCCGGTGGCATCGATGGTCGACGACATCCGCCTTGCGATGAAGGCCGCACCCACGCACGGCTGAAGCGCCGAGCGGCATTTTCCGACTTGCGATGCATCGCGCGCGCGGCGTAGCCTCGGTCAGGGGAAGTGACAACGTGGGAGGTAAGGGATGACGATTCGCGTGTTCATGGTCGACGACCATGCACTGGTGCGCACCGGCATGCGCATGATCCTCGCCAACGAATCCGACATCGAAGTCGTCGGCGAGGCGGAGACCGGAGAAGCGGCGCTGCCGATGATCCGGCGGCTCAAGCCCGACATCGTGCTGTGCGATCTGCACCTGCCCGGCGTGAGCGGGCTCGAGGTCACCGAGCGCGTCGTGCGCGGCCAGCCCGAGACGCGGGTGATCGTGGTGTCGATCCTCGAAGATGGTCCGATGCCGCGGCGCATGATCGAGGCCGGCGCATCCGGTTACGTCGGCAAGGGCGGCGATGCGGCGGAGCTGGTGCGTGCGGTGCGCGATGTCGCGCGCGGCCGTCGCTATCTCGCCAGCAACATCGCGCAGAACCTCGCGCTGTCGGGCATCGGCGGCAACGAGACGCCGTTCGACGCGCTGTCGCCCCGCGAACTGGAAGTCGCGATGCTGCTGCTGCAGGGCCTGCGCCAGGAAGACATCGCCCGCCGCCTGAGTCTGAGCGCCAAGACGGTCAACACCCACAAGTCTCGGCTGTTCGAGAAACTGCAGATCCAGGACACCATCGCCCTCGCGCGACTGGCCAGCCAGTACGGGATCGCGCCGCCGGAGTTCGCGGTGCTCTGAACCGCAGTGCGCGCGTCGCGCTCGTCGCGCGATGCGCGTCTTCCGCGGGGGCCCGGTGCTCGCCCGCGGGCTGCCCGCAGCGCATCGACGTCGCCGATGCATCGCTGCAAACACGAAGCCCCGGCATTGCCGGGGCTTCGTGCGTGACGAGACTGCAGTCGATCAGACGTCGCGATGGCGCGTGCGCGCGTCCTCGGCGTCGTCGCCTGTCGATGCAGCGTCCGACGCGGTGACGTGCGGATCGGTCGTGCCGTCGGCGAGCCCGGCGTCACCGGGGGCGACGCCGGAGGCCTCCGGCTCGATCGACGGGGTATCCGTCCGCGGCGCCGCGGCGACGGGCGTGTCGAACAGGCCATGGTTCACCGGAGCGGCCGGCGTTGCGGGCGTCGGGTCGATCTGCGCTGCCGGCTCGGGGACCACCGGCGTCTCGACGACTTGATCGGCGGCCTGCGCGTCGTCGACCGTGGCGTCGATCGCCTCGGCGGCGGCGTCCGCGAATGCGGTGTCGGGCGCGGCCACGCTGACCGGCCACGCGTCGCGTGCAGCGTCGGCGTGCTGCGACGGTTCGACCGCAGCGGATTGCCAGGTCGACTCGACCTGCACCGGTGCGACGGCAGGCTCGACAGCCTGCGTGGCGGCGACGTGCGATTCGCCCGGGGCAGGTGTCGGAACGGGCTCGAACGCCTTGTCCGAAGCCAGGGCGACAGCGGTGTCGTCAGCGTCCGCCGACGCCATCTCTTGCGGTGCCGACGCCTCGACCACGGCGGCCACCGCTGCAGCGGCGACAGCCGGACGCGGATCGGGCTGTGCAGGCGCAGCAGGCGCCGGCGTCTGCGCGGGCAGGTCGTCGAAGTCGAACTCCGGCTGGCCGTGACCGGTCGAGACGACGCCGTCGTCCTCGCCGGCGTCATCGGCGTCCAGCGTGTGCTCGTCGCCCGCCAGACCATCGCCGGCCTTGCCGCGACGGCGACGGCGGCCACCGCGCCGACCGCGGCGACGACGTCCGTTGCCGTTCTCGTCATCAGCGGCGGTTTCATCACCGTCGCGGGCCTCCGTGTCCTCGGAGGCATCGCCGATCGCGCCCGGTGTCGCGTCGTGCGACACCGCAGCGGCGAAGCCGGCATCGTCGCGCGAAGTGTCGGCCACCACGCCCGGCGTGGACGGCTCGACCTCCGCCGGCACCGCACGCGGCGCCTCGACGGCGGCGGCAACCGGCGTGGCCGCTGCCGCGGTCACGCCCTGGGCCTCCTCGGACTCGCGCTCGGCACGCTCGCGCTGGCGCTGCTTCTGTCGCTGGCGACGCTCCTGCTGCCGCTCCTTGCGGGCATTGGCATCGACGGCGCCCGGCGGCTGCGGCTGCGGCTGCGCGGGAGGCGCTTCGCGACGCGATTCACGCGGCGTGTCGTCGCGCGCCACTTGCGTGGACGGGGCGCGGCCGGTGTCTGCCGACGGCGCATTGCCGCCGCCCTGGCCCGGCCGGTTGCCACGGCGATCCCGACGTTGACCGTTGTTGTTGCGGGGGCCTCGAGCTTCGTTGCGCTGTCCCTGGTCGCCGCGGGGCGCGCGCTCCTCGCGCGCGGGACGTGCAGGCGGCGAAGGCGGGGCAGGCGGTGCAAACAGCGCGCGCAGCCAACCCATCACGCCGCCGGTGGCAGCAGGTGCGACCGGTGCCGGTGCGGGCGGCGCTACCGGTGCGGGCGTCGGCGCAGGTGCGGTGACTTCGGGCTTCGGCTCGCGGATCGGCGCGGGCTGCGTCGGACGCACGGCGGTCACCGCCGGCGGCGGCACGTTGAGGTTGTTCTTGCTCAGCGCGATCGTGGCCACGCGACGCGGCGTGCCGCGCTGGTAGCTGGGGCGCGCGGTTTCCTCGCCGAGTTCGTTCTCGCGGATACGCGAGACCTCGTAATGCGGCGTGTGCAGCTGCTCGTCGGCGACGATGATGATCGGCGCGTCGTGGCGCTTCTCGATTTCGGCCAGCGCGCTGCGCTTTTCGTTGAGCAGGTAGTTGGCAATCTCGACCGGGGCCTGCACCAGCACCTGTCCGGTGTTGTCCTTCATCGCGTGTTCTTCGGCGACGCGAATGATCGACAGCGACAGCGATTCGATGCTGCGCATGCGGCCGTGGCCCTCGCAGCGCGGGCAGACGATCTGGCTCGACTCGCCCAGGCTCGCACGCAGGCGCTGGCGGCTCATCTCCAGCAGGCCGAACTTCGAGATCCGGTTCTGCTGCACGCGCGCGCGGTCGTACTTGAGCGCGTTCTGCAGGCGGTTCTCGACGTCGCGCTGGTGCTTGTTCGACGCCATGTCGATGAAGTCGATCACTACCAGGCCACCCAGGTCGCGCAGGCGCAGCTGGCGCGCCACTTCGTCGGCCGCTTCGAGGTTCGTGTTGAACGCGGTCTCCTCGATGTCGCCGCCCTTGGTGGCGCGCGCGGAGTTGACGTCGATCGCGGTCAGCGCCTCGGTCTGGTCGATGACCAGCGCGCCACCGGAGGGCAGGCGCACCGTGCGCTCGTAGGCGCTCTCGATCTGCGACTCGATCTGGTAGCGGTTGAACAGCGGGACGTCGTCGGTGTAGTGCTTGAGCTTGCGCAGGTTGTGCGGCATCACCTGTTCGACGAAGTCACGCGCTTCGGCGTACATCTCCGGCGTATCGACGAGGATCTCGGCGATGTCGGCGCGCATGTAGTCGCGCAGCGCGCGGGTGATCAGGCGCGATTCCTGGTAGATCAGGAACGGCGAGGGCTTGCTGAGCGCGGCCTCGGCGATCGCCCGCCAGATCGAGAGCAGGTAGTCGAGATCCCACTGCAGCTCCTCGGCGTCGCGGCCGACGCCGGCGGTGCGGATGATCACCCCCATCTCGTCGGGGATGTCCAGCGCATCCATGGCCTTCTTCAGCTCGGCCCGGTCCTCGCCCTCGATCCGGCGCGACACGCCGCCGGCCGTGGGCGAGTTGGGCATCAGCACCATGTAGCGGCCGGCCAGCGAGATGAACGTGGTCAGCGCGGCGCCCTTGTTGCCGCGCTCTTCCTTGTCGACCTGGACCACGACCTCCTGGCCCTCGCGCAGCAGTTCCTTGATCGAGCCCTTGTTCGGGTCGACGCCGGACTGGAAGTAGTCGCGGGAGATTTCCTTGAGCGGCAGGAAGCCGTGGCGGGCGGCGCCGTACTCGACGAATGCCGCTTCGAGCGAAGGCTCGATGCGGGTGATGCGGCCCTTGTAGATGTTGGACTTCTTCTGTTCCCTGGACGGCTGTTCGATGTCGATGTCGTACAGGGTCTGGCCATCAACGATGGCGACGCGCAGTTCTTCTGCCTGCGTCGCGTTGATCAGCATGCGCTTCATGGTTGCGTTTCCTCGCGCGCTCTCACGCGCGGAACGCCGGGGCGTTTCGCCTGGATGAAGCCTGTTGCCGCCGCGCACGCGCAGCGACACACCGGATTTTCCAGCGCTACGACACCACGGCGGGCCGCGGGAGCGCTTGTTCTATGTCTTGGGTGTTGCGGGCCGCGGGCCGCTCGCGCCGGTCTTGCCGACCTTCGCAAACGCCGCGCGGGACGTGTTCAGCACCGATGCGTCGCACCGGGCGATGGCCGGTCCTGCCATCGAGCCGCTAACATGGCCGCCCCTTGGGCGGTGGCCGCGCACTGTCAGGATGTCTTTGCAAGGCGGGCTTTTGGCCCGGGTTCTTCCAGAGAAATCAGTACCTTGGATCGCGGCCCGAGTGTAACAGATAAATAGGGACGCGATGACTGACAACAGTTCCAGTGGCACTGGCGGCGGGGTGCGACTGGTGCGGGTACCGGACGACCGCGACGGCCAGCGCCTCGACAACTTCCTGCTCGGCCAGCTCAAGGGCGCGCCGCGGTCGATCATCTACAAGATCGTGCGCAGCGGGCAGGTGCGGGTGAACGGGGGCCGGGCCAAGGCCGAGCGCAAGCTCGAAGCCGGCGACGAGGTGCGGATCCCGCCGGTCCGGCTGGAGGTCCCCGGCGAGGCCGGCACGCCGTCGAAGGGCCTGCTGGCGGCGATGGAGGCCAGCATCGTGTTCGAAGACGCCCGGCTGCTGGCGATCAGCAAGCCCAGCGGCATCGCCAGCCACGGTGGCAGCGGCATCAGCTTCGGCGTGATCGAGACCCTGCGGGCGCTGCGGCCCAACCAGTCTCTGGAACTGATCCACCGGCTCGACCGCGATACCTCGGGCCTGATGGTGCTGGCCAAGAAGCGCTCGGCGCTGACCCAGCTGCAGGCGCTGCTGCGCGAGGACCACGGGGCCGGCATCCGCAAGCGCTATCTGGCGTTGCTGGCCGGGCGCATGCCCGAGGGCACGATGAGCGTCGACGCGCCGCTGCATGTCGGCCTGCGCCAGGGCGGGGAGCGCCACGTCCAGGTCAATCCACAGGGCAAAGAGTCGCTGAGCCACTTCAAGATGCTCGAGCGGCGCGGCGGCCAGTCCTATTGCGAGGTGCGGATCGAGACCGGCCGCACCCACCAGATCCGCGTGCACGCCCAGCACATCGGTCATCCGGTGGCCGGAGACGACAAGTACGGCGATCCGGAGGTCAACAAGCGCCTGCGCGAGCAGGTCGGCCTCAAGCGCCTGTTCCTGCATGCCGCGTCGCTGGAGTTCACCCTCGACGACGGCGAGGCCTACGTGCTCAACGCCCCGTTGGCCGATGACCTGCGCGATGTGCTAGACCGTCTGAAGTAGGCTTCGCGCCGAGAGCGCCCGAACCGGGCCAGTCCGTCTCCGGCGCTCCGGAGACTCAGTCCAGCAGCCGGTCGGCCTTGGCCGCGCAGATGAAGTCGTTCTCGCTCAGGCCGCCGACATCGTGGGTGGAAAAGCGCGCGTCGACACGGTCGTAGTGCACGCCGAGATCGGGATGGTGGTCTTCGCGGTGGGCGATGAAGGCCAGCGCGTTCACGAAGGCCATCGTGCGGTGGTAGTCGTCGAAGCGGAACGTGCGGACCAGCGCCTGGCCGTCTTCGGCCAGCGACCAGCCGGGCACCTGCGGCAGCAGTTCGCGCACGCGCGCTTCGGGCAGGCGGTGCGCGTCGCCACGACGCGGCACGCAGTGGGCATCGCTGAGCGGAATCAGATCGGACATCGTGGAATCTCCTGTCGAGGGCCGTTCATGCGGCAGACGGCGACCGGCGCGTGGACCGGCGCGGGGTCGCTAGAATACGCGGCATGATCAACATCTCCGAATCCGCGCAGACGCATTTCCGCAAGCTGATCGAGCGCGAATCGCTGCCGGGGCTGGGTGTGCGGCTGTCGGCCGTGCACGCCGGCACCTCGCGCGCCGACGTGCGCCTGGAGTTCGCCGACAGCGGCGACCTGCAGGGCGACGAATGGGCGATCGACTGCGAAGGTTTCACGCTGTGGCTCGACGCGCCGAGCGTGCCGTACCTCGACGGCGCCGAGATCGACTACGAAGCGCGTGCCACCGGTGGGCAGCTGCAGATCCGCGCACCGAAGATCAAGGGCGAGGCGCCGCCCGAGGCCGCATCGCTGGTCGAGCGCGTGCGCTGGGTGGTCGAGCATGAGGTCAATCCGCAGCTCGCCCAGCACCGCGGCCACGTGACCGTGCAGGAAGTGACCGCCGATGGCGTGGTGGTGCTGCGCTTCGGCGGCGGTTGCCACGGCTGCGGCCTGGTCGATGTGACCCTCAAGCAGGGCATCGAGAAGACGCTCATGGAGAAGGCGCCGGGCGTGACCGCGGTTCGCGACGCGACCGACCACGACACCGGCGACGCGCCGTACATGCCGCGCGACGCGGCTTGACCGCCGGCACACGGGCGGCCGCCAGCGGATGTTCACCGCCTCCGAGATGATCGACGTGCTGCGTCGGCGTCGGCGGCGTTCGATCCGGCCGGACCAGCCGTCCGAAGGATTTCCCGAAGGCTGGACCCGCTGGTTCGAGTCGATGCGCGTGCGCGTCGGTGCCGTGACCGGCGCGAGTGCCGCCGCCATCGTCGCGGTGCTGGCCGCGCGACCGGCGCCGCCGCGGCGCAAGGGCGTCGTGCCGTCCGGCGCGCTGGCGGTCTGGGCAGGCCTGCTGCTGCGTCCTTCATGGGAGCCGGCGGCCCGCGATCATCGCGGCGCACGCCGGTTCTCGGCCGCGACGGCGCTGTTGCTGCAGGTCGTCTGGGTGAGCGCGCTGCTGCTGCTGACCCATCCGTATTTCGCCGTGCCGGCGCCGGCGGCGGCAGGGGAGGCGCAGGTGGTCGAAGCCGTCTTCATCGGTGACGGCACGCCCGAAGACGCCGGTGGCGGCGCAGGTGACGGCGCGCCCGCGCCGACGGCACAGGTCGTCCCGGTCACGACGTCTCCGGCCGCGCCGCCTGCGCCGACCGCAGCGCCAAGCGATCCGGAAGACACCTCGGTCGCGCAGGAGGCGGTCATCGCTGCCGAACCGGTCGAACCGCCACCGCAGGTGCTCGAGGTCACGCAGACGCCGACGCCGAATGTTGCGTTCACGCTGCCGCCGCCGCGGCCGGGTGTCGCCCCTGAAGTCGCCGTGCGCGAACGGCAGGTGCCGGCTGCGCAACTGCAGGCCGTCGAAGTCCCCGCACTGCGCACGCCGGCACCGCTGGCCGATGCGCCGCGCCAGCAGCGCCAGATCGAGATCGAAGTGCGCGAGCGCACCGTGGCGCAGGCCACGGAATCCTTGCGGCTGCCGACGCGCGACGTGCCGCAGCTTGTCGTCGACGCGCCCGAAATGCCGACGCGCAGCATCGCCGACGTCGTCGCGCGCGAACGCGCCGTGCCCCTGCGCGACGCGCCCGCGCCGCCGACACCTGCGGTCGCACCTGCAACTGCTGCATCCGCGGCTTCAGTCGCGACGACGCCTTCGCCGCGTCCGCCCGGCAACGCCGCGGCAGCGACCGGCAGTGGCGCTGCCGCGCCGACCCCGGCACCGGGCGCCGGCCAGCGCACAGGCAACCCGCCGGGCGCTGCGCCGTCGACGCGCGCTGCCGACGACTGGGGCGACAGCACGACCGCCCGCAGCGGTGGACGGCCCGGCACGGGATCGGGCCTGTTCGGCGCCGACGGTCGCGCGCGTCTCGCCGACGGCGGCCGCGTGGGTGGCGGCCTGCCGCCGGGCACGGTGACCGAGGATTTCGCCCGCATCGACCGCGAGGGCACCTGGCTCAAGCGTCCGCCGACCGATTACGAGCCGACCAGCCTGGACCGGTTCTGGGTGCCCAGCGAAACGCTGCTGCAGGAATGGGTGCGGCGGAGCATCAAGGAAGTGCTGATTCCGATTCCCGGCACCAGCAAGACGGTGAAGTGCAGCGTCGCGCTGCTGATGTTCGGCGGCGCCTGCGGCATCACCGATCCCAACATGCAGGACGTGGAGACCGACGGCCGACCGCCGCCGGATGTGCCGTGGAAGCCGGAGTTGCAGGAAGACCAGCAGAGTCTGGGCGGCTGAGGCGGTCGGTCGCTGCATCTGCCTCTGCGCCCGCTTGAGCGACTCGCGCGCGGAGCGTGCGGTGTCTGGTTCGACCCTGTTTCGTCTGCGTCCAGGACGAAGCAACGGGCAGTGCCACGGCAGTTGCACGGCGTTCGCCTGCTGCGCGTGCGCGTTTCTTCTGGCGGGAGCAAAAAAAAGAAATGCCCCTTCGCCGGATGCGATCCGCCGCGGTAGAGCTGCGGCAGCCCCAAGCTTCTCGGACGAGCGGGCACACAGCCCACACGCGCTGCACTCAGACATGGGCTGCTCTACGATCCCGTCGTCCTGCGATGCTCGGCCCGCATGACGGCGCCCGGATCGAGGTCGAAGGCTGAAACCCGAATCCCAGGCCGAAACCAGTCGCAACACAGACGCAACACAGACGCAACACAGACGCAGAGCGGATCAAACGTGTTGATCCACTCATCGCATCGATTCACGCGAGACGGCCGACCCGAGACGCAACGCCCGGAATCGAATGACCGCAACGACTGCTAGTGGTCGTGCGCGCCGTGCAGGTCGCGCAGCTGGCTCGGTTGCGCGGCAAAATACGCCGCGAGGTCGGCAAT
>Ga0207841_1000393_pt1 | contig 12280 bp, 13 predicted proteins | sample HigsolmetaGSP18D_FD_184846 | JGI IMG/M metagenome (GOLD analysis project Ga0207841, IMG submission 184846) | High solid enriched microbial communities from the Joint BioEnergy Institute, USA - SP1-8-D (SPAdes) | ecosystem: Engineered > Bioreactor > SSF (Solid state fermentation) > Aerobic >... | reverse complement strand
GTCGTCGAAGGGCAGCAGTGCGTTGGTGCCGTGGCTGAGGATCATCAGGCAGACCGCGAACCCGCGCGCGAGATCGATCGCGCCGATGCGGCCGCTGCCCGGCGTCGCGCCGGTGACGGGTGTGGAGCGCCCCGTCGGCTGCGTCGTCGCACTGTGCTCTGGACTCATGTGCCGACGGGTCCGATGCAAGGCCGTTGCGCAGATGTGGGAGCGCGCTTGCGCGCGATTGCGGAGGTGGCACGGCCCAAGCGCCGTTGGCATCGTGCGCCGGCGCGCTCCCACGTCAGGCGTCGCGGCGGATTGGCGTCGAATCCACTCGCGCGGCGCATGTCTCCAGCGTCGTCAGCCACAACATGTCCGAAACATCGGGCAGCGCATTGCAGCAGCGCCTGCGTGACGGATCGGTCAGCGGAGGTTCGCGGCGCGCGACCGGTGATCTGGGATACTGTCGCGCCAGCCGCCAGCGTGATCGTCCGCCGATGTCCATGTCGTCCAAGTCCCGCCGCGACGCGCGCCGGCGCACCGCGCAGCATCGCACCGATTCGCGGGCCGGTGGGCCGCAGATTCACGCGCAGCTCAAGGGTCCGGACGACCGCGTGCTCGCAGGTGCGACGTTCGCCGATGGCGAATGGACGCTGGTCCTGCGCGGGGAGCCGGTCGCCAACACACCGAGCGCGGCCATGCTGCTCGCGATGCTGCGCCACACGGCCGCCGCGCGACACGCGCAGGGCATCGCGACGCGCCTGTCAGTCTCCAAGGCGCTCGACGCGGCAGCAAGCGCCGAAGCGGCGGCCGAGGGCCGCACGCTGACCGAACATCTCGACTGGCTCGAAGCCGAACGCCGCACGCGCAACGACCCGCCCGAGGCCGCGCCCCTCCCGCACTGAGGGACCACCGTCCGCATGATGAACCGTGCAGGCGCCGTCGAAGATCACTGCCTGGTGCGCCGGTATCATGGCGTGCCCGCCTTCGAAGACACGTCCGCGATGCGTCATCTCCCGTCCCTGCCGCGCCTGACCGCCGTCGCGTTCGCCTTGCTCGTGATGGCCGGCTGTGGCCGCACCACGCGCGAGGAGGCGCCGTTCATGGGCGAGTCCTTCGACTCGGACGAGACCTATTCGCGCACCTATGCGCTACCACCCGCACAGGTCTGCAGCTCGGCGCGTCTCGCGCTGCTCGGTCAGGGCTATGCCGTCGGCAAGTCCAGCGACGATGCGGTGGAAGCGACCAAGAATTTCCAGCCCGAGGATGAAGTGCACACGCAGCTGTCGGTGCGCGTGTCCTGCGTGCCGCGCGGCAACGAGCGCACGCTGCTGTTCGTCAGCGCGCTGCTGGATCGCTACGTGCTGCGCAAGAGTTCGAATTCTGCAAGCGTGGGCGTCGGCGGCATCGGCTCGCTGTCGCTGCCGGTCGGCAGTCGCGAGGATTCGCTGGTGCGCGTGGCCAGCAGCACCGTGCAGGACGCGGGCTTCTACCGCCGCTTCTTCGAGCGCGTGGGTTTCTACGTGCCCACGCCGGGCACGCGCGATCGCACGCCCACCGCGGACGAGATGCGCCGGGAAGATCCGCCGCCGGCCGATCTGCAGCGCGGTGTCGAGACCGACGGCGTCGACGTTCCGTCGGGTGGCGTCTCGCCGCGCTGATCCGGCGCGTTGCCGCACGCACGGCGCGTCCCGGATGCCCCGGTTTCCGTCTGCGCCTGCCGCCGCTGCCGGGCCGTGCCGAACTGCTAAAGTCGACCGGTCCGAATCGAAGGAATGGCCAGTCCGTGAACGCGGTCCTCGAGGGTCCTGCTGCGCGTCCCGATACCCCAGAGGACCGCATCGTCGCGCGGTTGCGCGCGCTCGGTCGGCTCAAGGAGGTCGACCTGGCCCGCGCGCAACGCCTGCACGCGGAAGCCGGCGGCAGCCTGCTGGGTCTGCTCGGGCGTCTGGGCCTGGTCTCGGAACGTGACCACGCCGAAGCCTGCGCCGCCGAACTCGATCTGCCACTGGTCGCGGCCAAGTCGGTGCCCGAGGACCCGCCGGAACTCGTCGACGGCGCGCAGCCGTTGTCGGTGCGCTTCCTGCGCCAGTTCCATCTGCTGCCCATCGGCGAGAGCCGGGGCCGGCTGCGCGTGTGGATGTCCGACCCCTACGACGCGTATGCGCTGGATGCGGTACGTCTGGCGACCGGCTGCGACATCGCGCCGACCGTCGGGCTGCGTTCTGAAATCGACGATCTGATCGAGCGCTGGTACGGCCAGGGGCGCAGCGCGATGGGCACGATCATCGAATCGGCCGACGGCGAGGGCGGCGGCGACGTCGACGACGTCGAACACCTGCGCGATCTCGCCTCCGAGGCGCCGGTGATCCGGCTGGTGAATCTGGTGATCCAGCGCGCCGTCGAACTGCGCGCGTCCGATATCCACATCGAGCCTTTCGAGAACCGCCTCAAGGTGCGCTACCGCGTCGACGGCGTGCTGATCGACGGCGAAAGTCCACCGGTGAATCTGACCGCCGCGGTGATCAGCCGCATCAAGATCATGGCGCGGCTCAACATCGCCGAGCGCCGCCTGCCGCAGGACGGCCGCATCATGCTGCGCGTGCAGGGCAAGGAGCTTGACCTGCGCGTGAGCACCGTGCCGACCGCGCACGGCGAGAGCGTGGTCATGCGACTGCTCGACCGCGAGACGGTGGTGTTCGACTTCTACCGGCTCGGTTTCACCGACGAATTCCTGCCGCAGTTCAACAAGGTGCTCGACCAGCCGCACGGCATCCTGCTCGTCACCGGTCCCACCGGCTCGGGCAAGACGACGACGCTCTACACCGCGCTGTCGCAGCTCAATACGCCCGACGTCAAGATCATCACCGTCGAGGATCCGGTCGAGTACCAGATCGAAGGCATCAACCAGATCCAGGCCAAACCGCAGATCGGCCTCGATTTCGCGCACGCGCTGCGCTCGATCGTGCGTCAGGACCCGGACGTCATCATGATCGGCGAAATGCGCGACCTGGAAACCGCGCGCATCGCGATCCAGTCCGCGCTGACCGGCCACCTCGTGCTCAGCACGCTGCATACGAACAACGCCGCCGGCGGCATCACCCGCATGCTCGACATGGGCGTCGAGGACTACCTGCTGACGTCGACGATCAACGGCATCCTCGCCCAGCGCCTGGTGCGCAAGCTCGAGCCGACGCATGCGGTGCGCTACGCCGCCTCGCCGGAGGAGATCGCACGCTTCGAGTTGCGGCGTTTCCAGCCCGAAGGCGAGATCGTCCTGTATCGCCCGGGCGCCTCCGCCATCGCGCCGACCGGGTATCTCGGGCGCACCACCATCGTCGAGTTCCTGGTCATGAACGACGCCCTGCGCCGCGCGGTGATGCGTCATGCCGGCATGGGTGAACTCGAACAGCTGGCGCGCGAATCGGGCATGCGCACGATGTACGAGGACGGCATCCTCAAGGCGCTGCGCGGCGAGACGACGATCGAGGAAGTGCTGCGGGTGACGGAGGACGCGTGATGGGCAAGGTACGCGTCGACAGCTTCGCGGTGTCCATCGACGGCTTCGCCGCCGGCGCAGGCCAGTCGCTCGACGCGCCGCTCGGCGCGGGCGGCACGGCCCTGCACGACTGGTTCCGTCCCACCCGGACCTTCCAGCGCAACGTGCTCGGCAACGCGCAAGGCGAGTCCGGCGTGGACGACGATTTCGCGGCGCGTGGGTTCGACGGCGTCGGCGCATGGATCCTCGGCCGCAACATGTTCAGTCCGTCGCGCGGCGCCTGGCCCGACGACGGCTGGCGCGGCTGGTGGGGCGACGAGCCGCCGTACCACTGCGAGGTGTTCGTGCTCACGCATCACGCCAGAGCGCCGCTGGCGATGGCCGGCGGCACCACCTTCCACTTCGTCACCGAAGGTCACGAAGCGGCGCTGGCACTGGCCCGGCAGGCAGCGGGCGGCGCCGACGTGCGGATCGGTGGCGGCGCCACGACCGTGCGCCAGTACCTGCAGTCCGGCCTGATCGACAGCCTGCATCTGGCCGTCGCGCCGGTGTTGCTCGGCCAGGGCGAATCGCTGTTCGCGGGACTGGATCTGCCCGCGCTCGGATACCAGGCGACACGTGGTGTGCCCGGCACGCGCGCGTTGCACGTACTGATCGAACGGACGGCCTGAGCGTGCCTCTCTACCGTTACAAGGCGCTCAACACCCGCGGTGAAGTCCTCGACGGCACGATGGAGGCCGCCAGCGAGGCGGACGTCGCATTGCGCCTGCAGGAACAGGGGCACCTGCCGGTCGAGGCGCGGCCGGCGAGCGAGGCCCGCGCGGTCGAGGACTGGAAGGCGCTGTTCAAGCCCAGGCCGTTCTCGGGCCAACGCCTGGTCCAGTTCACCCAGCAGCTCGCGACCCTGCTCAACGCGGGTCAGCCGCTCGACCGCGCGCTGACGATCCTGCTCGACCTGCCCGAGGAACCCGACGCCCGGCGCACGATCACCGAGCTGCGCGATGCGGTGCGCAGCGGCGTGTCGCTGTCGACCGCGCTCGAACGCCAGCACGGCACGTTCTCCCGGCTGTACGTGAACATGGTGCGCGCGGGCGAGGCCGGCGGCAGCCTCGAGGACACGCTGACGCGCCTGGCCGAGTATCTCGAAAGTGCGCGCGTGCTGCGCGGGCGCGTGGTCAATGCGCTGATCTATCCGGCAATCCTGATCGTCATGGTCGGCGCGTCGCTGCTGTTCCTGCTCGGCTACGTGGTGCCGCAGTTCGCGGCGATGTACGAAAGCCTCGATGCCGAGCTGCCGGTGTTCACGCAGATCGTGCTCGGGCTGGGCGAGTTCGTCCGCGACTGGTGGATCCTGCTGGTCGTCGTGCCGGCGGTCGCGGCCTATGCCTTCGTGCTGAAACTGCGCGACGCACGCTTCCGGCTGCGTTTCGACGGCTGGCTGCTGCAGCGCAAGATCGTCGGGCCGCTGGCGGCGCGCATCGAGACCGCGCGGCTCGCGCGCACGCTCGGGACCCTGCTGCGCAACGGCGTGCCGCTGATCTCGGCGCTCGGCATCGGCCGCAAGGTGCTGGGCAATCTGGCGCTGTCGGCGGACGTCGAAGCCGCCGAGAGCGAGGTCAAGAACGGTGTGGGCCTGTCGACCGCGCTGGGCCGCGGCAAGCGCTTTCCCAGACTGGCCATCCAGATGATCCAGGTCGGCGAGGAGTCGGGCGCGCTCGACGCGATGCTGCTGCGCACCGCCGACACCTTCGACCAGCAGACCGGGACCGCACTCGACCGCATGCTCGCCGCGCTGGTGCCCGCCATCACGATGCTGCTCGCGCTGGTGGTGATGGTGGTGATCCTGGCGGTGCTGGTGCCGATCTACGACCTGACCAGCGTCATCGGCTAGGTTCAGCCGCCGCCGGGCATACAATGCGGGCAGGATTCGTGAACGAGGCAGTTTCGATGCAGCACATCCGCAGGTCGCGTCCCCTCGGCAGCCCGCGCAGCGCGCAGGGCGGTTTCAGCCTGATCGAGATCATCCTGGTCGTGGTGCTGATCGGCGGCATCGTCGCGTTCGCGGCGACCCGCATCCTCGGCGGCGGCGACCGCGCCCGCGTCAATCTGGCGAAGGCGCAGGTGCAGACGCTCGCCGAAAAGGTCCACCAGTACGAGATGGACACCGGCAGCCTGCCCAATGCGCTCGGCGACCTCGTCACGCAGCCTGGCGGTGCCAGCGGCTGGCTCGGCCCGTATGCGAAGGACGCCGAACTGCGCGATCCCTGGAACACGCCCTACGAGTACAGCGCGCCGGGCGCCAGCCAGCCCTTCGACATCGTCAGCTACGGCGCCGACCGCAAGCCGGGCGGCGACAGCGTCAACGCCGACATCCGCTACGAATAAGCCGGGGCCGCGGCGCTTCGGGCGCGGCCGATGGTGCTAGATTCCGGGGCTGCATCGCCTCACGGATTCTCGTCGCGCCAGATGTCGTCCCGCCTCGCCAGGGTCCGCGGTTTCTCGCTGCTGGAAATGCTGCTGGTCGTCGGCCTGATCGCCGCGGCCGGGGTGCTTGCCGCCGCCGCGATGACGGGCGGATTCGATCGCATCGCGCTGCAGTCGACGGCCAAGACCATCGCCGCACAACTGCGCTACACGCGGGCGCAGGCGATCGCGACCGGCGAGCCACAGCGTTTCGTGCTCGATCCGCAGGCGCGCACCTGGCAGGCGCCGAACGGCCGTCACGGCACGATTCCCGACACGCTGCGGATCGAGTTCACCGGTGCGCGCGAACTGCAGGCCAGCGAGACCGGAGGCGTGATCCAGTTCTTCGCCGATGGTGCAGCGACCGGGGGCCGGGTGCGGGTGCTGCTGCGCGACGCGGCCTGGCAGGTCGACGTGGCCTGGCTGACCGGCGAAGTGCGACTCAAGCGCGGCGTCGCAGACGAATGAACGCATCGCGCCAGCGCGGCTACACCCTGATCGAGGTCATCGTGGCCTTCGCCGTGCTGGGCGTCGCGCTGCTGCTGCTGCTGGGCACGCTGTCGAACGGCACGCGCCAGGTCCGCTGGGCGGCCGACTCGGGCCGCGCCGCGCTGCATGCGCAGTCTCTGCTCGACGGCCTCGGCATCGAGGCGCCGGTCGCGCCCGGCCGCACGGACGGCACGTTCGAGGACGGCCGTTACCGCTGGACGCTGGAGATCACGCGTTACGCCGATCCCGAACTGCCGCCGGCCCTGGTCGATCCGGCCGGCCAGCAGCTGTTCGAGATCGCGCTGGACGTGGACTGGGGCGAACGCGGTCCGCGCGAGCGCCTGCAGGTGCACGCGCTGCGCCTGCGTACGCCCGATCCGGTTGGACCGCCGCTGCCATGAGGCCGGTACGCGGTTTCACCCTCATCGAGGTCCTGCTGGCCACCGTCCTGCTGGCGGCGGGCCTCGCGCTCGCGCTGACGACACTGCGCGCGGCCACCGCCACCGTCGACCGCGGCGAGGCGCTCGCCCAGCGCAGCGAGCGCATCCGCGCCGTGGAAGGCTTCCTGCGCCGGCGCATCGCGTCCGCGCAGCAGATCGCGTTCCAGACCGATGCGGACACCGGCGGGATCTCGCAGTTCGTCGGCGAGCCGCACCGGCTGCGCTTCGTGGCCGACCTGCCGAACTACCTCGGCCAGGGTGGGCCGCACCTGCACGACATCGCCGTCGACGACGCGGGCCGGGCGCACCGGCTCACGGCCGCGTTCGGCATGGTGATGACCGGGCGCACCATCGAGCCGGACGCGCCGCGTCCCCCCGAAACCCTGGTCGACGACCTGGTCGAACTGCGGCTGCGTTACCGCGGTTTCGACGACACCGGCGCGCTCGGCGGCTGGCAGGAACGCTGGGGCCCGGCGTCGCTGCCCTTGCAGGTCGAAGTGGTGATCGAGACCGAGCGCGACGGCGTCTGGCCCACGCTCGTGGTGACGCTGCCGCAGGGGACCGGCCAGGCCACGACCGCGGTGCCGCTGCCGTGAGCCTGCACTCACAACGCGGCGCGGCACTGCTGCTGGTGCTGTGGCTGATCACGCTGCTGGCCGCGCTGGTCGGTGCCTTCGCGCTGACCGCGCGCATCGAGCAGCAGCAGGGGCGGGTGCTGTATCGCGGCGTCGCCGCCGACCAGGCGGCGCGCGCCGGGCTCGAATACGCGCTGACGCGCCTGGCGATGCAGGATCCCGCGCTGCAGTGGCAGGCCGACGGTCGCCCCTATGCCTGGCGCTTCCACGATGTCGCGGTGGACGTGCGCATCGTCGACGAGACCGGCAAGGTCGATCTGAACGCCGCCGACATCACGCTGCTGGCCGCCCTGCTGCAGGCGACCGGTGCCGCGCCGGAGGTCGCCACGCAGGTCGCCGGCGCGATCGCCGACTGGCGCGACGGCGACGACTTCGTGCAGATCACCGGCGGCGCCGAGGCCGCCGATTACGCGAGCGCCGGACGTCCCTACGGCGCCAAGAACGCGCCTTTCGAAAGCGTGGCCGAAGTGGAGCAGGTGCTGGGCATGACGCCCGCACTCTACGAGGCCGTCGCGCCGTACCTGACCATCTACAGCCGCCTGCCGGCGCCCGACCCGCAGTTCGCCGCCGCGCCGGTGCTGCAGGCGATGGGCGTGGACGCCGACCCGATCCTTGCCGCTCGCGAGGCGACCGCGGCGCAACTGGCCGGCGCGGTGCTGGGGAGCGGCAGCGGCACGTATAGTATCGAGAGCCTGGCGCGGCTTTCCGAGGGGCGGACCGCGCGGCTGAGAGCAGTGGTCAGGACCGGCGGTGGCGCCGTACCGGGCACGGCGTACAGCGTGCTGCGTTGGGAGGAGGGAGCGTCACCACGATGATGTCCGCAACACCCGCATCCCCGGGCGAGACCGCGTCCGGCGCCCGACGATGGCGCATCGATGGCCGCACCTCGCTGCGCCTGCGCAGCTTCCTGTCCTGGTGGGGCGCGTCGCTCGCGGCGTGGCTGCCGGCGCGCGTGCGCGAAGTCTTCGGGCTGGCCAGTCGTCGCCTGCTGCTGGTGCCCGCCGGCACCGACATCGCATTGCGGGCACAGGACGCCGATGGCGTGCGCGAGATCGCGCTGGTGCCGCGTTCGGGCCTGGATGGCGATGCGATCGATCCGCTGGCGGCCATCCTGGCGTCGCGCACGGTCGATCTGCCGCGCTGGCTGCTGTTGCCCGCGCAGGCCGGCCTGCGTCGCGAGATGACCCTGCCCGAGGCCGCGGCCGACCGCCTGCACGACGTCCTCGGCTTCGAGATCGACCGGCAGACGCCGTTCGCCGCGGCGGACGTGCGCTACGACCATCGCGTCCTCGGTCGTCGCGGCGACGGCCAGATCGACGTGGAACTGGTCGTGGTGCCGCGCGCGGCGATCGACGCGCAGCTGGCCGCACTGGGACCGCTCGCGCCCCTGCTCGCGGGCATCGACCTCGACGGCGGGGCCGGTCCCCTGGGCGTCAACCTCATCGACGATGCGCGCCGGCGGCGGCGCGAGGATCCGCAACGCCGCATCCAGGCACTGATCGCCGGGATCGCGATCGTGCTGACCGCGTTCGGGCTGTGGCAGATGCGCGAGAACCGGACCGCCGCGGCCGATGCGCTCGAGGCGCGCGTCGCGTCGGAGGCCACGCGCGCCCGCGCGGCATCCGCCCAGCGCCAGCAGCTCACCGACCTGCGCGAGGGCATGGCGTTCCTGCAGCAGCAGCGCGCCGCGCGACCGCTCACCGTCGCCGTGCTCGACGAACTGGCGCGCCGGCTGCCCGATTCCACATCGCTGGAGAAGGCGGCCATCGAGGGTGACCGCGTGCTGCTGATCGGCCTGAGTACCGAAGCGTCCGCGCTCGTCGGGCAGCTGTCGGGCTCGTCGCTGTGGCGCGCGCCCGCACTCGCCGGCGCCCTGCAGAACGATCCACGCACGCGCGCCGACCGCTTCACCCTGACCGCCGAGCTGGTGCCGCCCCCGCCGGCGGCCGCGCCGGCCCCGGCATCCATGCCGCAGGAGGGCGCGCGTGCGAACAGTGCCCGATAGAGCCGTCTCGACCCGTGACCGCTGGCTGGCGCTCGCGCTGCTGGTGGGCGTCCTGCTGCTCGGCTACCTGCTGCTGATCCATCCGTGGTGGACGCAGCCGATGCGCGCGCTGGGATCGCGCATCGAGACGCTGCAGGCACGCGAGCTGCGCATCCGCCGCGAGCTGGAACAGGCGCCGCAGGTCCGCGCCGAACTCGAGCGCGCGCGCGCGGCGATGGCGGACACGCCCGGCTTCATGCCCCAGGCCGGTGTGGAACTCGCGACCGCGGCGCTGGTGCAGCGCCTGGAAAGCGCGGTGCTCGAGGCCAGTCCGGGCAACCGCAGCTGCGCCATCAGCAACCGTTCGCCGATCGCCGGCCAGCGCAGCGACAAGTACCCGCGTGCGACCGTGCAGGTACGCCTGCGTTGTGGCAACCGCGAACTGGCCGCCGTGCTCTATTCGCTCGAGACCGGCACGCCGCGCCTGTTCGTCGACAACCTCAACATCCTCAGCCAGCGGCACCAGCTCGCCGCCGGCGAAAGCAGCGGCGGCGTGGACGTGAGTTTCGATCTGTCGGGCTACGTGCTGCCGCCCGCCGGCACCACGCCGGCGCGCCCCGCCGCACGCGGCGCGCAAGCCGCGGCGGCCGCAGGAGCGTCCGATGCGGGTTGACGCGACCAATGCACGCACCTTGCTGGTGGCCGCCGTCGGCGGCTGGGCGCTGGTGTTCACCGTCCTGGCGCTGGCCGGGCTCGGTGGCCGCATCGGCACGCTCGAGGACGACGGCAGTGCCGCAGCGGTCGTCGGCACCGCGCCGCCGGCGCCTCCGCCCGCACCGCCACTGGCGGCATTCGACGAGATCGCCGCGCGCCCGCTGTTCACCAGTGACCGCCGTCCGCAGCCGTTCTTCATCGATCCCCAGGACGAGGGCGAGGGTGGCGGCAACGGGTTCGACTACGTGTTGACGAGCGTGCTGCGCACGCCGGACTTCGCGCTGGCGATCCTGCAACCCAGCGGTGGCGGCGACTCGATCCGGCTGAAGATCGGCGAGGCGCCCCCGGAAGCGTCGAACTGGCGGCTCGACTCGGTCGACACGCGCAGCGTGGTGTTCAACACGCCCGAAGGCCCGCGCACGCTCGAACTGCGCGTGTTCGACGGTACCGGCGGTCAGCCGCCGACGCCGATGACGCCGTCGCCGTCCCCCGATGGACGTCCCGCCGCGCAGGCGGCCTCGCGCCCACCGCCGGCGCCGGGTGCGGGCGAGGCGCAGCAGGCCGGGGCGCGCGCTGCACCGGGCGGTGCGCCGACGCAGCCCGGCGGCGCCACGCCGCGTGCCGGCGCCGGGTCAGCGGTCCAATCGGGCGCACAGGGCGTCAGCGCGACCGCCGAGGCCGGACCCGCGGCCGGTCCGTCCGAGGCGCAGGTCGAAGCGATCCGTCGACGCATCGAGGAACGGCGCGCGCGCCTGCGCCAGCAACAACAAGAACAGCAGTCCAACTCCCCGACCCAATAGATCCGTCGATGAAGCCATCCATGACGCCAGCCCTCCATCTCCGTGCCATCGCCATCGGCACCGGTCTCGCGCTGCTCGCCGGCTGCGCCACCGCGCCGACCGCGTCGATGCGCCGCGATGCCGATCTGCGCCAGGGCGTGGCCGCCGGCGACACCGACGGTGCGTCGGCGACCGACGCGCGCACGCAGCCACTGCTCGCCGACGAGGAGCGTCCGCAGCCGCAGATCCGCCGTGGCAGCGGCACCGTACTCAACCAGCGTGCGGCCTCCGCGGCCGCACCGTCGCTGGGCGGCACCACCGGGCAGGCCTCGTTCAATTTCGAGGGCGAGTCCGTGCACGCGGTGGCCAAGGCCATCCTCGGCGACATGCTCGGCCAGAATTACGTCATCGCGCCGGAAGTGCAGGGCACGGTGACGCTGGCGACGCCGCAACCGGTGAGTCCGGCGCAGGCGCTGAGCCTGCTGGAAATGGTGCTGGGCTGGAACAACGCCCGCATGATCTACGCCGACGGCCGCTACAACATCGTCGCCGCCGACACCGCGCTGGCCACCGGCACCGTCGCGCCGCGGACCGGCGGCGCCGTGGCCGCGCGCGGCTTCGAGGTGCGCACCGTGCCGCTGCGCTACATCTCGGCGACCGAGATGGAAAAGGTGCTCGAGCCCTACGCGCGCCCCAATGCCATCGTCAGCGCCGACAACGCGCGCAACGTCATCACCATTTCGGGCAGCCGCTCGGAACTCGAGAACTATCTGCGCACGATCGAGATCTTCGACGTCGACTGGCTGTCGGGCATGTCGGTCGGCGTGTTCCCGCTGCAGTCGGGCAAGGCGACGCAGGTCGTGGCCGATCTGGAAAAGGTGTTCGGCCAGGACAGCGAATCGCCGGTGTCGGGCATGTTCCGCTTCATGCCGCTGGAAGGCGCGAACGCGGTGCTGGTGATCACGCCGCAGGCCGATTATCTGGGCGAGATCCAGCAGTGGCTCGAGCGCATCGACAACGCCGGCCAGGAACCCAAACTGTTCTCCTACGAACTGAAGTTCATCAAGGCGCGCGAACTCGCGCAGCGGTTGTCGGAAGTCTTCGGCGGCGGCAGTGGCAGCAGCGGCGGGCAGGATGCCGCCTCGCTGATGCCGGGGCTCACCGGCAACACACTGCGTACGGGCGGCACGGATGGCAGCTCGGGTTTCGACAGCGGCAGCAGTGCCGGGCTCGGCAGCAACAACCGCGGCGGCACCTCGGGAATGGGGCGCAGCGGCAGTCGTGGCGGAAGTGGC
>Ga0207841_1000392_pt1 | contig 12287 bp, 16 predicted proteins | sample HigsolmetaGSP18D_FD_184846 | JGI IMG/M metagenome (GOLD analysis project Ga0207841, IMG submission 184846) | High solid enriched microbial communities from the Joint BioEnergy Institute, USA - SP1-8-D (SPAdes) | ecosystem: Engineered > Bioreactor > SSF (Solid state fermentation) > Aerobic >... | reverse complement strand
CATCGGCGCTGCGTACTGGTTCACCAGCTCGACATCGTTCGCGAACCCCGCGGTCACGGTCGCCCGCATCTTCACCGACACCTTCGCCGGAATCGCCCCGGCATCCGCCGTGCCGTTCATCCTGGCGCAACTCGTCGGCGCCTCCATCGGGCTCGGCCTCCTCCTCGTCCTCCAGCCGACAGCCACACGCGCAGCCGGCCGTGCCGTCATCCCCACCGAACCCGAAACCACCCCGCAGGAGCACTCATGACCGAGACCACCAAGCCCGCCGTCCTCTTCGTCTGCGTCCACAACGCCGGCCGATCGCAGATGGCGGCCGGATACCTCCGCGCGATCGCCGGAGACCGCATCGACGTGTTCTCTGCCGGGAGTGAGCCCGGCAACGCCGTGAACCCGAACGCCGTCGCCGTCATGGCGGAGGAAGGCATCGACCTCGCCGGTGCCGTCCCCCAGATCCTGACCACCGACGCCGTGCGTCAGGCCGACGTCGTGATCACGATGGGATGCGGCGACGCCTGCCCGATCTTCCCCGGTAAGCGCTACGAGGACTGGGAACTCACCGACCCCGCCGGGCAGCCCCTCGACGTCGTCCGTGAGGTCCGCGACGACATCCGCGGGCGGGTCGAAGGACTCGTCGCCAGCCTGCTCTAGGTTTTCGCGCCACGCCATCGTCGCGGGCGCTGACGGTGAGTTGCCGGGTCATCGCTCTCAGTCGCGGCCTGATCCACCTTCTTCCATCCAGTCGCTTACTCGCGCGCTCTCGTCACTCAGGTCGCCTGCATCTGGCGGCGTGAATGCGATCGATTCGGCTAGCACTGCAACCGCGGCGGCGCGCGCCTTTTCCTGATGCGACGCGTCCTGGAACCGGTGGGCGTCGGCGTTTCGCTGGATCGCCAGATGAGTGTCGATGTCGCCCAGGCGCTGTGCGATCACGGAGGCGAGTCCATCACGGAGCTCTTCGAGATTGGTGTTGTGGATCTCAAGCCGACGGTCGGACACCCGCAGTTCCGCGGTCGAGTACCCGTGCGCGGACAGCTGCGCGCGAGTCTCGTTGCCTTGAATATCGGCTACCTCATCCGGCTCCACCCTGCGGGTGAAGACAGCTTCGACGGTGTATCGGTCGGGTGCATCGACGGTCATCAGCTCCGACGGGAGGGTGGTGACCAGGATCGACCGGAGGCCCAACAATGCGGGGCCACTGCCCGCGCTCTTCACTTTTGCATTCATGAACCGACGTTACGCCTCCGGCCTGGGCGTCGCACAGAAACCGTCGGCTGCCCCGGCCTGTCGCTGGAGCGGGGACCTCGCCAGGCGCGCACTGGGGGTTGCGTCGGCCTCAGAAGACGAGGTCCCCTCTCAAACGGTCGTGCAGAAAAACAGGATCCCCTCACAATCACCCCCCAGGTGAGTGCAAGGGGATCCACCCATCTCCAAAACACGAGGATCAAAAGATCTGCGGTGCTGGCGGGGCTTCTCCAACCGGGCGGGCCCCCCGACCGCCCTCATTGCTGACAGTGTCACGGATCCCCGCGCACCGATAGGGGGGTAGCCGGATACCACCCGGCCGGACACTTCGGGGGCGTTGGTCAGATGACGTCGGCGGCCGCTTCGGCGCGATGGTCATCCGGCGGCTCGGACACGAGGTAGAGCCCGCTGGTCGCGTCGGCAAGGCGCGCGAGCTTGCTCAACCACGCCCTGTTGATGGTCGGCGCGCGGCTACCGCGGTACGTGAAGCTGAGCTTCGAGTCGGAGTGGATCCAGACCGCTCGTCGGCCGTCATCCATGCTGAGGTCCTCGCGCCAGGTGAAGAAGAACGGCTCGCCACGTTTCAACTTGTTCCCGATCACGATCTGCAAATGCGCGAGCGCGCGATCTTCGATGTCGGTCTTCGCGTTGGTGCTGTAGTTGAAGCGCCCCATGGTGGTGACCTTCCCTTAACCGGACGCATCCCATCAGACACACTGCTGAGCAGTGCTGCGGATCCAACATGCTGGTGCCCCACTCTGCAGGTTCCTCGCGTCACGCCGATCGGGCGAGGGGTTGCGCGCCACACGACAACGTGATGGTCGGCGGCTGGCAGATCGAGATGTACGACTGATCCGGCGAGGTGGTTCCAGATGCCTGTGATGCCGGCGGCGCGTGCGATCGTGCTGTGGCTCGACTCGATAGTCTTGCGGCACATGGCGAACGGCTTCCCGCCGGTACGGCAGGCCACCCGGCTGCACGCGCCGTTCCGTTCGGTTCGGTTCAGCGGGCACGCTGGCCGCGAGGGGTCGTCAGATGGGGCAGACGTGCACGGCAGGCAGGTAGCGGCTCGCTGCGCTGATTCGCCCCGCGGCGGTCTGCGGTTCAGATCGGTGAGGGAATGACGGTCAGCGAAACCGTCGCGAAAGGGACGGCGTCGCTCGTCGTCTTCGCCGCGGCGCTCGTCGTCACGATGGCGGGGTCGTGGGTGCCCTCGTTCTGGTACGACGAGGCCGCCACACTGCAGCTCGCACGGCTGCCGCTGCCGGAGTTCTTCGGCTTCGTGATGCAGCGGGATGCCGTCCACGGGCTGTACGCGTTCATCATGCACGGGTGGATCCAGGTCTTCGGAGAATCCGAGTTCTCGGTTCGGTTCCCCTCTGCGCTCGCCGTCGCGGTCGGGGCGACCGGTGTGTTCCATCTCGGCCGTCGGTGGTTCGGGGTGGCCCCCGGCATCCTGGCGGTGGTGGTCTTCGTCGTCCTCCCGAGGATGACGACGCAGGGCATCGAGGCGCGGTCGTATGCGATGGCTACCGCCCTGCTGGTCGTCGCCGCTGTGCTCGTCGCGCGGGCGCGTGAGCGCCGTGGCTGGGCGCCGTGGATCGCTGTCACGGCGGCTGCCACGGCGTCGGTGTGGATGTTCGCGTATGGCCTGTTCGTGCTTCCCGCGCTCGCGCTGCTCGCGGACGACCCCACCCTTGCGAGGCGCACGCGGGTCCTCCGGGCTTCGGCCGCGCTGGTCGTTCCCGGATTGCTCGCTGTGCCCCTCGTGCTCACGATGATTCCGCAACGCGGTCAGGTGGCGTGGTTGTCCGGGCAGGACGTCAACCTCTACACCGTGCTGATAGAGCCGATGTTCGGCTCGGCGTTCTGGATGGTGATCGGGTTGGCGCTGCTGGTCGCGGTGGCGGTGCGAGCGGGGTGGCGGGTCACGCTGTCGCGCCCCGTGGTATCGCTCCTCGTCTGGCTGTTGCTGCCCGGCACCGTGCTCGTGACGCTGTCGCTCGCGGGGACGCCGGTGTTCACTCCGCGCTACCTGACCGTCTCTGCGCCTGCACTCGCGCTCTTGGTCGGCTCGCTTCTGGGGGGCGCACGTCGCCGGACCCTCGTCGCTGCGAGCGTCCTCATCTGCATGCTCACGGTGCCGCATTACGTCGCATCGCGGTTGCCGATGGCGAAACCCGGGGGCATCGACCTTCGCGCCGCGGCATCCTTCATCGCGTCGCACGCCCGACCGGGCGACGCCATCCTGCTGGAGGCTGCAGGCCCGGCGGGAACCCGGCCACGCGTCGCCATCGCCGCCTACCCAGACGCCTTCGCAGGCCTCCGGGACATCGCGTTCGCATCGAGCTACGTCGGAACCGGCACCTACTCAGACTCCCTCGTCGATCCGAAGTTCACTGAGGTTCCCGGCGATGCCGACATCTGGGTCGTCACGAGAGATGGGTCGACGTTCGCGCAGCAACTGGCCGAGAACGGATACGCTCCGGCATCCGTTCGAGACGTCGGTGGTCTGACGGTGGGCGAGTGGCGCCGGGATGACGCGCGCTGAGCGGAAGGTCAGAACGGCAGGTCGCGTGACCCCGGCGGGGCGATGAGGATGCCGGTGATCTTGCCGGAACCGTTGTAGGCGACGCGTCCAATCCACTCGCCGGCCTCATGCTGGAGGGTCACCTGCACGATCGCTCCCGTGCTCAGATGCCGGTTGGCGAGCTTGGCCAGCGGTGTGCTGCCGTCGGCCGTCCGCACCGTCGCCTCGACACACGCGTCGAGGCGACCGGATTCGCCCCGGACCTCATCCCACACGCCCATCAGCTTGCGTTTGGTCAGCGCGCGGCCGCAGGTATACGTCATGTGCGCCCGCACCGCCTCGTAGTCGCCGGCGTCCAGGTGCGCGAACACCTCGCTGGTCCGATCCGTCAGGTCTATCCCCGGTGCTGCCATCGTTTCCCCCTCGCCCTTGGCGCCGAATCGCTTGAAGGCCGCCTGTCGGCTGACCCCGAGCGCATCACCGATCTCCTGCCACGAGACGTCGTGAGAACGCGCCGTGGAAACCACCTCCTGCAAGCGCTCGCGCGAACGTCGCACCAACTCGTCGGCGTGACGGATGCCCCGAACCTCACCACCCGAATCGGGAGGGGCGCCTGCTCCGGCGGCCTCCACGAGTGAGGCGAGCTCGGCAAGCGACATGTCGCTCGTGGATGATCCGGCCATGGGGCGAGCGTACGAGCGAAGATCGTGAGTGTCAACCAAAGGGTGACATCACGCAATGCGACGGCGTGACACACTCACGCTGGCGGGCTGGTTGGCTCGATTCGATTGAGAGGATCATCGATGGCGGATGACGCCGGTTCCGATGACGAGCGCTGGCTCACCATCAACGGGCGGCGGTGGCGGCGCACCGATCCGTCCTTGCCCGCAGACCTCGTGGCGGCGCTGACCTCCCACCTCGGGCGCGGTCGATCAGGTGTGCGCCGCGCGCAGGGCGATCCGGACGCCACGTCAGCGTCACGCCGACGAGTCGACCTCGCCAAGCACGGGCTCGGCGAGCGGGGCCCGTACTGGTGGGACGAGCCGGAGGACGAGCGCCTCCGCAGAGCGAGGCAGGCGCTCGCCGAGTTGGAGGAACTCGAGGACTGAGAAGCTCAGCCAGAAAGAGATTTCGATAGGCGGTTTCGGTGCCTGCGATCCCTCTTCTTTCGTTATCTGAACGCGCGCACTCTCGGATCAGACGGGTCCCCGTCGTGAGAACCCTTCGCGACGGGGAGGTAGTCGAAGGGTGAGTGGCCCGTCACCAGCGCCGGGACACCGATCATCGGGAGATTCTCTGCGATACCGATCGATTCGAGCTCGGTGAGTATCACTCTCACGGCGCGGATAACAACGTGGCCCCGTGCTCGTGGGTGATCAGCCGCGAGACGATCAGTAGTTCACGACTCGTCACGGAAGTCGGAGATCGTGCGTCTCTCGAGGCGCGGTTCATCGAAGACAACGTCGCAGCCTTCGCTCTGGGGCGACTGGGCCTCGAATCCAACCTCGAGCGGCTTGTGCGCGCTGGGGAGCGAGAATGCGCGGATCAGCTCCCACCGTTCGCCGTCCAAGGACGCATGGAAGGCGAAGACGGTCCCCTTCCGAGACACGCGCAGGTGCACGTGATCACCATCGACGGTGAAGGCGTTGGCGTCGTCGGACACGCGATTGTTGACGACGCTGACGATCATGCCCTGCCCGCGTGGAGAGAACTCGAAGCAGAGCTTCGCCCACGTCTCACGATCGTGGCGCAGGAAAAGTACGCCGGCATCGAATGTGCCCGCGAAGCGCACGCGAACCCGCGCGCTGAGCTGGAAGTCGCCGGCGGGAGCGTCGGTGAGAAGTGTTGCGGCGTTGTGCAGCGTCGAAGAGGTGACCTGGCCGCCGTCGTTGCCGCCTGGGTCGGTGAAGATGTCCGTGCCCGGAATGCTGGATACACGGATGCTGCCCGAGACAGGATCTACCGACCAGCGGTCGTCGGGGAACGGCCGAAATGGGGTCTCGATGGTGGGGATGTATACCGTCATGCGATCACAGTATCGAAAAACCGTGCACATGCACGGTTTACAGGGCCATGGTCACCACTGCCTGGAAAGCAGCGCCTTCCGTGGTGCGCACCCGAGCAATGCGGCAGGGCCCAGCATGAAGACTGCTGAGAGGCATGCCGGAAACACCGGGGACGGCCTACGGTGCCTCCGCGATGAGAGTCGCCCAGGCGCCGGCCAAGGTGTCGTCGTTTGACTGGATTTCGACGGAGACGGCTTCCGCTGCGGTATCGAATGTGAGCCCGGTCACCTCGCCGGGGCTCTCACAACCTTCCGCCCTCGCCACCATTCCGCTTGAAGAACCGATGGCTTTGAAGGTGACGCTGGCCTCCGCCGGGGTGCAGTCACCGGAGCGTGTAACGGACCCCTCGATCGGCTTCGCCCTGCGACATGTTGAGGCGATATGCACTGTTTTCGCCGCCCTGCGAGCGCGCGCGCTACCTCGCCGGTCACCTTCCCGGGCACCTCATAGTCGGGGTCGACAATCTTGAGCGCCACGAACGGAGAGTCATCGACGCCCGCCTCGGTGATCGATGGGCTTGGAGAGGGCGAGCGCTCAAGACCGACTGTCGAGATGCAACCGGACATCAGTAACGCCGCCGATATGAGTACGAGGAAGCTCGGTGCGCGCCGCACCATGAAGCCCAGAGCCGGCCGGAAAGGATCGTTTTCGGCGGGTTCCGGTTGCGTAGCCTTCGAACATGAACAAGCCACTTCTGATTCAAGTCGCGGTTCTGTTCCCGTTGGTCGGAGTGGCGTCCATTCTGTTCGCGCTGGGGTGGTGGATCCCGGCCGTCGCCGCGTCAGTTGCGGTGATCGCTGCTTCGATATGGGTGAGACGAGCAGTCGTGGATATGCACGTGGATGAGGCCCTCGCCGCGCCTGAGCAGGATGTAGATACAGCCGACCAAGGCGAGCACGAGGGCGAGTCGCGGCTCGACCGATAACGATCGTTTGCGGCTCGTGCGCCCGAGATGCCGAACTGGACGCGCCACAAACGGCACCCGCTACCGGGTTTTGGCAGACCTTTCTGGTGGATCGGCTACCGCGGTAGCGACAGTATCGCCAGTGTCCCGACTACGCCGACCACGGTAGCGATCAACATCAACCAGCCTCTTCTGGTCGACGCGGTGCTGAGGGGACGCCGGTCATCCTCGATGCCCAACCGGGTCCTGATCTCCGCTGCTTCCTTATCGAGTGCTTCGCGGTGGTCGATGTGGCCGTAATCGGGCGTGCCAGCCACCCACGCGAGGTTAAGGAGTTCTTCGCGGATCTGTTGCAGTCGGGCGTGGTCGCGCTTGGAAGCATCATCAGCTGTCATCTGAAGGAGCGCCCTTGCCCCGCCCCTTCCTGAGTTGTTGTCCGCCGATGATGGTGCCGAGAGCGCCGAGCACGGCGAGTCCTATCCCCGCGGGTGGCCCCGGGAGGTCTGAAGCGATTGCGAATATGGCGAGTGCGGTACCTCCGAGGAAAGTGAGGAGCGACCCAACGAACATGACGAGGTACGGGGCTCTCATGTGGTGCACTCTCCCACGCCCGAGCCCACCTGCTCTATCCCGCGTCGAGAGGGTGCCTCACTTCGGCTTCCGAAGAATGATCACCGCCACGAAGATGACACACACCGCGATTCCTGCCGCCATTAGTGCCCACCCAGGTAATCCGAGTGCTGCAGAGACCCCTACATCCGGTAATCCCTGGCGAATTTGCGGGACGAAGAGGAGAAGCGAGAACAAGACGGCCAACCCCCCGAAGAAGACGATTCCCGCGGTCCTGCCGTTCATAGTTGACTCCTCGCTTCAACCGCATCGGATGGCTCACGACACTATCTCGCTCGCAACGATGCATCGGGCTTAGCTCCGGAGGTCCCAAGCGGCCCGCAACCGCCGGGACGCTCGACGAATCGGTCTCGTCGAACCCGCTTGTAGCTCACCGCATAGCGACCTCTTCGCAGGCCTGCCCTTCGCCCACCGAAAACGATCGTTTTCGACTACCTCGCGCCGAACGTGCGAGAACGCCCGCCGAAAAGGTGGTTCAGAACCTGGTTTCGGCGGGCGTTTTCGGGTGGGTTAGTGGCTGCCGCCGAGGTTGCCGGTGAGGCGTCCGTGGAACGCGGTGGCGGTGTCGTTGAGGCCTTCGATGTGGACGGTCTTGCCGTGGTGTTCGTACTTGGTGACGATCGCGTCGAGGGCGGCGACGGTGGAGGCGTCCCAGACGTGTGAGCGGGTCATGTCGATGATGACTCGTTCGGGGTCGTCGTTGTATTCGAACTGTGTGGTCAGGTCGTTGCTGGACGCGAAGAACAGTTCCCCGTCGACGGCGTAGTACGCGGTGGGGATGGCGGCGGTGTCGTCGACGGTGCGGGTGACGGTGACGAAGTGTGCGACGCGGCGGGCGAACATGATCATCGCGGCGATGACGCCGAGGATGACGCCGATGGCGAGGTTGTGGGTCCAGACGGTCGCGATCACGGTGATGAGCATGACCGCGGTTTCGCTCTTGGGCATCCGCTTGAGGGTGTTCAGGCGGATGCTGTGCCAGTCGAACGTGGCGATCGCGACGACGATCATCACCGCGACGAGCGCGGCCATGGGGATGATGGCGACGACGTCGCCGAGGGCGAGGACCAGGACGAGCAGGAACACGCCGGCGAGGAAGGTGGAGATGCGGGTGCGGGCGCCGGAGGCCTTCACGTTGATCATGGTCTGGCCGATCATTGCGCAGCCGCCCATGCCGCCGAACGCGCCGGAGAGGACGTTCGCGACACCCTGACCCCACGCCTCACGGGTCTTACGGGAGTGAGTGTCAGTGATGTCATCGACGAGCTTCGCGGTCATGAGGGACTCGAGAAGTCCCACAACAGCCATCGCCAGCGCGTACGGGCCGATGATCTGCAGCGTTTCCAGGTTCAGGGGGACGTTCGGGATGAACAGGGCCGGAAGGCTGTCGGGAAGCTGCCCCTGGTCGCCCACGTTCGGGACGAGCCACCCTGTGGCGACGACAACGACGGTGAGCAGCACGATCGCGACAAGTGGTGCCGGGATGATCTTGGTGAACCGGGGCATCACGAACATGATCACCAGACCCACGGCGACCAGCGGGTACACCAGCCACGGAATGTTCTCGCCGAACAGTTGGGGGAACTGCGAGGTGAAGATGAGGATCGCCAGCGCATTCACGAACCCGACCATCACGGAGCGCGGGATGAAGCGCATCAGCTTCGCGACTCCGAGGACGGCGAACACGATCTGGATGAGCCCGCCGAGGAGGACGGTGGCGATGAAGTAGTCCATTCCGTGCTCCCGTGCGACGGGGGCGATGACGAGCGCGATCGCGCCGGTTGCAGCGGTGATCATCGCGGGTCGGCCGCCGAGGAACGCGATCGCGACGGCCATCACGAATGAGGAGAACAACCCGACGCGGGGGTCCACGCCCGCGATGATCGAGAACGCGATCGCCTCGGGGATCAGAGCGAGAGCCACCACAAGGCCCGCGAGGACTTCACGGGTGAGGAGCTTCGGGCTGCGCAGCGCTTGCAGCACGGTCGGTTCGATTCGGTACCGCGCTTTGTTATCGCGCGCAGGGCTGACAGCAGTCAACATGCCTCCATGGGTAGAGCTCTCCCTAGGAGAGCGGTCGATGAGGGTGCGCCCGTGAGCGCGGCGCCGGCTGCCCGACGCGGGAAGAAAGGGGGAGGGGCGGATCGGATCGCACCCCCGGGACAAACGTCACGTAACGTGAGAGTTCAAATGTAACGTAACGTGAGGTTTGCTGTCGAATCGGAAGGGACACGGCCGCGATGGAGGAAGAAACCGCCCGCATAGGTGAGGTCACCGAGCGCACAGAGCTGTCCTCCCGGACCCTGCGTCACTATGACGAAATCGGGCTCGTCACTCCCTCCGCGCGCACCGAGGGCGGGTTCCGGCTCTACACCGAGGCCGATATCGCGCGCATCCTCCTGATCCGTCGGATGAAGCCGCTCGGGTTCACTCTCGACGAGATGCGGGAACTGCTGGACGTTGTCGACGCCCTCGCGGCATCTCCGGACGACGTCGAACTGCGGAAGCGGCTCGACGCGATCCGTGACGAAACCGCAGAGCGGCGAGAGAAGCTCAGCCGACAAGTCGCCATGGCCGACGAGTTCATGGAGCAACTCTCACAAGTCTGAGTCCAGGGCCGGCGGTTTGCCTCAGTCCTCGAAGGGCCCAGGCAGGATGTGCTTGGTTCCGTACGCTCACATCTCGTGAGTGGGCGTCGCTGATGTCATCGACGAGCCTGGCGGTCGTGAGCTATTCGATCGGACCGATTCAGCGGAGCCCGAGCTTGCGAAGAAGCCTTCCCGCCGCGCGACGCAGCCGGGGTGCAATTGCCGTCGGCTGAGCCGATACTGCGCCCCCTGGGGTTCCCGCGGCCGGCTCCATGTCGATCCCACCCCGTCGTGATCTAAACGTCCACGCCACGGCGCCGCCCGGGGTCCGGTCGCCCACGCGGAGTGTGCGCACGGCGGGATGCGGTCCGGGGACTCGCAGAAAAGCGTTCCCGTTGATCACCGTCAGCTTCGCCGCCGTCCCTCGCGGGCCGGCGGCGCCGGCCTTCCACTCGCCCACAGAGGTATCGACGGAGCCCGATCCGTCGTGTTGGCCGCTGAGGGTGATCACCAGATCGCCCTCTTCTAGAGACACCGCCGTCGGGCTCAGCCGTCGGACGGCTTCCTGCTGACCATCCGGTATGAGAGTGGCAGCGCCGCCGTCGTTCGGATAGACGAGGTGGAGGTGTCCATCGGCGATTGACACGGATGCGGGGATCATGGACTTAACTGCGCGCGCCGTCGTTGCGCTGCCGAACCTCGTGTGCAGGCGGATGTCCCAATGGGACCCGCTGTCGAGAGGACCACCGAACGCCGCGCGTCGCGGATCGATCAAGAAGCTCACCCGGCCGGCGATCCCCACCGTGCCGTCGGGTCGATCTTCGACGCTCACCTCCGCGGTCGTCTCGGAGGCCCACGCCACCCGCGACTGACGCGAGTGCACGAAGGCGGTGAGCTCGATTGCGTCGATCTCCCGAGTCACGTCGATCGCATCCCTGGTCACGACGTCGAGGACCTCCTGGGGAAGATCCTTGACGATCCGGCCGCCCGTGCGACGAAGAGCGGGGCGACGGCCCGAAGAATCGGCCCACTCGACGACCCCTTCGATGTGAAGGACGCCGTCGCGCCACTGCACGGCGTCGGCACGCCCCCATGCGGGAACGGCGGCATCCAGCGCACACACCGTCTCCATCAGATCCTGACGACCCGCATGGAGCAGCTCGGCTCGCAATCGACGCGACACGGTGAGTCGATCGTTCAGGCGCCGGTAGTCGAAGTCGGCCTGGAGAGCAGCTGCGCGCTCGAAGATGAACTTCTTGTTGCGTTCGGAGCGCTCGGTGAATTTGAGGTCGAAAGCGCCGGCCACGCGCGAGTTGTATTGATGCAACTCGAGCTGCTCACGCTGCATCCGGTTCTCGTCTCCGGCCAGCGTCTCGACAGTGGCGGAGCAGACGCGACGCAACCACTCCCAGTAGTCGTCGTTGGATTTCAGGAACGTGGTGGACCCGCTGCCCTCGGTCGTCACCCAGTGGTAGTACGGGACGCTGGCAAGGGAGGACACCACCTTCGCGTCCCGGGCGACCTGAAGGTTGAAGAAGATGTCCTCCCACAGCACCCGCCGCCCCTCGAGGAAGCGGATCCCGAATTCGTCGAGGAACGCCTTCCGGTAGAGCTTGTGGGGATTCATCGGGAGCAGCGGGTGGACGTCTTCGCGCCCTTTCGCCTGGGCACGATCCACGTCATAACTTCCGAGAGCCCACCCAGGATCGGTGGTTCGAGACTCCTTGCCGCTGACGACGTCCGCGCGGTGGGCAGCGGCGAACTCGTACGCCGCTCGGAGCGCATCCGGATAGAGCTCGTCGTCGTGGTCCATGAAGGCGACGTACTCGCCCTGGGCGAGGTCGATGCCCACGTTGCGAGGCTTCGACGGCCATCCTGAGTTCTCGATCGCTTCGACCCGCACGTTGCGGTGGGTGGACGCGAGTCCCTTGAGCCGCTCCAGGGTGTCGTCCGGCGATCCGTCGTCGACGAAGATCACCTCGAACTCCGATGCCGGCAGGGTCTGCCGGTCCAGCGAGCCGATGAGCCGGGCCAGCCCCTCGGAGGGTGTCTTGTAGGTGGGTACGACGACTGAGATCTTCATCACCAGGCCATGCTAAAGACCGGCGGCGGGGCAAAGACGGCTTCGTCGCCGTGACCGAAGCCACTCAGTGCGGGCGGTTCTGCATCACAAAAACGTTCCGACCTACTACATGCACTCATTGCCTTGCCGAAAACGATCGTTTACGGCGCACGGCCGGGCAGGACCTCGCAAGAGGCCAACACGCCGCGAATCGACCCGCCGAAAACCCCCGCCGAAACCTTCCCGCGCCGAAACTCCCCGC
>Ga0207841_1000387_pt1 | contig 12332 bp, 9 predicted proteins | sample HigsolmetaGSP18D_FD_184846 | JGI IMG/M metagenome (GOLD analysis project Ga0207841, IMG submission 184846) | High solid enriched microbial communities from the Joint BioEnergy Institute, USA - SP1-8-D (SPAdes) | ecosystem: Engineered > Bioreactor > SSF (Solid state fermentation) > Aerobic >... | reverse complement strand
ATTCTTTAATCCCACAGTTACAACCTAAGCGTCCATCGACAAGATGGATCACATCCGTAACGAGTTTACTGACGAAGTGGATATCGTGTGTGACAAGAACGAATGTCCGACGTTTATCCCGACGGAGCTCTTCTAGGATTTCATAGAATTCTTTTACGTATCGCTGATCGACACCAACAGTTGGTTCATCTAAGATCATTAAATCGGGATCATTGACGAGCGCCCGCGCGATGAAGACACGCTGCTGTTGACCGCCGGATAAGTCACCGACTTTTGAATCACGACGTTCCCACATCCCGACCGTTTCAAGGGCAGTCCGTACTTTGTCTCGATCGTCACGAGATAAACGACGAAAGAGTCCTTTTTTTGCGTAAAGTCCCATCTCGACGACTTCTGCGACCGTCACTGGAAAACCTGAGTTAAACGACGCCGCTTTTTGTGAGACATAGCTGATACGCCACCATTCATTGAATTGCGATTGGGATTGTCCGAATAAACGAATCGTTCCTTTTGGCTGCAATAGACCTAAGATACATTTAATCAGCGTCGATTTCCCTGATCCATTTTCGCCGACGATGGCCAAAAATTGCCCTTGTTGGACCTGAAACGAGACTTGGTTTAACACTCGACGATCCGGATAGTCATAACTGACTTGATCGATCTCGATGATTGGTGTTTCCATTTATTTTCACTCCTTCCGTTTTCGTAAAACGGAATAATTACGTCTTAATCAACTGTCTTATTATAGCGTTCGCTAATTATCGGTGCAACTCTGACAACTTCCTATCCTCCTATGAAAAAAATCAAGGTACAATAAAGAAAGAAGCTAGCTGTTTTCGGCTTGTTCAGAGAGGGAATTTTTTTAATGCACGCATTGCAGAGAGGAGTCGGAGTCATTTGAAACAAGAACTTGCAGTCATCGATATCGGTTCCAACTCAATTCGTTATGTCATCTTCCATCCGATCGCTTCTGGTCGTTATATTGAGAAGATTAATATTAAAGTTGTCGCTCGATTATCTGCTCATATCAATGAAGACGGAGCACTCGACGATGAAGGCATCACGTTACTCGAAGAAACGTTAAAACGATTTTATGAAGTCGGTGTCACACATGAAGTCGAAGAAACGATCTGTGTTGCGACAGCAGCAATCCGTAATGCGACGAATCGCGAAGTAATCGTTGCTGCTGTTACAGACAACACACCTTTCTCTATTCAAGTTTTAACGGATGAACAAGAAGCATACTATGGCTATTTTGCCATCATCAACTCGACCTTCCTGACAGATGGTTTTTCTGTCGATATCGGTGGTGGTTCCATGGAAGTCACCTTAATCGAGAATCGCGAAATGGTTGCCTATCACAGCTTTCCGTTTGGCGCTGTCACCTTAACACGGCAATTTGTTTCAGATGAGACACTAAGCGGTAGTGATAAGAAAAAGTTGGTCAAGTTCTTACGTGAACAATTTGAATCGATTCCTTGGTTGAGCGATAAAAAACTACCATTAGTTGGCGTCGGTGGTTCTGCCCGAAACTTCGTTCGGATCCATCAGTCGAATCAGGACTATCCGCTTCGAAGCGTTCACCAATATCAAATCAAGGCGAAAGAACTCGCGAAGATGGTCGACGATCTCGAAGGAAAATCGGCGAAACAGCTATCGAAAATTGAAGGGTTATCGAAGGATCGAATTGATATTTTTCTTCCAGCACTCATTGCCATCCAAGAGTTATCCCATCATATCGAGGCTGAAGAATTCGTCATGAGCAATCTAGGTCTTCGGGAAGGTCTCCTTTATGAATTCGATGTTCAGGATGAAGCCTATCGTCGAATCGAGAACGTACGCGAACAGAGCCTGTATCAACTTGAGAACGATTATAAGGTCAATCGAGATCGCGCGACATATATCGGCACGCTTGCGAAGTCGATGTATCGACAACTTGTCACATTAGATCTGATTTCAGAACGCGCGTCCGATTTACGATTACTCGATTCAGCAAGCCGTTTGTTTTATTGTGGTCAATACATTAATCCAGATACTCGATCGGATCAGACATTCTACCTTTTGACGAATACTGAACTGAACGGCATGACGCATAAAGACCGCGTCGCCTTGTCGCTTGTCAGCTCTTATTCTTCAGCAAAACGTATGCAACAACTAGCGAAGCCATTTAAAGACTGGTTTACTGAAAAGACACTGGATCGATTCGATCTACTGGGCTCCTTACTCAAATTAAGTCATGCGCTCGATGTAACGGAGCGAAAAGCTGTCGATCACCTAGAACTTTTCGTCGAGAAGGATCATCTCCGATTCGTCCTAGATACGGGTGATCATGATTATGGATTCGAAGTCGAAAAAGCTGAAAAACAAAAGAAGCACCTGGAGCGAATCATCGATCAGACGATTACCTTCGAAACGAAAGGAGATCTTCCTTCATGAAACTCGACATACCAGAACATTTCAATAATCGTGAGCTCAGCTGGCTCCAATTTAACAAACGTGTACTGGACGAAGCCTTTGATACACGAAATCCGTTGATGGAGCGTTTTAAGTTCCTCGGGATTTTCAGCTCCAATTTAGATGAATTCTATATGGTTCGCGTCGGAGGTTTGAAGGACGAAGTACTTGCCGGATTCAATAAACCAGAAAACAAACAACAGATGACACCAAAACAACAATTACGAGCAATTGCTACGAAAACGAAAGAACTCGTCGATCGACAATACGAAGCGTTCCAGGCAATCAATCAGACGTTAGCAGACGAGGGCATTACATTCTTGAAATATGACGCCCTCACTTCCGAACAGACAACGTATGTGAAATCCTTTTTCCGAGAACAGGTCTTCCCGGTTCTCACACCCGTTGCTGTCGATGCCTATCGCCCGTTCCCGATGCTTTCGTCAAAGTCACTCAACATCGCAACGGTTCTTGAAGCAGAAGATGGGACAAAACGGAATTTAGCGCTTGTACAAGTTCCGGGTGTCTTGCCACGGTTCGTTGATCTGCCGGTTGAAGATGACGAGACGACTGCTGTCATCCTGCTTGAGGACGTCATCATCGCGTTCATCGATAGTTTATTTAAAGGTTACCGTGTCTTATCTGCCATGCCATTTCGAATCACACGTAATGCCGACCTTCCGTTTCACGAAGAAGGGACGCATGATTTATTGAAGTTGATTGAAAAGGAGTTAAAAAAACGACGTTGGGGCGTAGGGATTCGCCTCGAAGTTCAAAAAGCGGCAATCAATACTGAGTTGCTAAATATGTTACGGGATGTGCTTGATCTACAGGAGCGCGACATTTTTGCTGTTGATGGACCGATTGATTTGACGTTCTCATTTGCCTTCTACAGTCAAATCGGAATTGAATATGATCATTTGATTTATCAGACGATCATGCCAGTCGATCCACCGGCCCTCGATAGTTCAAAAAATTTGTTCAATCAATTACTAGAACGCGACTACCTGCTTCATCATCCTTACCATACATTCGATCCGATCGTCCGGTTCATCGTCCAAGCGGCGAATGACCCGAACGTCCTTGCCATCAAACAAACGTTGTACCGTGTATCCGGTGACTCACCAATTATTAAAGCTTTGAAAACAGCAGCAGAAAACGGCAAACAGGTCACTGTTCTTGTTGAACTTAAGGCACGATTTGATGAGGCCAAAAACATCGAATGGGCAAAACAACTGGAAAAGGTAGGAGCTCACGTCATTTATGGATACAGCGACTTAAAGACACACTCGAAGATTACGCTCGTCGTCCGACTGCACGAAGGTAAGATTCAACGCTTCGTCCACCTTGGTACCGGTAACTATAATGATTCAACTGCTAAGTTGTATACAGATGTCGGATTATTAACCTCGCGGGAAGAGATTGCCGAAGATGCGACAAACTTCTTTAATTGGTTATCTGGATACGGAGAACAACCAGAATGGAATGTCATTCAAACTTCTCCAAATGCGATGCTTGAGAAATTCTTATCCTTGATTGATGAAGAGATCCATCATCATAAAAAACACGGAAACGGTCGAATCGTTGCGAAAATGAATAGTTTAACGGAGAAGGACATCATTTTACGTCTTTACAAGGCATCCCGTGCTGGCGTAAAAATTGAGCTTATCGTTCGTGGCGTCTGTTGTCTCCGTCCTGGCATTCCAGATGTTTCAGAGAACATTCGTGTCATCTCAATCGTCGATCGTTATTTGGAGCATTCGCGTATCTTTTACTTCCACCACAACGGACAGGATTTGATGTATGGGTCAAGCGCTGACTGGATGACACGCAATATGCGAAAACGGATCGAAATTTTGTTCCCAATCATGGATGAAGAACATAAAGAGTATTTAAAAGATTGTCTCGCTCTCGCCCTTGCTGATAACGTCAAGTCGCGTGAACAAGCAGCAGACGGCTCCTATCATTACGTAAAGGATGGAAAACAGAGCTGTGAATCACAGTTGCTGATTCAAGATTATACGAGCGGTAAACTAAAACAGAAGCCAAGTTTTACAGCACCATTGACGCAAAAATGGATCACGATCGAAAAGAAAGATGACAAAATCATCTTGGATCAAAATGCCACATGACTTTTGTCATGTTTTAACACATATTTTACTTCAAATGCTGATTTACAGCAGAAAGGACGAGACGTATGCTTCAGCAAATCTTATTATCTCTTCTAGCAGGTGTTATCTGCGGAGTCGTTTTCACCGCAATGAAATTACCGATTCCTGCCCCACCCGTTTTCCCAGCCATCGTCGGGATCTTTGGCGTATTCCTTGGGATGAAAATTTATCTGTTTCTCGTGGAACGTTTTTTCTAATCCAAACGAAAACCGTTCTCTGACTGCTTCATGCAGAAAGAGAACGGTTTTTTGATTATTTTTTTAAGGCTTCTGCGATCACACAATCCCAGTTGACCTCATCGTATTCCGTCTCACGAGTCACATCGACTTCCTTCACCGATTTTGTGTGTCGGGCGATCGTTACCCTCAATACACATAGTGAGAAGAACCTAACGCGTAAATCAATGAGCAAACCATCACATGAATGTTACTTCAATGAACGGAGTTTTTATTCATCCTCTTCCGTCGCTGCTGCGGTATCCACTGCGTGCAACATCTGTTGATGCAACCATCGATGACACGTCGGACAAACGGTCTGATATCCTTCTGGTGTCAAATGCCATTCGAGTAACGACTGTCGCGTCTCTTCACAATGAATGCATTGATTCGCTACTTGTTCTAGATGATTCCGTTCCTTGAATCGCTCAATCCGACGTTGTTTTGCTTGTTCGAGTGTCAAAACATCCGTTTCGAAATAACCATACTGCCACGAATCAAGCAGTCGTGTGCGGAATACCCCTTCTATTGGCCCCGATTTGAGACCAAGTTGACTGAGCGGTTGACCAAGTAAAGGGTGACGCAAATCGACACTAATGAGATCGAGGCACACATAGGACCCTTCTGAATCATCAGCAATCGTCAACCAAAACGGATCTTCTGGACGTGTCGTATACTCCGTAAACAAGGCTTCTGCATACGCAATGATTCCATCGGTCGTCGCAAGAAATACCTCTTCTCCCTCTGCCAGTTCTCCTGGCAAATAAAACGGTTCCTTTGTTTCATAATAGTGGACAACAGCTTGCCGTATCGCGAAACTCGTCTCATCGACGACGAATAGATGACACATCACAGACACCCCTTTATGAGTTTATTCGACCGGTGCACCCAGAATCGGTAAACGCCAATCTGCATCAAATGCACCTGAACGTAACATTTCAATTTCCTCTTTATATGGCGCGACTTTTTTCTTTGGATCGAGTCCAATGTACGGTGTCTCTAGAATTTTTGGCAAATGGGCAAGTGCAGGATGGTGAACAATACGGTGTAACGTATCAAATCCAATCTCACCAAAGCCAATGTTCTCATGACGGTCCTTCCGTGCACCGCGGACGTTCTTCGAGTCGTTTACATGAATGACTCCAAGGCGATCAAGCCCGACGATCCGGTCGAATTGTTCAAGAACACCATCTAAGTCATGCACGATATCATACCCCGCGTCATGAACGTGACATGTATCAAGACAAACGGATAAGCGATCATGATGCGTGACACCTTCGATAATCTGCGCAAGTTCCTCAAATGTTTTTCCGATCTCAGAACCTTTTCCAGCCATCGTCTCAAGCGCAATCTTAACCTGTTCTTCGCCTGTCAGTACTTCATTGAGACCTTCAATGATGCGTTTGATTCCGACCTCTTCTCCAGCACCTACGTGCGCACCTGGATGTAATACGATATGCTGTGCTTTCTCTAACGCCTCTGCTCGTTTGATCTCTGCTGCTAAAAACGAGACCGCTAGTTCGAACGTTTCTGGTTTCGTCGTATTTCCTAAATTAATGATATACGGCGCGTGCACGACGATCTCTTCAATCCCGTTCGCGCTCATATGCTGAAGTGCTTCTGGAATACGTAACTCTTCCATCGGCTTACGGCGTGTATTTTGAGGTGCCCCTGTATAGACCATCATCGTCGTCGCGCCATAAGACGCTGCTTCCTCGCTTGCACCTAACAACATTTTTTTCCCCGAAACGGAGACGTGTGAACCTATTTTCATGTTTTACTCCACCTTTCTCTTTTATCAGTGTACCAAATCTTGAAAACGACAAGACACCCGAAAAATGTTTTTTCATTTCACGGGTGTCCTCGACGATGTTATTTTGATTTACGTGCGTTTTCTTTACGTTGCGCGCGACCGACACCACGTTGTTCTTTGATGCGTTCACGTTTTGCTGTTTCTTTTAATTTATATTGGTGTTTCTTCTTATAACCTGGTTTAACGCGTTTTTTCGCTTTTGCTGCTTCACCAGACAGACGACTATGTGCTGTCTTCGATACAGCAGTCTTCATATGCGGTTTCGCACGACGACGTTCTTTGACTTCCATGATCTGAGTCCCTTTGACATCAACGTTCGTAAATTGAATGCCACGATCCTCTAGGCGGTTGATCATGCCGTTCTCGTGGTCTTCAAACAGTGTATATGCCAATCCGTCTTGATCGACACGACCTGTCCGACCGACACGGTGGACGTAGAAGTCCAAATCTTTCGGAATACCGTGGTTGATGACGTGTGAGACGCCTGAAATATCAATTCCACGTGCAGCAAGGTCCGTCACGATGACGTATTGATACTTCGCATCGTTGATTTCCTTGATCGCTTGCTTACGACGACGAGCCGGAAGATCTCCGTGAAGAGAACCGACGTTGAGTCCTGCTTCTAAGAATAACGCTTCGACTTCGATTGCTTCCGCTTTTGTGTTCGTAAAGATCAAACAGATATACGGATTCAGTGCTTTCGCGACTTTCAACGTCAGTGCTGAACGCTCACGGTGCTTGACCGGAATCGTATGATGAACGATTTTCTTCGCTGTCTGTTGTTTTGGATCCACATGCGCGTAACGGGGGTTGTTCATGTACTTTTTCAAGAACGGTTGTAATTTCTCAGGAATCGTTGCTGAGAAGACCATCATCTGAAGCTGTTCAGGAAGAGCTTGAGCAATCCGGTCAACTTCCGGCAAGAAGCCCATGTCGAGCATTTGATCCGCTTCATCGATGATGTAGTGCTTCACGAAATGCGGCTTCAATGCTTGTTCTTTAAATAAGTCTAAAATACGTCCCGGTGTTCCGATGACGATTTGTGGTGAAACCTTCACACGACCGATTTGACGTTCGCGATCCATTCCCCCTGTAATAAGACTCGTCTTGATGAAGTCTGGTTCTTTGACGAGTAATGATTTCAGTTCCTCATGAATTTGCCAAGCGAGTTCACGTGTTGGAGCAACAATGATTGCTTGTAATTCTTGAAGCTTTGGATCAACGTTCTGAACGATTGGAAGAAGAAACGATAACGTTTTTCCTGTTCCGGTTTGTGATTGACCAATAATGTCGCGTCCCTTTAATGCAGCCGGGATGATCCGTGACTGAATATCGGTCGGTTTTGTGATGCGGGCGTCATCGAGTGCTTCGATGACGAACGGGTGTAATTGATAATGGCTGAATCCATTCATGAATTGACACCGTCCTTTCCTTATTTGCTGAGGCATCTGCCTCTCGATTAGTTCAACATGGTTATGGGTCTACTACCGTCATACAGATAGGAGTACGTATAAAAACGAGTTGGGATCTTTTTGTTTTTCGTATGAAGCTTCAATGCACTGAAGGCGACTTTCATCATCTCATCAGCACTCTGGACGACCGTCGCATCCATCGATTTCATGTCAACAGCTTCTAATATAGCACGATTCCCGTCTATGCCGACAACTATTTTTCCTTTAATGCCTGCTTTTTTCAATGCTTCAAGGACACCAAGTGCAATATCATCATTATGACAATACACGGCATCAAACGGAATACCTGACTCAATGACCTGTGTCATGACCCGTTCCGAAGTGACAGGATCGTAATCACCGTTGACCGATTCAACGATTTTTAGATCTGACTCCCGCTCAAGACCCGTCAAGAATCCCCGGTGCCGCTCATTCGTCGTATTGACGTTTGCTGTACCTGAGACTTCAATGATGTTGGCGGTTGCCTGTCCTGTTTGTTTGATACGTTCATGTTTGATGAACGAGGCGAGTTGTTCTCCAATCAATTGATTGTTCGAGGTAATCGAACTGACGACCGCATCAGATCGAATCAATCGATCAATCGCAAAAACTGGAATACCGGCACGAGCTGCTTCTTCTAATGTACTAGCAATATAGACATCATCAAGCGTCGTTACGAAGATTGCATCGACCTTCATCCGAATGAACTCTTGAATCTGTTCGCGTTCATTAATGCGTGAATTATGCGATGTCGCAACGACGGCTTCATATTTATTCAGTTTTGCTTGCGTCTTGAACGCATCAACGAGTCGTTGAGCGAATTCGTGTTTATCATTAACAATCGTAAATCCTACAAGATGACGTCTTGGACTTGTGTCTGGATTAACGAACAGATTGGAAATGAACAGAACGGATGAAATCCAGACAATCAAGACGAATAACCAAGCCTTATTGAATTTCATTCCGATTGCTCCTTCCGAGGTAAATGAACCTGAATCGTCGTACCGACGCCCGGCTTACTATCGAAGATCATCTTCCCTTTATGATCACGAACGATTTGTTTCGACATGAAGAGTCCAAGACCGTTCCCGTCCACTTTCGACGTCTTAAACGCTTGACCGACGTAATCAATCTGATCTCCATCCATCCCAACCCCGTTATCCTGAACAATGAAGACGACTTCTTCCGGATAAACGTGGACATGTAGATGACATATGCCATCTGGTCCTTTAAACGCAACAGCTTGAAGGGCATTTCGGACACAGTTTGCTAGAATCTGCAAGATGCCCTCTTCCGATGCATAAATCTTCGGCATGAAGGACGGCGTATAAATCTTGCAGTCCGCCTCGTAATGATGAGCTTCTGCTTCTAGAATATATGTCAACTTCTTCATTAAATCATTCATATCAATCGTTGTTTTTTGGAGCGCATTGTTTTCGCCTTTTGACAGATCAAGCATCGTTTGGATCATACCATTCGCTCGATCAAGTTCCGATAAGGCGAGAATCAGCATTTCCGGATCACGATCTTTTTCTGCTGCTAGCAACTGTAACGTCATCTTGACAGGTGTTAATGGATTACGGATTTCATGGGCGATCCCGGCTGCTAGTTGACCAAGTGATGCTAGTTTTTCTTGATGCAACATCGTTTGTTGCTGACTCAATTGCTCCAGACGCGCGTTTTCCATCCGCTGCGCGTACTCGTTATAAGCGGCAACGAGTGTCTTGACCTCGTTTGACCCGGCTCGCTCGAGAACAATCGGTTTGGGGGAGGTACTTTTTTCAATCTTATGCACGAGTTCAAGCATCGGCGCCGTCAACTGCTTTGACATCAAATAACCGACAATTAGACTGAGGACGAGTGTTAATGCCGCGATGATCAAGTACTGTTGACGTGTCGTGTAAACAGGTTCATAAAAGACACTTCGTGGTGTTCGAACAAGAATCTTCCAATCCGTCACTTTCAAATCTTTCGCAAAGTAATACATATCTTGATTCGTACTAAAAATCTCGGAGGGTTCTATCGACTGAAAAGCACGGTCAATGACACTTTTTGATAATATGCGTTCTTGATCCGTCACGAGGTTACTCGATGTTGCTAATAGTTCTTTTTTGCTATTGAAGAGATAAGCGATAGTCTGATCGTCAAATGACTCAAGTGAATTCCGAAAGACGACCGAATTCATTACACTTAATCCACCACCAAAGACACCAACACGCTCATTGCCATCTCGAACCGGAACGAACATATAGGTGACAGCATCTGATTCCATCGTATACAACTTGCTCATATGAAAATCCGTACTCGTCAATGTCTGTAAGAATTCATCATCTTTCAAGATGAGACTGTCCTTTATTTGACGATCATCACTTGAGAACCAAGTAATTTGTTTCGTCTTCCGATCAAAATAGAAGAGGCTCTTAAATCCCGTATCAATATCTAACAGGTTCGATTCCTCAATTTTTTGTTTTAGCTTTTCAGGGTTTTTGACATTCAGCTGCAAGCTCATGATCTCTTCATGCAAATTCCCGATATTGTCGCGAATCGCATTTCCTGAGACCTCGACACTTTTTTCGCTCTGTTTCTCTGTTTGTTGTTCGACCCGAGAAATCGTAACCCGGTCCGCAGTGAAGGCAAGCGCTGATATGACAAGACAAATCAGGATGAATAAAACGGCAGTAATTTGAAAAAAATACGACCGCATCATTTTCTTAGACTCCATCCCTTCGCCTCCCTTTTGAATAATTGACAACTTCACTAGTATAGCATGTTCTCTTGTTGAAACAGACTCCTCTATTTTCATTCAGCTTCAATCAATGGTACACTCTAACTAATCATTCTTTTTCACAAAGGGAGAATCTATAACTATGCTAGTAAAAAAAATCAGCCCCCGAGGCTATTGTTACGGTGTCGTCGATGCAATGAAACTTGCACAACAAGCGGCATTGAATAAAGACCTGCCACGCCCGATCCATATTTTAGGGATGATCGTTCATAACGCTCACGTCACACGTGAGTTTGAAAACATGGGTGTCGTCACAGTTGATGGTCCCGATCGTCTCGAAGCGCTAGAGACGATTCAAGAAGGAACGGTTATCTTCACAGCACATGGTATCTCACCTGCTGTATATGCTCGTGCTGCCGAGAAGAACCTACACGTAGTCGACGCAACATGCCCTGACGTGACACGTACTCACGACTTGATTCGCCAAGTCGTCGCAGACGATTATGAAGTCATTTATGTCGGTAAACACGGACACCCAGAACCTGAGGGAGCCGTTGGTGTAGCACCAGAACACGTTCATCTCATCGAAAAAGTCGAAGATATCGATGAACTCCCACCTCAGCTTGCTCACAAGAAAATCATCGTCACGAACCAGACGACGATGAGTCAATGGGACGTCCAAGCATTGATGGAGCATGTTCGTAAAAAGTATCCGCATGTTGAAGTACACAATGAAATCTGTAACGCTACACAAGTTCGACAAGAAGCCGTTGCCGATCAAGCAGGAGACTGCGAGCTCGTCATCGTCGTTGGGGATCCGCGTTCGAATAACTCGAACCGCTTGGCACAAGTATCTTTCGATATCGCCGGCACTCCGGCGCATCGAATTGGTGATTTAACGGAACTTGATTTGGCATGGCTCGAAGGTGTCACGCAAGTTGGTGTTACATCTGGTGCATCGACTCCAACTCCAATCACGAAAAAGGTCATCGATTTCCTACAACAATATGATCCAGCTGATATTAGCACGCATGACAAAACACCATTCCTTGAACTGCGACGGATTTTACCAAAAGTAAAAATCCTTTAACCTGAATATGGCAAAAGAAATACCAAACACCGGACAGCAAATCTTCGCTGTCCGGTGTTTTATCGTGATTTTTTTACTTCACATATCATAAAAATTGAAATGGATTCGTATTGGCTGTCGAGACGATGAGCTCTACGTCCATCTTCTTCTCTTTGAATCGTTTACTTAATTCGTTGACGACGCCTTCTTTCATGACTGATTCGACATGGTGTCCCGGGTCAACGACAGCTAACCCGAGTGCCATCGCGTCATGAGCAACATGGAAATAGAGATCACCCGTCACAAGAACATCTGCTCCAGCAAAAGCAGCAGTAGAGACGTACTTATTCCCGTCACCTCCAAGAACAGCGACCTTTTTGATCTCCCGTGACTCATCTCCAACAAAGCGTAAGTTCTGTACACCAAATACATTA
>Ga0207841_1000382_pt1 | contig 12446 bp, 13 predicted proteins | sample HigsolmetaGSP18D_FD_184846 | JGI IMG/M metagenome (GOLD analysis project Ga0207841, IMG submission 184846) | High solid enriched microbial communities from the Joint BioEnergy Institute, USA - SP1-8-D (SPAdes) | ecosystem: Engineered > Bioreactor > SSF (Solid state fermentation) > Aerobic >... | reverse complement strand
GCTGAAGAAGGCCATCGCGGCCCTGCGCAGCGGCGACCCGCGCGACGAGACCACCTTCGTCGGCCCGGTGATCGACAGCGACGCGGCCGACCGCATCGAGTCGTGGATCGACGCGGCGCGCAAGGGTGGCGCGAAGGTGATCGCCGGTGGTCCCCGCGCGGGCAACATCATTCCGGCCACGCTGCTGGAGAAGGTGCCCAGGGATGCCGACCTGCAGCGCAAGGAGGTGTTCGGCCCGGTCGCGATCCTCGAGCCGGTGGACAGTTTCGACGACGCGATCGCGCGCGTGAACGACAGCGATTTCGGCCTGCAGGCCGGCGTGTTCACCGGCAATCTCGCGCACGCGATGCGGGCCTGGGACCGGATCGAAGCCGGCGGGATTGTCGTGGGTGACGTGCCGAGCTTCCGCGTCGACAACATGCCCTATGGCGGCGTCAAGGATTCGGGATGCGGCCGCGAAGGCGTGAAGTACGCGATCCGTGACATGACCGAAGAGCGGCTGCTGGTGATCCGCGACCCCGCCTGAGCGGGCGCGCCCGGCTCAGGCGATCGCGCGCCCGCTGGCCGCGCCGACCGGTCCGGCCTGGTCGCGCGCAAGATCGCGCACCAGCTCCAGCGGCACGACCGCCGGCGTTGCACCCGCGACCACAGGCTTGCGCGGAGCGTAGGTGCGGACCTGGCGCCGCCCGCCGTGCTTGGCCGCGTACATCGCCTCGTCGGCCTGGCTGAGCAGGTCGGCGAGCGCATAGGTACCCGCCTGCGCCTCGGCGACGCCGAAGCTCGCCGCGAGCCGGAATCCATATCCCGAGCTCCCCGAATCGAGCGCCGCCAGGCGCATCTGCGCATCCTGTGCGAAGCGCACGCCGGCGGCGGTATCGAAGCCCGGCAGGAACACGGCGAACTCTTCGCCGCCCAGGCGGCCGAACGCATCGACCGGGCGGCACAGCGGCTGGATCGCCGTCGCCACGCCCCGCAGCGCCCAGTCGCCCGCCGCATGTCCGTAGCGGTCGTTGACTTGCTTGAAATGGTCCAGGTCGAACATCACCAGCGTCGCCGGGCGGCCCTCGCGCTCGCACTGCAGCAGCGCCGCCTCGACGCACTCGCTGAAGTACTGCCGGTTGAACAGGCCGGTCAGCGCGTCGGTCTGGGTCATCCGCTTCAGGCGCAGCTGCATGCGCTTGATCTTCCAGGCCCAGGCGCCGACGGTCGCGATCACGCCGGCCAGCAGGAAGGCCAGCAACAGCCACGACCGCGCGCGTTGCTCGGCCACGCGTTGCTCCAGTTCGAGGACCTGGTTCTTGCGATGCAGCAGCTCGATCTGCTGCGCCTGCTGCGCGGACTGCTGACGCACGACCTGATAGGCCATTTCGCGCGACTTGATGTCGTTGAAATGCGTGCGCTCCGCCTGCGCGAACCGGATGTACGCCGGCAACGCCGCCGCCTCTCCGCCATTGCGCAGCGCCAGCTGGTACGCCACGTAATGCGCCTTGACGATCGCCTCGGTCGACATCGCGTCCCCGCTGATCGCGAGCGCGCGGTCCACGTGTCGCTGCGCGGACTGCAGATTCCGGCTCGCCAGGGTCAGTTCGGCGAGCAACGCGTGGTACTGGGCGATCAGGAACGGGTAGCCGGTCGCCTCGATCTCCGGGAGACTGCCTTCGAGCAGCGCGATCGCTTCCGGCCCTCGGCCACTGTCGCCCATGCGCCGTGCGAAATGCCAGCGCACGAAGCCTGCAAAGATGGGCTCGCCCCTGCACTGCGCCAGCCCCTGTTCGGCGGTCGCGTCATCGAACGGCATCTTCAGCCCGTTGCGCGCTTCCAGCGTCACGCTGGCAATCGCGCATCGCGTCCGTGCCACCGGCTGGTCGGCGGCGACCGTCTCCGCGTAACGCTTCGCCAGCGCGTACTCGCCGACCTGGTTGTAGACGATCGCCGCCACCATCAGGCCGCGGTGACGCAGGTCCCGGTCCTCGATCTGCGGCGCCAGCGGCAAGGCCGTATCCAGTGCCCGCAGCGCGTCCTCGAAGTTGCGCAGGATCGCCTGCGTATTGGCGAGCATCGAGGCCGCCTGGAAACGGGTCGCCGCATCGTTGGATTCGGTGAGGATCTGCCGGAGTTCGAAGACCGCGGCCTCCGAGGCGCCGGATGTCATCGCGCGATGCGCGCGCAGCATCCTGACCCGGACAAGCTGTGACGGCGTTGCCGAGGGGACGCGCTTCTCGATCTCGCCGATCAGCCGATCGACCCGCTGCGGATCGGCGGTCCGCAGCGCGTCGGCTTCGGCAAGCAACGCATCCAGAGACGGACTCGTGGCGCTTGCGACGGCACTGCAGAGCGCCAGCAGCATCGCCAGCGCAGGCAGGCAGCGCCGCGGCGCGCCAGGCGCCGGGCGGATGCGCTCAGGCCTGGTCCGCATCCGGCTCATGGGGGTCCTGCTGATCATCGGCGTCGTCCTGGTCGCGTCGATCTTCCTGCGGCTCGGTCTCGCCGTCGTCCGGCGTCATGATCAGGCAGGCCATCGGCGCGCCTGTCGTGCGGGCGATCGCCTGCGCCAGGCCGAGCAGTGCCGCGCCGTCGCCGGAGGCCCGGAACTCCGTTTCCATTCCCGCAGCCTCGAGCTGCGCGATCACATCCAGCATGTCGTGTCCCCAGCGATGTCGATCGACGATTCCCGCCGACTCAACCGTCGGGAAACAGTCGCGCCCACATGTCCGCGTCCCTCACCAGCCTGCGCGCGGGCGGCACGACGAGTGTCGTGTGCTGGTGCAGGGTCGCGTCCACGAGTCCGTCCAGCGGCACCCGCTCCACCCGGGGCCGCGCGACGGGCAGCGTAGCAGCTTCGTAGAGGGTCACAAGGTGGTCGCGCGGATAATCCCGGGCCAGCCGTTCGACCAGCAGCGCCCGCTCGCGGGCGGTGTTGACGAGCCTGGCGGTCTCGCGGACACCCGCCAGGCCGACCTGCCAGAGCACCAGCCAGGCACCGGGATCGACGATCCGCCGGTAGAACATGAACTGGCTGGCCTCGTAATGCTGGCACCCGACCGTTCCCGGATCGACCCCGAGATCGGCGTACAGGCAGTCCTCGGCAGAGATGCCGGGCTCCATCACCGCCTGAAAACCTTCCGCCCGGGCTTGCGCGATGGCCTGGTGCGGCACCCGGGCGAACACGCCCGGATGGCCGTAGAACGCGCCGCAAACCTCGCGCCCCGCGCGCACCTCGGCCAGCATCGCATCGACCATGGCGGCGTAGGTCCGGTGCCGGGAGCGCCCCGCGCGATAGAGCGGCTGCAGGCTGCGGACGTCCGCGTTCATGCGCCCGACCCATGCCTCGACCAGCGGATCGGACACCGCCACGAACACCACGTCCGCCGTTTCGATATGCCGGCGCGCGCGCGGCCCCAGGTGGGCGCCGAGCATCATGCCCACCCCGACGCAGGCCAGCCGTCCCCTGCTCTCCATCGCGAATCCCCCCCGGTGCGAGCGCGGAATCTAAGCGCGCGCCGGGTGACCTACAAGCCTGCGCCAGGCATCGCGCTCGAGGCGCCAGTGTTGCCATCCGTTTTCGGGAGGCCGCGCCTCGAAACCCAGGCGCCGCATCAGGCCGGCCGCTGCTGCATGGCCGGCGCGGTGCCGGGTCCAGAGCGCGTCGAGCGCGCCCGTGCCGAGCACCACGTCGCACAGGTGTCCAAGGACAGCGGTCGCCACGCCGCGCGCCTGCAGCGCCGGCGGCAGCAGTACACCGGTTTCCGCGGCGCGGCCGTCCGCATCCGGCACCAGCGACAGCAGGCCCCGCGCCGGGACACCTGCGTCGAGGCACCAGTAGCGGGCCGCGGGCGGGTCGGCCTGCATCTGCCTGCGCGCGGCGGAAAAGGCGCGGGTTGCGGCGTGCCGGTCGAGCGCGGGTCCGACCCCCTGCATCGTCGCCGGGTCGCCGAAGAGCGCGGCGAACAGGGCCGGGTCGCCGTCGTCGAGCAGCGTCGCGCGCATATCCGCGACCTCGAAATCCTGCGGCCAGGCGCCGGAGGCGGCATGGGCCGTCATGACGGAATGCGCGAGGCACGGTCGAACAGGCAGTCCATCGCACGCCGCCGGCGGGGGCTATCGACGCCCGGCCTGACCACTCCGCGCCGCCAGCACGCGCTCGACATCAGCGAGGGACAGGCCACGCGCGCGCAGCAGGACGATCAGGTGATAAAGCAGATCGGCGCTCTCTCCGAGCAGCTCCTCGTCCGTCTGCACCAGCGCGGCGAGCGCGGTTTCCACGCCCTCCTCGCCCACCTTCTGGGCCAGGCGCCGCAGCCCCCCCTGGAACAGGCGCGTGGTGTAGCTGCCCTCGGGGCGTTCACGCTCGCGCGTTTCGATCAGCGCGTCGAGTTCGGCGAGGGTGCCGGCCGGTGCGCCGGCAAAGCAGCTCGGGCGCTGCAGGTGGCAGGTGGGCCCGCGCGGGACCGCCAGCACCAGCAGGGTGTCGGCATCGCAGTCCATCTGCATCGACACCAGTTCGAGCACGTGTCCGGACGATTCGCCCTTGGTCCACAGCCTGCCCTTGCTGCGACTGAAAAAGGTCACCTCGCCGCGGCGCAGGGTCTCGTCGAACGCGGCGCGGTCCATGTAGCCGAGCATCAGCACGCGCAGCGAGGCGGGGTCCTGCACGATCGCCGGCAACAGGCCCCCGCCCTTGGCGAAATCCAGCGCGTCCGGGTCGGGCGCGATGGCGAGGGGTAGCGACGCGGTATCGGATGGGTCGGTCATGGAAGTCGGATCTCGATGGCCTCGGCGGCCAGGGTGCGCTTGAGCGCGGGAATGCCGATGCGGCCGCTGTGGAAGACGCTCGCGGCCAATGCACCGTCGACGTCGGCCTCCAGGAAGGCCGCGGCGAAGTGCGCCGGCGCCCCGGCGCCACCGGACGCGATGAGCGGCACGGGACACACCGCGCGTGCCGCCTGCAGCTGGGCGATGTCGTAGCCCTCGCGCACGCCGTCGTTGTCCATGCAGTTGAGGACGATCTCGCCGGCGCCCAGGCGGACCGCCTCGGCGATCCAGTCCACGGTGCGGATCGGCAACTCGCGGGTGCGGTCGGGATCGCCGGTGTAGCTGCGCACGCGCCACTCGCCGTCGCTTTCGCGGATCGAATCGATGCCCACGACCACGCACTGCACGCCGAAGGCCTCGGCCAGCTCGGAGATCAGCGCGGGACGCTCCAGCGCCGGCGTGTTGACCGAGATCTTGTCGGCGCCGGCGTGCAGGACCGCGCGCGCGGTGTCCACGTCGCGGATGCCGCCGGCGACGCAGAACGGAATGTCGATCAGCCGCGACACGCGCTCGACCCAGCCACGATCGACCGAGCGCCCCTGCGGGCTGGCCGAGATGTCGTAGAACACCAGTTCGTCGGCGCCCGCGTCGCGGTAGCGCAGCGCCAGATCGACGATGTCGCCCATGTCGACGTGGTCGCGGAACCGCACGCCCTTGACCACGCGCCCGTCGCGCACGTCGAGGCAGGGAATGATGCGGCGGCTCAGCATGCCAGCGACTCCGCGACGCCGAGCCGGCCTTCGAGCAGCGCGCGCCCGAGCACGATGCCGGCGCAGCCCCGACGCTTCGCGGCGCGCACGTCCGCAACGTCGCGCACGCCCCCGGATGCCTGCACCTGCAGGCCGGGCACGAGCGCCTGCAGGTGCGCGTACAGATCGAGATTGGGCCCCGACAGCATGCCGTCGCGGGCGATGTCGGTGCTCAGCAGGTGCTGCAGGCCGCCTTGCGCGTAGCGTGCCGCCAGCACGTCGAGCGTGTCGTCGGCGGTTTCGGTCCAGCCGTGCACCGGCAGGCGCCAGCTGCCGGCGCGGTCCTGTCGCGTGTCGAGCGCGACCGTGACATGCTCGGCACCGAAGCGCTCGATCCACCCCAGGACGCGGTCGGGCTCGCGCACGGCCAGCGAGCCGACGACGACGCGCTCGGCACCGGCGTCGAGGATGCGGCCTACGTCGTCCTCGGTCCGCACGCCGCCGCCGGTCTGCACGCGCAGGCCGGTCCCGGCACGGATGCCGCGCAGCAGCGGTGCCAGCGTGTAGCCGCCCTCCCGCGCTGCATCGAGGTCGACCAGATGCAGCCACTCGGCGCCGGCTTCGGCATAGGCCGCGATCTGCGCCAGCGGGTCGTCGCCATAGCGGGTTTCCTGCGCGTAGTCGCCCTGCGCGAGCCGCACGACCCGGCCATGGCGGATGTCGATCGCGGGATAGACGGTGAACGCCATGACTCAGGCCTCGAAATCGGGTGACAGGAAATTGCGCAGCACGCGCGCGCCCACGCCGGCCGAACGCTCGGGGTGGAACTGCGCGCCGGCGATGTGGCCGCGACGCACCGCCGCAGCGAACGGGATGCCGTGCTCGCCGGCCAGCACGCAGTCACCGGTGACCGGCGCGGCGAAGCTGTGGACGAAGTAGGCCTGCGCGCCATCCACACCCGCGACCAGCGCGTCGTCGCGCACGGCGCGCAGCGTGCTCCAGCCCATGTGCGGCACGCGCAGGCCGGGGCCACCGGGCAGGCGCGCCACGCGCCCCGGCAGCAGTCCGAGTCCCGCGACCTCGCCTTCGGCCGAGGATTCGAAGAGCAGCTGCATGCCGACGCAGATCCCCAGCAACGGGCGCTCGAGCGTGCGCAGCACGTCGACCAGACCGAGCTGCTGCAAGCGCGCCATGACCTGCGCGGCCGTGCCGACGCCGGGCAGGATCACCCGGTCGGCGCTGCGGATGCTGGCGGCATCGGTGACGAGCGCGGCGTCGACGTCCAGACGCTCGAAGGCATAACGCACCGAACCGGTGTTGGCGCCGCCGGCGTCGACGATCACGACGCGCATCAGAGCACGCCCTTCGTACTCGGCAACGCATCCCCGCTCCGCCGCAGCGCCTGGCCCAGCGCCCGCGCGAAGGCCTTGAAGCAGGCTTCGACCTTGTGATGGTCGTTGTCGCCCTCGACCTTCAGGTTGAGGTTGAGCGCGGCGGCATCGCAGACCGAGCGGAAGAAGTGCTCGACCAGTTCGGTCGGCATGTCGCCGACGCGCTCGCGCACGAAGGTGCCGTCGAAGACGAGGTACGGGCGTCCGCCGAAGTCCAGTGCGGCGCTGGCGAGCGTCTCGTCCATCGGCAGGGTGAAGCCGTAGCGGCCGATGCCGCGCTTGTCGCCGAGCGCCTCGCGCAGCGCCTGGCCCAGCGCGATGCCGGTGTCCTCGATCGTGTGGTGCTCGTCGATCTGCAGATCGCCTTCGGCCCGCACCGTCAGCGCGATGCCGGCGTGCTTGCCGATCTGGTCGAGCATGTGGTCGAAGAACGGCAGGCCCGTCGAGACCTGGGCATCGCGTGCGGCATCGAGGTCGAGCTCCACGCGGATCCTCGTTTCCTTCGTGTTGCGCACCACCGTCGCGCGGCGCGGCGCATCGCACAGTTCGTGGGCGATCCCGGCCCAGTCCCACTCGCCGCCGAACTGCGGCGTGCGCAGCTTGAAGCCGCGGATCTTCAGATTCTCGGCGAACTGGATGTCGGTGTCGCGGTCGCCGACCATCGCCGAGCCGTCGAGATCGATGCCGCGGTCGCGCAGGTAATGCATCACCAGGCCCAGCGCCGGCTTGCGCGTGGGCGCGTTGTCGGCCGGCCAGCTCGTGTCGACCAGCACTTCGCGGAAGGTGATGCCCTGGCTTTCGAAGATCCGCAGCATCAGATCGTTCGGGCCGTCGAACGTCGCCTGCGGATAGCTCTCGCTGCCGAGGCCGTCCTGGTTGGTCACGATGACGAACTCGAAACCGGCATCGCGCAGGCGCAGCAGCGCCGGGATCACGCCCGGCACGAAGCGCAGCTTCTCGAAGCTGTCGATCTGGAAATCGGCCGGTTCCTCGATCAGGGTGCCGTCGCGGTCGACGAACAGGATCTTCTTGCCACGCACGCTCATGCGGCGATCTCCAGCGATTGCAGGGCCGACAGCACGCGCGCGTTCTGCGCAGGCGTCCCGAGACTGATGCGCAGCGCGTCGCCGAGCTGCGGCGCGGCGCGCTGGTCGCGCACCACGATGCCGGCGGCGAGCAGCGCGGCGAAGGCGCGATCGGCATCGTCGAAACGCACCAGCAGATAGTTGCCGGCCGAGCCGTAGACGCGACGCACGCCGCCGGTCGATGCGAGCGCGGCGGCGAGCGCATCGCGCTCGGCGATGGTCTCGGCGGTGCGCGCCCGGGTGACTTCGAGCGCAGGCGGCGACAGACCCGCCAGCGCCAGGTCGGCACAGGGCGTGGGCACCGGGTACGGCGCCTGGCAGCGGCGCAGCACCGCGATCAGATCCGGTGTGCCGATCGCCACGCCGATGCGTGCCGCCGCCAGGCCGTGCGCCTTCGACAGCGTGCGCAGCACGACGACGTTCGCGTGCGCGGCGAGCAGCGTCGTCGCCGACGGCGCATCGGCGAATTCGATGTAGGCCTCGTCGACGACGACCAGCGCGCGACCGGCGAGCGCGGTCGCGAGTGCGGCGACATCGGCCAGCGGCACCAGGCCGCCGGTCGGGTTCGATGGCGAGCACAGGAACACGAGCTTGGCGTTGCGTGCCAGGGCCGTCTCGCGCACCGCGTCGATGTCGACCTCGAAACCGCCTGTGCCGTCCACGAGTGGCACGTCGACGAAGGCCGCGCCCTGCAGACGCGCACTGACCGCGTACATGCCGAACACCGGCGGCGTCGCCAGCACCGCATCGCGGCCGGGCACGCACAGGGCGCGCACCAGCAGGTCGATGGCCTCGTCGCTGCCGCGTCCGATCAGCAGCTGCGCCGGCGCCACGCCGTACAGCGCGGCCAGCGTGGCCTGCAGGTCCGGCGGCTGCGGTGATGGATAGCGGCGGCAGCGACCGTCCGCGTCGCCCGGATTCGCCCACGGCGCCTCGTTGGCGTTGAGCCAGACGTCGCCGTCCAGCGCCTGGGAACGCGCCGACGCGTAGCCCGTGAAATCGCGCAGGTCCTCGCGCACCAGATCGAATACGCCGCTCATGCCGTCGCCTTCCCGATGCGCAGCGCGACCGCGTTCGCGTGGGCATCCAGTCCTTCGGCGCGCGCCAGTGTGACCGCGTCCGGTCCGATCGCCCGGATGCCCGCGGCCGAGGCCGACTGCACGCTGACCAGATTCTGGAAACTGGCGACGCTGACGCCGCTCCACGCGCGTGCGGCGCCGCCGGTCGGCAGCACGTGGTTGGTGCCGCTGCAGTAGTCGCCCAGCGCCTCGGGCGTCCAGTCGCCGAGGAAGACCGAGCCGGCGACCTCGACCCGGTCCAGCCAGTTGCGCGGACTGCGCAGCGCCAGGATCAGGTGTTCGGGCGCGTAGCGGTTGCTGATCCCGAATGCGGTCCCGAGCGTGTCGACGCGCAGCAGGCGCGAGCGCGCCATGGCCTGGCGTGCGATCGCCGCGCGCGGCAGAGCCGCGAGCTGGACCGACAGCTCCGCGCGCACCTTTTCCAGCAGCGCATCGTCGTCGGACAGCAGCAGCACCTGCGAATCGGGGCCGTGTTCGGCCTGCGACAGCAGGTCGGCCGCGACGAAGGCGGCATCGGCGCCGGCATCGGCGATCACCAGTACTTCCGAGGGACCGGCCGGCATGTCGATCGCGACCGTGCCCGACTGCGCCACCTGCTGCTTGGCCTCGGTGACATAGCTGTTGCCGGGGCCGAACAGCTTGTCGCAGGCCGGCACGCTCGCGGTTCCGAACGCGAGCGCGGCGATCGCCTGCGCGCCGCCGAGCTTGAACACGCGGTGCACACCGGTCAGGCGCGCGGCCACCAGCACCGCCGGATCGGCGCTGCCGTCGGGGCGCGGCGGCGTACACAGCACGACCTCGCGGCAGCCGGCGATGCGTGCGGGCACGCCCAACATCAGCGCGGTGGAAGGCAGTGGCGCGGTCCCTGCGGGCACGTACAGGCCGACGCGGGGGATCGGGCGCACGATGCGCGCGCACTCGACGCCAGTCGCGGTTTCGACCGAATAGCCCTTGGGCGCGCCGGCGGCATGGAAGCGTTCGATGCGCGCCGCGGCGTTGACCATCGCGGCCCGCAGTTCGGCCGGCACGGCGACCTCGGCGGCGGCGAATTCCGCTTCGCCGACTTCGAAGTCGTCGAGCACCACCCGGTCGAAGCGCTCGGTCAGGTCGCGCAGGGCCGCGTCGCCCCGCGTGCGCACATCGTCGAGCACGTCGGCGACCGCGGCGCGCGTCTGCGCGGCGACCGTCTGCGTCGGGCGACGCAGCAGTTCGGTCCGCGCATCGGCATCGGCGTCGCACCAGTCGACGATCGCGGGAATCGCCGCGTCGATCTGCACGGAAGCGTTCGCGCTCATGCCAGCATCCGCTCCACCGGCAACACCATCACGCCCGCGGCGCCGGCCTGCTTGAGCGCTTCGAGTCGCGGCCAGGTCATTTCGCCGTGGCAAAGCACCTGCAGCGCGACGCGATCGCTGCCATCGACCTGCAGCAGCGTCGGCGCTTCGGCATCGGGCAGCAACTTGAGCAGCGCGTCCACTCCGTCGCGGCGCGACTGGAACATCACCAGGCGGCTGTCGCGCAGACGCAGCACGCCGTCGAGACGTCGCAGCAGCAGCGCGGCGAGTTCCCCGCGCGCATCGGCGAACGGCGTGACCGGCCCGGCCAGCACCGCCTCGCTGGTCATCAGCGTGACCGCAGGCTTGAGCTGGTTGGCGGTCAACGTCGCGCCACTGGACACCAGGTCGCAGATCACGTCGGCCTGCCCGAGTCGCGGTGCGATCTCGACCGAACCCGACAGCGTCACGATCGTGGCCTGCACATCGTTGGCGTCGAGCCACTGCTGCAACAGGCCCGGATAGCTCGTTGCGATACGGCTGCCCTGCAGCTGCGCCGGGCCGGTCCAGTCCTGCGATTCTGGAATCGCGATGTCCAGCCGGCAGCCGCCGAATCCCAGGCTTCGGAGCGCCTTCGACACCTGCGGCTGGCCGCGCAGCGCGCGCTCGGCCGCGACCTCGTCGAGCACGTTGCGGCCGACGATGCCGTAGTCGCAGACGCCGTCGGCGAGCAGACCGGGAATGTCGTCGTCGCGCACCAGCAGCAGGTCCACCGGCAGGGTCTCGCCGTAGCAGAACAGCTTGTCGCGGCTCTCGCGCCAGGACAGGCCGCAGGACGCCAGCAGCGAACGCGCCGGGTCGCTGAGGCGGCCCGACTTCTGGATGGCGATACGCAGGCGGTCGCGCGGGGCGCCGCCGTTCACAGGACTCATGGGGTGACCTCAGTGGGATTCTTGGGTGCGTGCCGCGCGGCGCGCCGCGATCGCATAGCCGCCGGCGCCGCGATCGAGCGTGCGCGCGACCCGGCCGACCGTGGTCACGCTGACGCCGGTGCGCTCGTGGATCTCGCGATACGGCACGCCCTGCTGCAGCAGCGGCACCACGCGCCAGCGATCGACCAGCGCTTCCAGCTCGGCCGGCGTGCACAGATCATCGAGGAAACGCGCGACCTCGTCGGCCGTCTTCAACTGCGCGAACGCACGCGCCAGCGCCGTCAGCGAGGCACTGGCTTCATGGTCCGGCAGGGGTTCGGGGCGCTGCTTCACGGGATCGGGCGGTTGTTTCAATGTAATAGCGTGCTAATACATTACTCCAATCCCGTTCGAAGTCAAACCGGGTCGCCCGCCCGCCGACGACGTGTTCCAATCGATTCATTCACTCCGCGAAGGATCGCGATGCTCCGGACCCGCCTCGTCTTCTGTCTCGCCTTGCTGCTGGCTGCACCGGTCACTGCCATCGACGATGTGACACCTGCCCCGCCCTTCGACACCGCGGCGGATCTGGAACACTGGCTCTCGCGCAACGCCTCGCCACTGGACCTGATGCCACCATGTGCGCGCGCGTTGTTTCTGGATTCGCTGGGCTTCGGACCACAGGGTCTGCACACATTGCCGGTCGACACCCTGCTCGCCGAACTGACCACAACCGAATCCGCGGCGGTGTACCGCTTGCTGTTCGAGGGCGAGTCGCCGTTCCAAGGCCTCACCCCGGAAGAAGCGGCGCGCCTGCGCAGGGCGCGCGCCCATCCAGGCGGACGACGGCACCGTACCGACGCTGCGCTTGGACGCCATCGACCTCGTCACGCGCATCGTCGTCGTGTCTTCTCCCGGCTGCGGGTTCAGCAACGCGGCGGCGGCCGCGATTCCGGAAGATCCGGAACTCGGCCCCCTGTTCGCGCAGCATGCGACCTGGCTCATCGCGCCGACCGCGATCGCCGAGACCACGGCGCTGCGCCACTGGAACCGGCGCCACGCCGCCACGCCGATCCACATCGCCGCCGACGCCACGCAATGGCCGATGGACTTCGACACCACGCCGCAGTTCCTGGTGTTCCGCGATGGCGTGGTGGTCGAACGCTTCGGCCGCTGGCAGCGCGACGGCAGTGATCGCGACGCAC
>Ga0207841_1000379_pt1 | contig 12520 bp, 9 predicted proteins | sample HigsolmetaGSP18D_FD_184846 | JGI IMG/M metagenome (GOLD analysis project Ga0207841, IMG submission 184846) | High solid enriched microbial communities from the Joint BioEnergy Institute, USA - SP1-8-D (SPAdes) | ecosystem: Engineered > Bioreactor > SSF (Solid state fermentation) > Aerobic >... | reverse complement strand
GACCGGAAGCAATGACCTATAAAGAGATGATTCTCAAAACAGCTGATATCATGGGAAAACGTCAACCGACGATCGACATTCCTTTGCTAACCGTTAAATTGTCCCGTCTATGGGTCACACTCGTATCTGGCGAACCGAAGGAAACCGTCTATCCTCTCGTTGAAAGCATGGTGCATGAGATGGTCGCCGATCCAGAAAAAATGGTTTCAGGCATCAGTGACGGGAAAATCACATTTGAACAGTCGGTTCGAGATGCATTAAAAGAAGAAGAGGAACAACAAGGCTCTTCATCCTCCTCTTCTTCGACACCAGACGTGCTTGACGTCCGTTCGGTGCAACGTGTCCTTCTCCCGAAGGATCGTGATGCTGACTGGGCTGCCGACGATTATATGGACTGGTTATCGTCATTTGCGCGTCCCTTACTCACATCATCCGTGAAGGATCGAGTCGTCGGAATCCACATTCCGTTTTACGAACAAGCTCTTCTTGAATTGACGAAAGAACCGGTTCACGATCGGCAAATGGCGACGTACCGGATTACCGGTGGCCTGTTCGCAAAAGTCGCACAAGATAGCCGTGGACGAATTGAATTCCGACAAATCCCAGGTACACAGGAATGTATCATCGCTATTCATGAGTTCGTTCCTGCGTTGCCATGGGTACTCTATAAGGCGACTCAAGCAAATGTCCATCTACTCGTCATGTACCTCTTTAAATTACACTTGTTACGTCGGGTTCACTCGACTGAACAAGAATCGACACATGCGGACGAAATCGTTCCGTCAACTTAATCAGCATCAACGATCCTCTCCTTGCCGGGCGGATCGTTTTTTGTCGCTTTCAGAAGGATGACGAAACTGAAAAAATCGTGATACACTGAACGGTGACTGAAAGAAAGGGGTTTCATCGCATGCGCTCATTTGAGGAACGATTATCGAACCAGCTCGAGGCGACCGCTTCACTCGCCACATTGATTCAACCTTCAACGGATCAACTCCGTTTAGATAAACTAGATAAATTCGCTATGAAATTACTAAAACGGGAGTTCACGATTGCCTTTGCTGGGCATTTTTCGGCCGGAAAATCGAGTATGATCAATGCTTTGACAGGTGAGTCCGTCTTACCAACGAGTCCGATTCCAACAAGTGCGAACATCGTGACCCTTCAGCAAGGTGACACAGATGAAGCGATCGTTCACTTTCATGAACGACCTTCTGTACGCTTAACAGAAGAAGAACAACAGCAACACCTGCAATCGCTTGGAAGAAGTGGCGATGTCCGGCAAATCGATTTGACACATGCCGCGTCTGAGCTTCCATCTGGTCTCGTCTTAATGGATACACCTGGGGTCGATTCGGTTGACGATGCCCACCGTGTGTCAACGGAATCGGCATTGCACTTAGCAGACATTTTGTTTTATGTCATGGACTATAACCATGTTCAATCGGAATTGAACTTCATGGTGACCGACGAATTACAAGCTGCGGTACCTGAATTGTATTTAATCGTCAACCAAATCGATAAACATCGTGATGATGAACTGTCTTTTGAGGCGTTCCGTCGCTCGGTCCATGCCTCATTCGCAGAGCACGGTGTTGTACCAAAAGGCATCTTCTTTACGAGCTTACGGAATCCGGATCATCCACACAACGACTTCATAGAAGTCGAACAGCTAGTCAAACAAAGCATTCGCGATGCTCAACCAAAATTATTGACTTCCGCTACCCTAACACTTGAAAGTCTTCATCAGGAGCATATGAGTTTTCTCAATCGCCTCGTCTCAGAAGCCGATGAGACAATGGCAGAGCAGTTAAATGATGCTGAACGACACGATCCGACAACGGTGCAAACAGCGTTAGCTCATGTATCGCATCAATTAGAAGCACGTCAACCGGACCGCTGGGTTCAGACGTTTTCTCTACACCGGGATCAACTCTTGAAAAATGCGACGTTGATGCCATTTGAGTTACGCGAGAAGATGCGCCGTTTTCTCGAATCTCGTCAGCGTGATTTCAAAGTCGGACTATTCCGTAGTACGAAAAAAACGGAAGCGGCTCAAGCAGAGATCGCGCAAGACGTCATGCGTGCCTATCAGACGGTCACGGCGTCCGAAATTTCGCTCCACCTTCGCAACTTGATGAAACAATCGTTACGTGAACTTGATCTTCTGCAAGATACACACATTGTGACGATTGATCAGTTATCACTTGATCCGCCGTTGTCCGTACTCGAAAGTGCATTACCAACCGGCATTACGATTACAGGGGAGTCGGTGCTCCAGTTTACGAATCGTGTCGCCGAGCAGACGCAGGCTTGGTTCGTCAAAGAGACGAACGCGTGGCGGGAACGCGTTCGCCAAGAGTTAACGGTGGCTTTCCCAAAAGAACAAGCCGAACTGTTGCAACAGCAAACGCTCCTGCAGCAAAAGTGGGATAGTGTTCAGACCTGGCAACAGACTACCGCTGCTCTCGCGCGCTATGAGAGTGGTGTTGTCAATCCGTCTGAAACGCAACTCGAACAAGCACGAACTCAAGTTTCTGTTTGGAAAGAACAATTGGTGCAGCAGGAAGCAGCGATCGTTTCCTTTACAGGTTTTGAGTCGGTGACTGAAACAGCTGAATATGAAGTTGCGACGACGATGACGGAGCATCAATCCGTCCGTTATGCACCAGAAGATGTCGCTCAAATTCGTCACTATTTGAATGGGCTACAAGGGTTTGAAGAAGCCGTGGCTTATTTAAATGACAAACTAGACCGACTGACACATCAGTCATTCACGATCGCTTTATTCGGTGCCTTTAGCGCTGGTAAATCATCATTTTGTAATGCCTTGCTCGGAGATAAGGTACTTCCGGTTTCTCCGAACCCGACTACGGCTTCCATCAACCGGATTCATCCCGTTGACGACAAACACGCTCATGGTACGGCAGAGGTCACGTTCAAGTCGGAAGTTGCAATGGTCGAGGACTTAAATGAAGCGATGATGAACACGATGACGTTTGAGTCAACTAAACAAGCATACGAGACACTGTTGCCACGTGCTGCCACGTTGACGGATCCATTCCTTCGCGCCTTCTTAAAGGGATTCCCTGACGTCCATGCCTTCATCGGAACCGTCCAGACCGTTGACGAGGAAGCATTTAAAGCCTATGTCGCAAAAGAAGAGCGAAGCTGTTTCGTCGATGTCATCGATTTCTACTATGATAGTCCGTTAACACGACTCGGGGTCACGCTCGTCGATACACCAGGAGCCGATTCAATCAATGCTCGTCATACGGATGTTGCTTTCGATTACATTAAAAATGCCGATGCGATTTTGTTCGTCACCTATTTTAATCATGCCTTTGCTCGGGCGGATCGTGAATTCTTGATTCAACTCGGTCGTGTCAAAGACGCGTTTGAACTCGATAAGATGTTCTTCCTCGTTAATGCGATCGATCTCGCTGCCTCAGACAGTGAACGTCAAGATGTCCTGAATTATGTCGCGACGGAACTCCAACGCTTCGGAATTCGTTCTCCGCGGCTATACGGAGTCTCGAGTCTACAAGGACTTGCTGAAAAACAACAAGGACTAACCGAAGCGACATCTGGTTTACCTGTATTCGAGGAGGCATTCCATCACTTCTTAGCAGAGGACTTGACCGGACTCGCTAAAGTTTCCTTATCGGAGCAGACGGAAAAGACCGTCCAGCGACTCGAACGGTTCATTGCTGCAACAGAAGCGAACCTCTTACGAAAAGAAGAACGGTTGGCTGAGCTGTCTGCCTTAGAACAACAAGTGACGGATCGATTCCAAGAGAATCGCGCCGCTTTGATCGAACCTGCGCTGAAAGCGGAAATCCATGAACTGTTGCACCATGTCGTACAGCGTATTTACTACCGTTTCCCTGATTTCTTTAAAGAAGCCTACAATCCCGTCCGCTTCGCTCAATCAGCTAAAGCGGCGGCACTGCAAGATGCGTTAACAGAACTGTTAACGTTCCTTCGGTTCGATTTTGAGCAGGAGCTACGGGTCACACATTTCCGTGTTGATCAATGGCTTGAAGCAGCGTTGATCCGTCGACAGCAAGAAGAGCAACAACTCCTTGAACAATGGAACGAATCGTTCCAGCTCGCACCTGTTACGGTATCTCGATTGGGCGAGATGACCTTCGATGGTCCCTTCCAGGATGCGACACCTTACGTCAGCGTAAAACGCCACTTCCGGAATGCTAAAGCCTTCTTCGAGAAAAACGAGAAGGAACAGCTTAAAGAAGAACTTGCGACGTTAACGAAACAGGATGCACTCACGTATACCGCCGTTCAAGAAGAACGATTGCTTGCAGTCGCAACGGCACATCTAGATGTTTCCTTGACGTCTCTTTCAGAGAATCTGTTACGTCAAGCACTTGAACAACTCGAGAGCGAACGTGCGACGTTACAGGAACAAGAGACACTGACGCCTTATAAACAAGCAGCCGATCAAATCCGTCGTCTGACGCAGCACGTCGCATCATCTTAAATAATCCAATCAATAAAGACCGGAACGCGATGCGCTCCGGTCTTTATGCTGTATTTTTCATCACCGAGCGGGAGTCGGCCAGTACGATTGAAAATAGTGAACGATGTATTGATGAACGTGACGGACGACGGGACGCAATTCCGTACCGACGAGTCGATTCAATGAGACATCCCATAACATCGGCGGATCAAACGGGATGATCCTAACATCATCCGCATGATGGAAACGGAGAATCGGTTCCGGGAGGATCGAGATGACATCGAGTTCTTGAACCATTCCAATCAATAAGTCCCACGCCCCTGACATGAAGAAGATATTCGGTTCTTGCTGTACCTTGCGAAACTCTGAAAGGATCTGGTGATGCAACATGAATCGGTCGTTCAAGATGACGAGTGGTTCGTTTCCGATGTCGCGATACGAAATAGCGGCTTTTGCTTGAAAAGGATGGTTCGGACGAACGGCGACGACAACCTCATCTTCAATCAATCGAAAACGTTCAATCCCATACGATTCGCCTGGTTCGATTAAGACAGCTAAATCAAGTTCTTCGAGCAACAGTCGTCGCTTCAGTTCAAATGCTCCTTCTTCAATGATTTCAAGCTCAATTCCAGGATGTTCCGCCATGAACTTCGGAATCAACTGTGAAAACAAGACTGGTAAGATAACCGGCGGGATTCCAAGTCGGACTTTTCCTCGGACGACGCTTGATCGTTCACGTAGATGTCCCATTAACGCTTGATGTCGTGCCAGAACGATTTTCGCATCCTCATACAATTGACGTCCCGTCTCGGACAATCCTGTCAACCGTCCATGTTTACGAATGAACAGTTCGACTTGTTCAATCTGTTCAAAATCACGAATCATTTGACTGAGCGCCGGTTGTGAAATCGACAAGTGCTTCGAGGCACGTGTTAAGTTATAGCCGTGCTCGACAATCGTCGTAAAAAAGAGTAACTGTCGAATATCCATCTACATCTCTCCTTATTCATCGAACCAGCGATTTTTTTTGAAAAACAAAATCATCCCTAAAGCGAGGAGTGCCATTGCTCCTAATGTCACGAAATAACCGTATCGAGTCGTTAATTCTGGCATGTGCTCGAAGTTCATACCGTATATTCCGGCGATGAACGTCAATGGCATGAAAATCGTCGTAAAAATCGTCAACGTCTTCATGATGCTATTCATCCGGTACGAGTTGAGGGAAATGAAATTATCCCGAAACTCAGACGTCATCAATCGGTTGTATTCGATCATCTCCGATAACTTCAGTAAGTGGTCGTATAAATCGCGAAAGAACGCTTGTTTCTTCGGATGAATCGATAGTCGTTTTGATTCGACGACGCGATATAGTAAGTCCCGCATCGGCATGACAGTCCGAGAGATCCGCAATAAACGGGCTCTAAGTTCGAAGATTTCTTCCATCAATCTCCGGTCATTTCCGCGTTTCCGGTAACGTTCCTCGAGCGTAAACAATTCATCTTCTGTCGCATGAACGATCGGAAAATAACCGTCAACGATCTTATCCATGATTTTATGTACGAGGTCGACTGTCTCTTGTCTGTCGAGGCGTTGGCTACACTGTTCAAACACGATATCAATTTCTGGTGAACGTTGCTCATGATAACTGACGAGATGTCGATCGCTAGCGAACAAATTGATTTCGCGATTCGACAATGTTCCCTCATCGAGCGCATGGAGAACAAAAAAACTATGATCCGAATAATACTCGAGCTTCGGACGTTGTAAGTAGTGGAAACAATCTTCGATTGCCAACGGATGAAAATCAAAGGCGTCAATCAACATTTGTTTTTCGGTAGCTGTTGGTTGATCGAAATCAACGAAATAACGTTTGATGCCAGGCTCTTGTGTCCGAAAGACGTCATCAGTCAAAATAAGCTCATCGTCGGCATTGATCAATATACAACGAATCAACTTTTCCTCCTCCTTTTGCTATGTAAGCGTACTATATTTTTACGTATACAACAAAAAAGGATTCCCCAAACAGGAATCCCTTTTTCATATGGACAATCAACCATGTTCAATATAAAAGCCACTCCAATAGACTTGACGATACGTAAACTCTTTCCCACTCTTTGTCGTCACAAGCATCTCATCTTCTGCCATGACAGCAATTTTTATTGGAACTTCGCCGTGGTCCGTCAAATAGTTGAGAATCTCGAGGTGACGATTCAACCAAAGACGACGGCGGAACCAACGAAAACGACTAAATGCTGCACTGAAGTGGAGCAAAGCGAGCGCTAGGATGATCAAAGCAAAAGGAAGTGGAATATCGAACAGGGCAATCAAATAGACATCTGCGATGATTAGTGATAACGAGAGACCCATTTCCGTCATCTCCATGAAGGATGCTTTATAAGTAGCAAAATAGGTCATCACGCGAAACAGAAAGATGATCGTAAGATACGGTACGAAATACATTTGAAACACATGGTCCGTGCCGCTGTTGACGTACATAAGCAGTGGCAGGAAGAATAGCAATTTCCAGATTAGGATGGCGGAATAAAATAAAGTATGATCCGTGTAGCGTTTGCGTACGATGGCTTGACTCATATTCATTGCCTTCCCCTCCTTCATGATGGACCGTTTCAAAGTCGATGATGACAGGACATGATGCCTATAAGGGTATGTTTCCGAATTCAACTGATTCTAATCATCTAATTCACAGTTTTTAGAAGCTGTATATTTAGTATACGTGATTGATTTCAAAAAGGTTCACTTTCCCCATCATTTCCCATCATTCGATGTGCTACTTGTTATGAGCCTGCTCTTGCTAGTCGCCTTGAACTTCTACTGCTACAATATAAGATATTCCAATTGAACAGAATCGAGTTGAATTTTTCATGTACACCCATATTATCATCGGTGCCGGAATTCTCGGTGCCTCGACAGCGTATCACTTATCGAAGGCTGGTGAACGCGTCTTACTCGTCGATCGAAAGGAACCCGGTCGTGCCTCTCATGCGGCAGCTGGTATCATTTGTCCGTGGATGACACAACGACGGAATAAGGCATGGTACAAATTAGCGAATAACGGTGCCCATTTTTATAAGACACTGATTCCGGAACTGGAAGCGCTCGGTGAGACGAGTACAGGGTATCAACAAGTTGGAACGATTGCCCTTCATGAGACATCAAAAATCGAGAAGATGGAGACGATTGCACATAATCGTTTTCCAGAAGCTCCTGCCATCGAACGCATCGAGCGACTCGACCAAGACCGCGTCAAAGCGCTCTTCCCGCTCGTCGAACAGATTGAAGATGCCTTGTTCGTCTCCGGTGGCGCTCGTGTTGACGGTCGTGCCTTATGTGCTGCTTTGATTCGTGGCGCTGTTGAGCATGGTGCAACCGTCCTTAATGGAGATGCGTCTCTTGTCATAGACAACGGGGTCGTTACAGGGATTGAAATCGACGACAAACAATACACAGCTGATCAATTCATATTAACGGCTGGCGTCTGGTTAAACGACCTCCTTCGTCCGCTTGATCTTAAAATTGATTTACACCCGGAAAAGGGACAAATCCTTCAGCTCGACTTGACCGATTCGACATCAACGACTTGGCCCGTCATCATGGGTCAGCGCGGATTGTATCTTGTCTCAATCCACGAAGGAAAACTGATTGTCGGTTCAACGCATGAAAAACAGACCGACTATGACTTGAAACCGACCGTCAAGGGGATGTATGCCTTATTGAATCGGGCTTTACCCGTCTTACCGACTCTCGAAGAAACAACGATCGACGAACTGCGCATCGGCTTGCGCCCGTATACGAAAAATTCATTGCCCGTGATTGGTCCTCTTCAAGACCATCCGAATGTGTTTTTAGCGAATGGGCTTGGCGCATCCGGTTTGACGATCGGACCGTATCTCGGTAGCCAACTAGCGAAACTTGCGAGCCACCAAACGCCTGATATTGAATGGTCGACCTATGAACCGACTTACGTACCACTCGAATCCTGACTACATGTTTCTGAAAGGAAGTACACCATTGTCTATGAAACCAGTCGTTTCTCTTGATTTATTCAATGCTTTAGATCTACGTGTCGGTACGATCCTTTCCATCTCAGACTACGCAGACGGAATGGTTCAGCTTGAACTACAATTCGACGGATTCACGCGTCGTTTTTCGCTTGCTTGGGAATCACTTCGCCCAGATGTCCATGAATTACTTGGAAAACAAGCAATCGCCGTGTTAAATATACCCGGTCGTATCCCTGAAGAATCTGGTCGGTTACTTGAGATCGGGCGAGCGGAACAATGGATGCCGATTCTCGTCGTACCAGAACACCCGATTCCGGAAGGTGCTCGTGTCGAGTAATGCCAATTCAATTTTTTAAAAAACACTCCCTTATGTCACTTCTAAATGGAAGCTTACATATGGGAGTGTTTTACTTAGTCAAACATCAGTCTATTACATTTTTTCTAGATAGTGTACGCTAAATCGTTCATCGGAATCCATCCAGCAGTTGACCGGATGGAACCCGCTTTGACGGGCAAGTGTCTCAAACTCTTCTTTACTATATTTGTAGGAGTTTTCCGTATGGATCGTTTCTCCTTGTTTAAATGGAACCGTCACGTCGCCCACTTGTACGAGCTGGTCCAACTGGCTCCGAAGATGCATCTCAATACGTCCTTTTTCCTCATTATAGAACGCATGGTGTTCAAAACGAGTGATATCGAACGTTCCATCGAGCATCTGGTTCAAATGCGTCAACATATTCAAGTTAAACGCTGCCGTAACACCTGCCGCATCGTTATAGGCACGTTCCAGGACATCAGTCGATTTTTTCAGATCGACGCCAATCAAGAACCCGTCTCCGACCTCTAGAATCCGTGAGGAGTGACGTAAAAAGCGCATCGCTTCCTCTGGTTCAAAGTTCCCGATTGTCGAACCCGGGAAAAAGATAACCCGTTTTTGCGATTCCTCAACCGGTAAAGAAATCGATTGCGAGTAATCACCACAAACGGCTTTGATGTGTAGAGCAGGATATCGTTCAGAAAGTTGACGCGCGGACTCCATTAAAAAGTCTTTTGAGATATCGATGGGCATATAGGTATCCAGATGTGTGAATGTCTCCAGTAACATCTGGATTTTACGGCTACTCCCACTACCGTACTCGATTAACGTATGCACATCGCCAATACTGCGAGCGATTTCTGTTCGATAGTTTTCTAAAATAGCGATTTCCGTTCGTGTCGGATAATATTCCGGTTGATGCGTAATCTGTTCGAACAACTGAGATCCGATGTGATCATAAAAATATTTTGCTGGTAAGACCTTCTGCTCGCGCATCAGACCGTCGATGACCTCTAAGCGCATGTTTTGTTGCGGCGTATATAAATCGTAGCCAATGACTGTCTCTCGCATCACATGTCACCCGCCAATCGGAAGCCGCCAAATAACCAGCGTTTATCGGGTGGGAAGAAGTTACGATACGTCTCGCGAATATGATCATCCGGCGTCACGCAAGCGCCACCACGTAATACCATCTGATTACACATGAACTTCGCGTTGTACTCGCCAAGTGCCCCTTCAAGCGGTTTGCTGCCAGGGTACGAACTATAGGGACTAGACGTCCATTCCCAGACGTTACCGAACATACTAGCAAGCGTCGTCTCTGATTCTTCGACTGCTACGGGATGGAACGTTCCATTTCCCATCATATTTCGTTTTGTTACGGAATCGACTTGGCGAGAAGCCCATTCCCACTCCGCTTCTGTCGGCAACCGTTTCCCTTGGTAACGACTGTAAGCGTCCGCTTCATAAAAGCTGACATGACAGACCGGTTCGTCCAGTCGAAGTGGTTCGACGCCGTTCATCGTAAAGATCGTCCAATCCCCCGCTTCATCCTTCATCCAATATAAAGGTGCTTTCCAGCCTTCTTTTTGGACAGTCGCGTATCCATCCGACAACCAATACTCCGATTTTTCATAACCACCTGCTTCAATGAACGCCAAATACTCCCCGTTTGTGACGGGACGCGTCGCTAATTCAAACGGATGTAGCCATGTTTTATGGCGCGGACTTTCGTTGTCAAACGCAAAACCGTCTCCCGTGTGACCAATCTCAACGAGTCCTTCCTCGAATTGAATAAAGGATCTTTCTTTAACTGCTGTTGCAGGTGAGTCTGTTGTCATCGTCTTTGACTGATAGGCAGGTAATAGAGGATTTGTAAAAAAGTTATACTTCACGTCCATCAAAATCAATTCCTGATGTTGTTGTTCATGCTGAAGCCCCATCTCAACTAATGCTTCCACTTTCCGCTGATCTTCTGGTGTCCGTTCTTTCTTCAGAAACTCAACCATTCGTTCATCAACATATGCCCGGTAAGCAATAATGTCCTCGACGGTAGGACGGGATAGCATTCCACGTTGCTGCCGCGGTTGATAAGGACCGATTGAGTTGTAGTATGAGTTAAATAAATAATTGTATTTCGGATGGTAGACTTGATAACCTTCACTATATTCTTGTAAAATCATCCGTTCAAAAAACCATGTCGTATGTGCAATATGCCACTTTGGTGGACTAACGTCCGAACTGGCTTGAATGACAAAATCCTCTGCTTCGAGCGGTTCAATCAAGGCAATCGTTTGATTTCGAACGGTGGCGAATTTTTCGATTAAGTACGATGTTGTTTCAAATAGCATGTCAATCACTCCCTATCCAAAATATTCCGAATATTTTTTGTCCATATGATGTATACCCCTCCTTTGGAAAAGTTATGCTAAGGAAATAAAAAAAGTCCGCTCCATAAAGAGCGAACTCATCAAATTAATATACTTTATCCCCGTTGAAAATCGAGTTCTTGACGACGACGTAGTCGACCGTGCGAATCGCTTGCAGTTTGTTCCCACCAGCGTACGAAATCGCTGATTGCAGATCTTGCTCCATCTCGATCAACGTATCTGTCAGACTACCTTTATGTTCGACGAACATTTTCTTTCCTTCAACGTTCTTACGTTCCCCTTTTTGGAACTCAGACGCCGAGCCGAAGTATTCCTTGACGAGCACTCCGTCCACTTCATGTGTCTCACCTGGCGATTCTTCATGTCCTGCAAAGAGGGAACCAATCATGACCATCGACGCACCGAATCGAACTGACTTCGCGATATCCCCATGCGTCCGAATACCACCATCGGCGATGATTGGTTTACTTGCCGCTTTCGCACACCAACGAAGTGCCGCTAGCTGCCAACCGCCCGTACCGAATCCTGTCTTAATCTTCGTGATACAGACCTTACCCGGTCCGATACCTACTTTTGTTGCGTCTGCTCCCGCGTTTTCTAATTCGCGAACCGCTTCCGGTGTACCAACGTTACCGGCGATGACGAAACTCGTCGGTAGAAGTGATTTAATGTGACGAATCATCTGAATGACGGCTTCTGAATGACCGTGCGCGATATCGATCGTGATATATTCAGGAACCAATCCTTCTGCTGCGAGCTGTTCGATCAGCTGATATTCTTCTTCCTTTACGCCCACACTGATCGAAGCGAACAGTTGGCGCTCTTGCATCATGCGAACGAATGCGAGACGACGTGCTGGTTCGAATCGGTGCATGATATAGAAATAATCGCCTTCTGCTAAGAACATCGCAATTGATTCATCGATGATCGTTTGCATATTTGCCGGTACGACCGGAAGCTTAAAACGACGACCGCCAAATTCCACTGACGTATCACATTCCGAACGACTACCAACGATTGATTTTGCTGGAATTAATTGAATATCTTCATAATCGAATACTACATCCATGAAAAACACCTCTAATTACGAATATTTTTTAAATAATGGCGATAATCATTCGCCCCTTGACTACTATATCGAACTGCTATTACGCTGTCAAAGAAATTTTCGCGTTTTCATGGCTTTTCATGAACTTTTTTTAGTCTTCAATAAAATAATGTTCGGTTTTCACTGGTTTTGTTGTTTCAAATCAGTTAACCAGCGCTCTTCCCACTCGAAATAACTTGATGCCTTTGATTTTTCAAACACTTG
>Ga0207841_1000377_pt1 | contig 12558 bp, 20 predicted proteins | sample HigsolmetaGSP18D_FD_184846 | JGI IMG/M metagenome (GOLD analysis project Ga0207841, IMG submission 184846) | High solid enriched microbial communities from the Joint BioEnergy Institute, USA - SP1-8-D (SPAdes) | ecosystem: Engineered > Bioreactor > SSF (Solid state fermentation) > Aerobic >... | reverse complement strand
TTCTGCGAAGGCGCCACCAGTTTTGGTAGAGTCTGCGGCGTGGCCGGAAGGTTGTTCAGGTTTGCGACCTTGCAGCCAGGCATCAACGGCGACACCTTCTTGGCCTTTCTCGCACTTGATCGACAGCTTGTCGCACGCGTACTCAGCGATCTGCTTGGAGTCCATGCGTGAATGATCGAACGCACCTGTGAACTTGGAAACGCGGCCATACAGGGCATCGCGGTCAGCGATCACGCCGAGGAATGCGCCGGAGTCTTTGGCGGTCTTGTTCGACGCCTCGAGTTTGGCGGTCAGATCCCGAACCTGCTTGGTCAGAGACTCGACCTGCGAGTCACGCTTACGCGCAGCAGAGTCTTTTGCCAGGGTGGCATGAGCTGCCTTAGCGGTCTCCAGTTTGCCCTTGGCCTTGACCATGCGATCTTGCGCGGCTTTGCGAGTCTTGGCGTCAGACGCCTTAGTCAGATCCTCGGCAGCCTCTTTGATTTCCTCAATGGCTTCCTCGACCTGCTCTACAACGGCCTCGATATGCTCGGCTGCGCGGGTTTCGTCGCCCTCGGCATAGTTGGTTTCTTCAGTTGCAGGAAGTTCGGCGTCTTCCGGTTTTTTTTCGGCTGGGGTTTCCGGGTCAGCATCCCCCGGCTTTTTCTGGTCGGCAAGCAGCTCAAGAACCATCGTCTTGATCGCTTCCATGTCTTCGGGGGCAAGTGCCATCGGTAGTAACTCCGCTGAGTCTAGGGTGAATTTGCGGTGGTCTTGTACGGCAACGTCTGGACCTGTTCGGCCTTCTTCTACCAGTGCAAGGTGGTTGCCCATGATATTGCGCTGCACGTACTGGTACGGCTTGCCTTCAAAGGTGCCGACTTCGGGTGACCAGTCGCAACCATAGCATGGGGATAGCTCGACCTTGCCCGCCTTGATTAGCGATTGGGCCGCGCTGGAATGGATTTTGATGTTGCCGCGCAGGTAAGGCGGGTCGAAGTAGACCTGCTCGCCAATGGTGCCCTGAATGCCTTTGCGCTCGGCTGGCATGCCGCCAACGCCAAGCACCTCATGCTCATCAATGAATGGCATGAGCTTGAAGGAGTCGATGGTTGCCTGGCGCGCAAGTTCTTCGGCTGGGCGGTAGACGTAATAGATCTTGTCTGGCTCTGGTGCTCCTGGAATCTCAGAGCCGAGGTACGGGAACACTCCTTCCTTGGAAATCGGGTTATCCCGAACCTCCATGAAGCCATTCCAGTCCATCTGACGCTTAGATTCAGCCATTATCTATCGGACCATTGGTTTTCGATGCACTGAGTCTATCGCGGTATCGGGGTGCGCGCAACTTTTCTGCGGGCAAAGAAAAACCCCGCTTGTTAGGCGGGGTCTCGTTAGATCGGCTGGCCGTTTTCTTGTGTGTATTCAGCCTTCGTCCTTTCCACTGTCTTGTAGTGACGCCTGCCGCCAATACACCCATGCCAGTGCGGCACAAGGCAAAAACAAGGCCCCTTGGTGGGCATGTTCGGGTCGATATAGGTGGTCTTCTCGTCGATATGATAGAGGTTGCCGTCTCGCTTTCTTCTGATAAGCATTATCTCTCCACCCTCTGACAAACAAACTTAACCTGCCGCCCCATGTACGTCTTCGACTCGCCAGCGCTGATGCAGGCGGATTCGGTGGCGTAGACTTGTGGGCCTAGGGTTGCTGAGCCGTAGCTTAGGGATAGGATTAGGAGCCACATGCCATAACCTCCTGATCTGTCATCTTGTTTATCTTGTCGCAGGCCTCAAGGAACTCCGTACGATCCAGCTTTTCAGCTAAGGCCTTGACCAGCAAGTGCTGCCGCTGAGACTGGATGTGATACATGTAAATCTTGTCAGCGCTTGGCTTGCTGACTTTGTGTGGCTTTGGCTTTCTTAGGGCCTTCCTGAGCGCAAGTATCTCTTTGCCAAGACGATTGTTTTGCGCGATGAGCTTGTCGTTTCTGGCTTTCAGGGGTTTGCGCCCGGTCAAAGTATCCAACCATCCCATCAAGATTGATTTGATAGCCATTATTTCGGCTCCTGTTTGCGGTAGCCTGCTTTGTAAAGCGCGCGAGCAACTTCCATCTGCCCCTCCCGAGCGCGCAGGCCGGTTGCCATTGCCAGCTCCTTTATTTCTGCGCATTCCTTCTCCGCCGCGATCTGCTCGGGAGTGCGGATTGGGCGGAACTTGATGCCTTCAGGATTCATCGAACCTTCGAACTTGCCGTCGCCCTTGCTGCTCTCCTGCTCCATGAAGATCATCTTCTGGCCGTAGCAAAGGACCTTGCCTTTCACCCAGTATCCCCAGGAGCTGTATGTGCATTCGACTTCAAGGCCAACCGGCGGCAGGCCTTCGCCATTCCACTCTTCCTTAATTGCGAGCGGCGGATAGAGCGCATCGATTGCGGCCTGCCATTCGGCGCGGGTGACGATGGCGCTCGTGTAGTCTTCGGCGCGCTCAAAATTAAGATCGGTCCAAGTCCATTGCGCACCCGACCATACCCCGCCATTAAATTGATCTTGTTCGGCAAAGCAACCAGAGTCCAAGGTGTTGATTCGACCGTCGTCGTCTTGAGTTAATGCTTTTGTCTCAATTTTTTCGCCGTACTTACAATCTGGCCACTCCTTCAACTCCCGCGCCAAAATCTCAACCAACTTAGCCATTTCACTACCCTCTCTGATGAATGTTGAGCGACTATAGCGCCTTGCTATAGCCGCGTAAAGCTATTATTTACCAACCCTGCGCACCTTCTTCTGCGCCTCGCCCAGCAGGCTGCGCACACGTTGAAGTTCCTTGCGCAACTGGCGCGACACTAGCCGCTCCAGGCGCAGTTGTTCGGTTAGGGATTCGAGTTCGGGGGTCATGGCTTGCTAGCCAACTCGACCCGGTGCTTAGCCTCTAGAACACAGGCATCAAACACCGCTGCGGACACCTGCTCCTTTAGCACTTCGATCAATACGTTATTGAAAGAAAAGTTCTTTTTCTTGTTTTCAGCCTTACGCAGGTCACCCATATGCACTATGAGCGCCTGATAGTCTCTACGTTTATGCTTGAGCGCGGTTGTCGTTCGGATGAACCAGCCACGGTCCGCAAAGTTTCCAGTTGCATTCGCCTCTGCTTTTGCAGAGTTCAGCTGTACTTCTAGAGAGCTTATTGTCGTGGTCAGCTTGTGCTCTAGAGCAATACACTCGACCATAGTTTTAGGGAGCGCACGAATGTTCATGGCTTGCGCTCCAGGGCGGCGCGGGCTTGCCAGGCTTCCCAAGCAGGTTGGTAATCGCCACCACCTTCGTCTAAGTAACGGTTGTCGTAATAGCGTTCGTCTTCGGAATCCCACGACACGCCATAAGGTACAGTAAATTTCGCTTCGAACTCCGCCCGCTCGTCGATCTCAACCGGAGCGCTCGTCTTGCAGTCACTACATGGATGCGCGGCCCCGCTGTCGTACTCCAAGCCAGAACCCTTGCAGGTTAGACATGCAGGCGCGCTCGGCTCTGCGCTGGCGGATAGGCAGTCTCGCAGTTCTTCGCCAAATTGCAGCAACTGCGGACCTGTAAGCCCAACACCGGCTCGGATATGCTTTGCCGCGACCAAAATCTCGCCGAGGCATGTACCTATCAGTCCAAGTTGATGGTCTCGTTCGTCCAGTTGGGCGCGCAGCCGCTCAACCTCGGCGCGCAGGGTGTCGCGCTCCTGAATTGCTACGTTGAACGCCTTCTGCCACATGGCTGCCTGCACCGGCCGGCTATACAGCGGCCCCAGCTTGGTGATTTTGTCGAGGCAGGCGTTCCAGCCATACACTTGGCCTTGGGCGTAAAGCCCAGATGTTGCGGGGCAGCTCCATTTTTCAGGCAGCGCCACCGGCTCGCCCTGGTGCTGCTGGGCTGGCTGAGGAAGCTCCAGGTAGTGCGCTTCGATATCACGGCCTTCCAGCCAGGATCGCAAAAGGCATTCAGCCTCAGACCGCCCGGAAGAAGGATCTTTCGCGCCGCTCATGAGCTCTAGATCGGACAGCTTTATGGCAAGGTACTTCTCTTTGGCGCTCATACTTTGGCCTCCAAAGCTTGACGGGCAAACCATCCATTCTCAACCGAGTAAGGCTCTTCAGCGTGCCATAGGACGTTATGCGGCTCTCCACTCACCGAATCCCAGTTGTCGTCTCCGTGGTAGAAATGGTCTTGATCGGCATAGAACTTCAAAGCCGCCCGCAACCGCTCCACCTCCTCATCCCGCGCATTCAGCAACTGCTGGAGGGCGTCACGCTCGGCGGTTACGCGGTCGAAATCGACCTCAGCGACATAGCGTCCCTCTGCGCCGTAGAAAACGTGCTTTTGTGTGTTCATGGTGAAACCTCTCTCTGCATGTGAGCCCTAATAGTGGTCCTGATAGTTGCTATTGTCAAGACTCGACGACAAGAATCCTCGCGGTCGAGTTAGCTACGTTGGTCACCAAGCCAGCCAGCACCTGAACAGAAAGCACTGTGAGAACGGCTCGCTGCACCAATCGAACGCTGAACCCGTTAACCGTGCTGCTGACCAGAATCCAGGCCATATCAGCACTAGGTGGCGGCCCTGGCTGCACGTTCGGGATCGCTGAGAATGGTGTTGCGTAAGTCACGGTTACCAGGCCGTTCGCATCGGTGTTGGCGGTGTAGGTTTCGATGCGCTTGCTGATGCCTGATGGGCCGGTATCGCCCTTCGCTCCAGCTGCCCCAGTATCGCCTTTAGGGCCAGTTGCACCCGTCGCACCTTTTGCGCCAGTGTCTCCCTTGTCACCTTTTACACCTGGCTCTCCGGGTATACCTTGAGGTCCTTGGGCACCAGTCGCGCCAGTATCGCCCTTAACCCCAGTATCGCCCTTATCACCTTTGTCGCCCTTATCACCCTTCACCCCCTGCTCACCTTGAGGCCCAGCCGGACCCGTATCCCCCTTATCGCCCTTCTGTCCAGCAGCGGCGGCCTTAGATGCCCCGGCACCAAGGTTGCTATCAAGCACAATCATCCCGTTCCCTGGTCGGGTCCTAGCGTAGATTTTGTCGCCGCTAGCCGCATAGGCAGCAACATCCAGCCTGCTAGAAAACTGCGTGCCGAACAGGCTCGCTTTCGGCTTCTCATTGGCAATGATCGCCGCGCCTCCAGCCGAGCTAGGCGTGGACATGGACCCGACAAAATCACCGCTCACGGTGGCATCGTAAACAAGCGTCCAGTCAGTGGCTACGACGCTTACAGGTGGCAGTGTAGACATGGTATTTCCTCCGGTTTGATTTGCCGGAAGAATATCAGACGGGCATGAAAAAGCCCCGCGCCGGTTAGGGGTTGGGGCTTCACGTGTAAAGCTGAGGAATAACCCTGCCTTACTTCGGGTCTAGACAATCCCTGCATTCCTCAACAGGGCAGATGGCCGGTGCTGATCTCCGGCACAGTGGGTAGATTATCCCGCTACCCCACCTAGCGGTCTGTCGCATCAGCCTGCGCATTCATCTGCCAGCGCATAATCACATAACAACTATTGCGCGTCAACCCCTATTGCACATCCTCCGCATCACCCAATTCAAGAACCGGAACCATCGTACATTTGCAGTTAATCAGCTGGCCAGGAAAGCCACGCTCACCGGTCCGCTCATCGATGATCGGCGGATTGTCATAATCGAACACCTGCCCATCATAGCGCAGATGCAGCTTACGCGGATCTGCACCCCCACCCGAATGCACCCACTCAAACCGCTTCATTCCGACCGACTTGGCCCGCTCGACGTTCATTGCCGCCGTGATCTTGCGAGTCTGGTCTACGGCGATCAGCTTGGCTCGCTTCTCGGTCAGCCCGTCGTAATGTCGAATACCTTCAAAGATCTCAGCAGCACCACGCCCGCCAGTCGCAGCAGACCTAAGCACCAATTGAGAAATTCTTTCGTGGTACTGCTGCTGTATAGATTTTATCAATCCAACATTCTCAGCAGTAGCCGCCGTAATCTGCTCCTGTAACGCAGCAGGCATATCCGGCACTTGGATAGTTATTCCACCGCTGATCTGCTTGAGCGATTCGCCAAGGTTGCGCTTGGATGCCATCGAGGCGCCGTCAATCATGCGCTCGGTCATTCCTGCTGCTCGGGAGGCGAACAGCTTCGCCCACTTAGCGCTCAGGAAGTTAAACAGGATTCGCGCCTGGCTAGCCAATGAGGCATCCATCGCAAGCGCCGATTCCTCGTCCGCGTGCGTCTTGAACAGCCTGCGAATCTCCCGGTTGTACTCCTTGCGCATAGCAACTACGAGCCTTTGCAGGCTCGCATCATACTTCGCAGCAGCAGCGCCAGAATAAGGGGTCAGCTTAGAACCCTTGAGAGTCGCCTGCCTAGGCTCGGCCCAGGCTTGGCGTTTTTTTGTTAGGCGGATTTTTTTAGCCATTGGCGTCTCGGTATTTGATCTTGCCCTCAGCTTCCATCTTACGCATCACCTCGCGGACTTTGCTTAGGCTATAACGATAGATCAAGGCTCTGATCGCCTTGTTTGTGCTGTGCACGCACATCCAAGAAAGCACGAAGGTGGCAGTGGCGAGCAAAGACAATCCAGCCAAAACGCATAACCAATACCCAGCAATCTCGATCATACCAACCCCTCCGGCACATCAACCTCATCGCCTAGCTTGGATGCGACTATGGCGCGGCAGGCTGCGATCAAGGCAGTCTTGCCCTGGCCGTACCCTCCAGAAAAGCCTACGCAGGATGACCACACGAATGGGTCTTCATAATGATTTCCTGTCTCCGGGTCAGGTCCGCTTCTGTCTCCATTGCTCGATAGGCGCGAGCAGAACCGCTCAATCAGCGGGCCGCCAATCGCCCAATCTTCGGATGGGTCGTATAGGTCATCACCAAGCCAATCCGTATATACACATGGGCCAGTGCTGTGCCTTATCACCTTCACATCAACCGAGAGTGCTTGCGCCACAGCCCAATCCAACGCCACCCCGCTCAACTCGCTAGTCTTGATCTTCATGGGCGGCGCTCCAGGGTATCCTTCCAGTTTTTATTCACTTGTCCGGCAAAACGGTCGCAGGCCAGCATGAATTCCTTGCCGTGCGACCACCTGATGCTATGGCTTCTCGGCTTGCACTGATACCAGTACCATCGACCGCTCCAGTCCTGAGCAAGCCACATCGCCCACTCCGGCGCATCCTTCCAATCAGGCTTGCTCATGCTTCACCTCGGGCTTTGGCGATGGCGGCGCGAGCGGCATCGAGTTCATCTTCATTCCAATGCTCGCCGACTCCATCATCGAAGCATTTCATCATGCCTTCCAGAGCCTCAAGCAGATCAGGGGCGGCGATTGCTATTGCTGCCTTTTGCTTTACTTCTCTCAGATCGTACAGAGGGGTATCGCAAGCAATTTCCAGCGTAAAGTGACCGATAGTTCCCCTTCCAGCATTAAAATTCCCGTCGCGCAGGAATGATACTCCAACCAAATGCCACGGCCCCTTCGTATGCCCGCTCATTTCGCACGCTCCCGCAGCATGGCGTCGGCTTGCATGTATGCAGCTTTGGAGATGATAGCCATACCCTCATCTGGAGTTTTACCGACAAGAGCATGCTGAGCCTCCGAGCTAGAGAGGCATGCCGCCATAGCCTTAGCCGCAAAGTAATCCCGGATAGTAACGCCACCGGCCTTAACCGAGCAGTCTCCAGCTTGCCTGGAATCACCAAACGCCGACCCTCCACCCTCGCGGCGATCAAGTGTCTCGATAAGCCTCATGCGGTACGCATCACAAGGCTCTCCCCAACCCCTGGCGACCCCAATTCTGTCACCGCAAATATCCAGATCCTTGCCGGCCATATACTTAATATCGTTGCGCATCACAAACCCCTCTCATTGATTGAGCCTCAATAGTTACACAATAGGGGTATGAGGGTCAATAGGCTCACCAGTCAAAGGATCAAGATCAGGCTCAAGCTCGCTATCATCCTCAACATCCGCCAGTCCGAAGTAGCTCGATTCCTTGTCGCCCTGGATCTTCTTGCGCACATCCATGCCATCGATAGCGCCGAGAGAGGCGTAAATCTGGTCAGCCTGCGCTTTCTTAAGCTCGATATCCGCCCACTCAACAGCCGTCGGGCTATCCAGGCTCTGCCACTGGTGATCGACCTCAAGCGGATCAATACCCAGCTCAGGCGCAACGATGGACTTCATTGCAAGCTGGTGATGACGACGCAGCATGAAGTCCAGCTTGGCTTGCAGGCCTTCGAGGAACTCGCGATAGCTGGCCTCCTCGTACTCGCCGGATGCGCCGAAGCCTTTAGGGCTGGTGCCGAGCAGCTTCGTGGACGGCACCTCAGCGATGGCAGCTACCAGCTGGTACTGGGTCATGATTACGGCGTCGAGGTCGGCCAGGCTCGTATCGTGCTGTTCAATGCGATCTTGCAGGCCTCCAACGCGCACCCCCTGATTATCGCGCATCATCGTGAACTGCTCGATGGTAGCCTTGAGCGTTTCTAGGTCCGCAAAGGCTTCCTCTGCCAGCGCCATGGTTGTCAGGCGCTTGGTCATGGCAAGTACGGGCGCTTCGTTAGCGGTTCGCTCAGACGCATACACGCGCTCGTAGATCCGCTGCGGTACGGACACGCCGCCGAACTGATAGCCAGGCTTGAGGAAGTCAGTGACCGGGAATGGTACGTAGATGCTCAGGTGCGAGCGGTGCACAACGAGCGTGCCAATGGTGTAGAAGCTCGGCTCGTAGAACTTCATGCTAGCCGGATCGGTCAGGTTAGCATCGGACAGATCCGGGATGCACCACTGCGGGTCAACCTGGCTGATGCCGCGATACGATCCGGGCTTCACGCCGTCAATGTTGAATGGCTTCTTGTAGTAGTCAGGATCGGTAGACTCGACCACGAACAGCGCCACCCGAATGCCATAGATTCGCCCGAAGTGCAAGTACTCTTGCATGACCGCCTTGATGTCCATGTCGCGATCAACGACCTTGAGCCGCTTGATAGCCTTGTGCGCGATCTTCTTATTTGCCTCCTCGTCGGCTTCCGCGTCATCCTCGTCAAACTCTACGTCCACCTCATAACCCTGGCGAACGGCGTCTTTGGCAGGCATCGAGCAGGCCTTGTCGATCAGCCAGTGCTGTGCCAAGAGCGCGCAGAATTGGTAGCCGATGAACGTCTGACTGACGAAGAATCCAGCAATCGCATCTGGCACGCCAGCAAGGGGGTGCTTGATCGGGTAGCGCTCGCCAATGGCGTCATCCATTGCAGCGGCGGCAGTAGGGTGAGGGGGATTGATAGCCTGGCGAATAGCCTCCTTCAACGCCTCGGCTTTCTTGATATTAACTATCGGCCCAAGCGGGTGCTCAATACTGAAAAGGCCAGCCGATACCTGCTCAGGCTCAGTGGCCGGTTCTACCTTTTTGCTGAACGGCCACATAGGCGCTCCTATTTCTTGACGAGACTGTAAAGGCCGCGCTTGCGGCTCATGAGATGCTCCATCGCATACCGCAAAGAGTCGATGAAGTGATTGAAGTCGTCAACTGGCTTGTTGGTCGGCTTGCCAGTGGCTTTGTCGAGCGCCCAGCTGTAGTTATTGAACTCCGTTATGAATTCTACCAGATGCGCGTTGACGATGATCTCGAACTCACTCAGGAAGTCGATACCTGCGCTGATGGAGTCTTTGCCCTTGAGCGCGCCGACGACGTTGATGCCTTTGCCCTTGATGTAGTCGATGGACTTAGGTTCGGAGCTATCGGCAGTGGTCTTGTGCCGATGCGCCCCCATCGCCTTGATCTGCTCGGCAATCTCGGCGTTACTCATGCCCTTCTCGTAGAAGCCGTCGTACACGTATAGGCGCTTATTCTTCATGTCCACATAGGACAGGCTGAACGCAGTCGGGTCGTTCGTGTAGCCGAAGTCCAGGCCCTGCACGCAATCCAGCCCCTCAATCTCATCCTGGCGAATCACGCGCTGCTCAACTCGGGTAAACACCAATCCCTCAGCCGTACCCCAGTTCCCAAGCGCGTAGATGTTGTAATAGCGCGGGTTCGTGACCTTCTTGTTCTCCATCACCATCTTGTACTCGTCGTCGATGAAGGCGTTGTCGAGGTACGTGGTGTGGAGCGTAAAGACGCCCTGCATGGGGCTGTCGAAGAAGATCTTCTTGATCCAGTGCTGCTCACTGATCGGGTTGAGCGTGAGGATGATTTGCTTTAGGCAGCCATGCTCACCACGAAGGCGCAAGTCAAGCTGCTCGAAATCCTCCTGCGTAAGCTCAGTGGCTTCCTCGCACCAGATCGAGGTCACACCCTCAATCGATTTCAGCTTCTCAACGTCGTCCAGGCCGCTGAACATGATCTGCGAACCAGTGGGGCGGTAGATGATCGTCTTGTCGGTAAGGTTAACATCGAACTCGCTGGTGAGCTTCCAGCGGCTAATCAAGTTGCGCATCAGCGTGAAAACCGAACGCTTAATAGTTCGGTCAACTTTGCGGATGATGAGAAAGTTGTGCTTGACGTGGGATTCTTTAAGCAGCCGGTAAAGTATCTTCCTGGCAACTATGTGAGACTTACCAGAACCTGCGCCACCCCATGCAACTTGGTAGCGACTTTGGTTCTGGAATAACGGAACAAAGGCGGGAGACTTTTCTTTAACGTGTTTGCGGAATAGTGCGAGGTCTACCATTCATCTTTGCCGCTATCTGTTACGCGAACAGTTGCGTCGATATCCTGACTGATGCGTTCGCCGTACTTCTTCGGTGCAATCTTGCCCAAGTACCACTTGCGGGCATCGGCCCGATTTTTTGCCCAAGTAACATGGCCTGGATCGATTGCACCAGTAACAGGGTGCGCGGCTGGGGATTCATCAAGGATATTAAATATCTGCTCAACTACCGCATCTTGCGATTGAACTTTAGCCTCGCGATATTGATCACGAAACTTTTCGTTCTCAGCTACCCAACGCATAACAGTACCAAGCGGAGGCATCCCATCCATTCTGCAAATGGCACGAAGAGACTCACCGCAAGCAATAAGCCCGCAGATACTTGCAGCCAGTTCGTCATTGAAGATTGTTGGGCGCCCACCAGCCATCAAATAACCCTCATCCCAAAAATGTAGTAGCTGCTACCAATCTTCATGTACAGGTCCTTACCGAACGCTACTAGCCTCGATACAGATCCACACCTGGCAAACTGGAATGGGCCGAATTTGTAATGGCAATTCTTGCTCATCACGCACCAACCTTAGCCGCAGCCTTACGCTTGGCACGACCAGCAGAGAAGCAAAGCCCAGCGCACCCAGCCACCCAGATGAAGAACGCAGGACCAAACTGCCCGCCATTCTCATGCACCGAGGTAACAGCCTGGATGAAGCAAAACGCCGCCAGCAGATACCAGATCCAGCTTGCGTTGCGAACGGTCGAGTAGTTTTTCTTCCAGGCCATTTTGCGTTCCCTCTGAGCGCGTTTTTGATGTGATTCACTATAGATCATCGCCAGCCGAAATGGAAGCTTTTTTGACCCGACCAGTAACAGGTTGTCATAGCACTCAAAGTGTGCTCGATTGTGCTCAGTGAGCACACATCCCCAGCCCAGCAACGGCAAGGCTTTGAGCCTGTTTAAGTGCAAATTGTGCTCCCCTAGCCCTGCACAAGTTTTCGCGCAAAAACACAAAAACAGCCACAAATGCGAACGATTGATGTTAACTCGTTAAATGGAGAGAAATGGAGAGATGAGCACAATTTGCACTTAAATACCCTCTAAGCCACGGAATACGTGGCCTAGACCTGTGTGCTCAGGGAGCACAATTTGAGCACAATTTTGTGCTCTTTTTTCTATCGACCAAACTATAGAGCCTCTGATTGTGCACTCAAAGCACACAAAGACACAAAGAACACACAGTTGACTCGTAGGTAAATAGCAGATATCGTAGGCATCACAGAAAAGCCAGGAGCATGCAGCATGGAAATCAAGAATTCACCTCCACCATTTCCCATTGAGCCAGGTAAGCAGAAGTACAATTTCTCCAGCATGGAGGTCGGCTCATGGGTGGTGGTTAGCGACATTGAAACCGCCAACAGGATGCAGAATGCAGCACGCGCCTATGGTCGCTATCACGGCACCGATTTCAAGGTTTCTCGACGCCAGCACGAAGGCAAGATCTACCTGCTGAGGGTTAGCTGATGGCTAAGGATGATGCTGAGGTCATCGATTTCTCATCCCTGCCTGATTTCGATGATGTGCCGCTTGACGTCTACCACGATGTCGTACCGGAGGCCGGTGACTTTGAAGCGCCTGACTTTGATATTCCGCCTGGAGAGGTCGATCACACCGACTATGAGCGGCTTGTTGCTGAAAGCTTAAAGGAGCACAAAGCAAAACCGGATAAGGTTGTCCGAATTTCTCCAAAGCCAAAAAAGCGACTAGAACAACTTCCGCAACTGGATGAGCTTGACCAATTTATAAGTCTTCCTGATTCCATTCGGGAAACGATTGTTGGTCGATATGCTGTTGAAGTTGCCCGGTCAATTGAATTTCCAGAGGCCAGCACCCTGATTGCGCTTTTGGGTTGTGCAAGC
>Ga0207841_1000375_pt1 | contig 12673 bp, 9 predicted proteins | sample HigsolmetaGSP18D_FD_184846 | JGI IMG/M metagenome (GOLD analysis project Ga0207841, IMG submission 184846) | High solid enriched microbial communities from the Joint BioEnergy Institute, USA - SP1-8-D (SPAdes) | ecosystem: Engineered > Bioreactor > SSF (Solid state fermentation) > Aerobic >... | reverse complement strand
GATATATACCTCTGATCCTCGTTCGACTAAAAAATGATCCTTTAGTATCTTCACCTGTTCCTTGAACCGCACTTCATCGTCGAGTAGTAATACATATTGCATATACTGACCCAGACTCTCCGACAGACGTTGGGCATTCGAACGATCATAGGCGCGAATGATACCGTTTTGCATATAGTCCTCTTCTACTTGTTGAACGATATCATCCTCTTGTTTCTGCACGAAATACCAAACTCCCCCCGCTAACAAAATTATGAGTAGACCAATCCCCAATCCTTTCTTCATGACTCGATCTTGACGCGTTTCGTCTTATCCCAGACGATGACCTCTTTGCGTACCTTACTTTTGAGATAAGCATACATTCCGCGGAATAAAAGAATGACGAATAATTGGGCGTAGGTAAAGTACATGATCAACCCGACGAGGACATTCTTCGGAGTGGCAGTTCCTTCGAGTTCTTGCGCCGCTAAGATTTGGATCGTATAGACAAGATACGTCATGAACCAAAACATGATGAGTGGAGTCGTCGCCTCATCGAAAGCATAACCAAATAGTCCAAGGATTAAAACGATATCAGAGATTAACAACAAGAAGATGAAGAGGAGGTACGTCATGATATGCTGCAAGGAATGAACGAGCGTGCTTCCTTTCCAAAAATCTCGTGTCCGAAGTGATTTTTCTAATAAATAGATGTTTCCAAGCATCCAACGCGTCCGTTGCTTCATGTATACTTTCATCGTTTCCGGCTCTTGTTCCCATGTCTCCGCCTCGTAGACGACAGGAAGTGTGTAACCGAGTGCCGTGATCCGCATCGTCAATTCCGCATCCTCTGCCAGTGCATACGGATCATACCCACCTAATTCTTCGATGACATCCCGTTTCAATAACATATTCGTTCCTGCTAACGATCCCGTTTTGAATGCTTTCCAACGACCGCTTTGCATGATCAGCTGAAACACTTGAAATTCAATCGCAATCATCCGCGTCAGCAGGTTCGTCGTTGCATTGATCGTCTTGACGATTCCAACCGCTCCGCACGCATTCTTTTGGGTCATTGCTTGTTCGACGAGTCGTGTCACAGTGTCTGCTTTCGGTTGATTATCCGCATCAAAAATTAAGAAATATTCGGAATCCGTGATCGATAGCCCATAGTTCAGGACACGTGATTTTCCGATTGGTTCACCTTTTGGGACATGGATATAGTGGACTCGACTGAACATCGTCGTAAATTCCAGAGCAATCTCTTGCGTCTCATCCTGCGACTGATCATCGAGTAAAAATACATCGAGTTTCCCTGGGTACTCGATCCCCATCATCGCCTCGAGTGTTTGACGCATGACGATGCCTTCATTATGTGCTGGGATCAGAATAGCGATAGATGGATACTCTGTTAAAGTGACCGGCTGTTTTCTTCCATAGCGATCGAGAATGCCGGCAATCGTCAGATAAGAATAATACAGTAATAGTAACCAAAAAATCGCCATGATAACGTTCAAGACGAGGTTCATTGATCCACCACCTTCCGTTGCTTCAACGTCTCTTCCACAGATGATTTTACAGGAAGAATTTCGATCTGAAAGGGAAACGCAAGCACCGTAAAACGTTGACGAAGTTCATCCTCATAACGTTGCCACGCAATCTCCGCACCACGATGATCGGTGTTTTGAAGAAAGATGATGAATTCCTGACGATTTCGTTGCGACATGACATCATAATGTGCTCGAAATACCTTTAGTCCAGCATCTGTCAGTTGTTGCATGATTGTCTTCTTATTCAAACTTGCGTATGGAATCTGAAGATGAAGTAACATATTTTGTTCCTGTCGCCGATTTGCTCCCGCAATCAAGAAATCCGTTCGATCTAAAAATTCACTGTAAGAGAGCAATTGAGGTGACGCGGAGAACCCTTCAAGTAAAGCAACCCGCTTTTGAAGCGATGCATTCTCTTCGAACACACTCCGTAACTGCCGTAAGAACAACCAGTATAAAAAGACACCGACTGAGGATAAGAGGTGTTGTCCGATGTAGGACAACTGTCGCTCGTTTGATGCTTCGTTATACCACGATAAAATGAGATAGAGAAAACCCATGATAAGAACATAGCTGATCAATATCAAGAAATTTTTTCTTCCATTCAAGAGCGTCATGATGATCAATACGGGAACCAATAAGAAATGAAGGATCGACGTTGTGATGTCAAACGTCATTTGATACAAGACAAGAACAGTAGCCAAGAGACCTACTAATAATAAAAGTGATAGCGCATATCGCCTCATTGAACCCCTCCTCTTTAATCGTTGAATGCTACATGTATACCCTGAAAATGGATGTAAGTATCCTATTTTTTCAATGCCCCTCGCGCATTCAAGGCAGCAAAGACGACCATCGCGATACTGAGAACGGCAGCTACAATCAGACCTTGCCAGTAAACGGACCAATCGATCTCCGGACGAGTTAATACACTACGCATCCCTTCCATGATATAGGTCGTCGGATTGATCGTCGCAGCAATCTTGAGCCATTCGGCTTCAATCAAGTCTTTCGGCACAAACGTCGTCGACAGGAAAATCAGCGGAAAGAATAAGAGCGTTCCGGCTTGTGCGGCTTGGGCATTCCGTGTCTTCAAAGCGACACCGACCGAGTAACCGGCAAAGGCGAGACCAAAGCCAAGCGCAAGTAAGATCGTCAAGAAAAAGCCACTGACACCGACTGGAATCGATAGACCAAGCAAGAAAGCCATCCCGAAGATCAGTAACGTTTGAACGAATAATTGCAACATCCCGGCAAGCATCGGTCCGAGGACGATCGCTGTTCGCGAGACAGGTGTCAGCAACAGACGAGCGAAATAACCACTCTCGATATCCTTGACGAGCGCTTGACCCGCTCCCCCTGCTCCACCAACAGCACCTGAGACGATCGAAACAGGCAAAATGAAGTTCAAATAATCGACGCCGTCGAACTGCGGTAAATTTGAGATTCCGGAGAGACCACTCGTGTAGACGAGCAGGAAAAAGACACTGATGATTAAGTTCGGAATAAAAGAAAACGGATTACGCAACGTGACAAGCAGACTCCGCCGCATCAAAAACCACGTTTCTCGAATCATGTCACGATTCCTCCTTATAAGCTTGTCCGGTCAAACGAATGAAGACATCATCAAGTGACGGTTGTTTGACGACGAGTGACGTCGCAACCATCTTCCGTTCATCGAGAAAACGGACGACCGCTCGCAGTGTCTCCGTTCCCCGCGAAGGAATGACGAGACGGTCTTTTTCCTGACGACCGGCAAACGTCTCTAAAACGATTCGTTCGTTCTCTTTTTCCGCAAGTGTCAATTCGATCCGTTCTTCTCCGTTTGCTGCCTTCAGCTCAGCTGCCGTCCCTTCGGCAATCAGTTGCCCTTCATTGATGATCGCGATCCGGTCTGCTAGCTGATCGGCTTCTTCCAAGTACTGAGTCGTCAAAAAGATCGTCGTTCCGAACTCTTCATTCAGTCGCCGGACCTCGTTCCAGATTTGCAGACGACTCGCTGGGTCAAGTCCGGTCGTCGGTTCGTCGAGAAACAAGACGGTCGGTTGATGCACGAGCGTCAAAGCGAGATCAAGTCGTCGTTTCATCCCGCCGGAGTAAGTGCCAGATCGACGCTTGCCGTCTTGATCGAGTCCGACGAGTCGTAGTAATTCCTCTGCCCGTATTTTTGCTTCCGTCTGACTTAATCCGAATAATTTTCCTTGTAGGACGAGTAATTCAAGCCCGGTTAAATCCTCATCGATGCCGGTATCTTGCAAGGCGACCCCGATTTGCAAACGGACCTGTTTTTCCTGTTTGACGACATCAAATTCTTGAATCGTCGCCCGACCACCGGAAATCGGAATCAACGTCGTCAGCATCTGGACGGTCGTTGACTTCCCTGCCCCGTTCGGTCCTAGAAAAGCAAAGATTTCTCCTGCCTCGACATCGAACGAGATGCCTTTGACGACATCCTTTCCGTCGTACGTCTTCGTCAAGTTCTCGACATGAATCATCTTCATTCCTTCTTTCCTCGAAATCAAAGTCATGTCCAAGATTTTCCCGTTTTTCCTGTTCTCGAATCAAAAAAACTTTTATACAGATGGCGTACCTCACAATCTTTTTATACTAACGATTCATCGATATTTTTGCATACAAAAACGCGCTCTCAATAGAGAACGCGAAATCAAAACGTATACTCATTTCATACCTGAAATATTATACCCTTCAATGATGTACTTTTGGAAAATCATGAAGATGATGATAATCGGGATGACCATGAACGTAGCTCCCGCCATTTGCAGTCCATAGTTTCCACCGTGTTGCCCTTGAAGTAACGCTAAACCAACAGATAAAGTATACAGTGACTCATCATTCGCAATGATGAGGGGCCATAAGAAACTATTCCACGCCCCAATAAACGTTAATATTCCTTGAACTGCTAAGATAGGTTTTGACATCGGAAGAACGATCGAGAAGAAAATACGCCATTCACTTGCTCCATCCAATCGAGATGCCTCTAACAGCTCGTCTGGAATCGTCGTCATGAATTGGCGAAATAGGAATACGCCGAACGCACCAACTAATCCAGGTAAAACGATTCCTGTCATCGTATTCGTTAATCCCATTTGATTAAGCATTAAATAAACTGGAATCATCGTTACTTGCCCCGGAATCATCATCGTGGCGAGTACTCCGATGAATAGCAACTTACTCCCTTTAAAACGAAATTTAGCAAATCCATAACCAGCCATTGCCGTTAAGAGTAGACCAAAAAACGAGGCCAACACAATTAAAAGTGTATTTTTCAAATAGGTCAAAAAGTTTAAGTTCACGAATAAATTGACGTAATGCTCAAAAGTTAACTCTTTTGGCCAGATCGTCAGCGGAAGTGCTAAAATTTCCGCATCCGTTTTAACAGAAGAAAGAACCATCCAAAAAAACGGTAAGAGAAAACAAAGACCTAGTAACGTCAATACCGTTGCAAGTCCCCATTGAAAAGTAGACTTTCGTCGTCTTTTCTCCGGACGTGCTATTGGTGAAAATCGAGCTTCCTTGCCTGTTACAATTACAGGTTTTTCTTTCGGAATCATCGATTCGTCCCCCTTCCTTTAGTAAGGATTATCATTTTTTTGAACACGGAACTGGATTAATGTGACCGTAATGATTAAAACGAATAGGACAACGGAACCTGCGGCAGCGTATCCGAAGTTACTCAGTTGGAACCCGTTTTGATAAATGAACAGCGCCAATGACGTCGTTGAATTCAACGGTCCACCTTCTGTCATAATGAACGGTTCCTCGAAAAATTGAATCCAGCCGATCAACGTCGTCACCGTGACGAAGAAAATAGCATAACGTAAGAGCGGAATTGTGATTTTAAACATTTGTTGAAACGTACTCGCTCCGTCGAGTGCAGCTGCTTCATAGTACGTTCGTGGAATCCCCTGCAATGCCGCAAGGAAGATAATCATGTTGATTCCGACAGCCCGCCATAATGCTAATAGAATCAACGATAATTTTGCGACGAGTGGATCTTGTAACCACGGCACATCCGGTAGATGAATCGCATTTAAGATAAAATTAAAGAGTCCGTACTGGGGATTGAATAAGAATCCCCAGACAACGGCAACGGCAACAACGTTCGTAATTGATGGCATATAAAAAACGACGCGAAACCATTCAAATACTTTTCCACGACCAAAGTTAATCGCAATAGCAATGGAGAGCGAAAGTGTAATGACAAGCGGCACACCCAAGATGACATAAAAAACGGTGTTCGTTAATGCCTTTAAGAAAACCTCATCTTTAAAAATTTCTAGATAATTTGTAATACCGATCCATTCGATGTTTGCATAGTTGGCAATCCCCGCTAAATCCATGTTCGTAAAACTCATCACTACGGCAACGAAAAGCGGTGTGATCGAAAACAGAAACAGTAAAATGATGGTCGGTGCAATGAACAGATAAGGCGCCTGATGGTTGAGCAACCGTCTCATTCAGAAGACTCCTTCCTTGAAGCTTCCGCTCCGCTTATTTTAAGATGGTTTCTGCTTTCTTTTGGAACACTTCAACTTCTTTGTCGACAGCAGCATCTCCACGGTACATTTTCTCAAAACTCTGTAAGTAGGTTTGTGACACTTTCTCCCACGAAGAGATAAGTGGCATTGGTTGAGCAGCTTGCATTTGTTCACCGAACGTCTTGAGTTTTTCATCATTTTGAAGTGTGTCATTTTCCCATGCTTCTTTTGTTGAAGGAAGTGATTTCGTCATTTCCATCCATTTTGTCTGTGTTTCCGGTTCACTCATATACGCGATAAACTTCGCAGCTTGATCTTTTTTAGAACTGCTTTCAAAGATACTCAGGTTTGCTCCACCGAGGAATGAAATATTATTTTCTTTTTTCGGAAGGACTGCAGTTCCCCACTTCGATTCAATCCCTGGCATCTGATCGTTAATCAGATTGATCATCCACGGTCCGCTGATGAACATCGGTACATTCGGTTCTTTTGCCCCAAAGGCTTGTACGATATCCATTCCTAAATCAATCGGAGCATACTTTTGTTTGAAGTAACTCGTTAAGTATTCAGCACTCTCGATAAATTCAGGCTGATTAAATAACGGTTTGTTATCTTGCGTCAATAAATCCGATCCATTTTGACGCGCAAACATGAAGTTCAACATTTGATCATTCGTATCCAAGGTAATTCCGTACATGTTCTCGCCTGGACGTTTCGCAAGCTTCGCCGAAGCATCCTCGAGTTCTTCCCATGTCTCTGGTGCTTTTTTATACCCGACATCAGCTAACGCATCTTTGCGATAGTAGAGAACGCGAGTATCGGTATACCAAGGCGCACCGTAAACACCATCTTTTAGTTCAACCGTTTGATAGGATCCCTCATAAAAATTATCTTTTGCAAGAGAAGGATATTTCTCCACATATTTTTTCATGTCTGAAAGAGCACCGGCTTCAACGAATTCCGGCATCCAAGATGTTCCCATTTGGACGACATCTGGTCCGTTTTTCGAAGCTACTGCCGTTAATAATTTATCGTGTGCCGTATCCCATGGTATTGCTTGAACCTTTACTGTGACACCTTTGTTTGCTTTCTCATATTCTTTCACGAGCTTCGGTAATGCCTTTCCTTCTTCACCCATAGCCCAAATCGTTAACGTCTTCTCATCATCTCCAGACCCTGATGAACAAGCTGCTAATGTTGATACCGATAATGCGCCGACCGCAAGTGCTAGTCCGAGTTTTTTCATGGTTCCATTCCTCCATCTCGTATTAATCGAAACGTTTCGATTGTTTTCTAAAAAAATAATGTTTATACAAAGGCTTTTCCTTAAAGCAACAGGTTAAACGTTTCTATAAACATTATAAGCATTCATGTATGCGCTTACAACCTATTTTTTTATTTCTTTTGGAGGACAGATCCTGCCACGATGAACTTCGAGTCAATTTTTGCATTCGTTCGTTCTCGTTTATCAATTAATTGAAGTAATGCACGGGCAGCAGATTTTCCCCAATCTAATTTCGAATAACTGACACTTGCGATTTTCGGTTGTGTATAATTCGTGACCTCAAGCTTATCGAACCCCGTAAGCGATACATCAAGACCGATTCGAAATGATGTATTTTGTAACACGTCATACACCCCAAGTGCCATATCATCATTCAAACAAATGATGGCATCTCCGTCCTGTAACTCTTCAAGAATTTCGCTTGCAGCCCGAATACCAGAACGTTTCGTAAATCCACCTTCCCATTTACGAACTGTAATACCCGCTAGATCAGCCTGTTCTAAAACGACAGCGCGACGTTCGAAAGCATCATGGTTATCTTCCGGCCCATCGACGAGATGAATACAGCCCGGCTTTGTTGCGAGTATCGTTTGCATCGCTTGTCGCATGCCCATCTCATTATCAAGCAAGACACAACTAATGTTCGGATGATCAATGTTTCGATCAAGAATCGTCAACGGGTGTCCCCGATCAGCAAACCCAAGAATTTGTTCTTGTGTGAAACGATGACCTAAAATAATTCCGCCATCAACGATGCGTTCTGTCATTAAGCGGTGAGATTCCGGTCCATTACAGACGATTAACTCATATCCTGTTTCCGATAACTCGTGATTGATCCCTTTTAACAGTTCACCATAAAATGATCCTGAATAGTCGCCAAGAAAGGCGCCGATGATATGGGTCTTTCGTGTCTTTAATGTTCTAGCAGCAGCATTCGGAATGTAATTCAACTCTTCCGCGATTTTCATGATTCGTTGCCGTGTTTTCTCTGTTACTTTCGTACTCCCATTCAACGCGTAGGAAACGGTCGAAATCGATACGCCCGCTACTTTTGCAATATCCTTAATTCCTGTCATTTCACTTCACTTCCTTCTCTAAAAAGTATAGCATAGGACCGCTGCATAAGGACCGAGTTCTCCGTCATGATAGTCCCCTACTCCAGTTAGTATCTTCCCCATCTTGATACGATGCTGGACCGAATGATTCGACAGATTTACAAGTATTCGAACAGCGTTTTCCCCAAATACACGATCAAAGGCAATCATCGTTGACGGCGTCTCATGCCACCTCATTTCTCCTTCTAATAAAGCGGGCGTTGCTTTCCGTATCGAAAGTAATTGGCGATATAACTGAAGTAAACTATTAGCATTCCCTTGTTGATCATGAACATTTCGGTCATGTGTATTCATTCCTCGTATCCATGGAGTCTCCACCGAAAATCCACCGTCTCGCGTCCACATCATCGGGAGACGGGCATGATCACGACCTTTCAATTGAACAGACTGCATCGACCCACCTTGCTCTAAATAACGGAGCGTTTCGATATCCTGATAATCAGATCGTTGCATATTTCCATTCGTCATCCCGATCTCATCTCCTTGATAAATGAACGGTGTTCCTCGTAATGTCAGCTGAAGCAAGGCAAGCATTTTTGCTGCGTTTAGATCATTGTCATACCACCTCGTAATGACGCGCGGTTGATCATGATTGTTCCAAAATAAGCTGTTCCACCCTTCTTCTTTCATCTCATCTTGCCATTTTCTGATCGTTCGTTTTAATTCCCTTGGATTAAACGACCGAAGGTGCCACTTCCCTTTTCCGACTTGCTCATCTAGCGCACAATTCTCAAAATTAAACACCACATCAAGTAATCCTTCTTCTTGAAGTCGACGAATTTCAGAAGGTGAAAGTCCACCCGCTTCACCGACTAAAAGCAGATTTGAACGATCGATCGACACCATCATCTCGCGTAACCCCTTTTGAACACGTTCAAAATCTAACCAGCGGTGCGGATGAAACTGTTTTCCAATTAAATCGATGACATCAAACCGAAATCCACGAACTCCTTTTTCTGTCCAAAACGATAAAACACGTGCAAATTCTTTTGCGACGATCGGCTGTTTCCAATTTAGATCCGGTTGTTCCTTTGCGAAGGAATGAAAATAGTATTGCTGACGTACACTTGAGAACGTCCAAGCAGAACCTCCAAAAAAGGACTCTACTTCTGTTGGTTCGTCACGCCAGATATACGTGTCTCCGTGCGGACCTCCTGGATCACTCTCGGATGCGATGAACCATTCATGGCAATGCGAAGTATGATTCGCGACAATATCCATCATGATCGTCATACCATAGTGATTCGCTTCGTCAATCAAGGCTTCCATCTCGTCCATCGACCCATATACTGGATCGATGGACGTATAATCCGCTACGTCATACCCGTGATCATATCCAGGCGACGTGTACACTGGGCATAACCAAATCATATCTACACCTAACCAGTGCAGATAATGCAATCGTGTACGAATCCCATTAAGATCTCCGATTCCGTCTCCATTCGTATCTTGAAAACTTTTCGGGTACAGATGATAGATTACTTGATTCCGATGTTTTAGTAGCATGTCGTTCACTCCATTCCTCCTATGCTAAAGGACAGGATGACTTCCCCGAAGTCACCCTGTCCTACTTTAGTGCGGAAGTTCGATTTGCAGTTCATTTCCAGTCGGAAGTATCGTTTTTAATGCCTCACGTTGCACTAGATGACCGCCTTGACGATAACGATTGGACTGACTTGAAAGCTTGATCAGTTCGCCATTCCATAAGACACGTCGTTGTTCACCTCGTGAGATTCGAATACGACAAGGGATATCGAAAATGTTCATCTGGAAAGTGCCCGTTATGACTGGATCAAGAAGAAGTCCGTCTGAACGCTCTTGAATCCCTAAGACGTTCGTCATTAATTGATTCAACCAGATCCCTGGTCCACTCGAGTAGATTCGCCATCCTCCTTTGACCGGAACCTTCCCTGCTTTTAATTCGCTCCAACGTTCTTGCGCTTCGTACCGCGTCGTAAAGGCCGCATCCGAGCTGCTGAAATACGCATTTCTCTGACGGCGGACTGCTTTTGGAACTTTTAGATCCACAGGATTAATGACATCAAACGCTTCTGTTATCGTTTTTTCATCTGCTCCGAATTTTGCAAGTGCTTCAATGTAACGAATATGGGCATGTACATACTGCAACCCAATTTCGCGACCGACATTAGCCGCTTGTTCTGCCCGCATGAAATGCCGACTCACACCACCACGATATTGTGCCGGTCGATCCATCAAACGCACACCATCCGGGAACTTTAAATGCTCTTCGATGATCCGTAAATTCTGCATCGCTTGTTCTCGTGTAACCAGTTCTCCGATGATACTGCGCGTCAATGGTAACAATCGATACTTCATCGGTAGTCCATCATCTGAGGGATGGATCATCGGATGATATCCATCTTCCTCGACCCGTAAAAAACCAGGAATGACGCCATCTAAAATCATTTCTGACTGAAAGGACTGTTCCATGCGTAAAGCAAGCTTCGTTAATCGCATGCTGATTGTCGATTCTGGCAGTTCGTTTGCTAAGTTACGGAATGCTTGGAACGTCAAAGCTACTGTCCATGTACTGATTAATTTTTTCTTTAACACATCATCTGCTGGTTGTAGCGTATCATCCCAATCTCCACCGCCGTATGCAGAAAAGACACTATTCGGGACAAAGTCCTTTTCAATCCGTTCACACGCTCGTTCCAGATGATTCATGAGCGAGTGCTTCAGTGTTTCTTGACCTGTTTCTGTTCGATAGGGAAGTAATTCCTCGAGACATGCCCAGTCATGCGTTCGCTGAAGATAATCTGCACATGCCTTTAACGGCCAAACGATCACGTCACCGTGACTATCCTCTTGCTGGATGCCGGCATACTCATCAAACATGAACCATTGTGGCCAGTGCCCTGTTTCGAATTGATGGGAAAAGATCCGAAGCAGTAATGCGCGCGCTTCTTCAAAGTGACCAAACGCCAGTAAAAATTCCATCGGTCCTTGAGATACATCGCGTGTTCCCCACGCAGCGCCACCATATTGCTCCAAGCCGTGTGGCGATTGGTAATGAATGCGCATATTTTGAATGTACCAATCTACTTGAAATTGCAGTGCGTCCGCATCTTGCCAGACGTCTTCAAACTGTAAGTTTTTTCGGTAATGAGATTGCCATTTCTTGAATAAAAGCTTTTCTTTTTCTGCTTCAAAAAACAACTGTTCCTCTGTTCCCATTCGCATGACGAGATGATCCGTCGCCTCGACGGATAACCAAACTAAGTCATCTACAATTGGCTGTGTCAACCAGTCAGACGTTTGGGTGATGGAATACGGCTGATCCATTTCAATCGTATATGTCAAATGTGGTAGGACACGTTTGCTCAACGTATCGTCCGTTGCTCTAAAGTGAAGGCGATTTCCGTCCTGTTCCATTTGAAACGGCACGTCGTATTCTTGTGTGTGCATCGTTACCTGGTGACTGATTTTCATTGCGTGTGGATGCAAAGTCTTTACCGTCGTTTCAAGTACCGGTCGATCAGCACCGATTGACGTTCGGATTTCGATTGTCTCCTCATCTACGAAGTAATACCAGACTACTTCGTTCCATCCCATTTCAAAGATCGACGGCAGGGTCAACAATTGATATTCTTCATTTCGCGCGATGTAGATACGTTGTCCAGAAGTCTTAGGAATGTTCAACGGATTTCTGACGTTGGATGTCCATTTATTATAATTCGTGTTCCCGTGCACGATATGCGAGTTGAATACACCATTCATATGGACGGTCGTCGCCAATTTCTTGTCTAACGGTGCTAAACTACCTCCATTTAATAGAATAGTGGCATGGCTACGATCGACAAGTAGTTCTTTTTCTTTTAAAACGACATGATGACCGTTTGGTGTAAAGAAAGACAATAATTGTGACCCTTCCCACTCTTCAAGCAACCGTTCCGGATATAAGTCGTCGAGTTGTTGTGTCGTTGCGGTCTTTCCAACAAGCGTTTTGGGTGTTTGAAGGAAAGTCGTACGATGGTGTCCCTTCCGTTCCTCCTCACGCTCGAATAGCGGCATGAATTGATGAATCGATTGTTCATCAAGTGCTTCTTCCATGGAAGGAATGAAGCGCAACTCAAATTGGAACGCTATCTCTCCATCCGATTCTTTAACGACTGTTCGAATCGTCGGTAATGCGAATTCATACTGAAGAATGCGTGAGGGTAATGTCGTATGCAACCCCTTCGCCATATTCGTTGCGCGATACGAAGTACCGTATACATCAAA
>Ga0207841_1000371_pt1 | contig 12795 bp, 11 predicted proteins | sample HigsolmetaGSP18D_FD_184846 | JGI IMG/M metagenome (GOLD analysis project Ga0207841, IMG submission 184846) | High solid enriched microbial communities from the Joint BioEnergy Institute, USA - SP1-8-D (SPAdes) | ecosystem: Engineered > Bioreactor > SSF (Solid state fermentation) > Aerobic >... | reverse complement strand
GCGCCCGGAGTCGTCCGCGATGCTTCAACCTGCTGTCAACGTCATGGTCAAGGCGGCGCGCGCCGGCGGTGGCGTCCTGTTGCGCAACATGCACAAGCTCGATGCGCTCAACGTCGTCGAGAAGGCGCGCCACGACTACGCGAGCGAAGTCGACGGCCTCGCCGAAGAGGCGATCGTCAAGGAACTGCGCCGCGCCTACCCCGAGTACGCGGTGCTCGGCGAGGAAGGCGGGGCCAAGCCGGGTCGCGGCGGCCCGAGCCGCTACACCTGGGTCATCGACCCGCTCGACGGCACCAGCAACTACCTGCGTGGCTTTCCCCACTGGTGCGTGTCGATCGCGCTGGTCGAGGGCGCCGAACCGCTGCACGGCGTGATCTTCGACCCGCTGCGCAACGAGCTGTTCACCGCCACCCGCGGCGCCGGCGCGCAGCTCAACGAGCGCCGCATCCGCGTGTCCGAGCGCAAGGAACTCAACGGCGCGATCCTCGGCACCGGTTTCGCCCCCCGCGAGCGCAAGCGCGTCGGTGCGCAGCTGCGTGCGATCGAGACCCTGCTCGAATCGGCCGAGGACGTCCGGCGCACCGGTTCGGCCGCGCTGGACCTGGCCTACGTGGCCGCGGGCCGCAGCGACGGATACTTCGAGGCCGGCGTGCATCCCTGGGACATCGCCGCGGGCGTGCTGCTGGTGCGCGAGGCCGGTGGCCGCATCAGCGACTTCAAGGGCCGCACCACCGGCCCGATGAACGTCGCCTTCGCCGGTGGCCGCGAGATCGTCGCCGGCAACGTGCGCATCGTCGAGCCGCTGCAGAAGGCGCTGGTCGATTCGGGTTACGCGAAAGAATTCGCGTAAGACGCGAAGCTTCACCGTTGTCCAGGAAGGCCGCGCATTGCGCGGCCTTCTGCGCTTGCGGCACCGCAGACGGGTCGAGCGTGGCGGAATCCGTCATCGCCATGGATGCGCGCTCGGAGGCGATCATCGAAGATCGCATGTGCGACAGCGCTGCCTGGACGTCCTGCGGTTCCGTTGGTTGTCGTCGCAGGCGCGGGAAATCGCAACGATGGGTTTCGCTGCGCTCTACCCATCCTACGACCGTCCGGTGACGGAACGGTCCGGATCTTCGACCACGAAAAAGCCGCGCTCGCGCGCGGCTTTTCCAGTCTTGCGAGACCGCCTGCGGATCAGGGGCGACGCTCGAGCGCCGCCTCGTCCCGTGCCTTGGGCAGCAGGTCCTGCTTGGTCACCTTGAGCACGCCGTAGGTCAGCAGCGGACAGGCGATGAGGATCGACGACAACGTCGCCACCACCGCGCCCAGCATCTGGGTCAGCGCCAGGCCTTCGAGCGAACCACCGCCATAGAGGAACAGGGCGAGGACCGACAGGAAGAACACCAGCGAGGTGATGATGGTGCGCGAGAGCGTCTGGTTGATCGACCGGTTGAAGATCTCCAGCGGCTCGGCACGCACGCCGCGGAAGTTCTCGCGCACGCGGTCGAAGACCACGATGGTGTCGTTGATCGAAAAGCCCATGACCGACAGCAGGCCGGCCAGCACGGTCAGGTCGAACTCGCGACCGGTCAACGCGAACAGGCCCGCGACCACTGCCACGTCGAACAGTGTCGTGACGCTGGCGACCACGGCGAACTTCCACTCGAAGCGGAAGCTGATGTACAGCAGGAAGCCCACCAGCACGAAGATCGCCGCGTAGATGGCGTTCTTGCGCAGGTCGCCCGAGACCTGCGCACCGATCGACTCGGTGCTCAGGATGCGGCCGGGATTGTCGGCCGTCGTCGCGGCTTCCAGCACATGCTGGGCGAGTTCGGCATTGTCGTCGATGTGCGCGATGTCCTCGGCGGCACGCACCCGGATCAGCAGGTCGTTGCCGCTGCCGAAGGTCTGCACCTGCGCGTTCTCGATGTCGGCCGCTTCCAGACGCTCGCGGACGTCGTCGACGCTGACCGGATTCTCGAAACGGACGTTCACCGCGGTGCCGCCGGTGAAATCGAGCGCGAAGTTGAAGCCCTTCAGGCCGATGACGGCGAAGGCGCCGACGAACGCCAGCAGCGCGATGGTGATGAAGATGTGCCGGTACCGCATGAAATCGATGCGGGTGTTCGCCGGGACGAGGGTCAACGGGAAAATTTTCATGGGGTCTCTCCCGTCAGATCGCCAGGGACTTGAGCTTCTTGCGCGGCGCGTAGATCAGCGTCACCAGCGCACGCGACACGACGATGGCCGTGAACATGGACGCGACGATGCCGATGATCAACGTGACCGCGAAGCCCTGCAGCGGACCGGTGCCGAAGGCATACAGCGCGATGCCCGCGATGATACCGGTGAGGTTGGAGTCGAAGATCGTGTCCGACGCCTTCTCGTAGCCGGTGACGATCGCCGCCTTGGGCGGCATGCCCGCCCGCAACTCTTCGCGTATGCGCTCGTTGATCAGCACGTTGGCGTCGACCGACAGGCCGATCGACAGCGCCAGACCGGCGAAGCCGGGCAGCGACATCGTGGCCCCGAACAGCGACATCACCGCGACCACGATCAGCAGGTTCAGGATCAGCGCCAGACAGGTGACGATGCCGAACATGCGGTAGTACAGCATGAAGAAGATCAGGGTGAACACGAACGCATACAGCACCGCGGTCACGCCGCGCTCGACGTTCTCGGCGCCCAGGCTCGGGCCGACGACGCGCTCTTCGACGAAATCCATCGGCGCGGCCAGCGCACCGGCCTTGAGCTGGCGGGCCAGATCGTTGGCCTCCTCGCGCGACAGACCGGTGGTCTGGAACTCGCGACCGAACACGCCCTGGATGGTCGAGGAGCTGATCACGCGCTCCACCGAGCGCGCCGAGCGGACTTCCTGGCCGTCGACGATGCGCACCGTCGGAATGCGCTCGACGTAGACGATGCCCAGTCGCTGGCCCACGTTCTGCAGCGTGTGGTCGAGCATGCGCTTGCCGCCGGCGCTGTTGAGCGTGATGCCCACCGACGGCATGCCGGTCTTGGAATCGGTCTGCGGGTTGGCGTTGATCAGCTGGTCGCCCGACACCAGGATGCGGCGCGACAGCAGCAGCGGCGCGCCGGCCTCGTTGTAGTAGATGCGCGAATCGGCCGGGATGTTGCCCGATGCGACCGCGGCCGCGGCCTGGTTCTCGTCGCCGGTCACGGCGCGGAACTCGAGCGTCGCGGTGGCACCGATCAGGCGCTTGGCCTCGGCGGTGTCCTGCAGGCCGGGCAGCTGGATGACCAGGCGGTCTTCGCCCTGGCGCTGCAGCACCGGCTCGGCGACGCCGATCGAGTTGATGCGGTTGGAGATCACGGTGCGGTTCTGCTCGACGGCGTCGGCCGCGATGCGGTCGACCTCGCCCGCCGACAGGCGCACGGTGAGACGGTTGCCTTCGGCCGTGATCTGCGGGCCGCTGCCACCGACGGTCTGGCCGGAGGCGCTGGCGAGGCTGGTCGCGATCTGCGTCCGCGCCGCGTTGACGTCGGCGCCTTCGGTCAGCACCACGCCGATGCTGTTGTCGGGGCGACGCTCGACGCTGGAATACCCGATGCGCGCATCGCGCAGCACGGTGCGGATGCCGTCGGCGTAACCCTCGACGCGTTTCTGCAGCGCCGCGGCCTGGTCGACCTGCATCACGAAGTGCACGCCGCCCTGCAGGTCCAGACCCAGCGTCATCGGACGCGCGCCCAGGTTCGACAACCAGTCGGGCACGGTCGAGGCGAGGTTCAGCGCGACCGAGTAGTCCTCGCCCAGCACCGGGCGCAGCGTGTCGGACGCCAGCGTCTGCGCGTCCGAATCGTGCAGCCGCACCAGCAAGTGGTTTTCGTCGATTTCGGTGCCGACCGGCGTCACCCCGGCTTCCTTGAGCAGGCCGTCGACACGCGCCTTCAGCGCCTCGTCGATGCGGGCCTCGCTCGTGCTCGGCGTGATCTGTACCGAGGGGTTCTTCTGGTAGGCATTGGGCAACGCATACAGCGTCGCCACGGCCAGGACCAGCAGGATCAGGACGTACTTCCAGCGCGGAAATTCAAGCATTGCCTTGCCTCGGACGCCGCGCGGATCGCCGGCGCCTTGGAGAGATGACGGAACCGGCGACCGGGATCAGGCCGACTTCAGGGTGCCCTTGGGCAGGACGTTGCCGACCGCGCCCTTCTGCACGCGGATCTCGACGCCGGTGGCGACCTCGACGGTGATGAAGCTGTCGCCGATGTTGCGCACCACGCCGGCGATGCCGCCGTTGGTGATGACTTCGTCGCCGACCGAGAGCTTCTCGAGCATCGAGCGATGCTCCTTGGTGCGCTTCATCTGCGGGCGGATCATCAGGAAGTACATGATCGCGATCAGGATGATCGGGAAGGCCAGCGTCGACAGCAGGCTGGGGCCTGCGCCCGGAGCTGCGGCAGCGGCGTGGGCGGGGGCGATCACAAGGTCCAGCAGATTCATCGGAGCATCCATGGGTCGATAACAGACAGCGGGCAATTATGGCACGGCCGGGCGCAGGCGCAGCCCGGAAGGCCGGTGAATGGGTGGTGACGGCGTCCGGGACGTCGCGGGGGACGGCTCAGGCGTCCGGATTCCCCGTCCGGGCGCGATAGAAGGAGTCGCGGAACGCGGCAAAGGTTCCCGAGGCGATCGCCGCGCGCATGTCGGCCATGAGCGTCTGGTAATACCAGAGGTTGTGCAGGGTGCCGAGCATCGGGCCCAGCATCTCGCCGCAGCGGTCCAAATGGCGCAGGTAAGCGCGGGTGAAGCCGCCGCTGCAGGCCTCGCAGCCGCAGCCCTCCTCGATCGGGCGCAGGTCCTTCTCGAACTTCGAATTGCGGATGCGGATAACGCCGGTCGAGGTGAAGAAATGCCCGTTGCGCGCGTTGCGGGTGGGCATCACGCAGTCGAACATGTCGACGCCGCGCGCGACCGCTTCGACCAGATCTTCCGGCCGGCCCACGCCCATCAGATAGCGCGGGCGGTCTTCGGGCAGCTGCGGCGCGGTGTGGTCGAGCATCGCGTTGCGCTCGTCCTCGGTCTCGCCCACCGCCAGGCCTCCGATCGCGTAGCCGTCGAAGCCGATGTCCATGAGCCCCTCGGCCGAGCGCGTGCGCAGGTCGTGGTGCACCCCGCCCTGCACGATGCCGAACAGCGCCGCATCGTTGCCCTCGTGCGCGCGTTTGCTGCGCGCGGCCCAGCGCAGCGACAGTTCCATGGATTTTTCGACCACACGCGGATGCACCGGCTTGCCGTCGATCTGCACCGGCGGGCATTCGTCGAAGATCATCACGATGTCCGAGTCGAGCACCTTCTGGATGCGCATGCTCTCCTCGGGCCCGAGGAACACCTTGGCGCCATCGGTGGGCGCGGCAAAGGTCACGCCTTCCTCGGTGATCTTGCGCTTGTGCGCCAGCGAGAACACCTGGAAACCGCCCGAATCGGTGAGGATCGGCTTGTCCCAGCGCGCGAAGCCGTGCAGGCCGCCGTGCGCCTCGATCACGTCGAGGCCCGGCCGCAGGTACAGATGGAAGGTGTTGCCGAGAATGATCTCCGCGCCCAGCGCGCGCACCTGTTCGGGCAGCACGCCCTTGACGGTGCCGTAGGTGCCCACCGGCATGAAGGCGGGCGTTTCGATGGTGCCGCGCGGGAACGTCAGGCGCCCGCGGCGCGCGACGCCGTCGGTGGCCAGCAGGTCGAAGTGCAGTCGGGACATGGTGGAGCCGTGATTGGTGATTGGTGATTGGTGATTCGAAAAGGCGGATGGCGTCGGCTGGTGCTGTGCCGAATCACCAATCACCACTCACGAATTACCGCCTCCCCACAGCAGCATCGCGTCGCCATAGGAGAAGAAGCGGTACTCCGCCTGCACGGCATGGTCGTAGGCCGCGAACACGCGGTCCTTGCCGGCGAAGGCCGAGACCAGCATCAGCAGCGTGGATTCGGACAGGTGGAAGTTGGTCACCATCGCGTCGACGCTGCGGATGCGGTAGCCGGGGAAGATGAAGATCTGCGTCTCGCCGGCGAAGGGATGCAGCTCGCCGTCGACGCTGGCGCTCTCCAGCGCACGCACGACCGTGGTGCCGACCGCGATCACGCGACCGCCCGCCTCTCGCGTGCGGCGGATCTGCGCGACGAGTTCGGCGCCGACGTTGAGCCACTCGCTGTGCATGCGGTGCTCGCGCACGTCCTCGACGCGCATCGGCAGGAAGGTGCCGGCGCCGACGTGCAGGGTGACGTGGCCGAACTCGACGCCGCGCTCGCGCAGGCGTGCCAGCAACGCGTCATCGAAATGCAGGCCGGCCGTCGGCGCGGCCACGGCGCCGACTTCGCGCGCGAACACGGTCTGGTAGCGCTCGGCGTCGTCCTGGCCCGGCTCGCGGCGGATGTAGGGCGGCAGCGGCATGCGCCCGGCCTTGAGCAGCCAGGATTCCAGCGTGTCGTCGAGCTCGAAACGCAGGTGATAGAAGCCCTCGTCGCGCGAGATCACCTCGGCGCTGCCGCCGGCATCGAGCTGGATGCGCCCGCCCGGCTTGGGCGACTTGCTGGCCCCGATCTGCGCGCGCGCCTCGTTGTTCGGCAGCAGGCGCTCGATCAGGATTTCCACGCGCCCGCCGCTGTCCTTCTGCCCGAACAGCCGCGCCGGAATCACGCGCGTGTCGTTGAAGATCAGCAGATCCCCCGGCTGCAGCAGCTCCGGCAGGTCGCGGACGTGGCGATCGTCGAACGCGCCCTGCCCTTTCGGCACGACCAGCAGCCGGCTCGCCGAACGCTCGGCCAATGGGGCCTGGGCGATCAGGTGGTCGGGCAGGTCGAAGTGGAAGTCGGACTTCTTCAAGAGATCGGCGGGGGAATGCGAGAAGAAGACATTGTAATGAAGGTGGGGAGTGAGGCAGGAGGGAGCGAAGTGTCGAGCCCCTCTCCCTTTGGGGTGAAGAGAGACGTTTGCGAGCCACTGGCTCGCGTGTCGATGAACGCCCTCGCGGCGAAGCGAGGGCTGGGGCGCGGAGCGGGAGTTGGGGTGAGGGCAGTTTTCCCGCGAGCGTTACCCGCACCCCACCATCGGCATCCGCCGATGGTCCCCCCCTCTCCCGGAGGGAGAGGGGCCTACGCGTCTTCCGCCTACGGCGGAAGACAGGTTTATCTCTCGAACTTCGTCGACAGCACGATCGACGACGTCGTCCGCTCCACGCCTTCGATGCAGCCGATCCGGTCGGTCAGCGCGTCCATGTCGGCCACCGTCGGCACCACGCCCAGCGCGATCAGGTCGTAGGGGCCGCTGACCGAGTGCAGCGAGCGCACCGCGTCGATCGCCCGCAACGCGGTCACCACGGGCGTGGTCTGGCGCGGGCGCACGGTGATCATGATGTGGGCGCGGATGTGGCCCTGCTCGAAGTCGTCGCGCACTCGCACCGTGTAGCCGCCGATCACGCCTTCGCGCTCCAGCCGTTCGATGCGGCTCTGCACCGTGGTGCGCGACAGGCCCAGCCGCCGCGCGATCTCGGCCGTGGACAGGCGGGCGTTCTCGCGCAGCAGGTTGAGCAGGCGGACGTCGGCGGATTCGATGGACATGGACGGGACGGATTTCGGCGATCTGCCGAGATTCTATCGGCGCGTCGGCAGATCGTCGCTACCGTCCGACGGAATCGTCCAGATAATGGAAATACCGCCGAGCGCCACGCCCCCTCGCGCCCCGGTGCCGGTCCCTCCACGACGTCCGCCAGGAGTGTTTCGCATGTCCGTATCCCAGATCCTCGCCCCGCTGCGCGCCCATGGCGGCGCCCGCCGCACCACCGGCCTGGCCGACGACGTGCTGGAACGCTTCGCCGCGACGCATCCCGAACTGGTCGAGGCCGCGAACGCCGCCGTCGAAGCGCATGCCGCGCTGAAGCAGGATTTCGCCGATCTGCTGGACCTCGACGAGGACGCGCAGGCCCGCGCCGTGCAGGCCGGCTATGTGAATTTCTATCCGGGCGACGCGGTGAACCCGTACGTCGCGCTGGTCGCGCGCGGCCCGTGGATCGTCACGCTCAAGGGCGCGGTGCTCCACGATTCGGGCGGCTACGGCATGCTCGGCTTCGGCCACACCCCCAAGGCGGTGATCGAGGCGATGGCGCAGCCGGTGCCGATGGCCAACATCATGACCCCGAGCATTTCGCAGCTGAAGCTCGAGCGCGCCCTGCGCCGCGAGATCGGCCACAGCCGCGGCGGCTGCCCCTTCAGCCACTTCCTGTGCCTGAACTCCGGTTCGGAATCGGTGGGCCTGGCCGCGCGCATCGCCGACATCAACACCCGCACCCAGACTGATCCCGGTGGCCGCCACGCCGGCCGCACGGTCAAGCGCATCGTGGTCAAGGGCAGCTTCCACGGCCGCACCGAGCGCCCGGCGCTGTACTCCGATTCCTCGCGCGCGACCTACAAGAAGTATCTCGCGAGCTTCCGCGACGAGAACTCGCTGATCGCAATCGCGCCCTACGACGCCGACGCGCTGCGCCAGGCGTTCGCCGATGCGGATGCCAACGGCTGGTTCGTCGAGGCGGTGTTCCTGGAACCGGTGATGGGCGAAGGCGATCCCGGCCGCGCCCTGCCGCCGGCGTTCTACGCCACCGCGCGCGAACTCACCCGCGCCCACGGCAGCCTGCTGCTGGTCGACTCGATCCAGGCCGGCCTGCGCGCGCACGGCGTGCTGTCGGTCGTCGACTATCCCGGTTTCGAGGGCCTCGACGCGCCGGACATGGAAACCTATTCCAAGGCGCTCAACGCCGGCCAGTACCCGCTGTCGGTGCTCGCGGTCAGCGAGCACGCCGCGCAGCTCTACAAGAGCGGCGTCTACGGCAACACCATGACCGCCAATCCGCGTGCGCTCGAAGTCGCCTGCGCGGTGCTCGGCCAGCTCACGCCCGAGGTACGCGCCAACATCCGCGATGCCGGCCGCAAGTCGGTCGAGGCGCTCGAAGCGCTGAAGGCCGAACTCGGCGGCCTGATCACCAAGGTCCAGGGCACCGGCCTGCTGTTCTCCTGCGAACTCGCGCCGCAGTTCAAGTGCTACGGCGCCGGCTCGACCGAGGAATGGCTGCGCGAACAGGGCCTGGGCGTGATCCACGGCGGCGCGAATTCGCTGCGCTTCACCCCGCACTTCGAGATCGGCGACGACGAGATCGCGCTGATGGTGTCGATGGTGGGCAAGGCCTTGCGCGAAGGGCCCAAAAAGACGGAAGCATCGACCGGCGCTGCAACGTCAGCCGCTGCAGCCTGATCGCAGCCCGACCCGCACGGCACGATCGCCCTTCTCCCGCGTGCGGGGGAAGGGAACGGGATGGGGGCGCTTGTGGCGCCTTCTCCGTCATTCCGGCGGCTTCTCAACAAACGTACGTCTGGTCAAGCCGGAATCCATCTGGCTTCTGAAGCCCGTCGGCAGTCGCTGCGAACGCCGCGAAGATCAAAATGGATTCCGGCGTTCGCCGGAATGACGGGGTCAAGCGGCCGTTCGCGAAGCTGGAACTGGAGCGGCGATCAACGCGCCGCGTCGATCGCCTCGCGAATCAACGCCTGCGCTTCCTCCACCCCGCCCCACCCGCGCAGTTCGACCTGCTTGCCGCCAGTCGGCAGGTCCTTGTAGACGCGGAAGAACGCTTCGATGCGATCGCGCTCCATCGTCGGCAGGTCGTCGATGGTGCGGATGCCGGCGTAGGTGGGATCCAGGTCGTCGGCAGGCACCCCGATGATCTTCTCGTCCGCGTCGCCCCCGTCGACCATGCGCAGCACGTCCAGCGGACGGAAGCGGATCCGCACGCCCGGATACAGCGGCGTGCGCGTCAGTACCAGCGCATCGAGCGGATCGCCATCGCCGGCATGCGTGCCGGGCATCGAGCCGTAGTTCGCCGGGTAGGCCATCGGCATCGACAGGAAGCGGTCGACGAAGATCCGGCCTTCTGCATCGCTCTCGTACTTGGTGAAACCGCCGGCCGGAATCTCGACCAGCAACACCGCTTCGTCCGGCGCGTTCGCCGGCTGGCGATCGTGTACGGGAGGTGTCGCCGCGTGCGCCCCGAAGGGCAGCCCACAGGCGAGCGCGGCGGCGAGCAGCGTTGCGGACAATCGGCTGCGCATCTGCATCACTCCCAGCACCGGTCCGCGCGACCCTTCAGAGTTTGCGCACGTGTGCAGTCGCGGGGGGCGATGCGGCCGTCGGTGATCTCGTGCAGCGTGCGCGTCTCCGGCGTCGCGCCGCGGATCTCGAACGCGTCGTAGAGACGGCCGGTCGCGGTGCGCGATTCGTAGTGCAGCGTGTCGCCGTCGAGTCGGATCACCTGGAACAGCTGGGTATCTTCGCCGGTCGGCTTCATGTCGCGACGGGCGCCGTCCGACAGACGGTACTGCTTCGCGCCGACCACCGACACGAGGTACTGCGGGGTTGCGCGTGTCGCGTCCTCCCCGGGGCGGCGGCCGTAGACGTGGTCGTGACCCTGCAGCACCAGATCGACGCGGCGGCGCTCCAGCACCGGCAGCACCTGTTCGCGCAGCGCGACGTTGTCGCGGTTCTGGCGCGGCGAATACATCGGCTGGTGGATCAGCGCGATCGACCACGGATGCGGATTGTCCGCCAGCGTGCGATCCAGCCACGCGGCCTGCGCCTGCGCAGTGCCGAGGTCGAGCGCCGACGTGCCGTCGAGCACGACCACACGCACGCCCTGATAGTCGAACCAGTAGCTGGTCTGCTCCGCACCGGGCGCACCGTTGACCGGCAGCGCGAAGGTGCGCGGCCAGTGGCCGCCGAGCACGCGGCGCTCCTGCGGCGTGTCCTCGAATTCCTCCCAGTACTCGTGATTGCCGGGCGCCGGCGCGTTGACGACCATCGTCGCCAGCGGGCCGACCGCGTCGAACCACTCGCCCCACTCGTTGTCGTCCTCGCCGTCGCCACCGCTGACGAGATCGCCGGCGAACAGTGCGAGCTTCGCGTCGGGCGCCTGCCGGTGCGCTTCGCGCAGCACGCGCGTGCTCAGGCTGGCATTCTTGTTCTGGGTGTCGCCGAAGTAGAGCAGCGTCAACGGCGCGTCGGCCGCGGCCGCGGTGCGCGTCTGCATCCACGGGCTCCAGGTGCCGCCGCCCTGCACGCGCCAGGCATACAGCGTGTCGGGCTGCAGGCCGTCGACATCGGCGCGATGGAACTGCGCCGCGCCGTTCTCGCCTTCGAGCGATGTGCTGCGCGCGGCGATACGGCGACGCGGGCCCATGTCCGGCGAATCGCCGGCAATGACGAGTTCGACCACCGGTGCTTCCACCGTCGCGGCCGTCCGCCAGGACACGCCGAAGCCCGTCGAGGCATCCTGCGCGGGCGAGGCGACGACGCGATCGGGAAACACGCTCGGCGCATAGCGTGTGACGCCTTCGGGCACGAGCGTGTTCGGCTCGGGGCGCGTCAGCCCGGCGGCACCGGCTGCGCCAGCCACTGCGACGAGCGCGACGCCCAGACCCAGTACCAGAGGCCGCAGCCCACGAATGCGAAGCGCGCTCATGCGCCGCGTCCGCAGGCCGGCAAGCCGGCAGCCTTGGCGATCTGCGCCCAGTCGAACGCGACCATGCCCTGGTCGTCGTGCACGGCGTACAGCACGCCATCCGGGAAGTGCGTCGTGGGCACGTCGTGCAGCCAGATGCCGTCGGTGTTGGCGACCTTGCGACCGGTCACCGCACCGGCATGCGCCAGCGACTGGCGATCGAACAGATGGAACACCGTCCGTCCCTTGCCCTGCTCGGTCGTGATCCACCAGCCGGTGCCGCCACTGCAGGTCTTGAGCATGATGCCCTCGGCCTGCGCGCCGAACACGTCGCGGCCGATGGTCTTGCCGGCGAAGCGGCCTTCGAGATCGTAGACCTTCAGTTCGTTGGCGTAGGTCTCGTCCTCTTCGGCGATCAGCAGACGGTCGTTGTCGGCGTCGCCCCAGATCGACTCGACCACACGCAGCGCACCTTCCGGCGTCGCATCGCCGAACGTGCCCAGCGCGTCGACCTTGAAGCCGACGCCGTCGCTGCGCATCGCGTAGCGGTGCACGCGGCGGTCGAGCTTCTCCAGCGCCGGCAGGATGTCGTTGCCCTGCGCGTCTTCGCCATCGTCGTAGGAATCGGTGACGTAGACGGCGTAGCCGTCGTCGACCTTGCGCACCCACAGACCGTAGGGCTTGACCAGCGCGTCGGCCGCGAACGTCGCCACATGGCCGAAGTCGGGCAGGCGCAGCACCTGCACGCGGTGGTTGTCGCGCTCGACCACGAACAGCAGGTCGTCGACGACCGCCACACCGTTGGGGCGGTCGAACTGGCCTTTGCCGGTGCCGAGCGTGCCGAAGGTGCGCAGCGTCTCGCCGGTGGCGCCGTCGTAGATCACCAGACGATCGGTGGCCTTCGCGGTCGCGATGACCCAGGTCGCGCCATCGGGCGCGGTCCATGCGGCAGGCGAGTCGATGTTGTCGTCGGGCGTCAGCGCGGTGACGAAGGCTTCTTCGACGACCGGCAGGTCGCGCGCGGTCTGGCTGACGGCGGCGGGCGCTTGGGCCGGTGTTTCCGCGGCGGGCGTCGCAGGCGCTTCAGACGTCTGGCCACAGGCCGCGAGTGCGATGGCCATCGCCAGCGCGCAACTGCGCAGGGCGATGGCGGGAATGCGGTGTTGTTGCATGGGGGAAACCTCGTTGGAAAGCCGGCGGCGCGTCGACCGTGCCGCCGGTGGAACATCAGAAGCGCAGCTTCACGCCTGCGACGTAGGTACGGCCGTAGAGCTCGTTCTGCAGGGTATGGGCCGGCGAGCCCTGGTACAG
>Ga0207841_1000369_pt1 | contig 12948 bp, 11 predicted proteins | sample HigsolmetaGSP18D_FD_184846 | JGI IMG/M metagenome (GOLD analysis project Ga0207841, IMG submission 184846) | High solid enriched microbial communities from the Joint BioEnergy Institute, USA - SP1-8-D (SPAdes) | ecosystem: Engineered > Bioreactor > SSF (Solid state fermentation) > Aerobic >... | reverse complement strand
CGCGTTCTATCGGGCCTACGTCGGTCGCGACGGCCGCCCGGCCGAATTCGCCGAAGACAACGTGCCTTATACCCCGAAGCGGTTCCTGCGCCTGGCCGACAAGCCGCTGCGCGAGAACGACTTCGTCATGGTCGCCGGCTATCCCGGCCGGACCAGCCGTTATGCGCTGGCCGAGGAATTCACCGAGACCGTGGACTGGCGTTATCCGCAGATCGGCCGGCACTACAAGGCGCTGATCGATCTGGTCGAGGCCCGTGGCAAGCAGGACCCGGAAACCGACGTGCGCTATGCCAGTGCCGTGCGCGGCTGGCAGAACACGCTGAAGAACTACGACGGTCAGCTGCAGGGCTTCGCGCGCATCGGCGCGCCGGCGCGCAAGCAGGCCGAGGAAGCCGCGGTCCTCGAGTGGCTGGGCGGCCAGGGCGCATCGGGCGCCGCCGCGCTGGATGCGCACGCGAAGATCCTCGCGCTCGACGGTCAGGCCCGGGCCACGCGCGAGCGCGATCTGGTGCTCTCGCTGCTTGAGAACAGCGGTCTGCTGTCGACCGCCAACCGCCTCTATCGCCTGGCGATGGAGAAGGAGAAGCCCGATGCGATGCGCGAGCAGGGTTACCAGCAGCGCGACCTGCCGGCGATCGAAGGCGGTCTGAAGCAGATGGACCGCCGCTTCGTGCCGGAGATGGATCGCGAGCTCACGCGCTACGCGCTGCTGCAGTACGTGCAGCTGCCGCCGGAACAGCGCATCGCAGCCATCGACACCTGGCTGGGCGGCAACGATGCGGCCGCGATCGATCGTGCGCTGGACCGTCTGCAGCGCAGCACGCTGTCCAACAGCGACGAGCGCCTGAAGTGGTTCGCCGCCGATCGCCATGCCTTCCTGCGCAGCCGCGACCCGGCGCTGATGTACGCGGTCGCCGTCGTGCCGGAACTGCTGAAGATCGAACTGGCATCCAAGGCGCGTGCGGGCGACCTGCTGCAGCTGCGTCCGACCTATCTGCAGGCCGTGGCCGATTACCGCGCCAGCCGCAAGGAGGCCGTGTATCCGGATGCGAACTCGTCGCTGCGCATCACCTTCGGCAACGTCACCGGGTACACCAACCTGCAGGGCACGCAGCAGGCACCGTTCACGCGCCTGGAGGAGATTCCGCCCAAGGCCACCGGCACCGAGCCCTTCGACGCGCCCAAGGCCCAGCTCGACGCCATCGCCGCGCGACGCGACGGTGGCCTGGCCGATCGTCGCCTGCGCAGCGTGCCGGTGAACTTCCTGTCCGACCTCGACGTCACCGGCGGCAATTCCGGTTCGCCGGTGCTCGATGCCGATGGTCGCCTGACCGGCCTGCTGTTCGACATGACCTGGGAAGCGGTGGTGTCGAACTGGGTGTTCGATCCGGCGATGACCCGCACGATCTCGGTCGACCAGCGCTACATCCGCTGGGTCATGCAGGAAGTCGATCCGGCGCCGCGGCTGCTGCAGGAAATGGGCGCGTCCGCGCGTTGAGCCGCGAGGTCCCGCGCCCGGCCGTCAGCCGGGCGCGCGCGATGCATGTGCAGGATGGGTGGAGCGCAGCGAAACCCGGCATCGCCATCCCGGGCACCCGCGACGACGACCCGTGCGATCCGCGGCGCTGCATGACCGTGCTGATCGACGGTGATACGTGCATCTGCGGCATCCCCTGCATCACCGACCGGTCCTGCGAACCGATACATGGCAACGATGGGGTTCGCTGTGCTCGACCCGTCCTGCGGTGGAGATTGCTGAGCGCTTCGGTGATGCCCCTCCCGTAAACTGGCGTGCCGGCATCGCCGGACGCCCCCATTCGAGGAACCGCGCGATGAGAATCCTGCTCGCTCGCCACGGCGAAACACCATGGAATGCCGAAGGTCGTTATCAGGGTCAGGAAGACATTCCGTTGTCGGAGGTGGGTGAGCGTCAGGCCGGCCTGCTGGGCGCGCGTCTGGCCGAGGTGCGCATCGATCGCGCCGTCGCCTCGCCGCTTTCGCGCGCTGATCGCACCGCGCGTCTCGCGCTCGGCGAAGCGCGTGCGTCGATGCTGACCAACGATGCCGGCTTGGCCGAGATCGCCCACGGCACCTGGGAAGGTCTGCTCGCCAGCGAGATCCGCGCGCGCGATCCCGAGCGCCTGGCCGCATGGCGCGATGCGCCCGACACCGTCCTGATGCCGGGCGGCGAATCGCTGCGGCAGGTCTACGACCGCGCCTGGCCGGCATTCGCGCGCGCCGTCGACGGGCTCGGCCCGGACGACACCGCGTTGGTCGTCGCCCACGATGCGGTCAACCGCGTGATCCTGTGCCGCATCCTCGGCATCCCGTTCTCGCGCCTGTGGAGCTTCCGCCAGGCGCCGACCACGTTGAACCTGCTCGAAGGCGTGGACGTCGACCATCTCGACGTCGTGCGGCTCAACGATTGCGCGCATCACACCGCGCTCTTCGGCGAAGCGGTGCATCGGGCGCTGTGAGGATGAGTGCCTCGTCGAGATTGAAAACAGCGACGCTGGTGGTTGCATTCTGCGTCTGCCTCAAGAGCCACGCGGAGACGGCCGCGTCTGTAGATCCCTCCTACAAGTGCGGTGAGTTTCCGGCAGTTCTGGAAAAAGCGAGTATGGGGACTATCCAGCCTGGCCAGTTCGCGGTTGTGGAAGTCGGGCTGGATGCAGAGGGGCGCGTGGTCGACGCCTCCATCGCATCATCGAGCAGCTCTCCAGCTTTCGATCGGGCATTTCTGGATGCGGTCAAAGGGTGGACGTTTTTGCCTGCGGTCCACAACGGCAGGTTCGTGCCGAGTCGCCTGGCATACCGGTTCATGCGGGAAGAGGATGGTGCCTTCAGCTTGAAGTGGATCTCCCCTTCGGGCGCATATGTCATGCCAGTGACGCAGCGCGCTTGTGGAGCGTCGCGTCGTGATGGGTGAGGACAGGCGCTCCGCAAATTCCGATCTTGCTGCGTGGCTGCAACGCATCGAAGCGCGTCACCCGACTGAAATCGAGATGGGCCTGGACCGCGTGGGCGCGGTGCATGCGCGCATGGCGTGCGGGCGCCCGGCGGCGCAGGTGGTCATCGTCGGCGGCACCAACGGCAAGGGCTCGACGGTCGCCTTCATCGAGGCGATCGCGCGCGCCGCAGGCTGGCGCGTCGGTGCCTACACCTCGCCGCATCTGCTCCGCTACAACGAGCGCGTGCGGATCGACGGCGACGACGTCGGCGATGCCGCGCTGGTCGAGGCCTTCGAGGCGGTCGAGGCCGCGCGCGGCGACACGCCGCTGACCTATTTCGAGACCGGCACGCTGGCCGCGTTGTGGCTGTTCGCGCGCGCGGGCCTGGATCTCGCCGTGCTCGAAGTCGGGCTGGGCGGGCGGCTGGATGCGGTCAACATCGCCGAGCCGGACGTCTCGGTGATCACTACCGTCGGGCTCGATCACCAGGACTGGCTCGGCGACGACATCGAGTCGATCGGCCGTGAGAAGGCCGGCATTGCGCGCGCCTGGAAGCCATTGGTGCTCGGGGATACCGATCCGCCGGCCAGTGTGCTGCAGCATGCCTATCGCATCGGCGCGGTGGCGATCCGCGGTGGCAGCGATTTCCTCTACGCGCCGACGGATGCCGGCACCTGGATCTGGCGCGAGGTGGGCTTCGAGGTCGAACTGCCGATGCCGGCGCTGGCCGCGCCGGTGCAGCTCCGCAATGCCGCCGTCGCCGTCGCCGCGGTGCGCGCCTTGGGCCGCGGGATCGAAAATGCCGCGCTGGCCGCGGGCGTCGCGAAGGCGACCGTTGCCGCGCGGCTGCAGCGCTTCGAGCGCGATGGCGTGGAGATCGTCGTCGACGTGGCGCACAACCCGCAGGCGGCGCAGGCGCTGGCCGACTGGCTGCGGGCAGTGCCCGCCGCAGGACGCAGCGTTGCGGTATGCGCCGTGCTGGCCGACAAGGATGCGCGCGGCGTCACCGATGCGCTGGCGCCGTTGATCGTGCATTGGCATCTCGCGGGGCTGCACGGTCCGCGCGGCCAAGATGCCGCATCGCTGCGTGCGCGCCTGTCGGACCCCGTCGCCGGACGCGCGACCACCCACCACGACGTGAATGCCGCGCTGGCCGCCGCGCTGGCGGAGGCCGCGGCCGGTGATCGCGTCCTGGTGCTGGGCTCGTTCCACACCGCCGCCGCCGCGCTGGTGCAGATGCACGGCAGGCGTTAAGAAGCGCCGTCGGCACCGCGCGTATAATTCGCGCGGCTTCCGTGTCCGGACCCCGCATGTCGCCTGCACTCAAACAACGCCTGATCGGCGCCGCCGTGCTGATCGCGCTGGCCGTCATTTTCCTGCCGATGCTGGTCAAGGGGCCGGCGCCGGAAAGTGGCCTGCCGGACATGCCGCTCGACGTGCCCGATGCGCCGGAGGGCGCCTACAGGACCGTCGACCTGCCGCTGGTTGCGCCGTCCCCGGGCGATGGCTCGCCCGCCGTGGCCGGTGCACCGATTCCGGAGGCTGCGACTGCCCCGCAGGCGGTCGGGACCGACGCCGGCGCCCTGGCCACCGTCGATGCGACCGCGCGCGACGAGGCGTTGCCGGTGACGGTCGCCGGTGGCGGCTACGCGGTGCATTACGCCGCGTTCGGCAGTGAGGCCGATGCGGACGCGATCCTGCGCCAGTTGCGCGAATCGGGCCTGACCGGCTACCGCGAAGGCTTCACCCTCAATGGCAAGCCGGCCCAGCGCGTGCGCCTGGGTCCGTATGCGAACCGCGCCGATGCCGAAATCGTGCGCGTGCGCGCGGCGCAGGTACGCGACGACGTGACGCCGCGCGTGGTGGCGCTCGATGCCGGTGCGCGACCGGACGTGCCGCGTCCGGCGACGCCCGCACCGGAGACGGCGACCGCATCGCGTCCGGTCGCCGCGCAGACGCCGGCTGCGCCGACCACGCAGCCCTTGCCGGCCGAGACACCGCGCACGCAGACGCCGCCCGCGCGCGACACCGCCCGCGCGCCGGCTGCCGAGACGCCGCCTCCGGCCGCGACCCCTGCGCAGCCGGCTGCCCGGCCTGCGGCCGCGCCGACATCGGCCACCGGTTTCGTCGTGCAGCTTGGCGCGTTCGGCAATGCCGCCGAAGCCGACCGCCTGCGTGATCGCCTGCGCGGCGCCGGCATCACCGCGTTCACCGACTCGGTCGACACCGACAAGGGTCGCCTGACCCGGGTCAAGGCCGGTCCGGTCGCCAGCCGCGCCGACGCCGAACAGCTCAAGACGCGCGCGCGCAGCGCCGTCGGCGTCGACGGCATCGTCCGCGCGCATCCGTAAGACTTCCGGCGTTCGCGCCGCATCGCCACCACTGGAAACTCGAACATGTGCGGGATCGTCGGGATCGTCGGAACCTCTGAAGTCGCGGGCGCGTTGTACGACGGCCTGACGGTGCTGCAGCACCGGGGGCAGGACGCGGCCGGTATCGCCGTCGCCAGCGGCACGATGATGCGCGTGCACAAGGGCAACGGCCTGGTGCGCGACGTGTTCGATGCCAAGGCCATGGCGCTGCTGCAGGGGCGCGTGGGTATCGGCCACTGCCGCTACCCGACCGCCGGCAGCGAAGGCCATGACGAGGCGCAGCCGTTCTATGTCAATTCGCCCTACGGCATCGCGCTCGCGCACAACGGCAACCTGGTCAACACCGACCAGCTGCGCCAGCAGGTCTTCGAGACCGACCGCCGCAACGTCAACACCGAATCCGATTCGGAAGTGCTGCTCAACGTCTTCGCGCACGAGCTGGACCGCGAGAAGGCGCTGACGCCCGAGGCCGCGTTCCGCGCCGTCGAAGGCGTGAACCGCCGTGCCAAGGGCGGTTACGCGGTCGTCGCCACGGTGCTGGGCCTGGGGCTGGTGGCGTTCCGCGATCCGCATGCCATCCGTCCGCTCGTGCTGGGCAAGCGCGAAACCGCCGAGGGCGTCGAGTACGCAGTGGCGTCCGAATCGGTCGCGCTCGACATCCTCGGCTTCGAGCGCCTGCGCGACGTCGAGCCGGGCGAGGGCATCGTGATCACCGCGCGCGGTGAACTGCACCACCGCCAGTGCGCGCCGCAGCAACCGCACGCGCCGTGCATCTTCGAGTACGTGTACTTCGCGCGTCCCGACTCGATGATCGAGAACATCTCGGTGCACAAGGCGCGCATGCGCATGGGCGTGACCCTGGGCGAGAAGATCCTGCGCCTGCGGCCCGACCACGACATCGACACGGTGATCCCGATTCCGGACACCTCGCGCGACGCGGCGCTGGAAATCTCCAACGTGCTCGGCGTGAAGTACCGCGAGGGCTTCATCAAGAACCGCTACGTCGGCCGTACCTTCATCATGCCGGGGCAGGGCGAACGCGCGAAGTCGGTCAAGCGCAAGCTCAATCCGATTCCGCTGGAGTTCCGCAACCGCGTGGTGCTGCTGGTCGACGACTCCATCGTGCGCGGCACCACGTCCAAGCAGATCGTGCAGATGGCGCGCGACGCGGGCGCCAAGAAGGTCTATCTGGCGTCGGCGGCGCCGCCGGTACGGCATCCGAACATCTACGGCATCGACATGCCGTCGGTCGACGAACTGGTCGCGCACAACCGCACCGAGCAGGAGATCGAGGCATTCCTCGGCTGCGACTGGCTGATCTACCAGGACCTCGCCGATCTGGAGTCGGCCGTCTCCGGGCCGAAATTCCCCGGCCGCCGCTTCGACAGCTCCTGCTTCAGCGGCGAGTACGTGACCGGCATCGAGCCGGGCTATTTCGAGCGCCTGCAGCAGCTGCGCAGCGACGAGGCGAAGAAGAAGCGCCGCGCGTGAGCGCGGCCGATGCGCGCGCGCTGTTCGCGGCCGCGCGTCATTGCCTCGATGCCCGCGATCCCGATGACAAGGTCGCGCTGACCGCGGCCTACGCCGCACGTTTCGCCGCCGGCGATCTGCCGCTCGACCCGGATGCGCCTGCGCCCGAGCCGATCCGCATGCCCGGTCGTCCCGCGCGCCCGAAGCTCGTGCATCCGCGCGAGTTGCCGCGCCGGGGGCTGGGCAGCGCGGAGGGTCGCGCCGCCTTCATTCACGCGATCGCCCACATCGAGCTCAACGCGATCGATCTGGGCTGGGACGCGGTCTACCGCTTCCGCGACATGCCGCCCGCTTACTACGCGGACTGGGTCTCGGTGGCCGCAGACGAGGCGCGCCACTTCACGATGCTGCGCGACCGCCTGCGCGCGCTGGGCTTCGACTACGGCGATTTCGACGCGCACAACGGCCTGTGGGAGATGTGCGAGAAGACCGCGCACGACGGCATGGCACGCATGGCGCTGGTGCCGCGCGTGCTCGAAGCGCGCGGGCTGGATGTGACGCCGGGCATGATCGTCAAGCTGCGCGCACTCGGCGATCCCGAGACGGTCGCGATTCTCGAAGTGATCCTGGACGAGGAAGTCGCGCACGTCGCCGCGGGCAGTCGCTGGTTCCGCTGGTTCTGCGAGCGCCATGGCGTGCAGCCCGAACCGACGTTCCGCGCGCTGCTGTCCGACTACGCGCGCGCGGTACTGCACGGGCCGTTCAACATCGACGCGCGTGCGGCGGCGGGCTTCAGCGAGGAGGAACTCGCGGCGCTGCAGGCCGTCGCGGGCAACTGAAATCCGATGCGCGAGCGCGCTCCCACAGAGAGTGCCGCGGGAATCAGCCTGTCGAAAGCGCCGAAAGTTCCAGGCGCCCGTCCGCATGCGCGCGCAGCACCGAGCCCTGCTCGAACCAGTCGCCGAGCACGATGCGGCGGCAGCCGCGGCCCGCGACCTGCAGCGCATGCACGGCCGGCCGGTGCGTATGCCCGTGGATCATCGTGTCGACGCCATAACGCACGAACCATTCTTCGACGGTGGCCGGCGCGACGTCGGTGATCGATTCCATCGTGCCGGCAGTGCGCAGCGTCGCCGCGCGCGCCTGGCTGGCGTCGCGCGCCTGCTGCGCGAACGCCAGGCGGGCGGATAGCGGCTGCGCCAGCATGTGCGCCTGCCATGCCGGATTGCGCAGCTGCGCGCGCACGGCCTGGTACTCGAGATCGCCGGTGCACAGCAGATCGCCGTGGGTCAGCAGCACCGGACGGCCGTGGAGATCGATCACTGCCGGGTCCGGCAGCAGCGTCATGCGCGCGCGCCGCGCGAAGTCGTGACCGACGAGGAAATCGCGGTTGCCGTGCATGAACGCGACCGGCACACCGGCGTCGGCCAGCGCCGCGAAACGCGTCGCCACCGCGTCGCCGGCCTCGGACGGATCGTCGTCGCCGACCCAGGATTCGAACAGGTCGCCGAGCACGTACAGCGCATCGGCGCCGCGCGCCTCGCCGTCGAGGAAGGCGAGGAACAGCGCGGTGATCTCCGGCCGGGCGGGGTCGAGGTGCAGGTCGGAGATGAAGAGCGTGGTCATGGCGCCATTGTAAGCGGCTGCCGGGGCCCGGTCGGACGCGCCGGGTAGAATGCGCGCTGTCCCGTATCGAGCGCCCCACGCATGTCCTGCCGCACCCGTTTCGCCCCCAGTCCCACCGGCTATCTGCACATCGGCGGCGCGCGCACCGCGCTGTACTGCTGGCTGGAGGCGCGGCGCCGCGGCGGGCAGTTCGTCCTGCGCATCGAGGACACCGATCGCGAGCGCAGCACCCAGGCCGCGATCGACGCGATCCTCGAGGCGATGGACTGGCTGGGCCTGGGTTATGACGAAGGCCCGATCTACCAGACGCATCGCCTGGACCGGTATCGCGAAGTCGCCGAGCAGCTGGTTGCCGACGGCAAGGCCTATTACGCCTACGAGTCCAGGGAAGAACTCGATGCGATGCGCGAAGCGGCGATGGCTGCGGGTGCGAAGCCGCGCTACAACGGCGCCTATCGCGACCGCAACGCGCCGCGTCGCGATGATCCGAACCGCGTGATCCGCCTGAAGAATCCGCAGGACGGCACCGTGGTGTGGGAGGACAAGGTCAAGGGCCGCATCGAGATCGCCAACAGCGAGCTCGACGATCTGGTGATCTTCCGACCCGACGGCTACGCGACCTACAACTTCGCCGTCGTCGTCGACGATCTGGACATGGGCATCACCGACGTCGTGCGCGGCGACGACCACGTCAACAACACCCCGCGCCAGATCAACATCTATCGCGCGCTGGGCGCGCAGGTGCCGGCGTTCTCGCACCTGCCGATGATCCTCGACGAGCAGGGCGCCAAGCTGTCCAAGCGCACTGGAGCGGCCGACGTCATGCAGTACCGCGATGCCGGCTACCTGCCGCACGCGCTGCTGAACTATCTGGTGCGCCTGGGCTGGTCGCACGGCGACCAGGAGATCTTCTCGATCAGCGAAATGCAGTCGCTGTTCGACCTCAAGGACGTCAACGCGAAAGCCTCGCGGCTGGATCCGGCCAAGCTGGGCTGGCTCAACCAGCAGTATCTGAAGTCCGACGAGCCGGCCGCGGTCGCCGCGCATCTGGAATGGCATCTGCGCAACGATGGCTACGACCTGTCGAACGGTCCGGCGCCGGCCGATATCGTCGTTGCACTGCGCGACCGCGTGCAGACGCTCAAGGAAATGTCCGAGCGCGCGGCGGTCTGGTATCGCCCGATCGAAACCTACGATGACAAGGCGGTCGCCAAGCACCTGAAGGCCGAGGCGCGTGCGCCGCTGACCGACGTCCGCAACCGCTTTGCCGCGTTGCCGGACTGGAATGTCGAGGCCATCGACGCCGCGTTCCGCGCGACGGTCGAAACGCTGGGTCTGGGCATGGGCAAGGTCGCGCAGCCGCTGCGCGTGGCGATCACCGGTACGCAGGTGAGTCCGGACATCGGCCACACGGTCTATCTGGCCGGCCGCGAACAGGCGCTGGCGCGGATCGATGCGGCGATCGGGATGATTCCGGAGGCGGATCAGGCATAAAGGCCTCGCGGCTGCGGCGATCGCGCCGAGCGGGCGTCGTCGCGCCGAGCCTCGCGCCCCGCGTTGGCGTCAGTCGACGATCCGCCGCTGCGCGTCCAGTGTCACCACGACATCCGCATGTTCCGGCAGCACGCGCAGCGCCTGCCGGCTGACCCGTTCGTAGTGCTGCACGAAGCGCGCGACCTGCGCGCGGTCCATGCCGCGGCGACCGGGCTCGGCGGCCTGCAGGGCCTGCTCCTGCTGCCAGCGCCATTCGGGGACGATGTCGAAGCCGGGTGGCTGCAGGAACAGCAGGCGGTCGAGGCCGGCCCACAGTGCCGGGTAATCGCGGGCGAGGGCGTCGTTGCACCAGCGGCGCCAGATGCCGGCCGGATCCTCTTCGCGCTCGAGCGCATTGACCGGTGCGACGAGCGCGGCCGCGTCCTCGGCGGTCGCGCCGACGCACCAGCCCTCGAAGACCAGCAGATCGAGCCCGTCCACCGTCGGCCACGCGGATTCGGGCAGGCGACGATCACCGAGCTTGTCGAAGCGCGGCAGGCGCGTCGGGTCTCCTGCACGGACCGCATCGAACACCGACAGGCCGAGCGCGACGTCGTGCGTACCCGGCGGGCCGCGCGTGGCGAGCAGCGGATGCACGTCGCGGGCGAGGGCCGCGCGGACGTCGTGATCGAGATACAGATCGTCGAGCGACAGCACGGCGCCGCGCAAGCCGCGGGTTCCGGCGGTCGCGACCAGTTGCATGGCCAACGTGGATTTACCGGTGCCCTGGAGGCCGCTGATGCCCAGCACGCAGGGCGGATCGCCGCGGCGCACATCGGCGAGCAGGGCGGCGGCGAGCGATTCCGGCCACGGGCCGGCGGAAGAAGCGGCATGCATGCGCCACACCATAGCCGCTTGCGCGGCGTCTGCTGCGCCGCGGTTCGACATCGATGCGGGCTGCGGTGATCATCGGACCATGAGCACCGCCACCACGACCCTGCTGTCCGAAGCCCTCGACACCTTCGCCACCCTGTTCGACGAGGCGCTGGCCGCCGGCGAACCCGACCGCACCGCGATGACCGTCGCGACCGCGGCGCTCGACGGGCGCCCATCCGCGCGTACCGTGCTGCTGAAGGCCTGGGACGAGCGCGGCTTCGTGTTCTACACGCATCTCGACGGACGCAAGGGCCGAGAGCTGCAGGAAAACCCGCACGCCGCGCTGCTGTTCCACTGGCCGCGCGTGCGCAACGGCGTGCAGGTGCGGATCGAGGGGCCGGTGGTGATCGTGTCCGACGACGAGGCCGATGCCTATTTCGCCTCGCGCCCGCGCGGCAGCCAGCTCGGGGCATGGGCCTCGAAGCAGTCCGAGGAACTGGACGGGCGCGGGACCTTCGAGAAGAGGCTGGCCGATCTGGAACGCGAGTTCGAAGGCCGCGACGTGCCGCGCCCGCCGCGTTGGTCGGGCCTGCGCGTGCGTCCGGATCGCATCGAATTCTGGTACGGCGCGCAGTACCGCCTGCACGAACGCTGGCTCTACGAATGCGACTGCGCCGGCGATTGCCGCAAGCGGATGCTGTATCCATGAAAAGGGGTGATTCGTCATTGGTGATGGGTGATCCGACAGCGCCTCCGAGCGTCGGCTCTTCCGAATCACCCATCGCGAATCACCAATCACGGTCGTCCGTCGGCCCGCGCCGCATCGTCTGCCTGACCGAGGAACCGACCGAGGTCCTGTACGCGCTCGGCGAACAGGACCGCATCGTCGGCATCAGCGGCTTCACTGTGCGCCCGCCGCGGGCGCGCAAGGAGAAGCCCAAGGTCAGCGCCTTCACCAGCGCGAAGATCGACGAGATCCTGAAGCTCGAACCGGATTTCGTCATCGGCTTTTCCGACATCCAGGCCGACATCGCCGCCGACCTGGTGCGGCGCGGGGTCGAGGTGTGGATCAGCAACCACCGCAGCGTCGACGGCATCGTCGACTACGTGCGCAGGCTCGGTGCGCTGGTCGGCTGCGCGTCGCGCGCCGACGCCTATGCGCACGAGCTGCGTCGCGGGCTGGATGCGATCGAAACACAGAGCGCGCGTCTGTCACGGCGACCGCGCGTCTACTTCGAGGAATGGGACGAGCCGATCATCACCGGCATCCGCTGGGTGGCCGAACTGGTGCGCATCGCCGGTGGCGACGACGTGTTCCCGGAGCTGTCGGCCCAGCCGCTCGCGAAGGCCCGCATCCTGGCCGACGGTGACCCGGTGATCGCGCGCGCGCCCGACATCATCCTGGGGTCGTGGTGCGGCAAGAAGTTCAGGCCCGAACGCGTCGCCGCACGGCCGGGCTGGGCGGCGATCCCGGCGGTGCGCGACGGCCAGCTGCACGAGATCAAGTCGCCGCTGATCCTGCAGCCGGGACCGGCTGCACTCACCGACGGCGTGCGCACGATGGCCCAGATCATCCAGGCCTGGGCGGCGCGCTCGCACTGAACCGGGGCGACCGGGTGCCGGCAGGCGGACCAGCCTGCGGCGACGCGCGTCGCGACATCGCCGTCGATCGGGCCTGCGGTCGTCGCGCGACGGTGTCGGGTTGACGCACAGCGCGTTCGACAACGCGCCGCGCGCAGCCACCACCCGGCGGCGTGCGGCTCAACGCGGGATGTCGCGATTGAAGCGCAGTGCGGTACGACCACCGTCGGCGAACGTGACCTCCAGATCGAAGCGCAGCGTGTCCGGGCCGTCCGCGCGCGCGAGCGCGAGATGCTCGATGCCGCTGCCGGTGTCGACGGGCGCGAATCGCAAGGCCTGGCGCACGCCGCGCAGATCGCGCGCTTCGCCGGTCACCTGCACCGGAACATCGGTGACGCCGTCCCGCGCCGCGACGAGGACCAGCACGCGCCCGTCGGCGGGCTCGACCCGGTAACGCGTCGCCGCCGCGCCGAGCTGCATGCTGGGCACCACGCTGGCGGTGACCTCGACGTTGCCCAGCGTGACCTGCGCCGGCATCGCCGCGTTTCCGACCGCTGCAGCGGCGTCTGCAGGCGTTGGCGACGACGGCCAACGTCGAG
>Ga0207841_1000366_pt1 | contig 12994 bp, 6 predicted proteins | sample HigsolmetaGSP18D_FD_184846 | JGI IMG/M metagenome (GOLD analysis project Ga0207841, IMG submission 184846) | High solid enriched microbial communities from the Joint BioEnergy Institute, USA - SP1-8-D (SPAdes) | ecosystem: Engineered > Bioreactor > SSF (Solid state fermentation) > Aerobic >... | reverse complement strand
GAAGCCAGGTTGCGCCGCGAAGCGCGCGCGAAGCTGGAGGTGTTCCTGGCCGACAAGTCGCTCAACATCAAGGAGGCCGAGATCGCCCGCCACTTCGAGTACGGCGGCAAGATCAAGCGCATCCACGTCGACGAGGCCCAGCTCAAGGCACTCAACGCCGGCGAGCTCGGCGTGGTGCAGCTCAACGGCCGCTACATGCTGGTGACCGCCGCGGTGCTGGCGGAGGCCGGTGCGATCTTCGCGCCGTCGGTGGCGCTGCGGATCGACCCCGATGCGCCCGCCGCGGACGATCCCTACAGCGATCCGATGTACCAGGTGCCGGACGATCTCGTCTGGTGATCACCTCCGCGGCCATGCGGTATGCGATGCGTGCAGGCGCGATCGGCCTGATGGTGTCCGCCTGCGCGGCCGCGCAGGCCCAGGAAGTGTCCGAGGTCGAGTTCGACCGGCCCGGCATCGGCTTTTCACCGTCGGTGCTGGCGCCGGGGCAGATCGCCTGGGAGCAGGGCTTGCCCGACTTCAGCCGTGAGGACAGCGACCGCGTGCGCACCACGCGCTACGCCGCTGCGAGTCTGTTGCGCGTGGGGCTTGCCGAAGATCTCGAGCTGCAGATCGGCAGCGACAGCCGGGTGTGGGAACGCAGGCGCAGCGTCGATGCACGCGAACGCGTGCGTGGCGGTGGCGACAGCAGCGTCGCGTTGAAGTGGGTGTTGCCGGGTTCGAACGACGACACGCAGTGGGCGGTGCTCGCACGGCAGGGGGTGCTGACCGGCGCGTCCGACATCCGCGCCGAGCGCGCGCAGCAGGATCTAGGCGTCAGCGTCGCCACCGGCGATCTCGCGTTCTACGTCAACGGCACGCGTGACGAGAACGGCACCGGCTGGACGGTCTCACCGAGTTACACGTTCCTGTCGACCGAAACCGTCGGTGCATACGTGGAAGCCGGTCTCGGTACTGGCGCGCAGCGCTCACGCGCGCTGGGCACCGGCATCACCTGGCGCGTCGCGCCTGCGGTGCAGTTGGATCTCTCGGTGCTGCGCGGCTTCGCCGACGACGAGGACGACTGGACCGGCGGCTTGGGCGTGTCGTTCGTGCTGCCCTGAAACCGCATCCGCGCGTCGCTGCGCCGGTACGGACGGCGCGCCCGGCGGATCCGATCGTGCTCGCGCCTGCATCGTCGATGCCTGCCGCAGCCTGCCTCCCATACCGCCAGGCTGCGGCGAACCCGATCTCACTCCGGGTCGTAATCCAGGTTCGACGCGAGCCAGCGCTCGACCTGCGACAGCGACACGTTCTTGCGCCTGGCGTAATCGTGCGCCTGTTCCTTCGACACGCGACCGACCACGAAATACTGGCTCTTCGGATGACTGAAGTAGTAGCCGGAGACGGCCGCGGTCGGCAGCATCGCGAAGCTCTCGGTCAGCGTCATGCCGGCATTGGCGGTCGCGTCGAGCAGCTCGAACAGCCTGGCCTTCTCGCTGTGATCCGGACAGGCGGGGTAGCCGGGAGCAGGGCGGATGCCGCGGTACTTCTCGGCGATCAGTGCATCGTTGTCGAGCGATTCGTCGGCGTCGTAACCCCAGTAGTCGAGGCGCACGCGCTGGTGCAGGCGCTCGGCCAGCGCCTCGGCGAGGCGATCGGCAAGTGCCTTGAGCAGGATCGCGTTGTAGTCATCGTGCGCGGCTTCGAAGCGCGCGACGCGGGTCTCGATGCCGATGCCCGCGGTCACCGCGAACGCGCCGATCCAGTCCTGCTTGCCGCTGTCTTCCGGCGCGATGAAGTCGGCGAGGCAGAAGTCCGGACGTTCGACCGGCTTGTCGACCTGCTGGCGCAGGAAGTGCAGCGTCGCGTCGCCATCCTCGTGCTGCAGCACCACGTCGTCGCCGACACTGTTGGCCGGCCAGATGCCGAACACCGCCTTCGCGGTCAGCCATTTCTCGTCGACGATCCGCTTCAACATCGCCTGCGCATCGCCGAACAGCTCGCTGGCCTGCGTGCCGACGACCTCGTCGGTCAGGATCGCCGGGTACTTGCCGAACAGCTCCCAGGCGTTGAAGAACGGTGTCCAGTCGATGACCTCGAGCAGATCGTCGAGGGGGTAGTCGTCGAAGACGTGCAGACCGGGTCTGTTCGGCGTGGGCGGCGTGTAGTCGCCCCAGCCGCCGTCGAACCTCTGGCCGCGGGCCTTGGAAAGCGACACCAGCCGCTTGGCATCGCCACGATTGGCGTGACGGGCGCGGATCTCGGCGTAGTCGGCGTCATTGGCCGCGACGAAATCGCCGCGCAGATCCGCACTGATCAGCGACTGCACCACGCCGACCGCGCGCGAGGCGTCCTTCACCCAGACCGTGGGCGAGGCGTAATGCGGCGCGATCTTCAGCGCGGTGTGCGCGCGTGACGTCGTCGCACCACCGATCAGCAGCGGCGTCTCGAAGCCCTGGCGCTTCATTTCGCGCGCGACGTGGCTCATCTCCTCGAGCGAGGGCGTGATCAGGCCGGACAGGCCGATCACGTCGGCCTGCACTTCGCGCGCCTTGTCGAGGATGGTCTGCGTCGGGACCATCACGCCGAGGTCCACGACCTCGAAGTTGTTGCAGGCCAGGACCACGCCGACGATGTTCTTGCCGATGTCGTGCACGTCGCCCTTGACCGTGGCCATCAGCACGCGGCCATTGTTCTTGCCCGTGTCGCCGGTGCGCGCCTTCTCGGCCTCGATGTAGGGCAGCAGATAGGCGACCGCCTTCTTCATCACGCGCGCCGACTTGACCACCTGCGGCAGGAACATCTTGCCGGCGCCGAACAGATCGCCGACGACGTTCATGCCTGCCATCAGCGGGCCTTCGATGACGTCGAGCGGGCGCCTGGCGGCCTGGCGCGCCTCCTCGGTGTCGGCCTCGACGTACTGGTCGATGCCGTTGACCAGCGCGTGCGTGAGGCGCTGCTGCACCGGCGTCTCGCGCCAGGCGAGGTTCTCGACCCTGGCCGCGCCCTTCCTGCCCTTGTAGCGCTCGGCCAGGTCCAGCAGACGCTCGGTCGCGTCGCTGCGGCGGTTGAGGACCACGTCCTCGACGCATTCGCGCAGCTCGGGATCGAGATCGTCGATGACCGGCATCGCGCCGGCGTTGACGATGCCGAAATCCATGCCGGCCCGGATCGCGTGGAACAGGAACACCGCATGGATGGCCTGGCGCACGACCTCGTTGCCGCGGAACGAGAACGAGACGTTGGAGACGCCGCCCGAGACATGGCAATGCGGCAGCGTGGCCTTGATCTCGCGCGTGGCCTCGATGAAATCCACCGCGTAGTTGTCGTGCTCGGCGATGCCGGTCGCGATGGCGAAGATATTGGGGTCGAAGATGATGTCTTCGGGCGGAAAGCCGACGACCTCGGTCAGGAGCCGGTAGGCGCGCGTGCAGATCTCGACCTTGCGGTCTTTCGTGTCCGCCTGGCCGGCCTCGTCGAAGGCCATGACCACGACCGCCGCGCCGTAGCGCAGCACTTTCCGCGCCTGCTCGAGGAACGCGGCTTCGCCTTCCTTGAGCGAGATCGAGTTGACCACGCCCTTGCCCTGCAGGCACTTCAGGCCGGCCTCGATGACGCTCCATTTCGAGGAATCGACCATGACCGGAATGCGCGCGATGTCGGGCTCGGCGGCGATCAGGTTGAGGAAGGTCGTCATGGCCAGCTCGGAATCGAGCATGCCTTCGTCCATGTTGACGTCGAGGATCTGCGCGCCGCCTTCGACCTGCTGGCGGGCGACCTCGACGGCTTCCGGATAGCGGTTCTCCTTGATCAGCTTGCGGAACGCCGCCGAGCCGGTCACGTTGGTGCGCTCGCCGACGTTGATGAAGAGCAGTTCGGGCGTGACGACCAGCGGCTCGAGGCCGGCCAGGCGCATGTGGCGCGCGTCGCTCATGGACGACATCCCGTCGTCGCGGGCTCGCGCGCGGAGACACTGGCCCGGGAACGCTCCATCGCGCGCAAGCGCGCGCCCACGGTCGCGCCGCGGGTCGGACATGTGCCGCTCAAGCCGCTTTCTCCTGGTCGCGTAGCGGCACGCGCGGCGCGACCTCCGCCACGGCCGCGGCAATCGCACGAATGTGGTCGGGCGATGTGCCGCAGCATCCGCCGACGATGTTGAGCAGGCCGGCGGTTGCGAACTCGCGCAGCACCTCGGCCATGTCCCCGGGCGTCTCGTCGTAGCCACCGAAGGCATTCGGCAGGCCGGCGTTCGGATGGCAGGACACGCAGGTCTGCGCGACCTGCGACAGGGTCTCGACGTGCGGGCGCAGGTCCCTGGCACCGAGCGCGCAGTTCAGGCCCACCGCGTGGGGACGCGCGTGCTGCAGCGAGTACCAGAACGCTTCGGCGGTCTGGCCCGACAGCGTACGGCCGGAGGCGTCGGTGATCGTGCCGGAGATCATCACCGGCAGGCGCCCGCCGCGGTCGTCGAACACGGTCTCGATCGCGTACAGGGCGGCTTTGGCGTTGAGCGTGTCGAACACGGTCTCGACCATCAGGATGTCGGCGCCGCCGTCGATCAGGCCGACGCTCGCATCGCGGTAGATCGCCACCAGTTCGTCGAAGGTCACCGCGCGATAGCCGGGATCGTTGACGTCCGGGCTGATCGAGGCGGTGCGGCTGGTCGGGCCGAGGATGCCGGCGACGAAACGCGGGCGGTGCGGCGTGCGCGCTTCTGCCGCGTCGCAGGCCGCGCGCGCGAGCGCGGCGCCTTCGCGGTTGAGTTCGTGCACCAGGTGCTGCAGGCGATAGTCGGCCAGCGACACCGCGGTCGAGTTGAAGGTATTGGTCTCGACGATGTCCGCACCGGCGGCGAGATAGTCGGCGTGGATGCCCTGGATGATGTCCGGGCGGGTCAGGGTGAGCAGATCGTTGTTGCCGCGCTGGTCGTGGCTTTCGCAGCCGCAGCCGGCGCCATGCGCATGGCCGTCGACGGCGTGCAGCGCGTCGTAGCCCTGCGCGAAGCGTTTGCCGCGATAGTCGGCTTCGCTCAGCCCGAAGCGCTGGATCATCGTGCCCATCGCGCCGTCGAGCACGAGGATGCGCTGCGCGAGGGCCTGTTCCAGCGCCTCGACGCGCGCCGGGTGCAGCCATGCCATCAGGGCTTCCTCGCGATGATCGAGATGACCTCGAAATGCGGCGGGCGCTTCTCGCGCGTCACCGTCTCGGCGCTGTGGATCTCCAGTCCCGCCCTGGTCACGAAGCGGCGCAGCTCCTTGTCGGCGAAGCCGAGATTGGCATGACCGTAGGCCTGTACCGCGGTCTCGTGGCCGTGCTTGTTCAAGCTCGACAGCAGCAACCGGCCACCCGGGCGCAGCACGCGCGCGGCCTCGGTGACGGCCTGCGCGGGCCTGGTCGCATAGGTCAGCGCGTGCATCAGCACGACGAGATCGAAGCTGGCGTCGTCGAAGGGCAGGGCGTGCATGTCGCCCTCGCGCACTTCGACGTTGGCGAAACGCTTGAGACGCTCGGCCGAGGCGGCGACCACGCGTCGGCTGGCGTCGAGACAGACATAGCGGTGCGCATGCGGCGCCAGCAGTTCGGCGAGCACGCCGTCGCCCGACGCGATGTCGAGCACGTCGCCGGTCTCGAGCAGCGGCAGCGCCGAACGCGCCAGTGCTTCCCAGGTGCGGCCGGGGGAGTAGTGGCGTTCCATGTCGCCGGCGACGGTATCGGCCCAGCTCTGGTCGGCGGCGCGCATCGCCAGCACGGCGGGCGTGCGTTCGGCGTCCTGGCGTAGCAGCGGATCGTCGCTGCCGGTGCTCAGCGCCTGCCACAGGGCGCGCTGGGCGTGATCGAGCGCGGCATCGTCGAAGCGGTAGTAGGCGGAGACGCCGGCGCGGCGGTCGCGCACCAGATTGGCCTCCTTCAGACGTGCCAGATGGGTGGACACACGCGGCTGCGCCAACCGGGTGATGGACGACAGTTCGGCGACCGTCAGTTCCTCGACTTCCAGCAGGGCCAGCAGACGGACGCGGGTGGGATCGGCGAGCACCTTCAGGCGCGCGGACCAGGCTTCCAGATCCATCAATATCTCCATATCGCGATATAGAGATAATTGTCGGCGCAGCGCTCCTCGTGGTCAAGGATCGCGGGCGCGCATCGTCACGGGACGGTCACACGCTCGATCGTGTCTGCACGTCGTCGCGAAAGCCTGTTTCGCCGCGATTCATGCTGCAATGCAGAACGTGTTTTTCGGGCCTTTTGCAGGGGTGCGACGTTACAATCGCCGGATCATTTCGGTCGCAGGAGTTGCATGCCGTGGAGTTCGGTTTCAGCGAAGAGCAGTTGATGATCCAGGACATCGCGCGACGGATCGCCCAGGAACGGATCGCACCCAGCGCCGAGCACCACGACCGCACCGGTGACTTCCCCGTCGAGAACATGAAGGTGCTCGGCGAGAACGGCCTGATGGGCATCGAAGTGCCGGGCGACTACGGCGGCGCGGGCATGGACCCGGTGTCCTACGTGCTGGCGATGGTCGAGGTGGCCGCGGCCGATGCCGCGCACTCGACGATCATGTCGGTCAACAACTCGTTGTTCTGCAACGGCATCCTGACGCACGGCACCGAGGACCAGAAGCAGGAATACGTCCGCGCGATCGCCGAAGGCCGCGAGATCGGCGCGTTCGCACTGACCGAGCCGCAGTCGGGCTCCGATGCGACGGCGATGAAGTGCCGCGCGGTCAAGCAGGCCGATGGCAGCTATGTCATCAACGGCAAGAAGAGCTGGATCACCTCCGGCCCGGTCGCCAGGTATTTCGTGCTGTTCGCGATGACCGATCCCGACAAGGGCGCGCGCGGCATCACCGCGTTTCTCGTCGACGGCAGCCGCGACGGCTTCCACCGCGGCAAGACCGAGCCCAAGCTCGGCATCCGGGCCTCGGCGACCTGCGAGATCGAGTTCCAGGATTACGTGGCGCAGGCCTCCGACGTGCTCGGCGAGGAAGGCCAGGGCTTCAAGATCGCGATGGGCGTGCTGGATGCGGGCCGCATCGGCATCGCCTCGCAGGCCGTCGGCATCGCCCGGGCCGCGTACGAGGCGACCATCGAGTACGTCAAGGAGCGCAAGGCCTTCGGTCAACCGATCGGCGCGTTCCAGATGACCCAGTCGAAGATCGCCGACATGAAGTGCAAGCTCGACGCAGCCCTGCTGCTGACGCTGCGCGCGGCCTGGCTCAAGGGTGAGGGCAAGCGCTTCAGCAACGAGGCCGCGATCGCCAAGCTGACCGCATCGGAAGCCGCGATGTGGATCACCCACCAGGCCCTGCAGATCCACGGTGGCATGGGTTATTCGAAGGAGATGCCGATCGAACGGTATTTCCGCGACGCCAAGATTACCGAGATCTATGAAGGCACCAGCGAGATCCAGCGCCTGGTGATCGCCCGCAACGAGACCGGTCTGCGCTGAGCCGTATGCCGCTTCTCCACGCCAGCATCGCGTGTGTCCGTCGCCTGCGCCGTCCTCGTGGCGTCGCGGCGTCGGTGGTACCCGACCCGGTCGCGCGTGCGGCCGGGTGGCCCTGATTCTTCCTTCCCGTCGGCCCGCGTGAGAACGCGGGCCTCATTGCATCGGAACGTCCGTCGTCATGACCTCATCCCGCAAAACCGGTAAAGCCGCGCCCACCGGCGCTTCCAAGGCCACCAGTACCTCCGCCACCAAGGCGCCGGCCAAGGCCGCAAAGTCCGCGAAGCAGGCTGCGCGCGTGCAGCCCGCGCCGCCGCCGCGTGCCGGCGCCGGCCTGCTGGCGCCGATCTTCGACGCCGTGCGCCGCCGCGCGGGCAAGGCCGCGCACGCTGATGCGAGCGCGTTCGCCCAGGCGTTCTACCGCCGTATGACCGAGGACGAACTGCCGCTGCACAGCGCGGACGGCTGGGCCGCGCTGGCCGCGGACCTGTTCGAGTTCGCCGCCAGGCGCAAGCCGGGCACCGCGAACGTGCGCCTGTTCAATCCTTCGATGAAGACCCACGGCTGGGAATCGCCGCACACCGTGCTGCAGATCGTCAACGACGACATGCCGTTCCTGGTGGATTCGGTGACGATGGCGCTGGCCGAACAGGGCATCGGCGTGCACGTGCTCGGCCATCCGGTGGTGTCGATCGCGCGCGACCGCGCGGGCCGCCTGACCGGCGTGGGCGAGGGCGAGACCGAATCGGTGATGCATCTGGAGATCGACCGCCAGACGCCGGAAGACAACGCGCGCATCGAGGCGCTGGTGCGCGGCGTGCTCGAGGACGTGCGCATCATCGTCGCCGACTGGCCGCGCATGCGCGAGCGCATGCTCGAAATGGCCGACACGCTGGCCTCGCGCAATATCCCGGTCGCGGACGCGAGCCGCGCCGAAGCGCAGGAATTCCTGCGCTGGGCGGCCGACGATCACTTCACCTTCTTCGGCGTGCGCGAGTACAAGGTGCGTCGCAAGGGCGACGACGCGCGTCTGGAAGCGGTGGCCGACAGCGGGCTTGGCCTGCTGCGCACCCCGGGCACCGTGAAGTCGCGTCCGATCAGCGAGCTCGGCGCCGACGCCCTGCGTCGCGAGGGCCTGATCGATCCGCTGATCCTCACCAAGACCAGCGCCCGCTCGACGGTCCACCGCCCGGGCTACATGGATTACATCGGCATCCTGAGCTACGACGCCGACGGCAATGTCACCGGCGAGGTGCGCTTCCTCGGTCTCTACACCTCCAGCGCGTACACCCGCCGTCCGTGGGACATCCCGCTGGTGCGCGAGCGATTCGCGCACGTGATGCGCGAGTCGGGCCTCAAGCCCACCGGACACAGCGGCAAGGCGCTCAAGCATCTGCTCGAGACGCTGCCGCGCGACGAGCTGTTCCAGTCCACGCCCGACGAGCTGTTCCGCCTCGGCACCGGCATCCTCGGCCTGCAGGAGCGCGTGCGCAGCCGCCTGTTCCTGCGCAAGGACCGCTACGGCCGCTTCTACTCGGTGCTGGTCTACATCCCGCGCGACCGCTTCAACACCGACGTGCGTCGGCGCATCGAGCAACTGCTGCGCGACGTCATGCAGGCCGACCACGTCGATGCCAGCGTGATGCTGGGCGAGTCGCCGCTGGCCCAGTTGCATCTGATCGTGCGCCCGCGCGCCGGCGTCGCGGCCGACATCGACCAGGCGGCGCTCGAGCAGTCGCTGCAGGCGATCGTGCGCAACTGGCAGGACGACCTGCGCGACGAACTGGTCCGACGCCACGGCGAGGCCGACGGCCTGCGCCTGTCATCGCGCTTCGGCCGTGCGCTGTCGCCCGGCTACATCGAGTTCGCATCGCCGGCCGCCGCCGCGACCGACGTGGAGAAGCTGGCCGCGGTCGCCGCCGACGACTCGCTGCAACTGGGTTTCTATACCCAGCCGCTGCCGGACACCGGCGAGTCGGTGCTGCACCTCAAGCTCTATCGCCGCGATGCGCACATCCCGCTGTCCGACGTGCTGCCGGTGATGGAGAACCTCGGCCTGCGCGTGATCGCCGAGCATCCCAACCGCATCGAGGCCGACGGCAGCACGCTGTTCCTGCAGGACTTCTACGTCGAGGCCACCGCCGGTGCGATCGATGTCGAGGCGCGCGCCCAGGCCTTCACCGAAGCCTTCGCGCGCATCTGGCAGGGCGATGCCGAGAACGACGGCTTCAACCGCCTGATCCTCGGCGCCGATCTCGACTGGCGCCAGGTCGCGATGCTGCGCGGTTACTGCAAGTACCTGCTGCAGGTCGGCGTGCCGTTCTCGCAGGCCTATGTCGAGGACACGCTCAACCGCTATCCGCTGCTCGCGCGTCTGCTCGTCGAGGTGTTCGAAGCGCGCTTCGACCCGGCGACCGGTCGCGAGACCCGCGCGCAGATCGAGGCCGGCGCCCGGTTGCTCGGCGATCAGCTGCAGGCGTTGTCGGGCGACGACGAGGCGACGCGCTCGGTGTTGCAGCCGGTGATCGACGCCCGCACCCGCGACCGTGACGCGCAGTACCAGGCCGCGCGCGAGGCGCTCAAGGGTCTGCTCGACCGCGTGTCCAGCCTCGACGAAGACCGCATCCTGCGCAGCTATCTGGGCGTCATCGACGCCACGCTGCGCACCAGCTACTACCAGAAGGCGCGCAATGGCGCCCTGCTGGACACGATCAGCTTCAAGTTCGATTCGGCGCGCGTGCCCGACCTGCCCAAGCCGCGTCCGTATCGCGAGATCTTCGTCTACGGTCCGCGCGTGGAGGGCATCCACCTGCGCTTCGGTCCCGTCGCGCGTGGCGGACTGCGCTGGTCGGACCGCCGCGAGGACTTCCGCACCGAAGTGCTGGGCCTGGTCAAGGCGCAGATGGTCAAGAACACCGTGATCGTGCCGGTCGGCTCGAAGGGTGGCTTCATCGTCAAGCGTCCGCCGGCCGGCGGCGATCGCGATGCGCAGTTCGCCGAGGGCGTCGCCTGCTACACGCTCTTCATCAACGGCCTGCTGCAGATCACCGACAACATCGTCGATGGCGCGATCGTGCCGCCGCAGGACGTCGTGCGCCACGACGACAACGACCCGTATCTGGTCGTCGCCGCCGACAAGGGCACCGCGACCTTCTCCGATATCGCCAACGGCATCGCGCGCGAGCACGGCTTCTGGCTCGACGACGCGTTCGCGTCCGGCGGCTCGGTCGGCTACGACCACAAGGGCATGGGCATCACCGCGCGTGGCGCCTGGGAGTCGGTCAAGCGCCACTTCCGCGCGATGGGCCGCAACTCGCAGACCGAGGACTTCACCTGCGTCGGCGTCGGCGACATGTCCGGCGACGTGTTCGGCAACGGCATGCTGCTGTCCGAGCACATCCGCCTGGTCGCCGCGTTCGACCACCGCCACATCTTCATCGACCCGGATCCCGATGCCGCGCGCTCGTTCGTCGAACGCCAGCGCATGTTCGCCATTCCACGTTCGAGCTGGGAGGACTACGACAAGTCGCTGATCGCCAAGGGTGGCGGCGTATGGCCGCGCAGCGCGAAATCGATTCCGCTGTCGGCCGAAGCACGCGAGGCGCTGGGTATCGAAGGCGACGTGGCATCGATGAGCCCGAACGAGCTGATGTCGGCGATCCTGCGCGCGCCGGTGGACCTGCTGTGGAACGGTGGCATCGGCACCTACGTCAAGTCGTCCAGCGAGACCCACGCCGACGTCGGCGACCGCGCGAACAACGCCCTGCGCGTCGACGGCCGCGACCTGCGCTGCAAGGTGGTGGGCGAGGGCGGCAATCTGGGCCTGACCCAGCTGGGCCGCATCGAGGCCGCGCAGCATGGCGTGCTGCTCAATACCGACTTCATCGACAACTCGGCCGGCGTGGATACGTCCGACCACGAGGTCAACATCAAGATCCTGCTCAATGCGCTGGTGCAGGACGGCCGCATGAAGCTGCCGGCGCGCAACAAGCTGCTGGCCTCGATGACCGACGAAGTCGCCGGCCTCGTGCTGTGGGACAACTACCGCCAGAACCAGGCGCTGAGCCTGATGGAGCGCATGAGCGTCTCGCGCCTGGGCTCCAAGCGCCACTTCATCCGCACGCTCGAAGCGCAGGGCCTGCTCGATCGCCAGATCGAGTTCCTGCCCTCGGACGCCGAGATTTCCGAGCGCAAGGCCAAGGGCCAGGGCCTGACCCGTCCGGAACTGGCGGTGCTGCTGTCGTACTCCAAGCTGGTCGCGTTCGACCAGATGCTGGCGTCCGACATTCCGGAAGATCCGTACCTCTCGCGCGAACTGCAGCGCTACTTCCCGCAGCCGCTGCAGAAGAAGTACGCCGATCTGATGGAAGACCACCGCCTCAAGCGCGAGATCATCGCGACCGCGGTCACCAACACCATGATCAACCGCATGGGCGCGACCTTCCTGCTGCGCATGCAGGAGGACAGCGGCCGTTCGCCGGGCGAGGTCGCCAAGGCCTTCACGATCACCCGCGAGACGATCGAGGCGCGTGCGCTGTGGGGCGAAATCGACGCGCTCGACGGCAAGGTGCCCGAGTCGGTGCAGGTCGACGCCCTGCAGGTGATCTGGAACCTGCAGCGTGCGTTCACCCGCTGGCTGCTGGCCCGTCCGGGCGCGATTCCGGACATCACCACCGCGGTCGAGCGTTACCACGACGGGTTCCACGCGATCCGCGACGGCAGCCGGATCATCGCCGACGGCCAGCGCGCCGAGCACGACGCCAGCCTGCAGGGCTGGATCGAGAAGGGCGTGCCGAAGGCGCTGGCCGTGCAGCTTGCGGCGTTGCCGTACCTGGAAGCGGCGTGGGACATCATCGAAGTGGCCAGCGAGCGCAAGCAGAAGCCGGTCGACGTGGCCCGTCTGCACTTCCGCCTCGGCGAAGCGCTCAACCTGCCGTGGCTGACCGCGCAGATCGACGCGCTGGAGGTCGACGGTCGCTGGCATGCGGTCGCACGTGGCGTGCTGCGCGAGGAACTCGGGCAGCAGCATCGTGCCCTCGTCGGCCAGGTGCTGGCGATGCCGGGCGCCACGCCCGAGGCCAAGGTGCAGGCGTGGCTGGAACGCGATGACGCCGCGCTGCGCTTCACGCTGTCGATGCTGTCGGAGCTGGCGGCGCAGAAGTCGCTGGACTATCCGACCGCCTCGGTCGCGGTGCAGCGCGTCTCGCAGCTGGTGCAGCGGATCTGACGGTGACACCCGCCCCCGCGTGCGGGGGCGGGTGGCTTGGATGTGCGGCCCCGATGGCACGCAGGTTCGCCTGCGCGTCCACGCCGGCACGGTCCCTCGAGCGCACGTGATCGGCCGCTGTCCCGGCCCTCGCCCGCAGGTCGCGACAGGATCGGCTTGCGGACGCGCCCGCCCGTGGCCGCCCCGGATGCATGTCGACTCTGCGCAGCATCGCCTGCGCTAAGCTGCGTCGACGTTCACGCACCGGCCTTTCGATGACCGCCAATCCCCGCATCGCCTTCGTCGCCAGCCAGACCGACGAGGCGCAGCGCGCCCTGTCTGCGCTGACCGGTCTGCACG
>Ga0207841_1000364_pt1 | contig 13052 bp, 16 predicted proteins | sample HigsolmetaGSP18D_FD_184846 | JGI IMG/M metagenome (GOLD analysis project Ga0207841, IMG submission 184846) | High solid enriched microbial communities from the Joint BioEnergy Institute, USA - SP1-8-D (SPAdes) | ecosystem: Engineered > Bioreactor > SSF (Solid state fermentation) > Aerobic >... | reverse complement strand
TTCTGCAGCCGGATCAACATGGTGACGCTCTCCGTGAGGGACAGGTGCGGTTGGCGACAGCGCAGGCCCCTTCCAAGAGCACGCCGCCGCATCCACCGGGCCGGCGCAGTCCTGCGCCGACCCCGGTGACTGTAGGCCTGTCGTAATCAGCACTCCATCAGGGTTTTCTGATTCTTGTGTGCGCTTTTGAGACAGCGGTCGCGCCCGACCGCCAACGGACCTGCTAAGCGGCTGCGCTGAAACGCAGCGCCTCGACCGACGCGTCCGGGGTGGCCACCCGCACGGCGCTGGCCTGGCCGGTACGCGTGTGGTGCGTCCGGGCCAGCGCGGCGGCGGCATCGAAGGCGGCCGCGCCCGTCGGGTACGACGCGGCGGCGGCGCGGGAACGATCGACCACATGCCAGCGGCGATCGACCAGTTCAACGGTAATGATCATGGCAATTCCTGTGTAGGTGTCTGCCGTCCATGCTGGTGGCCAGCGGCCTGCAACCCCATAGGACCGGACTGATTACGTCCCGCCCACGCCGACGCGACCCGCCGCCCTCACAACCCTGACGGTGTTAAGTGAAACATTTGTGTGATGCTTGTCACGGCGACGCGAAACTTTCACACTGCGTACACCAACAGGGGGCCCCTTCCACATGCGCACCTATCTGATGCACCGTCCGTCGCTGGTCAAGTACTACTTCGCGGCCAGCTACATCATCCTGATCGAGGAAGTCCTGCGCGCCACGTTGTCCTGACCCGGACACTGGACCCGCCCAGCGACAACGCGGACACTGTGGGCCCGCCCTGCCGAGCCCACCCTGTCATGTCCGATCTTGCCCCGCTGCCCGTGCTCGCCCCCGGACGCTACCGCCATTTCAAGGGCGGTCTGTACGAGGTGATCGATATCGTGCGCAGCAGCGAGACCCTGCAGCCGCAGGTGCTCTACCGCGCCCTGTACGGCGAGGGTGGCCTGTGGGTCCGCCCGTACGCGATGTTCGTGGAAACGGTGCCGGGACCGGACGGCCCACAGCCCCGTTTTGCCCGCCTGGCGGACTGACCTCTTACGACAGGTGCTTGCTGCGCTGCGGGCGGTCCTGTGACTGCGCTGCCGATGCGGCGCGCCGCGACGACCGGTTGACCAGCGCGACCAGACCGGTGATGCCGCCCACCACGACCGCGAGCACGATCGCCAGAATGACGATGTGCCAGATGCTGAATGCTCCCATGCGTTACCTCTCCCATGTGTAGCCGCCCACCCTAGCATCCTCGGCCTGCTTTGCCAGCCTCCTGCACGCCGGCATGGCGCCGCCACGCGCATCATGGCCGCCGTCGGTTCGCCTTCCGGCGACCTCCTGCGGAGCTGTGGATGCCCCCTCGCCTGTCCTGCTTTTCCTGCTGTGCCCTGCTGCTCGGCCTGCCACTGGCGGCCGCCGCGCAGCAGGCGGATATGCCACCGGCGTTTGACCGGCCCGGCATCGGCCTGGGCACCGGCATCGTGCCGCGCGGTGCGCTGGCATTGGAACTGGGCCTGCCCAGCGTTACCCGCGACCGCGACCCGGACGGCCTGCGGACCCGACTGACGCAGGCGGATGCGACGCTGCGTACCGGCCTGGCCGCGCATTGGGAACTGCAGGTCAGCAGCAGCCCCTGGCAGCACCTGCGCAGCCGCGGCCCCGGCCAGCCAGCCACCACCGCACGTGGCAGTGGCGACAGCATCGTGGGGCTGAAATGGGCACCGGCGCGCGAGGACGCAGAAGACCGCTGGGCGCTGCTGGCGACCACCACGCTGGCGCGCGGCAACGCGGACTTCAGCGAGGGTCGGCTGAGTACCTTGGCGGCAACCTATGAGCATGACCTGGGCGAGCACTGGACCGGCGCGCTGTACGCCAGCGCCAGTGGCGGCGGCGGGCAGCGCAGTGTCACCTGGTCCCCCAGCCTGTCCTGGGCGGCCAGCGACCGCGTGAGCGCCTTCGTCGAAGCCGGCTTCACCCGCAACCGCGGCGAGCCCGACGAGAACATCGCCGGGGCCGGCGTGACCTGGATGGCGACACCGCGCATCCAGCTGGATGCATCATTCGACCTCGGCCTGGACCGGGACAGCCCCGATCTCCAGGCGGGTCTCGGCATGGCGATCTACTTCGGCCCGGGGTGAGGCCGCGCTCGCACGTGCGGCGGGCGCACCACCGGCCTCGCGCCAGGCCGCGACCGCCCGGCGCAGCTGCGGCATGCCGCGCCCATCCAGCGGCCACCCACTGACCTGGTCAACCAGGTGCCCGCCGGCGAAGAAGTAGAAGGCGGGCGTCGACCAGTCGTCGATGTCCGGCCACTCCAGCCAGTCGTACGCCAGCACCATCTGCTGTCCGGCATGGTCCAGATTCCACTGGCGGACCTCGCGCGCATGCAGCTGGCCCTCGGGCGGCACCAGCCAGAGTGATCCGTCCAGTGCCGCGCGCAGCGCCGGGTCACGCGCGATCGCCGCGGCAGCGGCCGATGAGAACCGGCAGGACGGACTGCTGACCACCACCACGCCGTCGTGGAACGGGCGCCGCTCGGCGGGACGGATGGTGAGCCGACCGTCGTCGACGACGATCACCCGCGGCCCCCGCTTCAGTAGCGGACGCGGAGCCCGTATCACGGGCGGCAACGCGGGCTTTCCGTACGCGCGCGCCAGCTGATCGGCCTGCTCGAACGCACGCGCTTTGATCAGTGATGCCAGAACGTGGTCCGTGTCGTCGCGCCTGAGCGCGCCCTGCGCAGCCAGCGCACGATGCAGGGTCGCCGCATCACGCGCCACCGCGCGGTCCTTGGAATAGAAGGCAGCGGTCAGCGCGCCATCGAGCCGGTGCCTGAGCGCATCCACGTCGCGCGTCGCAAGCGGGCCTCGGAACTCGGCGCGATACAGCGCCACGATCCGGTCACGTCGCTGGGCGGAGGTCAACCCGGTTGAGAACGCCAGCGCTTCCACCCTGTCGGCAAAGGGAGGCAACGCGGTGTCCGCCACCGCCGTGCTGCTCAACCCCGCCGCCAGGATCCATGCCATCAACGTCTTCATGCGATACCGGAGTGGCCGCAGTCGTCTGCCGTCACAGGCCAGGACCCGCGCATGGGCGGTGCAAGCGGCGCGCCGCCCCGCGCGGCAGGACATGACAAATGCCACAAACGAAAAGGGCCTGCGCCGTGTGGCGCAAGCCCTTGTTCCCTTGCAGTTTTGGTCGGGACGGCCGGATTCGAACCGACGACCCTCTGCCCCCCAGGCAGATGCGCTACCAGGCTGCGCTACGCCCCGACGTGTCCTGCAATGTGCCCGCCTCAGCAGCGGGCCGTGAAGTATAGCCGATTGAAACGGAAATAGGGTCAGCGGCGGAGCAGTTGCAGCACTTCTTCCAGCTCGACCCGCACCTGCTTGATGATCTGCTGGCTGATGCCGGACTCTTCGCGCGCATCCGGCCCTTCCAGGCGCAGCCGCGCACCCCCGATCGTGTAGCCCTGTTCGTATAGCAGGCTGCGGATCTGCCGCACCATCAGCACGTCATGGCGCTGGTAGTAGCGGCGGTTGCCGCGGCGCTTGGCCGGCTCCAGGCTGGGGAATTCGGTCTCCCAGTAGCGCAGTACGTGCGGCTTGACGTCGCACAGCTCGCTCACCTCACCAATGGTGAAGTAGCGCTTGGCCGGTATCGGCGGAAGTTCTCGGTTACTGCCCGGATCCAGCATACGCTTCCACCCTTTCCTTGAGCTTCTGGCCCGGACGGAAGGTCACCACCGTGCGGGCGGAAATCGGAATTTCCTCACCGGTCTTGGGGTTGCGGCCCGGGCGCTGGTTCTTGCGCCGCAGGTCGAAATTACCGAAGCCGGACAGCTTCACCTGACGTCCCTGTTCCAACGCATCACGCAGCACATCAAAGAACGCATCGACGAATTCCTTGGCCTCACGCTTGTTCAGACCGACTTCGTCGAACAGTTTTTCGGCCATTTCCGCCTTGGTCAGTGCCATCGCCTGCTTTCCCCTGAATGCCTGCCGCTTACCCGCGGATTCGCGCGTGGTGCTCACGTTCGATCGCGGCGACCACCTCGGTCACCACCGTATCCACGTCGCGGTCCGTCAGAGTGCGGGACTTGTCCTGCAAAATCAAGCCCATAGCGAGACTCTTGAAACCTGGCTCGACCCCCTGGCCGACATAGCGGTCGAACAGGTTCAGTTCGCGCAGCAGCGGGCCGGCGGCGGCGCGCACGGTGGCGGCCAGGGCCGCCCAGTCCACCGCATCCGGGGCCAGCACGGCCAGGTCGCGGCGCACGGCCGGGAAGCGTGACAGCTCGCTGGCGCGGGGCAGCGTGCGCGCCGCCAACGGCGCCAGGTCCAGTTCCATGGCGTAGACGTCCACGTCGATGTCCATCGCCTTGGCCAGGCCCGGATGGATCTGGCCGATCCAGCCGATCACCACGCCGTCGCGCAACACCTCGGCCGAACGCGCCGGGTGCCCGAACGGGCGGCGCGACGGCTGGAACACCAGCTCGGCCCCGGAGGCCGCGGCCAGCGCTTCCAGGTCGCCCTTCAGGTCATGGAAATCCACCTTGCGCGTCGGCAGGCCCCACTGCACGGCATCGGCCTCGCCACACACCGCCGCCGCCACGCGCTGGGTTTCCCGCGGTGCCGGGCTGCCCTCGCCTGCCTGCGCGGTGAACGCACGGCCCAGCTCGAACAGGCGCACCCGGCCGGCCTGGCGGGCCGCATTGCGGCCCAGCGTGGCCACCAGCCCCGGCAGCAGCGCCGGGCGCATCACCGCCAGCTCGGCCGACAGCGGGTTGGCCAGCGGCACCAGCGCCTCCTGCAGCTGCCACTGCTGCAGCAGCGCGGCATCGACGAAGGCGTAGTTGATGGTTTCCTGCATCTCACGCGCCAGCAGCTGGCGGCGCACGCTCAGCTCGTCCAGCTGGGTTTCGGTGGGCATGGCCACGCGCGCGGCGCCCCCGGGCAGCGTGGTCGGAATCTGCTCGTAGCCGTGGATGCGTGCCAGTTCCTCGATGAGGTCTTCTTCAATGGCGATGTCGAAGCGGCGGCTCGGTGCATGCACCTGCCAGCCCTGCGCCTCGGCGACCACGTCCATGCCCAGCGCGCGCAGGATGCGCTCCACTTCGGCATCCTCGATCTGGATGCCCAGCACGCGGGCGATGCGCGCACGGCGCAGCGTGATCGGCGCCGGCGGTGTCAGCGCGCCGGTCTCCACTTCGGTCACCGGTGCGGCGGTACCGCCGGCCAGGTCCAGCACCAGGCGGGTGGCGTATTCGATCGCGGTACGCGGCAGCGCCGGGTCCACGCCACGCTCGAAGCGGTGCCCGGCGTCGGTGTGCAGACCCAGCTTGCGGCCCCGGCCCATGATGGCCGCAGGCGCGAAGTGCGCCGCTTCCAGGAACACTGCGGTGGTGGCGTCGGTCACGCGGGTATCGAATCCGCCCATCAGGCCGGCCAGTCCCACCGGGCGGTCAGCGTCGGTGATGACCAGGAAGCCTTCATCCAGCGCCGCATCACGGCCGTCGAGCAGCTTCAGCGTTTCTCCGGCACGCGCGTGGCGCACGCCGATCGTGCCCTGCAGGGTGCCCAGGTCGTAGGCATGCATCGGCTGGCCCAGTTCCAGCATCACGTACTGGGTGATGTCGACCAGCAGCGACACCGGGCGCACGCCGGAGCGGCGCAGCCGTTCGGCCATCCACAGCGGCGTGGGGGCCGCCGCGTTGATACCCTCGATGACCCGGCCCAGGTAACGCGGTGCGTCGGCCCCGGCCTGCAGCGTGATGGACAGCTCGCGCCCGCCCTGTGCGGGCACCGGCTCGGCGGCGAACGGCACCACTTCGCAGCGCGTCGCCGCGGCCACGTCGAAGGCAATGCCACGCACGCTGAAACAGTCGGCGCGGTTGGGGGTCAGCTTGATCTCGATGCTGGCATCGGGCAGGCCCAGGTACTCCACCAGCGGCTGACCGACCGGCGCATCGTCGGGCAGTTCGAGCAGGCCGGAGGCATCGCTGTCCAGGCCCAGCTCCTTGGCCGAGCACAGCATGCCGTTGGAGGCCACGCCACGCAGCGTGGCCGGCTTGATCGCCAGCTCACCGATCCGCGCACCCACGTGCGCCAGCGGGGCCACCAGGCCGACACGGGCATTGGGCGCGCCGCAGACGATCTGCAACAGCTCGCCCTGCCCGGCATCCACGCGGCATACCTGCAGGCGGTCGGCTTCCGGATGGCGAACGGCCTCGACGATGCGGGCCACCACCACGTGGTCCAGGCCCGCGCCGAGGTCGGTGACCTCTTCCACTTCCAGCCCGATGGCGGTGAGCACCGCGCTCAGCGCATCGCGCGAGGCAGCGGTCGGAACGTGGCTGCGCAGCCAGCTTTCGGAGAATTTCATGAGGTCACCCTGGTGGGAGGCACGCCCCCCGTTGCAGTTGTTGTGGCCGCCCAGCGCAGGCGCAGGGAGGCGGCCATCCGGAAAAACCGCCGGGCAGGCCCGGCGTCACACGGTGTCGGCTCAGGCGAACTGTTTCAGGAACCGCACGTCGTTCTCGAAGAACGCGCGCAGGTCGTTCACCCCGTAGCGCAGCATCGCAAAGCGCTCCACGCCCAGCCCGAAGGCAAAGCCGGTGTAGCGCTCCGGATCGATGCCCACGTTGCGCAGCACGTTCGGGTGCACCATGCCGCAGCCGAGCACTTCCAGCCAGCGGGTGCTGCCATCGGGCTGCTGCCAGGCGATATCCACTTCCGCGCCCGGTTCCACGAAGGGGAAGTAGCTGGGGCGGAAGCGCATCTCGAAATCGCGCTCGAAGAAGGCGCGCACGAACTCGGACAGCGTGCCCTTCAGGTCGGCGAACGTGGAGTGCTCGTCCACCAGCAGGCCTTCCACCTGGTGGAACATCGGCGAATGGGTCTGGTCGCTGTCGCTGCGGTACACCTTGCCGGCGGCGATCATCCGCAGCGGCGGGGCGTGCTCGCCCATGTAGCGCACCTGCACGCCGGAGGTATGCGTGCGCAGCAGGCGGCCATCGCCGAAGTAGAACGTGTCATGCATGGCCCGCGCCGGATGGTGCGGCGGGAAGTTCAGGGCTTCGAAGTTGTGCCAGTCGTCTTCGATCTCAGGCCCTTCGGACAGCTCGTAGCCCAGGCGGCCGAAGATGCCGGTGATGCGCTCCAGGGTCCGGGTGACCGGGTGCAGTCCGCCCCGGCCCGCACGCCGGCCCGGCAGGGTGATGTCGATGGCTTCAGCGGCCAGGCGCGCATCCAGCGCGGCCCCGTCCAGCACCGCCTTGCGGGCGGCCAGCGCCGCGCCCAGGGCATCACGCGCCAGGTTGATGGCCTCGCCGGCCGACTTGCGCTCGGCGGCCGGCAGCGTGCCCAGCTGCTTGAGCTGGGCGGTGATGCTGCCACTCTTGCCCAGCAGGGCCACGCGCAGCTGCTCCAGCGCTTCAGGGCTCTGCGCGGCGGCCACGTCGGCCAGCGCCTGGGTGGTCAGGGATTGGATGTCGCTCATGGGTAGCCGGAACTCCAGTCGGTCTGCCTTCGCGGGGGCGAAGGGCCGCGCCGTCGCCACCGCCGGTCCCCGCGGCGCGCCACGCGCCTTGCCGGGACCCAAAAAAGAATGGGGAAGGACTTGCGCCCTTCCCCATGCATTGCCTTTACCTGACGCCGTTACACGCGAACGGCAACAGCATCGGGAAGGGCTCAGGCCGCCAGCGCGCCCTTGGCCTTTTCGGCCAGAGCGGCAAAGCCGGCTGCGTCGTGCACGGCGATGTCAGCCAGGACCTTGCGGTCCAGGGTGATGCCAGCCTTCAGCAGGCCGTTCATGAAACGGCTGTAGCTCATGCCGTTGATGCGGGCAGCCGCGTTGATGCGGGTGATCCACAGCGAACGGAAGTTGCGCTTCTTCTGCTTACGGCCGATGTAGGCGTACTGCTGTGCCTTGATGACCGCCTGCTTGGCAACGCGGAAGACCTTGCGGCGGGCATTGTAGTAGCCCTTCGCCAGATCCAGGATTTTCTTGTGGCGGCGACGCGCCTGTACGCCACGCTTTACTCGTGCCATGTGTCAGTCCTCAGAGGTAGGGAAGCATGCGGTCCAGACGGCCTGCGTCTTCTGCGCGGACGTGATTCGTCTGACGCAGGTTACGCTTCCGCTTGGTCGCTTTCTTCGTGAGGATGTGGCTGCGGTTGGCATGGCCGCACTTGTACTTGCCCGAGGCGGTCTTGCGGAAACGCTTGGCCGCCGCCCGGTTGGTCTTGATCTTGGGCATTGCAATGTCCTTGATGGGATATGACCCTGGTTTCTGACTGATCTGGCGGTGGCTGCTGCCACTCTTTCCGTCCTGCCATGATCGGCGTACGACCCGTCCTGGTGGGTCGAGCCGGGCATCATACAGCACCCGGAAGGTCGAAGCCAGCCCCCTGCAGGGCCCAGGCCGCGGGTGGAGCGGGCAAAAAGAAAGCCGGGCGGGTGCCCGGCTTCCTGGAGCGGTGACCGGGCGTGTGGCCCGGCCCGGCGCTTATTTCTTCTTCGGCGCGATCATCATCACCATCTGACGCCCTTCCAGGCGCGGACGGGATTCGATGACGATGTCTTCGCCGAGATCGGCTTCGATGCGGCCGGCCATCTCGCGACCCAGCTCCTGGTGGCTCATTTCACGGCCACGGAAGCGGATGTTGACCTTGATCTTGTCGCCTTCCTCAAGGAAACCGCGCATCTTGCGCAGCTTGATCTGGTAGTCGCCCTCGTCCGTGACCGGACGGAACTTCACTTCCTTGATCTCGACCTGCTTGCTCTTCTTCTTGGCCTCGCTGGCCTTCTTCTGCGCTTCGAACTTGAACTTGCCGAAGTCCATGATCTTGCACACCGGCGGATCAGCCTGCGGCTGGATCTCGACCAGGTCCAGGCCTTCATCTTCGGCCATGGACAGCGCTTCGTCGCGCGACAACACGCCGATCATTTCTCCGTCGCTGCCGATCACGCGGACGCGCGGCACTCGGATTTCCTGATTCCTGCGGTTCTGTTTGTTGTCAGGGGTGCTGATATTACGTTCTCCCAAGGGTATCGAACCGGCCCGGGCGCCTGTGCGCCCGGAACGGACCTCTGCTTACGCGCCCTCGGCGTGGAGCCGCTCGATGAAGGCCTGCAGGCTCATGCTGCCCAGGTCTTCGCCAGAGCGCGTACGCACCGCTACAGCACCATTTTCCTTCTCGCGGTCACCAATGACCAGCAGATAGGGCACGCGCTGCAACGTATGCTCCCGAATCTTATAACCGATCTTCTCGTTACGCAAATCGGAGCTGACTCGGAACCCTTGTTCCGCAAGGGTTTGGGTTACGCCCTTGACGTATTCAGCCTGGGCGTCGGTGATGTTGGCCACCACGACCTGGGTCGGTGCCAGCCAGGCCGGGAACTGCCCGGCGTGGTGCTCGATCAGGATGCCCAGGAAGCGCTCCATCGAGCCGACGATGGCCCGGTGCAGCATCACCGGATGCTTCTTCTGACTGTTCTCGTCCACGTACTCGGCGCCCAGCCGGCCGGGCATCATGAAATCCACCTGCATGGTGCCCAGCTGCCAGGTGCGGCCGATGGCATCCTTCAGGTGGTATTCGATCTTCGGGCCATAGAACGCCCCCTCACCCGGGAGTTCCTGCCATTCCACGCCGCAACTGGACAGCGCCGAGCGCAGCGCTGCCTCGGCCTTGTCCCAGGTGGCATCGTCGCCCAGGCGCGATTCCGGACGCAGGGCGATCTTGATCTGGATCTCCTCGAAGCCGAAGTGCTGGTACACCGCCAGCGCCTGCTGGTGGAAGGCGGTCACTTCCGATTCGATCTGGCTCTCGGTGCAGAACACATGGCCGTCGTCCTGGGTGAAGCCGCGCACGCGCAGGATGCCGTGCAGCGCGCCGGACGGCTCGTTGCGGTGGCAGGAGCCGAACTCGCCGTAGCGGATCGGCAGGTCGCGGTAGCTGTGCAGGCCCTGGTTGAACACCTGCACGTGGCCCGGGCAGTTCATCGGCTTGACCGCGTAGGTGCGCTTCTCCGATTCGGTGAAGAACATGTTGTCCTGGTAGTTGTCCCAGTGGCCGGACTTCTTCCACAGGCTCACGTCCAGGATCTGCGGGCAGCGCACTTCGCCGTAGCCGCTGCTGCGGTAGACCTTGCGCATGTACTGCTCCACCACCTGCCACAGCGCCCAGCCCTTGGGGTGCCAGAACACCAGGCCCGGGGCTTCTTCCTGCAGGTGGAACAGGTCCTGCTGCTTGCCGATGCGGCGGTGGTCGCGCAGTTCGGCCTCCTCGATGCGCTTGATGTACGCGTCGAGCTGCTTCTTGTCAGCCCAGGCGGTGCCGTAGATGCGCTGCAGCTGTTCGTTCTGCGCATCGCCGCGCCAGTAGGCGCCGGAAATGCGGGTCAGCTTGAAGGCCTTCAGGAAGCGGGTGTTCGGCACGTGCGGACCACGGCACATGTCCACGTACTCCTGGTGGTAGTACAGCCCCATGGCCTGGATGTCGTCGGACATGTCCTCGATCAGGCGCAGCTTGTAGTCCTCGCCCCGGGCCTTGAAGATGTCGATGACCTCCGCACGCGGGGTCATCTTCTTGACCACGTCGTAATCCTGCGCGATCAGCTCGCCCATGCGCTTTTCGATCGCCGCCATGTCTTCAGGCGTGAACGGGCGCTCGGAATAGATGTCGTAATAGAACCCTTCGGCAATGACCGGACCGATCACCATCTTCACGTCCGGGTACAGCTGCTTGACCGCGTGACCGACCAGGTGCGCGCTGGAGTGGCGGATGATGTCCACGCCCTCCTCGTCCTTGGCGGTGATGATGCGCAGGGTGGCATCGGTGTCGATGACGTCACTGGCATCGACCAGCACGCCATTCACCGCACCGGCGATGGTGGCCTTGGCCAGGCCGGCGCCGATGGACTGGGCGACCTCCATGACGGTGACGGGGTTCTCGAACTCGCGGCGGCTGCCATCGGGAAGGGTGATCGTGATCATCGGATGTGCTTCATGCAGGTGCCCGCAGGGCGGGCTGGATGCGGATGCCGGCCGGACGCCGGGCAATAAAAAAGCGCCGCTGGCGCCTGGATGCAGGGCCTGGGGGCGGTTCAGCGCGGGGCGGTGGTAGTGCTCATGTCGCACGCTCGGCCGGCGCGGTGCGCGGGCCACCTTGGATCCATGGCGGTGATGAGGCGATCTTAAACCACCGCGCCATAAAGCCCAAGCGCATGCCAGGCGGGCATGGCTGGAAGTTGCGAACGCCACTCATTACCATGCTCTGCGTCACAGGGTGCCCGCCCTGCCCGTTCTGCCCCGGAGCCTCAGATGTGCTGTTCCGCTGTTCCCCACCCTGCCCGATGAGCCCGCTGGGCGTTCCCACCATCGGCCTGTCCGCGCTGGGCTTCGGCAGCCTGGCGCTGCTGTGCGCGGCCGTCTCGGCGCTGGCCTTCTACGCAGCCTCGCCGCATTGCCGCTGGGCGCGCCTGCGCCGGGCGGGACGCGCCAGCCGGCAACTGGGCGTGGTCGGCGCGGCAGCATCGCTGTGGTTGTGGATGGCGGACCTGGGCGTAGCGGCCGGGCTGGTCACCATGCTGTGCTGCTGGATGGCGGTGGCGCTGCTGCTGCCGGCGCTCGCGGCCTGGCACCGCCCGCTGCCGCGGCAGCGGGAGCGGCACTGATGTGGGCGCGCGCATCGGCCGGCGCCTTCGCCGGCCTGCTGCTGGCCGCTGCGCTGACGGGACTGGTGGCCTGGCTGCCGCCGGGGCCGTGGCAGCAGGCGCTGGTGCCCAGCCTGATCGCCTTCATTCCGCTGTGGATGCTGGCGGCGATCTGGGCCTTCAGTTTCCGTACCGGCGCGCGCGCCTGGCTGGCCCTGCTGCTGGCCGCCGCGACCGGCTTCGCCCTGCTCTGGGCCCTGCGCCTGACCGGCGCCGTGCAGTAAGGAGGGCCCGATGAAATTCAGCTCGCAGACGCTGCGCACCTTCACCACACTGCACACCTGGGTCGGGCTGGTGACCGGCTTTGCGCTGTTCGTGGCGTTCTATGCCGGGGCGCTGACCGTGTTCCATCACGACCTGCCGGCCTGGCAGAACCCGTCGTCGCTCGAACAGCCTGCTGCCAGCCTCGCCGACGCCCAGCAGTTGCTGGACAACGTGCTGGCACGTCACCCGGCCGCACGCACCCATGTGGGCATGACCTTTCCCAGCAGCGATCACCCGCAGCCAATGGCCTACTGGCTCGACGCCGACGGCGCATGGCGCTACGCCTGGCGGGATCAGTACGCGGGCAGCCTGACGCCACCGGAGGCGGGCCTGGGCGAGCTGATCAACGAGCTGCATTACAGCCTGGGCCTGCCGGTGGCCGGCACCTACCTGATGGGGCTGGTGAGCCTGCTGTACGGCGTGGCCCTGCTCAGCGGGCTGGTGATCCACCTGCCGAAGCTGCTGGGCGATCTGTTCGCGCTGCGTCCCGGACGCAACCTGAAACAGCTCTGGCAGGACGCCCATACCCTGGTCGGCGTGATCAGCTTCCCCTTCCACCTGCTGTTCGCGGTCACCGGTGCGCTGCTGTGCCTGCTCGTGCTGCAGATGGCCGTCCTCAACCCGCTGGTCTACCAGGGCCGGTTGATGGAGGCCGTGCCGATGGCCATGGATACCGCGCCGGTGCGCGCTCCCGGCGGCGCCCCCGGCCAGCCGGTGCGGCTGGAGCCCCTGGTCGCGCGCGCCATGCAGGTGGCCCAGGACCAGGGCGTGCGCGGTTTCGAGCCGGCGTACCTGAAGCTGGCCAACGGCGGGGATGGCAACGCCACGCTGGAGATCACCGGCGAGGCCGAAGGCACCCTCGGGCCGACCGGCGCGGTGGCCCTGGAGGTAGCCAGCGGCCGGGTGCTGGCCACCCAGCTGCCGGGCCAGCGTGATGCCAACCATGCCACGCTCAGCGCCGCCTACGCGCTGCATTTCGCCGAGTTCGGCAATGGCGCGGTGAGCTGGCTGTACTTCCTGCTCGGGCTGGGCGGTGCGTTCCTGTTCTATTCGGGCAACCTGCTGTGGA
>Ga0207841_1000362_pt1 | contig 13106 bp, 8 predicted proteins | sample HigsolmetaGSP18D_FD_184846 | JGI IMG/M metagenome (GOLD analysis project Ga0207841, IMG submission 184846) | High solid enriched microbial communities from the Joint BioEnergy Institute, USA - SP1-8-D (SPAdes) | ecosystem: Engineered > Bioreactor > SSF (Solid state fermentation) > Aerobic >... | reverse complement strand
GAACCGCATGCCCGTCGCATCGTGGAGCATCTCCCGTTCGGCGGCTGCTTCGAGGACATCATCGGCGCCACCCTGGATGGCACGCGCAGCCACAAGCCCGAGCTGGTGGGCGAGGCCCTCCGGCGCCTGGCGCTGGCCCCGGCGCAGTGCTGGATGATCGGCGACCGCCACATGGACATCGAGGGCGCGCGCCACCACGGCCTGCGCAGCGTCGGCGTGCTGTGGGGGTTCGGCAGCGCGCAGGAACTGCAGCAGGCCGGGGCCGACGTCGTGGCGGCGAATCCCACCGAGCTGGCCGCGCTGTTGGCCTGAAGCGACAGGCCGTGGCACCGTGCTCCCGCGCACCGGTGGTACCGGGGCGCGGCGCCGCTGTCCGCCCGGTGTCTGCAGCGTGTCCCCAAGAGCTAGGCGGGACAAGGCTGTAACCGTGTACATGCATCGTGAAGGATGTGCTAATTTCGCTCCTTTACCGGGAGCCCATTTACCATGTTCGAGCGTCAGCGCCGCACCAAGATCCTTGCCACCCTCGGTCCTGCGACCGACCCACCGGGCGTGCTGGAGGATCTGTTCCGCGCCGGCGTGAACGTGGTACGCCTGAACTTCAGCCACGGCGATCCCTCCGGCCAGGCCAAGCGTGCCGCCGATGTCCGCGCCGCCGCCCAGCGCGTAGGCGTGGAAGTGGGCATCCTGGCCGATCTGCCGGGCCCGAAGATCCGCATCGAGCGTTTCGCCGAAGGCAAAGTCCAGCTCAAGGCGGGTGACCGCTTCGATCTGGTCGCCTCGCCGGACGCCCCCGCCGGTGACACCACCCAGGTGGGCGTGAGCTACCTGGGCCTGCCGCAGGACGTGGTGGCCGGCGACGTGCTGCTGCTCGACGACGGCCTGATGCAGCTGCAGGTGGTGGACGTGCAGGGCGAGCGCATCATCAACACCGTGCTCAACGACGGCGTGCTGTCCGACCGCAAGGGCCTGAACAAGCAGGGCGGTGGGCTGTCGCTGGGCGCGCTGACCGAGCGTGACAAGGAACTGATCGGCATCGTGGCCAAGATCGGCGTGGACTTCATCGCCGTGTCGTTCTGCCGCAACGCGCAGGACATGAACGACGCGCGCGCCATCGCCGAATCGCATGGCTGTCATGCCGCGCTGGTCTCCAAGATCGAGCGCACCGAAGCGATCGAGAACCTGGAAGAGATCGTCGACGCCAGCGATGTGGTGATGGTGGCGCGCGGTGACCTGGGCGTGGAAATCGGCGATGCCGAGCTGCCGGGCCTGCAGAAGAAGATCATCAAGGCCTCGCTGGCGCAGAACAAGGTGGTGATCACCGCCACGCAGATGCTGCAGTCGATGGTGGAAAGCCCCATCCCGACCCGCGCCGAAGTGCTGGACGTGGCCAACTCGGTCATCGACGGTACCGATGCGGTGATGCTGTCGGCGGAGACCGCCGCCGGTGCCTACCCGGTCAAGGCCGTGGAAGCCATGGCGCGTATCTGCCTGGGTGCCGAGCGCCAGTTCCAGACCGAGACCGACTTCGGCGCCTCGCCGCGCAACCTGGAGCGTGCCGACCAGGCGATCGCCATGGCCACCATGTTCCTGTCCCAGCATGTGGGCGTGCGGGCGATCGTGGCGATGACCGAATCCGGTGGTACCGCACGTTACCTGTCCCGCTTCCGTGCCTCCGCGCCGGTGTTCGCGGTGACCCGCCACGACGGCGCGCGCCGCCAGATGGCGCTGATGCGCGATGTGTTCCCGATCAACTTCGACAGCCGTGGCTTCACCCCGCGCGAAGCGGCCCGTGGCGCCATCCGCCTGCTGGTGGAAGCGGACCTGCTGCAGCCCGGCGACCGCGTTGTGTTCACCAGCGGCGAGCACATGGAAACCCATGGCGCGACCAATACGCTGCGCCTGCTGGAAGTGGGCGCCGACGGCCGCGCCAGCGGCCTGGGCGAGCTGTAACGGCGGACAGGGCCAGGTCGCACCCGGCGAGCTGGCCCTCCCTCGGCCTGCGGTGGCACCTGCCGGTGCACCGCGGGCGCATTGGAAGCGTTTCCAGATCGAGTCCACGTCGAGGTCACGTGGTGGGCGGGCTATAATCGGCGTTTTCCCGCACCCGCCACAGGAAGTACATGAGCATCGAACAGCTGGCTGAAACCGCCCAGGCCATGGTCGCACCGGGCAAGGGCATCATCGCCATCGACGAATCCACCGGCACCATCGCCAAGCGCTTTGCCAGCGTGGGCGTGGAGAACACCGAAGAGAACCGTCGCGCCTACCGCGAACTGCTGCTGACCACGCCGAAGCTCAATGAGCATGTCTCCGGTGCGATCCTGTATGACGAAACCATCCGCCAGTCGACCAGGGACGGCGTGCCGTTCGCCAAGTACATGGCCGACCACGGCATGATTCCGGGCATCAAGGTCGACAAGGGTGCGCACCCGCTGGCCGGCTGCCCGGGCGAACTGGTCACCGAAGGCCTGGACGGCCTGCGTGAGCGCCTGCAGGAGTACTACAAGCTGGGCGCCCGCTTTGCCAAGTGGCGTGCGGTGATCAACATCGGCGAAAGCATTCCCTCGGGCACCTGCATCGAGTCCAACGCCCATGCGCTGGCCCGCTATGCGGCGCTGTGCCAGGAATGCGGCCTGGTGCCGATGGTCGAGCCGGAAGTGATCATGGATGGCGACCACGACATCGAGACCTGCTACGAAGTGACCGAAGCCACGCTGCGCTCGCTGTTCGATGCGCTGTACCAGCAGAACGTGCTGCTGGAAGGCACCATCCTGAAGGCCTCGATGGTCATCTCCGGCAAGGGCTGCGAAGAGCAGGCCGACGTGGAGGAAGTGGCCGAATCCACCGTGATGTGCCTGAAGAGCACCGTGCCGGCGATCCTGCCGGGCGTGGTGTTCCTGTCCGGCGGGCAGAGCGACGAGCAGTCCACCGCGCACCTGAACGCCATGAACCAGCTGGGCAACCTGCCGTGGCCGCTGAGCTTCTCCTACGGCCGTGCGATGCAGCAGGCCGCACTGAAGCTGTGGGCCAAGGACACCAAGGCCAACGTGGCCGCCGCACAGAAGACCGTTGTACGAGCGTGCCAAGGAAAACGGCATGGCCGCGCTGGGCAAGTGGAACGGCTGAACCCTGCCGCTCAGCCCAAGTGATCGGTCCCGGCCAAGCGCCGGGTCGCCGCTGGAGCGATGAACGCGCCGCGATTCCCCAGGGGATCGCGGCGTTTTCTTTGGCGCCGCGCCGGGTCGCGCCGCGACCGCCGCGCGATCAACAAGGGGATCACGACAATCGTTCTCGTTTACGGGTATCGTTGCCGCACCCGCGAGCGAGGCCAGGCTGCGGCGTCCCCCGTTACATGGCCATGGAGAAGTGAAGGATGCGTATTGCAGCGATTCCCCTGGCGCTGGCCGTCGGTCTGGTGGTTGCCGGTTGTGGCATGAACACGGCCTCGGGGCAGAACGACAAGGCCAGCACCCTGTCGCTGGACAAGCCGGTGGCCGGCGAGATCACCTCGCGCAGCGGCACCAACTACAACGACGGCAGTCGCTACCAGCTGTTCACCCTCGATGTGAAGGAAAAGCAGCTGATCGAGCTCAAGCTCGCCGGCGCGCTGGACGGCGCCCTGGCCGTGTTCAACGACCAGGGCCTGGTGGCCTCGGGCAGCAGCGGTGAAGAGGCCGGTACCGTGGACCTGACCTTCCGCGCCGACACCGCGGGCAAGTACCGCGTGGCCGTCAGCGGCGATGGCGCCAGCGCGTACGGCCCGTTCCGCCTGCAGGCCGCCGAACTGGTGCCGTATGACGGCAAGCCGCTGGTCGGTGCCGGTGACATCACCGACGTGCTCACCGGGCGCCCGCAGCAGTACACGCTGCAGGTGGAAAAGCAGGGCATGTACCAGATCGACCTGGGCTCCACCGCCTTCGACACCGTGCTGACCGTCAATGGCAACGGCGTGGAAGTGGAGGATGACGACGGTGGCGACCGGACCAATTCGCGCGTGAGCACGATGCTGGACCCGGGCACCTACACGCTGGGCGTGCGCGGCATTGAAAGCAACGATTCGGGCCTGTTCCGCATCAACGTGCGCCAGAGCGCGCTGCCGGAAGGCCTGGTGACCCGTGACGGCACCACCCTGCCGGCATCGGGCAAGGTCGACGTGCTGCTGGGCCGCGAAGACGGCACCCGCACCTTCGTGCTGGCCGTGGCGCGTGCCGGCAAGGTGCGCCTGGATGCGATCTCGCGCCAGGTGGACACCACGCTGGAAGTGAGCGGCAACGGCGTCAGCTTCGAGGACGACGATGGCGGCCAGGGCACCAACGCACGGCTGGAAATGGACCTGGCCCCGGGCCGCTACGAAGTGCGCGTGGCCGCACTGGAAGGGCGCGAAGGGCTGGTCGAGCTGCGCGTGAGCACGGGCGGTGCAGCGGTGCAGGAGGTCGGCGGCGGGCGCTGAGCAGAAAAAACGCTTGCATCCTGTCTGGGAACCGGGTCATAATTCGCGCCCCGATTTCGGGCCGTTAGCTCAGTTGGTAGAGCAGTTGACTCTTAATCAATAGGTCCAAGGTTCGAATCCTTGACGGCCCACCAGACGAAAGCCACCAGGTCACCCTGGTGGCTTTTTTCTTTGCCGGCGCTGACCGGCTCCGCCGCGGGCGGGTCGGGTGCGGGCGGCATCTTCCGCTGGCGGCCCCCGGCTGCGACAATGGCAGCGGTCCAACCTTGCGAAAGTGGCGGAATTGGTAGACGCCCTGGATTTAGGTTCCAGTGCCGCAAGGCGTGGGGGTTCGAGTCCCCCCTTTCGCACCAGTACCGGAGTGGGGACTCCGGCCCCGGCCCGTGGCGGCCGGCCCCTGCTGGCAGTGCCGGGCGTTATCGTCCAAACTAAAGGGCTGCGGCCTGCACGTCCGTGACCGGCCGGCTTCCCAACAATCCGTTTCATCCAACATATCGTGCCGGTGGCCTGGGGCCCCGGTGGCAGGAGTCAACATGCAAGCTTCGATCGAAACCACCGGCACCCTGGAACGCCGCCTGAGCTTCTCGCTGCCGGAAGACCGTCTGCAGGGCCACATTGCCGGCCGCCTGGGCGAGATTTCCCGCACCGCACGCATCAAGGGCTTCCGCCCGGGCAAGGTGCCGGCGAAGGTGATCGAACAGCGCTTCGGCCAGCAGGTGCGCGAAGAGGCCGTGGGTGGCCTGCTGCGCGAGACCTTCGACGCCGCCATCCGCGAACACGCGCTGCGCATCGTCGGCAGCCCGCGCATCGACCAGGGCGACCAGGGTGAGCTGTCGTTCGTGGCCACCGTCGAGCTGGTGCCGGAGTTCGGCGAGATTGACGTTTCCAGCCTGAAAGTGGTCCGCCATGTGGCCGAGATCGAAGAAGGCGACATCGACCAGATGATCGAGAACCTGCGTCAGCAGCGCCGCACCTGGGTGCCGGTCAGCCGCGGTGCCAAGGACGGTGATCTGGTCGCGGTGGAAACCTTCTCCCAGGCCGGCGACGAACGCCTGCCGGCCGAAGGCACCGAGAAGGGCTCCATCGTGCTGGGCCAGAACATGATGTTCGAGACCATCGAACAGGGCCTGGCCGGCATGGCCAAGGGCGAGGAAAAGACCCTGGACGTTGAGTTCCCGGCCGACTGGCGCGTGCCGGTGCTGGCGGGCAAGACCGTGCAGGTCACCGTGAAGGTCACCGAGGTGTCCGAGGAATCGCTGCCGGTGGTGGACGAGGCGTTCATCAAGAGCTTCGGCGTGAAGGGCGGTGACGAGGCCCAGTTCCGCAAGGACATCCGCGCCAACCTGGAGCGCGAGCTGAAGGGCGCGCTGATGAACCGCCTGCGTCGTGAAGTGGGCGAGCAGCTCATCGCCACCTACGCCTCGGTCGAAATGCCGCCGCGCCTGGTGGAGAACGAAGCCCGCGCCATGCTGGGCCAGCAGCTGGAGCAGATGCGCCGCAGCGGCCGCAACCCGGGCGAGGTGCCCGCCGACGCCCATGAAGGCTTCAAGGACGCCGCTGCCAAGCGCGTGCTGGTCGGCCTGCTGGTGGGCGAAGTGGCCCGCCTGAACGACCTGAAGCTGGACCCCAAGCGCCTGAACGAGACCCTGCGCCTGATCGCCTCGACCTACGAAGAGCCGCAGCAGGTCATTGAGATGTACCGCAACGACCCCCAGCTGATGAGTGGTCTGCAGAACCGCGTGATGGAAGAGCAGGTGATCGACTGGATCGCCGAACGCGCCCAGCACACCGAGGAAAAGCTGTCCTTCCAGGACGCGATCCGTCAGTAAGCTGCGGACCCACGCCACCCCGTACCGTAGCGGTGCGGGGGTGTTCCCCCCTCAAGACAGGTGCCTCAGTTAATGGACAACCGAACCAAAGCCCTCAACATGGTTCCGATGGTGGTCGAGCAGACCGCCCGTGGCGAGCGCGCCTACGACATCTACTCGCGCCTGCTCAAAGAGCGCCTGATCTTCCTGGTGGGCCCGATCGACGATCACATGGCCAACGTGGTGGTGGCGCAGCTGCTGTTCCTGGAAGCGGAAAACCCGGAAAAGGACATCAGCATCTACATCAACTCGCCCGGTGGCGTGGTCACGGCCGGCATGGCGATCTACGACACCATGCAGTACATCAAGCCGGATGTGAGCACCATCTGCATCGGCCAGGCGGCCTCCATGGGCGCCCTGCTGCTGGCCTCCGGCGCGGCCGGCAAGCGCTATGCGCTGCCGAACTCGCGCGTGATGATCCACCAGCCGCTGGGCGGTTTCCAGGGCCAGGCCACGGACATCGACATCCATGCCCGTGAGATCCTGACCCTGCGTTCGCGCCTGAACGAGGTGCTGGCCAAGCACACCGGCCAGTCGCTGGAGACGATCGCGCGCGATACCGAGCGTGACAACTTCAAGAGCGCGGTGGATGCCCAGGCCTACGGTCTGGTCGACCAGGTGCTGGAACGCCGCCCGGACGAGTCGATCCAGGCCGGTTGATGACGGCACAACAGTCGTTTCAACGACTGTACCTGCAGGGTCGGGGAGGGCTGGTGCCCTTCCGGCCCTGTGCTATTCTCGAATTGAACCACCCGTCAAGCCGGTGGGGTAACTGGATAAGCGAAGCATGAGCGAAGACCGCCAGGGTCGTTCCACGGAAAGCGGCAAGATCCTGTACTGCTCCTTCTGCGGCAAGAGCCAGCATGAGGTGCGCAAGCTGATTGCCGGTCCGAGCGTATTCATCTGCGATGAATGCGTGGAGCTGTGCAACGACATCATTCGTGAGGAACTCGAGGAAAAAGCGCAGTCGGCGCGCAGTTCGCTGCCCAAGCCGCGCGAGATCCTGGAGGTTCTCGATCAGTACGTGATCGGTCAGAACCGCGCCAAGCGCACGCTGGCCGTGGCCGTGTACAACCACTACAAGCGCATCGAGAGCCGGCAGAAGAACGACGAGGTCGAACTGGCCAAGTCGAACATCCTGCTGGTCGGCCCGACCGGTTCGGGCAAGACGCTGCTGGCCGAAACGCTGGCCCGCCTGCTCAACGTGCCGTTCACCATGGCCGACGCCACCACGCTGACCGAAGCCGGTTACGTGGGCGAGGACGTGGAGAACATCATCCAGAAGCTGCTGCAGAAGTGCGACTACGACGTCGAGAAGGCGCAGCAGGGCATCGTCTACATCGATGAGATCGACAAGATCTCGCGCAAGAGCGAGAACCCCTCGATCACCCGCGATGTCTCCGGTGAAGGCGTGCAGCAGGCGCTGCTGAAGCTGATCGAAGGCACCGTGGCCAGCGTTCCGCCGCAGGGCGGCCGCAAGCACCCGCAGCAGGAATTCCTGCAGGTGGACACCAAGAACATCCTGTTCATCTGCGGCGGCGCGTTCGCCGGGCTGGACAAGGTGATCCAGCAGCGGTCCAACGACGCCGGCGGTATCGGCTTCGGCGCCAAGGTGAAGAGCACCGAGCGCAAGGTGGAAGTGGGCAAGCTGCTGGCCGAGGTGGAGCCGGAAGACCTGATCAAGTTCGGCCTGATTCCCGAGTTCGTCGGCCGCCTGCCGGTGGTCGCAACGCTGGAAGAGCTGGACGAGGCGGCGCTGATCACCATCCTGACCGAGCCGAAGAACGCCATCACCAAGCAGTTCAAGAAGCTGTTCGAGATGGAGAACGTCGAGCTGGAGTTCCGCCCGGACGCGTTGTCGGCGATCGCCCGCAAGGCGCTCAAGCGCAAGACCGGTGCACGCGGCCTGCGCACCATCGTCGAGTCGGTGCTGCTGGATACCATGTACGACCTGCCGTCGCAGGAGAACGTGAGCAAGGTGGTGGTGGACGAGTCGGTCATCGAGCACAAGTCCGAGCCGTACCTGATCTACCAGACCCCGCCGGCGCCTGAACAGAAGGCCGCCGGGGCCGAGTGAGGCCGTCAATCGGTTGATTTGAAAGCGGTTTATCCGCACTGCTTGCATCCTGATGCCGATGGCCCCATAACGGGGCCATCGGCTTTTTTGTATCCGGGCAGACCCGCCCGGAGGCCATCCCCACCGTTCCATTGGAGCCCACATGGCCCGTTCCTCAACTGAGACTCTTGACCTGCCGGTACTGCCGCTGCGTGACGTGGTGGTGTTCCCCCATATGGTCATTCCGCTGTTCGTCGGCCGTGACAAGTCCATGCATGCGCTGGAGCAGGCGATGGAGGCGGACAAGCGCATCCTGCTGCTCGCGCAGAAGTCGGCCGAGACCGACGATCCGCAGGCCGCCGATCTGTACCAGGTGGGTACGCTGGCGCAGGTGCTGCAGCTGCTGAAGCTGCCGGACGGCACCATCAAGGTGCTGGTGGAGGGCCTGGCACGCGTGCAGGTCACCGAGGTGGGCGAACGCGACGGCGCGCTGCACGGCCAGGCCGTGGAAGTGTCTGCCGAGGACGACCGCGAGGTGCGCGAGATCGAGGCCATCGCCCGCTCGCTGATGTCGCTGTTCGAGCAGTACGTGAAGACCAACCGCAAGCTGCCGCCGGAACTGCTGCAGACCCTGGCGGGCATCGAGGAGCCGGCGCGTCTGGCCGACACCATTGCCGCGCACATCAGCGTGCGCCTGGCCGACAAGCAGCGCCTGCTGGAAACGCTGTCGGTGGGCGAACGGCTGGAAATGCTGGTCGGCCTGGTCGATGGCGAGATCGACGTACAGCAGATGGAAAAGCGCATCCGCGGCCGCGTGAAGTCGCAGATGGAGAAGAGCCAGCGCGAGTACTACCTCAACGAACAGATGAAGGCCATCCAGAAGGAACTGGGTGACCTGGACGATGCGCCGGGCGAGCTGGAGGAACTGGCGCGCAAGATCGCCGAGGCCGGCATGCCCAAGGCCGTGGAAGCCAAGGCGCGCAACGAACTGAACAAGCTCAAGCAGATGTCGCCGATGTCGGCCGAAGCGGCCGTGGTGCGCAATTACCTGGAATGGCTGCTGGGCGTGCCGTGGAAGAAGCGCACCAAGGTGCGCAAGGACCTCAAGGCCGCGCAGGACACCCTGGACGCCGATCACTACGGTCTGGAGAAGGTCAAGGACCGCATCCTGGAATACCTGGCGGTGCAGTCGCGGGTCAAGCAGATGAAGGGGCCGATCCTGTGCCTGGTCGGGCCGCCGGGCGTGGGCAAGACCTCGCTGGGCCAGTCCATCGCCAAGGCCACCAACCGCAAGTTCGTGCGCATGTCGCTGGGCGGCGTGCGCGACGAGGCCGAGATCCGTGGCCATCGCCGCACCTATGTCGGTTCCATGCCCGGCCGCATCGTGCAGAACCTCAACAAGGTGGGCAGCCGGAACGCGCTGTTCGTGCTGGACGAGATCGACAAGATGTCGATGGACTTCCGCGGCGATCCGTCCTCGGCGCTGCTGGAAGTGCTGGACCCGGAGCAGAACAACGCCTTCAACGACCACTACCTGGAAGTGGACCTTGACCTGTCCGAAGTGATGTTCGTGGCCACGTCCAATTCGCTGAACATTCCCGGCCCGCTGCTGGACCGCATGGAAGTGATCCGCATCCCCGGCTACACCGAGGATGAGAAGCTCAACATCGCCACACGCTACCTGGTGCCCAAGCAGATCAAGGCCAACGGCCTGAAGCCGGAAGAGCTGGAAATCGGCAGCGACGCCATCCAGGACATCGTGCGGTACTACACGCGCGAATCCGGCGTGCGCAACCTGGAACGCGAGATCGCCAAGATCTGCCGCAAGGTGGTCAAGGAGATCGCGCTGGGTGGCCCGCAGCCGGCCAGCAAGCCGAAGAAGGGCGCGCGCGCCGCCAAGGCGCTGGTCAGCGTGAGCGGGAAGAACCTGGACAAGTACCTGGGCGTGCGCCGGTTCGATTTCGGGCGGGCCGAAGAGGCCAACGAGATCGGCCTGGTCACCGGCCTGGCCTGGACCGAAGTCGGCGGTGATCTGCTGCAGATCGAATCCACGCTGGTGCCGGGCAAGGGCCAGCTGATCCTGACCGGGCAGCTCGGCAACGTGATGAAGGAATCGGCGTCGGCGGCGCTGTCGGTGGTGCGTTCGCGTGCCGACGCCATGGGCATCGATGCGGCCTTCCTGCAGAAGCACGACGTGCACGTGCATGTGCCCGACGGCGCCACGCCGAAGGATGGCCCCAGTGCCGGTGCCGCCATGGTGACCTCGCTGGTGTCCATGCTGAGCCGGGTGCCGGTGCGTGCCGATGTGGCGATGACCGGCGAGATCACGCTGCGTGGCCGGGTCACCGCCATCGGTGGCCTGAAAGAGAAGCTGCTGGCGGCACTGCGCGGTGGCATCCGCACGGTGATCATTCCGGAAGAGAACCGCAAGGACCTGGCGGATATTCCGGCCAACGTCACCCGCGATCTGGAGATCGTGCCGGTGAAGTACATCGAGGAAGTGCTCGACCTGGCCCTGGAGCGTCCGCTGGCACCGCGCAAGGCACGCAAGACCGCCCGCAAGGCCGCCCCGCGGGTGGCTACCCGCGGCAAGGGCAAGGCACCTTCGACCACGCGCGTCAAGCACTGAACAGACGCCCCGAATAGGCTGAAAACCCGCGTCATTGCTGGGTTTTCAGCTTGCACGGGTATGGACCCGCTGGTATAAAAGCAGCACCCGCGAGTCAGCGCCTGCTGACTCGACGAACCGATCCCACTGGCGATCGTCCGGCATCCTGTCGGAGCGATCGCTTTTCTGGCTAATCAGCGGAATCCCCGCATAAGGAGCTGTACAGAATGAACAAGACCGAATTGATCGACGCCGTTGCTGAAGCCGCCGACCTGACCAAGGCCGAGTCCAGCCGCGCTGTCGACGCCGTCGTCGCTTCCATCACCAAGGCCCTCAAGGACGGTGATGCAGTGACGCTGGTCGGCTTTGGCACCTTCCAGGTCCGTGACCGCGCTGCCCGTACCGGCCGCAACCCGAAGACCGGCGAATCCATCAAGATCGACGCTTCGAAGAATCCGTCGTTCAAGGCTGGCAAGGCTCTGAAGGATGCTGTAAACTAAGCGGCTCGCTGGGGTGCTTAGCTCAGTGGTAGAGCGTCTCCTTTACACGGAGAGGGTCGGGGGTTCGAAACCCTCAGCACCCACCACAGCACCGCAGTAACGTTTGAAATGTGGAGCGGTAGTTCAGCTGGTTAGAATGCTGGCCTGTCACGCCGGAGGTCGCGGGTTCGAGTCCCGTCCGCTCCGCCAGTTTCAACGAGGCCCCCGGCCAAAAGCTGGGGGCCTTGTTTTCTCCCCGCCCTGGCAGGGGGAAAACACCGAGGTTCGTAGTACGGAGCGGTAGTTCAGCTGGTTAGAATGCTGGCCTGTCACGCCGGAGGTCGCGGGTTCGAGTCCCGTCCGCTCCGCCACTACGCATTTCGCTAAGTTCCGGTGAAAAACTTTTTAAAAAAAAGTTCATCGGAATGGGTTTTCCAGCGCATCTTCGGATATACTGGGCGCCTGCAAAGTTTCAACGCGGAGCGGTAGTTCAGCTGGTTAGAATGCTGGCCTGTCACGCCGGAGGTCGCGGGTTCGAGTCCCGTCCGCTCCGCCAGAAATGAGAAAGCCCCTGACGTTGTCAGGGGCTTTTTTTTTGTGTCGAGGCGCGGGCCCCATCGCACCACGCAGGACATCGGGCGCATTGTCGCGATCGGCCTGTTTTGGCGCCTGCCGCGAAGCGGGTTACACTGCGTGGCTCGCCAATCAGGCCTCGATTTTTCCCATGCTGCAGAAACTCCGCGACAAGACCTCGGGCTGGATCGTCACCGTGATCCTGGGTCTGCTGATGATTCCGTTCCTGTTCGTGATCGACAGTAGCTACCTTGGTGGCGTCGGCTCGCAGAACGTGGCCAAGGTCTCCGCACCGCCCAGCTGGTGGCGTTCGGCACCGTCGTGGTGGCCGGCGCGCCTGCTGTGGAAGCACCACGAGATCACGTCGCAGGAGTTCCGCGAGCGCTTCGAGCAGGAACGCATGCGGGTGCGCCAGCAGCAGGGTGACGATTTCGACCCCACCCAGTTCGAAAGCGCGGAAAACAAGCTGGCCGTGCTGCAGCAGATGATCGACGAGCAGGTGGTGCGCCTGGCCAGTGAACAGGCCGGCATCGTCGTCGGCGACGATGCGGTGCGCGAGTACATCGCCAGCATTCCCGCCTTCCAGGGCGCCGATGGCAAGTTCGACGGCAACCTCTACCGCGCTGCGCTGGCCTCGGGCAATCCGCCGCGCACGCCGAACATGTTCGCTGACCTGGTCCGCACCAGCCTGCAGCAGAGTGTGATTCCCGGCGCGCTGGAGGCTTCCGGCTTTGTCACCGAGGCCGAGGCCGATCGCCTGCTGACGCTGCTGGGCGAAACCCGCGATGTTGAACTGGCCACGCTGCCGGAACAGCCGGCCGACACCGCACCGGTCAGCGATGCACAGATCAAGCAGTGGTACGACCAGCACACCCAGGACTACCGCCAGCCGGAGATGGTCACGCTGGAGTACGTGGAAGTGAATGCCGGCGCGCTGCCGACGCCGGCCGCGCCGGATGAAGCGACCCTGCGCAAGCGCTATGAGGCCGAGAAGGCACGCTTCGCCACGCCGGAACAGCGGCAGGCCTCGCACATCCTGATCAGCGACGGTGAAGGTGCCCAGGCCAAG
>Ga0207841_1000357_pt1 | contig 13321 bp, 12 predicted proteins | sample HigsolmetaGSP18D_FD_184846 | JGI IMG/M metagenome (GOLD analysis project Ga0207841, IMG submission 184846) | High solid enriched microbial communities from the Joint BioEnergy Institute, USA - SP1-8-D (SPAdes) | ecosystem: Engineered > Bioreactor > SSF (Solid state fermentation) > Aerobic >... | reverse complement strand
CTGCGCTGCATTGCGCTAGAATCAGCGCGCCCGTGCACGCCACGGCGCCATGCCGCTTTAGCTCAGTTGGTAGAGCAACTGTCTTGTAAACAGTAGGTCATCCGTTCGATTCGGATAAGCGGCACCATCCTCCGATCCACTGGCATCCACGGATGTCCACGGTGCACAATCAACCCGCTGAAATAGCGGGTTTTTTTGTGCTTTTTTGTCCCCGGCCGTCCATGAGCATCCACCCAGACTGGGGGTGCATTTGGGGGTACATGGGGAATCAAGCAAGAGAGATAGGAGGATGTACCCCCAATGGCCCATAAGTCGTTGACGGATATGGCTGCAAGGAACGCAAAGGGCAAAGAGAAGCCCTACAAGCTTGCAGCTGGAGCAGGGCTCTACCTGCAGGTCATGCCGAACGGGAATCGCTACTGGCGAATGAAGTACCGCCATGCGGGCAAGGAGAAGTTGCTCTCCATCGGGGTCTACCCCGAGGTGACCCTGAAGGAGGCATGTGACAAGCGAGACGCCGCGCGCGCGCAGCTGAGAGACAGCAAGGATCCGTCCGAGGAGAAGCAGCTGGGCAAGCTCAAGGCCCAGCTGTCCGCAGATGGTCGCTTCGGAGCTGTGGCCCTTGAGTGGCTTGAGACAAGAGGTGACCTGGCAGAAAGCACGCGGTCCAAGGCCAAGTGGATGCTTGAGACATACGCATTCCCATGGCTGGGCAAGCGCTCAATCGAGGACATCAGCACTGCAGAGGTTCTGGCAGTTCTGCGCCGGCTTGAAGCCCAGGACAAGATTGAGTCGACCCAACGACTGCGGCAGATCTGCGGCCAGGTGTTTCGATACGCAGTGGCCACCGGTCGGCTTGATCGGGATCCTACTGCCGCCCTGCGAGGGGCTTTGAAGACCGCGAAGAACCGTCACTATGCTTCGATCACGGATCCAGTAAAGATTGGAGAGCTACTGCGGGCGATTGACGGGTATACGGGACAGCTCACTACCCTCTGTGCCCTCAGGTTCGCGCCGTTGGTGTTCGCCCGCCCAGGCGAACTGAGGAAGGCGGAGTGGTCCGAGATCGACTTTGAGACTGGCCAATGGTGTATCCCGGCAGAGAAGATGAAGATGGGCGTTGCACAGATCGTCCCTCTATCAAAGCAGGCCATAGCGGTTCTCCGTGAGCTTCGTCTGAATCGCCCAGGCTTTTGTAGACAGTCGTCAGCCGTTTAGTGCGTACCGCTTCTCAAACTCTACCGGGGACAGCCCGTCGTTGGAACTGTGCCGCCGTTTTGGGTTGTAGAACATCTCGATGTACTGAAAGACGTCGGCGCGTGCCTCGTCGTGATTGCTGTAGATCCTCCGCTTGATCCGCTCCCGCTTCAGCAGCTGGAAGAAGCTCTCCATCGCCGCGTTGTCATGGCAATTGCCTCGTCGACTCATGCTGCACACGATGTCGTGTTCGCGCAGGAAGCTCTGCCAGTCTTCGCTGGTGAACTGGGTTCCCTGGTCGGAGTGAAGCAGAAGCCCGGGGCTTGGTTTGCGCCGCCACACTGCAGCCAATAGCGCCTGCAAAACCAGGTCCGTATGTTGAGTTGGCCGGGTTGCCCATCCAACGACTTGGCGCGAAAACAGATCAAGCACTACCGCCAAGTACAGGAAGCCGTCATACGTGCGGATGTAGGTGATGTCCGTGACCCACGCGCGATTGGGTTCGCTGACCTTGAACCCGCGAGCCAGAACGTTCTTGGCGACTGATCCAACAGGGCCGCTCAATGGGCGTGGTCGCCGACCGTAGCCGACCATTGCCCGCAGCCCCTCGCTCTTCATCAAGCGTGCCACGCGATGACGACTACACGTCTCGCCAAGCTCGCGCAGATCTGTGGTCACTTTGCGGTGGCCATACACGGAGCCGCTTTCCAGCCAGCTGTGCTTGATCAGGCCAAGCAATCGCCGATCGTCCTTGTCGCGAGCGCTTGCCGGCTCTTTTAGCCAGGCGTAGTAGCCACTGCGATGGACGCCAAGTACTCGACACATCGCCGCGAGACCGAACTCATCTGCGTGTTGCTTCATGAAGGCGTACTTTGCTCTTATCCCTTTGCAAAGTACGCGGCGGCTTTTTTTAGGATGTCTCGCTCTTCAGTGACCCGGCGTAGCTCAGCCTTGAGGCGGCGTACTTCCGCGTTCTGGTCCTGCTCAACACGCCGTCCAACATCGCCTTTGCCTTGTTGCCGCTTCCAGCCGTAAAGGCTGTGGATCGACACGCCCAGTCGCTCGGCAACCTCCGCTACCGGACGGCCGTACTCAACGATCTGTCGGACCGCCTCGATCTTGAACTCATCGGTGTACCGCTTCGTGCTCATAATCACCTCCGCCTAAGCCATAGTTTATGGCTGCGAGGTGTCTACGGAACCCTGGGCGATTCACAACGATGTTGGCCTTCCTTTCAAACGGTGATCTGTCAACAGCCACTCAGCTTGCAGAGCATAGTAGCCTCATGTTGTTTGAGAAGAACACGGATCCTGTCGCAGCCGTAGCTGGAGGATATGCCCTGGTAGGCAGTGTTGTAGACAACAGCCCGCAACCTTGGCATGCATGGATTGAGAACCTGATGAGGCGCTTCAAGATGCCAGATGGTGCAATCCAGTACGGCACGATGCGCCTTCGTCTTCGAACTAGCAGGAGCGATGTGACTGCGGCTGCGGAGGCATTCAAGCTAGCCTATAGGCAGGGGCTGCCGATCTTCGGTCTAGGTATGCGGTGGCTTCTCGATGGGCTTGAGCAGACGGCATTGATCGACGATGAGGCAAACGAGATGGCTGCGGCAGTGCGTCGACTCTCCTTCCGACTCCACCCGCAAAGCCCCTTCACGATGCTGCGCCTGGGAAAGCGCTGATATGTTCCAGATTGAGATGCTGCCAGCACGTGAGGGCGATTGCCTGTGGGTTCGCTACGGAGATGTGGGCGCGCCCCATCAGATCCTCATTGACGGCGGGAGGCAGGCAACCTACGTCGATCTAAAGGCGAGGCTAATGGAGTTGCCGGAGTGTCAGAGGCAGTTCGAGCTGCTCGTGATCACTCACATCGATCGCGATCATATCGAAGGTGCAATTCTGCTTCTCGAGGATTCTGATCTCAAGTTGACCTTCAAGGACATTTGGTTCAACGGCTATGGACACTTGATGGGCGGCGATCTTGAGAGTTTCGGTGCGAAGCAGGGCGAGAGGCTCAGTTCTGCGTTGCTCTCTCATCGCGAGCGCTGGAACGCGGCATTCGATGGCGGTCCAGTCAAGATTGCTACCGATGGAAGCTTGCCTAGCTTTCAGTTGGATGGTGGGCTGGAATTGACACTGCTTTCGCCGGATGGAGGCAAGCTCACCAGCCTGCTGCCAAAGTGGGAGGCAGAGTGCGCAAAGGCTGGGCTCGAGCCAGGAATTTCCGTTCTTCGCGCGGAACCAGAGGGCTTGGAGAGCTTTGGTGGTACTGTCAACGTGGAGAAGCTCGCAGCACAACCGTTTAGGCCGGACCGGACTGCTCCCAATGGCAGCTCCATCGCCTTGCTGGCCGAGTTTAACGGGGCTCGTGTCCTGCTTGGCGGTGATGCCCATGCTGATCGATTGATTAGTTCTCTGAAGCTACTGCTGCGGGATGAGGGGCGCTTCCGGCTTGACGCATTTAAGCTGTCGCACCACGGCAGTTCACGAAACACTTCGCGCGAGCTCCTTGAATTGGTCGAGTGCTCCCGCTACCTCGTTTCCACGAACGGCTCATACTTCAGGCACCCGGATGAGCAGACGGTCGCGCTGGTACTGAAGTATGGCGGTAGTGAGAAGTCTCTCCACTTCAACTACGGCTCTGACTACACCAGTGTGTGGATGGATGCGATTCTTCAGCAGACCTATCGCTATACCGTGCAAGCACCGTCGGAAGGAATGGAGGGGCTGGTTGTTTCGCTACAGGACTAGCGCCCGGCTGGCGTGCGGCGTTCTCTTCAGCACGGCGTCCGGACTGATTCCATGATGGGGCAGCTGATGAGAGTCCGTGGAGGCAAGGGATGATAGTTTTGATCTATCAGGCATCTTGGCAGCGGGCCCGCTAGAGGCAGCTTGGCCCAATATTTGGGTGGGGCGAGAGTTGCTGGAGGCAATCTGCTTGTGGTCGCTCTGGTTCAAGTTAGTGTTGAAGCGCGCATTCTCGGTGTGCTGCACTGCCAAGGCCGTCGCTGATTCTGATAGCAGAAGTGGGTGGGTGGCTGGGCTGATGCCACTTTTTGAGCAGGTCGACCGAGCGAGGCTATGCCCCCACTGTCCACTAGGTGGCTCGTGACAGAGATTCTGTGGATTTGCCGCGGTGCTTGCCCAGTCTCGCGGGGCTCCAGGTGGACTTTGTTGGAGGTCGCGATCACGACAGGATTTCGAAATGGATCTAGATTTTGAGAGCGCGATTCGCGCAGGCGAGCGTAATCTGGAAGCCAAGCACCTTATTGTTAATTGGTGCCGTCATGCGCGCGTGCAGAAATTCGGTGGTGTTGGTTTAATCGAGGCACAGACTGGTCTCCCGATAGGGCTTCACTCCATGGCCTGCGATTTTGCGCCGGCGGCCACCATGGCGACATGGTTGCTTGAGGAGGCAGCACTACAGTTCCACGACGCAAACTGCGTGGGCTGCTCCCACCGTGTCTCTGTCGACTTGCCGAATCTTAGTCAGCTCGTGGCTCGGCGTGACGCGGACCGTAAGCTGCAGGAGGAGCGCACACGGCGTGACCAGATAGCCAAGCAGGAAGCACTTCAAGCCCGGGCCGCTGCCCGAGCGGAACTGAGAGTAAGCCTTCCGCTTCTAGCTAAGACCTTCATGGACGATCTGGATAGGCTTGACCAAGACCGCAACGGAGAGGCAGAGACCCGGCTGATTGAGAGTGCTCGACTTGCGCCGGAGATTCTCGTTCCAGAGCTTGCCGAGTATCTTTTCTCAGCCCTGGAGGGCGATGAACATTGGCTGGATCGGGCAGCACTCACCATCCTTGAGCATTGGCAGGACCAAGCGAGGCTGGTTCGTTGCGCAATGAAGTGCCTAAGTCAAGGGCGAACCCTTGAGCTGGCGGCAGCGATAGTGACACACCGCATTGAGAATATTGAAGCCCCCGACGTACTGGGGGCGGCCTTTGGACTTGGGTACATCGCGTCACCACCGCGCTGGGAGTTTGATTGGCATGCACGCGACGACGGTGACCCTGGCCCGCTGTTGGGAGTGGCGGCACGCTTTCCTGAGGCACTGCAGAAGGGGCTGATTTTGGAGCTCGATCTGCGGGATGCATCGCGAGTGGGAGTGGCGTGTCGTGCGATGGGCCTGCTTATGGCCAACGATGCCGTTTGGATCCGAGCTTTCACTCGTCCATTGGCCGGCCATCTCTCTCGGCTTGACCGTCTACTCGACTTCGAGCGTGATTCTGAGGTGAGTGATCTTGCTGGCGATATTCAGATCGCGTTGAGTCACGCATTCCTGAAAGCTCCTGACTTTGCTGACGATGAGCTGATGCGCCAGTTCGAGAGTGCCTCCGAGGATGGCGAGGGCCGACTAGCTGGGGTCTACGAGCGGGTTTTGCGCGAAGCGTCTCGCGATGAAAGCCCAGATCGTGCAATTGATCCGTCGATCACCTCCGCACTTCGCGCGGCGATTCGACGTCTTGCTTCCTGGGCTGTTGACTCTGACAACTCAGGAGTTTCACAGCATGTTCTGGGCGCGCTCCAAGGGGGAAGGTGGGTGCCGGAAGTTGCCGCGAAGGCTGAGATGGACGTTCTTCTTGGCGCGGCTTTGCTGCTGGACAGCAAGCTACAGGTGCCAGATCAAAGACCGAGCGTTCTTACCCCACCCAACCCTTTGGAGGCAATGGAAAGACATGGTCGACGTGCCAGGTTGATGCATCACCGCGACGCCCTGCTGGAGGTAGCTATCCGGGGGGCGCTCGCCGATGAAGAGGGGCTCGCCTGTCTTGAAGGGCTTCTTGCTCAGCGAGGCACCTTAACAGCGAGCTCGGAGGCAGCTCTGATTAGGAAGGTTGGACCACTTCTTAACAACAGTAGTGGCTTGAGGGCGATGCTCCCCTACCTATACAACGTGATGGTCAGTGGTGAAGTTGCAGGGCGAGCGGCGGCGGCTGACGCGCTTTGTGAGATTGGCAGTCGACGCTTTGCCGAACTTCCAAGCCTGGTCGGTGAAGGCCTGATGCTAATGATTCTCGACCCCTACGTCATGGTGCATCAGGCTGCTGTAAGTGCGCTGGCTCGAATTAGACTCCCGGAGGAATTCCACCTAAGAGTCACAGATGCTCTTGATGTGCTCATCGCAACGTATAGAGGCGGAAATGATCCCCGGTTCTTGCTGGAGTGTATCGAAGCGAGAGTAACGAAGTACTTGAGAGATGGCGAACTTCCTGCGGTGGATGGCCAGATGCTCCTGGCTCTGATTGGAGAACTTGATCCATCGCTGCTGTTGAACGGCGGGCACCGATTCATGCTCAAGCGGCTTCAGCACTTGCATGGTTGGAGCGCGTTGATTTTGAGATGGGTTGGGCAGGCGAAGGAAGACTACCAACTCAGGCATGCGCTTGAGTTGGCCGCCGACATTCCCGTAGGGGCTAGCGCTCCCCACGTTTCGGCCATCCTGGAGGCGGTGCAAGCCAATCCTAGGAACTTCCAGTTGTGCAGCACATTCGTGGAGCTTCTGACACGAGATCGCGCATGGAATGGCGCTGCTAAGGTAGCAGCAACTCACGTAGCGGCGTTTAATGACACCGTGCGCGAACGCCCCAGGCTGCTGAACGCGCAGCAGCTAGAACGTAGAGTCTGCCTTGAGCTAATGATTAGCGAGGGCATGCTTACAGACGCCCTCGCGCTGGGACAGTCTTTGAAGAGCGCGGGCGATGAGCTGAACAAACTACTAGAGAACGATGAAAAATTCCCTCATCTCTGAGTCATTCTCGTTGAGACTGCAGGCTCTCGAGGCTCTGTCAGCGATTGAGCGAGGGCAGTGGCCGCCTCGCGATCTAAAGACGCTGTCCTCAGATTTCGATGGCCTCTCTGCAGTTGTGTCGAGCTCGTCAGTCGCTACGGCGTACAACGCGTTCGGTGGCGTCTTGCGTATCGTGGACATGCTTGCTCATTGGCATCGAGCTGTGCTGGATGCCGAGCCGGATGCTGATCGATACGTGCGTAGTGCGCGAGAGAGGTACCGGCAGTGGTTCAAAGAGTACGACCAAAGTGAGGCAGCGGCGGAGCTTCGGCTGGCGATTCAAGGCCTGTCTGAGCTCGAGTCCGCGGATGATGTCAGCAAAGTCGCTCGCGCGTTAGCAGAAGTGCCGCTCCCGATTGGCATCTTTGCCAAAGAGCAGATGCCTAGCAGGCTCGTAGCAGTACCTGGTTCTCAGCCCAAGGAAGAGCAGTTGGACGCGGAGTTAGAGGAGCTGACGGTGGCTTTCCTGAAGTTCCAGTTCGATGGTCAGCCAGCTGCAGAGATTCACCAGCTGGTGGCTCAGGAGGTGCACGACATGGAGATCGAGGTACGGGTGTCTCGGTGGCCAAAGGACAAGGGGGAGCTTCGTCTTACGCCGATTTCTGTGGAACCGAAGTCGACCTATGAATTCCCGAGCTTTCAGTTCCCGAGACCTGCGGGCGATCCTCCATTTACGATGAAACAGTCAGGTCGCGTGGCTCTCCTTCTGCCTCAAGGAATTCACGCGCGCCCGTTTGAGTTCAAGTACACCGCAGAGTTCATCCCGGAGTACGGTGAGCAACCGGTGGCCATTGTTGGCCATCGAACTTTGGTCGTAGATGGTGCCGATCAATCTAAATTGCAGGCCAGCGGCTATCCTGGTCTGGACCAAAAGCTGTACAAGTTGCGGGACAGGCTGCGCTCTCGTGCAGGAGTGCCGCAGGTGGAGACGGCTGACGCAATGCTCGTGTTAGGACCGCTATGTAATCTTGCCGGTCGAGCCGTCCAAGACTCTGAGTTCAAGGGGAACTGGAGTGAGAAACAGTTTCAGCAAGTCGTGCGAGCAGAGCTGCGTCGGCATCCACCTATAGGCGCGGCGTTGGATGAACATGCCTACGCTGCCGGTGGCATTACGGATCTTTCCTTGCGTGGGATGCCGATTGAGCTCAAGGCTGTTGATGGGTTGGTCAGCTCGGTGGATCAATGCCAGGCATTTCTCGCGCAGACGGTGAGCTATGCTGTTGCAAAGGGAAAGCGAACGGCAATCTTGTGTGTTCTCGATAACAGTGAGAAGAAGGGGGCGCCGATGCCGCCCGAATCTCTGCTTGATTTGCGTTTCGATGTCGCCAGCCAGGTGTGTGTTTGTGTGCTGGTGATCCAAGGCAATCTAGCCCGGCCTAGTGATCTGTCTCGCAAGTAGCTTGGTTCGCTTCTTGCGACTCTACTGCCGCGTCTTGGGGCATGCGCGGCCTGGTGTATGTCTCTTATCGAAATGATCTGGCTTCTCGGTCGGAGCTCCTCGCGAGTGTCGATAGCCAGCGACGAGCTACCGGAGTGGTCGTGGTGCCAAAAGATGCGAGCGGGGCGGCAATCCTAGGTGTTGCCTCCGAATGGCCCGTCCTCACAAGGCTGAACTGTTGAATTTTGCTTTCGTGCGCCTTGAGCGCGCGCAGAGCCCTTTCGTACAGCCAAAAAACCATTGCCTGGAACGAAATGCCATGCCGGTGCAACGATAAATTGACAAAGTGAACCGCAAATCTCCGAATTTGCGACACAAATGACGTATATTGGCACGACCTGAGGTTGGTCGGTACGCTCGTGGAATTCCTATCTGAAGTTCTTAAAATTCTCGATGGCGCACTGAAAGCCAATGCCACCATGGCGTCTAGCTATGCAGGGCTTCTGGCTGAGAAATTGGAGTCCGCCGGCGAAAGAGAGCAGGCCACCCTGGTTCGTCAACGGCTGATCCGCGCCCCCAAAGCCTTGGCAAGCGCGCAGGATGCAGCATCACCCAACGGCACTGGGCAATTGCCCGTGGACGGCGAAAGCCGCCTCCACACTATCGACTACAGCAGGCCATCTCTCTCAGACGTCTTCCTGGCTCTGCCGACTGGGGTGGAGCGACGGGTTGAGGATCTGCTGGACGCCTCCCGGCACTATGACGTTCTCGCAAGAGCCGGTGCCGCGGTGCCGCCCCGCTTGTTGATCTATGGTCCGCCCGGAACCGGGAAGACGCAGACGGCACATTGGATCGCAGCAAATCTGGGCTTGCCATTGCTCACGGTTCGCTGCGATACCCTGATCAGCAGCATGCTTGGTCAGACGAGTAAGAACCTGCGTCGCGTGTTCGAATACGCGCAGAGTGGGCCATCAGTGCTCTTTCTTGACGAGGTGGACGCACTTGCCTCTGCCCGAGGAAACGATCGGGATGTTGGTGAGTTACAGCGAGTCGTGGTCTCATTGTTGCAGAACATTGATGCACTAGAGCCCAGTACCGTAGTTGTTGCAGCTACGAATCACGATCGATTGTTGGATCCTGCAGTCTGGAGGCGTTTTGCTTTTCAGTTGCCCATGCCGCTGCCCGATGCGGCGCTTCGTGAAGAGCTCTGGCGACGCTACTTGAGTGGTTTTGGCGCACCAACGCTCGATTACTCGGCATTGGCTAGGCAATCTGGAGGTGCAACCGGTTCATTGATTGAGCAGGTGAGTCTGGACGCAAAGCGCCACGCCGTTCTTGCGCGTCAGCCTGTGGTCGATGAAGGAGAAACCTATCGCCGGTTGGCATTGGCTATGGCCTTGATGCAAGGTGAAGCTCTAACGTCTATAGATAGTGAAGTGCGCTGGCTTCGGAAGTGGGATGCGCGACGGTTCTCTGTGCGTGAATTGGCGCGCCTCTATGGCGTAACTACTCGCAAAATCAATAACATATTCAAGGAGATCAAGGAAGATGCCCCGCCAGACGAAGGTGCCGAAGCTCCCTAAGCCCCGAAGTGAGAACCCGTTCTTCCACGTGGCCTTCTCGCCAGGTGACGTTTTTGGCGTGGAAGCCACTGGAGGAGGACCCAAGGAGTTCTTTGACGTCGATGACGCCTACCGTGAACGCCTGAACCAGACTGTTTCGGCTGCGGGCAAGCTCGTTGCCCGTAATGCAAGTCGCTATCCTGGGATCCCCACTGTTCTAGCCATTCGCCTCCGACCGGAGGCAATCGCCAAGAGTCATCGGCCGTTGGCTTTGGCCGCAGCTGCCGAGATGGAGGTGATCGGCCACGCAGAGATCCATGAGATGCTTGTGGAGGCCACTCCGCGAGAGGTTGGACTGCTCCGAGAGGCGATTGCCAGCCGTACCACGAAGGCGATTCGGGCCAATCTGAGCGCGATCAATGAGGTTGCCGCCTGGAGCATGCGGTCAAAAGTGCCTGGCGCTCTGCAAGAGGAGTCCCCGGCACTTATTCGTTCCAGCCTACGCGAGACGGGGCGCATCTGGATCAGGCTCTTCAAGTACCACAGCGAGACAGTCCAAGCCGCGGCAGTCGCTGCGTTCGATGCTGTGCTCACCGCTGGCGGGGCCACTGGCATCCTATTGCCTCAACTGAAGGGGCCACCAATCTATGTTGTCGATGCAGGTGCGACCCTATCGGATGAAACTCTCGATGCAGTTGTCGATTTCCCTGGTGTTCGATCTGTACAGCCAGAACCACAGGCAGCAGTAGCGCCAGGTGAGGCTATCGAAGCGATTGTCGCTAGCAGCACGTTTGCGCGGCAGCCCCCTGCCGATGCCCCCGTCGTGGCAATTTTTGACACTGGTGTGCACCCAAGTGCCTCGCTACTGAATCCATGGGTTAGTTCTACCGAGACCTTCATCACGAACTTAGAAACCAACTACGAGCACGGCACGATGGTGGCATCGCTGATCGCTGATGCGCGCGGGCTCAACGAACAACATGACCATATTCCGCCCACTGGTTGCCAGGTACATGACGTATGTGGTCTAGAGTCAACGAGGGCTAACGTCGCCGACCTCATCCTGCGTTTGCGGGAGGCACTCAAGAATCGGCCGGATATCCGGGTATGGAACCTGTCGCTGGCCGCAGGGGTGATTGGAGACTCTGGATTCAGCGCTTTCGCGCAGGAACTTGATGCCTTGAGTGACAAGCACAACGTGCTATTTGTTGTCGCTTCAGGCAACTACGTGGATGAGCCGCGCCGCGGCTGGCCTTGTGCTGGTGGGCTGTCTGACCGAATCACAAGTCCCGCAGACTCAATTCGCTCCCTGACCGTCGGTGCCGTAACTCACCTGGACAGTCCCACCTCGTTTGTATCTGTCGGGGAGCCGGCAAACTACAGTCGCCGTGGGCCCGGCCCAGTCTTCACGCCGAAGCCGGATCTGGTCCATGTTGGTGGCGGCTTGGAGCCACCTTGGAACTCAGACGACTTGGGCATCAAAGTCCTGGCGACAAACAATGGCGTGTTGCGCAGTATCGGAACGAGCTTCGCTGCACCAATCGTTTCCGCCATGGCCGCCCAGACGTGGCGCGCTCTTGGCCATAGCCGCCGTCAACACGGACTCGTTCCGTCCCCAGCGCTGGTTAAGGCACTTCTCATCCATAGCGCGCAGCTGTCCTCGCCAGCGCGCCCCCCGGAGCACCGTCGCTATTTCGGTGCGGGAATGCCTCGCGACCCGATGGCGGTGCTCTTTGATAGCTCCAACAGCTTCACGCTTGTGTTCGAGGTCGACCTGGTGACGGGGACGAAGTGGCGAAAGGACAGGTACCCCATTCCAGAGTCGATGTTGGATGGAGACAAGCTGAATGGTGAAGTCATTCTTACTGCTGTGTACTCGCCACCGGTTGATGCCTCCGCAGGTGCTGAATACGTCAGGGCGAACCTTGAGGTCGGCTTTGGAACATTGGAGCCTGATGACGAAGGAGCCATGCAGTTCCGAGGTCGGGCCCCGATGAAATGGGAACTGGGTAGTGACGGGCTTGAGAGCGCCCAGGTAGAGCATGGTGGGAAGTGGGCGCCAGTCAAGATCCATAGAAAGGTCTTCTCAGGAATGACCGGATCCAACTGGGCGCTTCAGGCCAGCATGATGCGACGGGCAAATGAGCCACCGGCAGCTACGCCGATGCGCGCAGTAATTATCGTCACCTTGCGCTCGCACGATGAGAACGCTGACATCTATAACGAGGGGGCTCGAGCGCTCGCGACAGCCAACTGGGTCACACAGACGCTGCCCCTCACTGTACCGATCAACGTTTCCACCTGACCAGGATAGGGCGCCAACTCCTCAGCGAGTAGCAGGGGCTCTGGACTTCTGTCCCCGCATTGTCGATCCGGTGAAGTTGCTGGACTCTCCTTGGTTCACATTTTAGAAAGATCGAGGTTTAGAACTAATGATAAATATGGAAGTTGCTCTGGAGATTCTCACGGTCTCTGGCGTTGCCGCTGTTGGCGGCGGATTCTTGGTTAGAACTCTTGTGAAGAGCGGGATTGAGGAGGCGGTGAAGCTGAACTTCTCGCGCCACCTTGAAGACTACAAGTCTGAGCTCAGCAGTGAGTTGGAGAAGTTGAAGGTCTCTCTTAGGAATTCCGAGACGTTCTTCTCTCATCAATTGGCAGCTCTGACGGATCTGCGAAGTCTTTTCCGGAGGATCATGCCCAAAAAGTCTGTGCCGGATATGGACTGGCATGAGGCATGTGAGGAGATGGCGCACTCGTTCTCAAAGCATGCTGACGCAATTGGCGAATTTCTATGCAAACATGAGGCGGTTCTGCCCAGCGATGTAATAAAAAAGCTGGATAGCGCTGCGTCTATCGCCACCGACGGGACTTTCGAGTTCACATGGAATCGCCATGACGGTCTTGAGACTACGAAGGATGCCCCTGACATGGCGAACGAGATGTGGCATCTGATCAAGGAGTCAGTGAATCTTCTGCAGACTGCTGTCGATGCTCAGGTGGATCGTCGGGGAGTCTAGCTATCTTCAGGGCCTAGCTTTGGTGGTGTTGCCGGGTGTGTGGAGGAGCGTTGGGTGATCCTTCGCGTTCCGGTGTCCGGCGGCACCTTCTCGTGGTTCCTGATACTGCGGGGTGTCCGGATGAGTCCAGTGGCATCCACACTCGCTGGGGGTGCAAATGGGGGTATATTCAGCAATAATTTCTGAATAAAAGCTTTTGTTTCAGTGTGATGAATGATCTTTGTGGTTCGGATAAGCGCACCACGACGTCAGGGCTGGATGCCCCTGGCGATCTGCAGCAGCAGCGCCTGGTCCTGCTCGATTCGACTCCCGTCATCGGTCAGCAGCGTCAGGGCGTACGCGCGTTGAGCGGTGACCCATCGAATGTCCGC